>Ga0210394_10005318_pt1 | contig 14489 bp, 10 predicted proteins | sample IncBWC12MmetaG_FD_160121 | JGI IMG/M metagenome (GOLD analysis project Ga0210394, IMG submission 160121) | Forest soil microbial communities from Barre Woods Harvard Forest LTER site, Petersham, Massachusetts, United States - Inc-BW-C-12-M | ecosystem: Environmental > Terrestrial > Soil >...
TCGTTCGATGGCAGCCAGCAGCAAATCCGTCCGGCTGTGCCTATTTGGCCGAACTTCGTGATATAGGCATTCAATGGCAGCCAGAGGATATGCGGCTCGCAGGCGGCTCAGGACGGGTTCGGCGCATTCCGGGAGCTGATCGGTAATCAACTCGACGCGCAGGTCGATGAGGCTGGCGGTGTAATGCTGACACGCGCTGAAAGACAAGCACGCGCGCTCCAGCAACTCGAGACGCCGGAATTGGGTGCGGCAGGCGATCGTGAGGGATGGACGCCGTCGGCTCCTGGCCTGGGCTAGACCGCGATCATATAGGTCTAAGATATCCTTCTGCAAAACGGAGCTTCGCGGCGCGGATACGTAACTGTAGTCTACGATCTCGCGCAAGTCCAGGGGGCCATCCGGGGTATATAGCCACTCATTCAAGAACGAGGACCGATAGTAGGCGCGGAATTCTGGACTATCCAGGATCTCCCTCTCTACAGCGTTAGCAGCAGTCCGGACGCTCATCAGTCGTGGGCTAACCGCAAGCACTGATCCGTTTTCCAGACATTCCAGCGAAAATAGTACACCGCAACGCGGAGAGTCTATCGCCGGGCACAACCGTGTGTGTTTATTGATCACGGCCGGATTCACCAAGAGAATATTGTCATCGATCGCGATGACGGAGTGCGGACACACGGAGGTCTGCAGACCCCGCGCGTTGTTGTCCGCCGTGTAGTCGTAAAGATGCCCGCCGTCCCACCGCATGCCGCGATTACCGCACAGTGCCCAATTTGGAAATCGGGTCTCAAGTTCTTCCAGCAGTACATCCACTTGCGAACAAATGCCAGCGCCGAGCCAGATGTCTTCGCGGCAAATCAAAAATGGCGATGACTCCGGCATCTCGGCGATCTCGCGAATAAGCTGAACCGCGGACCGCACCGGAAAGATAGCCTGTATCCGGAACTCCGGATATAAAGCCTCTCGCGCTTGCCGGTCCAGTTGTGTTTCCTGCGATGAACAGATCACATAAAGCGCCCGCTTCACCCTGCTCATTTACTTGGCCGTACCTCGTGGTAAAGATTGAGGCCCATAATTTTCACTTTTTCGGTGTTGTAAGCGCCGTCCAAATCAACGTTCCGCACCTGCTGCCGAAGAGCGAGGTAACTGTCGCGAATATGTTCAACCAATTCGGAGGGCAGACGGGATTCCCGTATCAGCTCCCATGCGGAACGTTCTCCGGCTTGACCAAAGAACTTATAGGAGATGATCAAGAAATTCCGGATACTGAAGAAGTTTTCGTAATAACGCCGCGTTCGATTATATGAGAATAGCCCGGTGAAATGCGCGCACTGGGCCCGTGGCTCGTAAATTACCGGCATTCCCTGGAGCCAGGCCCGCCAGCTCAGGTCGACATCTTCATTGTAGAGAAAGTAAACGGGGTCAAAGCCGCCGAGCCGGCGAAACGCTTCACTCCCGACCAATAAGAAAGCCGCACTCGCCCAGGGGGTCTCATAGGTGGTTGCATCAAACTCTTTGGGATGTTCGGAGGGCCACTGACGAGCTTCCACCAGAGCGGCGCTTCGTTCCACAAAAGCGCTCGCTAAACGGTCCATGCAATGCGCCATCGGAATGGAGTCAGGATTGACTAGATAGAAGCAGTTTGTGGGTGCAACACGAGAGAACAGTTGATTCACGGCTTCTCCGAATCCCACATGACGGCTCTCTCGATCCGCGGACCAGTCCGTCACGCGACTCAGGCTCCCGCCTGAAGAGGCGAGTGCACGTGGCGAAAGGAGGCATTGCGAGTTGACGTAGTGAATGGTGTGCAGGTGAAATTTGAATGAGGACTGCTGCGCGGCAAGTGCTGGAATCAGGCTCGATTCGACGAACGGCACGTTGGATTCGCCGTAGATCACAAAAACGGGCAGTTCTTCTCCGGCCCTGATTGTGTTCCGCAGCATGGGCTGAGGCGCACGCCGAGATACTGCGCGTGGCTCCAGCGTAAGCATGCGCTTCGGCGGGTGCACGACTCTAGTTGCGGTAAAGAACTCCCGGGGATAGCCTGGATGAGGATTGTAGACGCCGGTATCAGCTCCACTCAGAAAGTGAACCAGCGGATTGCCGCCAGATGCCGCCAGCTTTGGATGATCCTGCAAATATGGCCCGCTGTAGAAGTGCGGATTCGGATCTACCCCTCCATTGTTCGCATTGAAGATATAGTGTACGAGTGGATTCAGCCCCGTTTCCCGCACCTTGTATCTCTCCAGGTACCATGCGGTGTCGAACAAGGCATTCGGCTGACGCCCTTCAAATCCGCCGTAATTGAGAAAATGAACCGCGGGATCGCAGCCTGCTGCCTTTACATCTGGATACCGTTTGAGATACCACGCGCTATCAAACAAAGGATGAGGACTGCGGCCCTCCCGCCCGCCGAACGTCATGTAGTGCTGCAAAGGATTGAAGCTGCAAGACGCGACGTCGGCGTACCGTTCGCAGTACCAAGCTGGATCGAACAATGGGTGCGGGGATCGGCCTTCGAAGCCGCCCTGCAAAAGAAAGTGCAACAGCGCCGGCCACCGACTACGTGCTATGTCGGGATTTCGTCGGAGGTAGTAATCCCGATCAAAGAAGGGCGCGGTTATCTTAGCCGGGCTGGCAAAAGCTAACGACCGCAGGCGTGTTGATAGCCGATGGCGACGTGCCTCCGGAAAAACCGAACAGGCCCCCGTGACCTCCCCAGCCAGCACGTGAAGGGATCTGGGCAGCGAGAGCAAACGCCGCACAGCGCTTGTTACGGGAGACCAACCCGAGACGAGTGATCTTACGCCCGCGACTGAATTCATAAAATATCGCGCTCGGACCATTATAGTAGTTGCTCAGCGCGCGCCGTATTACTTAGTCCAATGGCCGCTGGTCAAACTTGCACCGCAGTTTTCAGGGCGCACCGCCAAGCACGCATCGTACTTGCAGAACGATGGCCGTAATGTAAGAATCGAACGGTGATGTGAGCGCCATCGATGCCAAACCGAGAAGAGCCGTTTGCGCAACCCGGGCATTTCTACTCACCAATCTGCGACCCTTCCGAACTTCGGAGCGATCGCGACCGCATCTGGCCGGAGCCGCCCGTCCAGGAATGTCCAGGGATCGATTTTAATCTGCCCCAGCAACTATCCCTGCTTTCGGAGTTTTCCAAATACATACCAGACATTCGTTTTCCAACGGCCCCCCCGGACAGCCCCTCGCAGTATTTCTATGGGAACGACCAATTTCCTTGCCTGGACGCCGAGGTGCTCTTTTGCATGCTACGACATCTTCGGCCCAAGAACGTGATCGAAATCGGTTCGGGCTTCTCGACACTGGTGGCGGCTGAAGTGAATCGCCGATTCTTCGGCTCGAAAATGAATCTTACCTGCGTGGAGCCTTTTCCTCGCCAGTTTCTCATTGACGGTGTTGATGGGGTGGCCGAACTGGTGAAGGCGAAAGTCCAGCAAGTCGAGCCGTCTCTGTTTGAAACTCTCGCCACAAACGATGTTCTCTTCATTGATTCGTCGCATGTGTCGAAAACAGGAAGCGATGTCAATCACATCTTGTTTGAAATATTGCCATCACTTAAACAAGGTGTGTACATTCACTTTCACGACATTTTTCTGCCTGACGATTATCCACAGAAGTGGGCCATCGAAGACGGCAGGAATTGGAATGAACAATATCTCATACACGCCTTCCTGCAGTACAATCAGCATTTTGAAATAGGCTGGAGCTCGTACTTTATGGCCACCCGGCATCCGGCAGATACGTCGCACGTATTCCACAGGTTCCCTTCGCTAGGAGCGGGTGGAAGCCTCTGGATTCGAAGGGCCTGACCACAGGAATCGCTCGCGAACCCTAGCAGCGTCGGTTGGAGACATGGCGCTTGATAGCATCTGGAAATTCCGACTGGAAGCGGCCGAGCATGGACCTGGTCTCAATGAACGCTTTCCGTTCACTTTCCTGAATGGTGTTGCGCGAGTGGATGCGATACGCGGCCAGAAAGCGCGGTATATACGCCGCGCGGCCGGTCAGCGTGGCCCGGAGCGCGAAATCCCAATCGTGCACATAACGATAGGGACGAAATCCCCCGATGCGGGCATGCAGGCTCTTCCGAAAAACCATATTGCTGGTCGTTATCAGGCAGTTCTGCTCGGACAAGAGTTCGACGAATCGCCGTTCCGCCACCATTCTCAGCAAGTCCAGGGACGGCCGGAATGGCGTCCAGGAATCCAAGGGACCACGTTTGGCGCCCGTCAGCGCGCCGCGTTCATTCATCAACAAAACATTGCCGAACGCGAAGTCGCAGTCTGAGAACTGCGGGTCCCCGACGATAGCTTCGAATCGGCCGGACACAAAGGCATCATCGGAGTTGAGCACTGCGACCCACTCGCACTGGGCCATTTCGACGAGTTCATTCAGTCGGTGGTGAGCCCCGCGATTGACGCCGGAAGGGGGCGTTAGATCCCGCACACGGCCGGAGTGCGCAGCAGCCATGCTCGCGGCAATCCGATCGGACCCGTCGGTTGACCCATCGTCAACCACCAAAATTTCTTTGACCAGCGGGCAGCGCAGTGCCGACCAGATGGCTTGCCGAACGAATTTCGCGTGATTGTAGATCGGGATTACAGCTGAGAACATACGCGTTGATTGGACCATGCGTCGGCTTGCTGCGCTAATGGGTTCATACCGAATGTGGCAACATCCGGGTTTTGCTCAAGATACTCCGAGGTGTCGAACCACGGGTTCGGATCTCGGCCTTCCGCAATGCCGGGCGCGAGATAATGCGCCAACGGGTTCAGCCTTCCTTCACGGACATCGGGATTCTGTTCCAGATAGAAGCTGCTGTCGAAGTACTGGTGTGGATCACGGCCCTCATAGGCGCCATTCCTCAGATAATGAATCAGCGGGTTGACGCCGGAGCGGGCGACATCCGGATAACGGCCGAGATAATACTCGACGTCGAAAAGTTCGTTGGGGTTTTTCCCTTCCCCTGCCCCGCACACCAAGAAGTGGAGCAATGGACTGTTCCGCGCCCATGCCGCGTCCGGACAACTGGCTCGATAGTAACGCTCATCCAAGAGACCACTGCCGCGAACCTGTCTCCCGAATAGAATCCATTCAGCCAATCCTCGAATTCGATCCTTGGGCGAGCCGTGGAGGAAGGTCGTGAATAATCCGGATATTGTCTGCAAGGTCTCGATCCCTAATCGCAATGGGGCGGTCAGCCGCCAGGACCAGGAGCGGCGTAGCGCTTGGACGGCGTGCCTGTTCTCCGCAATCTCCCTGGAAGCCCGCCGAACGTAATCCTGTAGCCGCGCGATCGCGATTTCCATCGCGTCTTCCAGAAGCTCGTCGCGACCATCGGCGTCAGGCAACTTATTTTCAAGAACGGTAGGGACCGCGTTGAGATGCAGCATGGCTTCCATCGAACGGTTCAGCAAATATCGGAGCCGATCGGAGCCGGCATTCGACTCGATCCTCGCGATTGTCGAAGTGGCACACTGCTTCACGGCCCAGGCCAGACTTTCTACCCGTCGAAACTCACCGTAGGGGAGCGATTGTAGATTTTCGGCCACGCTTGGCCCGGCTCCACGCAGAACCACGAGGCCGCCCAATTTGACGAACGGCGACCAGAGCGCGAGGTCGGTGTCTAGTGCGTCACCGTCTGGGGTTGCGCCAATCAGAAGAATGTCGATGGCATCTTTCCAATTCGTCGCACTGGCGGGCGAGTCAACCAAGGCATTATCCAGAATGTCGCCCAGGTGGCATCGCTGGAGATTGCGATGCAAAGTTTGTTGGTCCAGTTTGCCGGCGTCCGCGCCCGTGCAATGCACCGAAACCAGCCGCGGCCTGGTCTTTCCGCGGAGCCCCGCCGCTAGAAGCAACGAAGTTTTTCCGCGCCATGCTCCCAGCTCCATGATCACCGGATCGATGGAAGGTGTCCGCATCCGCGCCAAATGGAAGAGCAAATCGGCCTCGTTTTCGGTCAGCTGGCCCGGAATCCGCAGCGCAAGACTGATCCACTTCCAGCAATCCGGATATTTTCGTTTGAGGGTCGTCCTATTCGAATTCACGAGTTTCCCAAAGAGTCCCGTCGATCTCTTATGGTAGCGGCTTGAATCACCGAATTTCTCCGCGGCTCTATATACTGCTATTCTCCGGGGAGGTCAAAATGCAAATCCGGCTGGCAGGAAGTATCGTGGTCGCGTTAGTCGGGTCGATCATCGGCTCGACGACGTGTAATGCTCAGCGGAACGATGTTATTTACGAAGGCGCCCGTTTGATCATCGGCGACGCGAGCTCCCCGATCGAGAGCGGAGCATTCGTCGTCCGGAATGGACACATTACCGCGATTGGCAAGAAAGGCGCCATCAAAGCGCCCGCCGGAGTTGCGCATGTCGATCTGACCGGGAAGACGGTCATGCCCACGATGAACAACATTCACGTCCATCTTGGATACGAGGGCTACGTGAGTTGGAGTGTTGAGAACCACACGCCAGAGAACGTTCTGGATCACATGGAGCGCGAGGCATTTTATGGTGTCGGTACAGCCCTGTCGATGGGCGAGCAGCCGACGGACTTCGCGATCAAATTCCAGCGGGATCAGCTCGCCGGGAAATTTCCACCCGCCGCCCGGTTTTTCTTCGCGGCAGGCATGGCGCCGCCAGGAGGAGGCCCGGATTCGCTCTTGATCCAGGGAACTGGCCCGTTGCACGCTGTGTATGAAGTCTCAACCGCCAATGAGGCCATCGACGCCGTCCGGAAAATCGCCGCCAAGAAGATCAAGGAACTCAAGTTTTGGGTGGACAATCGAGACAACACGCGCGGGGGCATGAAGAAAATGCCTCCGGAAGTTTACACGCCGCTGATCGAGGAGGCGCACAAGCACGGCATGATCGTGCATGCTCATGCCACCAACCTGCAAGATCAGAAAGGTGTGGTGAAAGCCGGCGTCGACGTGCTGGTGCACACCCTCGTAGCTGAAAAGGTGGACGATGAGTTCATCGCGATCCTCAAGGCGAAGCGACCGTACTGGGCGCCAGTAATGGGCCTGGGCGACCGCTCCGAGTTGTGCGATGGCAGCAATCCTTTCATCGAACAGACGCTGCCGGACCCTGTGATCGCCGATATCAAAGCGGGGAAAACCTGGCTGCCATCGCCACCTTGCTCAGCGCCGCCCAGCGCGCAGTTCGCCCAGCGCGAAGAAAACCTCAAGTACAATTTTCCGAAATACATCGGAGCCGGCGCCCGTATCGTGCTCGGAAGCGACGCAGGTGTTTCCGCCAAATACTCGTACGGCTTTGCGGAGCACCACGAAATCGGAATGTACGTCAGGCTGGGGTTGACGCCGGCGGAGGCGATCGTTGCTTCCACATCCAGGCCCACCGAAGTGCTGCGCATTAAGGATACCGGGACGCTCGCAAAGGGCAAGCGCGCCGATTTTATTGTGCTGAACGCCAACCCTGTGGAGAACATCCGCAACACGCGGGAGATCGACAGTGTCTACTTATATGGAGCCAAGCTCGATCGAGCGGCGCTCCAGGCCAAGTTTAAGCAGGCGGTGGTGGATCGGGACGCAGCCCAAGCCAGAACCAAGAAAGACTACGTGCCGCATCCGCCTTCGTCGCGAAAATTGGTTGACTGAGCTCTGCTTCAGCCTGAACAGAACGTCTAGGGCTTGACACCGTGGGTTTGAGCTTCTAGCCTCAAAGAGATCCCGGCGGAGGTAGCCAGATGCGACCTATTTTCGGCATTTCAGGTCTTATCGCGATCGCGGCGATGGCCCAGGGCCAAGTCACCTTTACCAAAGACGTTGCGCCCATTCTTCAAAACCGATGTCAGTCCTGCCATCGGCCGGACACCTTTGCTCCGATGTCGCTACTGACTTATGAAGAAACGCGGCCGTGGGCCAAGTCGATCAAGCAGAAAGTCTTGGCGCGAGAAATGCCTCCCTGGTACATCGACAAGAATGTAGGCGTTCAGCACTTCAGGAACGATGTGTCACTCTCCGAGGAGGAGATCGGCACTATCGTCAAATGGGTGGACAACGGCGCACCCAAAGGAAACGCGGCGGATATGCCCCGGCCGCGCACATTCGACGATTCCGATCAGTGGCACTTCGATCAACCGGACCTGATCGTGACGCTGCCGAAGGACCAGTTGGTGCCCGCCGAAGCGTCCGACCGCTGGATCGACGTTTTGGTGGACCCGGGCCTGACCGAGGATCGGTATATCAAGGCGATCGAGGTGAAACCCACCAATGGTTTCCGGGCAGTGCATCACGTAACGACATCCATGAAACACGACGATGACCCCGATGACGGGGACACTGTCCAGGGAACCTTTCTGAACGAGTACGCTCTTGGAAAGAACGCCGACGTGTTTCCGGAAGGCGCGGGCCGCCTGATGAAGGCGGGAACCAAGATCAATTTCAATTTGCATCTGCACCCGATGGGCACAGAGACCGGGGCGAACGTGGCGCTCGCCCTCAAGTTTTATCCCAAGGGAGTTGTGCCCAAGTACATCGAGACCACCGAAAAGATCGGCGACCCGAAGGAGCTCGACATTCCACCGAACGCCGACAACGTGCGGTTCGATGGCTACAATACGCTGGCAAAGCCGGCCCGACTGCTATCGTTCCAACCGCACCTGCACAACCGCGGGAAGGCTTCGTGCATGGAAGCCATCTACCCTGGCGGCCACAAAGTCGAGATGCTGAGCTGCGTAAGCAGGTATCAGTTTGCCTGGCACCTGGTGTACCTCTATGCCGAAGACGAGCAACCGCTGCTGCCGGCCGGGACCGTTCTGCACATGATCTCCTGGTATGACAACTCCTCCGGGAACAAGTTCAACCCCGATCCGGAGAACCTGATTACCTACGGGCAGCGCACGGTGGACGAAATGGGCGGCGCGTGGGTCAGCTACTACTATCTCTCCGACCAGGAATTCAAGCAGCAGGTGGACGCGCGTAAAGCGAAGACAATTCTCGCGAAGACGGAGTAGCGGATGCGCTGGGTTTTTGCGGTGTGTGCCGCGCTCCTTTCGATGTTTGCGGCACGCGCCCAAGTCCAATATGCGCGAGGCCAGAACGTCGCTCCCGTGTTTGAGGGTTGGGAGCGCAATCCCGATGGAACCTTTAGCATGGTCTTCGGGTACCTCAACCGGAATTACGAGGAGGAGATCGACCTACCTGTTGGCCCCGCGAACAGTATTGCGTTAGGCGCGGAGACAGTGGGCGATCGCGGACAGCCGACGCATTTCTACCCGCGACGCCAGCGGTTCCTCTTTCGAGTGGTCGTGCCCAAGGATTGGGACAAGCAAGAAAAAGTGATTTGGACCCTGACGTCGCACGGGCGAACGGACCAGGCCAAGGGATGGCTCCAGCCGGTATGGGAGCTCAGCCAGGACGTGATCGTCGAAAACATGGGCGGCGGCGTTCCCGATCCGAATAACAAAGCTCCCTCCATTACCGTTAGCGATGTTCCAACCATTACGTTCCCGGACAAAGCAACGCTCACCGCGTCGGCCACCGACGACGGGCTTCCGAAACCGTACCGGCGCACGCCCTCCAACCCGGACCGCAATGAACAGCCTCGCCGCCCGCGAGGCGTGCAGATCAAATGGACTCAGTATCGCGGACCGGGCAAAGTGACGTTCGATCCGGAGGTTTCCGCGGTTGTGTATGGCGAGGCGGTGGCGCTTACTTCGAAAGCGACTTTCGGCGCGCCCGGCACCTATGTGCTGCGGGCGACCGCGAATGACGGGCAGTTGTTCACGTCGCGCGATGTGACCGTGACAGTGAACCCGAGTGGTTCGGCGCACTAAATCGTTGTCCCTAGGCGCCCGTGACAGATCCCTGCCTTATTATGTGACTCCGAGATTTATGCCGGCCTATTTCGGGAATGGCATCAACGCGGGCTTGGCTCCAGGCGCGAGCGGTGAACGCGCGGTATTCATGATCATCGATAGGTAGGTGTAGTATCCTTCGAGGCTCGCAGCCTCGACGATACCCGCCTCGCCGAACTTCGCGAGCATACTGGCGTAGGTTGGATCGCTGACGCTTTGATTGTGGAGCAGCTCGGTGCAGAAATTGTAGATCAACTCCTCGTCTTCGGCCATGTGCTCTGGCCGCCGGCCATCGGCCACGGCCGCGAGAATGGCCGGGCTGAGCCCTGCCCTCCCGGCAAGAGTGTTGTGAGCGTTCCACTCATAGTTATTGGTCCAGTGGCGCGCGGCAATCATGATGGCGAACTCGGTGAGCTTCGGGCTGAGGGCGCTGTTGTTTAGATTGTGCAGGCGCAATTGCAGCGAAGGAACCACAAGATCCGGAACGCGCAGGATCACCGACCAGGGAGGTCCCGTCAGATCCTGTTTGCGCAAATCTTTGTAATCTTGAACAGCTTTCTTTTGCGCCTCCGTCATCTTTTCCGGCGGGATGACGGGCATTCTATCTTGAGCGCTCAGGTTTGCACCGAGCACTATCCCGAAAACCACGAATCCTGCTGCTAGTCTTTTCATGGCTGCGACTCTCCTTTTTAGCCCCAACAATTCTATCCGGTATTAGACCAATGGTTGAGATATACTCACAACGCAATGACGCAAATTGTACGGATCTTGAACGCTGCGACGCTGATCCTGGCGACGGCAGCTCTCTACCCTATGGTGCGCGCCGAGGCGCAGACCCCCATCAAGATGTATGTGTTTGATTGCGCGACCCTGAAGGATCGGGATCCCGCCGCGTACGGCCTCACGCGCGACCAGGTTCAGTCCGTCGACATGTCGGATCCGTGTTTTCTGATCGTTCATCCGAAAGGAAAGCTATTGTGGGATACGGGCCTGAACGATGGGGTTTACAATCGCCCGGAAGGAGGAGGCCCCAAGCACGACAAGATTGACAAATCCTTGCGAAGCCAATTGGCTGAGATCGGATTTGGACCTGCCGACATCACCTATCTGGCCATGTCCCATGCGCATGGAGATCATTCCGGTAACGCCAACGATTATTCCGGCTCTACCTGGATCGTTCAAAAGGCCGAACGCGAGTTTATGTTCAGTGAAGCCGTAGCTGGGACGTCAGCCAAGCCGGACCAGTACAACAAGCTGAAAGATAGCAAGACGATCGTCATCGACGGGGACTATGATGTCTTCGGCGACAAAACAGTCATGCTCATTTCGACGCCGGGACACACGCCGGGACATCAATGTCTTTTGGTGAGACTACCCAAAACCGGGCCGGTTCTGCTGAGCGGTGATCTTTTCCATTTTCCGGGCGAACGGGAATTTCACACCTTTCCGACGCTCACTAATGCCGACTATGTAGCGTCCCGGGCAAAGGTCGAAGCGTTGATCAAGACCACCGGTGCGCAACTCTGGATCCAACACGATACGATCGGCAATCGCAAGCTGAAGAAATCGCCACAGTACTACGAATAAGAGAGGTCACAATATGCATATGCGTGAGACTCTCGCGTTCCTATTGCTAGGGTTGGGGATCGCCACGGCTCAGCAAGGCGGCTATCGGCAGCCGGCGTCCGCCGAATGGCCCTTGGTGGGCGGCGATTGGGGAAACACCCGGTACTCCTTGCTTTCGGCGATCAACCGCTCGAACGTGAAGACCCTCAAGGGCGCCTGGATGGCGCGCTTGAACTCGGGTTTTGGCCCGGGATTCTCACAGCAAGCCACGCCGGTAGTCAGGGACGGCGTGATGTACATCACCACCGGCCAACAAGACATTTTTGCGCTCGACGCGAAGACCGGTGCAATCATCTGGGAATTCCGCCCGGAAGCCGATCCGAAGACGCCCGATAATAAAGCCAAGCGAGGCGTAGGAATCGGCGATGGAATGGTGTTTGGCGTTCTCACCGACATTCGCAAGCCAGCGCCCCCGACGGGACGCCCTGAGCCCGTGCTTTATTTACTTGCTCTCGATCAAAAGACCGGAAAGCTGCTGTGGAAGCATGAACTTGGTGAAGACGTCCCCAAGACCTTCCGCAAATATATCTCGGCGCCGCCGCTCTACTACAAGGGTTTGGTGTACATGAGCATCTCTGGCGGGGATGGCGGTTTGCGCGGCCGCCTGACTGCACACGACGCAAAGACCGGCAACGAAGTCTGGCGCTGGTGGGCGATCCCAGGTCCGGGCGAGCCTGGCAGCGAAACTTGGGAAGGCGAGTCCTGGAAGACCGGCGGCGGAGCCATGTGGGTGCAACCCGCGCTGGATCCCGACCAGGGAATGATCTATGTGAACACGGGAAATCCGTGGCCGGATTACAACGGTTCCACCCGCGGCGGAGACAACCTCTTCACCTGCTCAGTAGTAGCGCTGGACGCGATGACCGGCAAGTACAAGTGGCACTATCAGGCGGTTCATCACGATCTGTGGGACTTCGACATGCCCACGCCGCTCATCTTATTCGACCAGGTCTACAACGGAGAAATGCGCCACGCGCTTGCGGCTCACTCTAAACAGGGCTGGGTCTACATCCTGGATCGTGTTTCCGGCAAGCCGCTGATCGATATCCAAGAGAAGCCTGTTCCGCAGGAACCGCGACAGAAGACCGCGCCCACGCAGCCAATTCCCTCCGGCGATCCCACCGCTCCGCAATGCGGCGAGCCTGTCCAAGGCTACCAGCAAGGCTGCATGTTCACTCCGCATTGGAGCGATACCAAGATCGCCCAACCGTCGGCTTCGGGCGATTGGGCGCCCGGCGCATACGACCCGCAGTCTGGATATTTGTTCTTTGCCACCGAGGTGGCGACGCGCCAGTTCAACCTGGCCACGCGAATTCAGATCGAAGGGACTCGCGAGTACGGTCTGATCACCGCGCTTGATTCCCGGACCAACAAACGCGTGTGGCAGCAGGAAGTCCCTTACCCGGCCGGCTTCGGAAGCGGGCTGCTGGCGACCGGCGGGGGACTGATCTTCCATGGCGGCTCAGACGGTTTCTTTCGCGCCTTCGATTCCCAGACCGGTGAGGAACTTTGGCGCTTCCAGACGGGCTTCGGAGCGGATGCGCCGGCTGCGACATACGAGATTAATGGCGAGCAGTATGTCGCCATCGCGGCGGGCGGGAGTCGCGACGGCTCCCGGGAATCGAGAGGCGATCTGGTTTGGAGCTTCAAGGTGGGAGGACGGTTGAATCCGCTTAACGGGCCCCCGGCTCCCAAGACCATCGTGGGCCAGGGCGGGACTCGCGTAGGTGGCGATCCGCAATGAAGAATCAGGTCAAGGGCGCCGTTTCCTTCAGGGTCTGCACGGCCTTACCACCTTGCTTCACACGGTACATTCGGCGATCCGCTTCGGCGAACAACTTTTCAGCGTCAGAGCCATCCATGGGGTAGATTGCCGCGCCAACGCTCATCGAAAGACAATCCTCGCCGCACACCGTCCGGCCAGCCTCCCGCGCAACGTCGCGCAGTCTGTCCACATATGATGAGCTGAGTTCCTCCTTTAGGTCCGGAAGCACGAGCACAAACTCGTCCCCTCCCATGCGCGCCAGGTAATCGGAACCCCGGCAGGCTTCGCGCAAGCCGTTCGCGACACCCTGCAAGACCTCGTTGCCTTTCAGATGCCCGAAGCGGTCGTTCACCTGTTTGAATCCGTCCAAATCGCAAACGAGCACGCCGATGGTGGACTTCTCGCGGCTGGCTCTCGCCAATTCTCGCTTGAGGTGAATCGCGAGGGATCGCGCATTCGGAATGCCCGTCAGATGATCCGTAACGGCCGACTCCTCAGCCTCCTGATATTTCAAAGCGCTCTCAATGGCCGGCCCAAGATGGAGGGCCGCGGCTTGAGCGACGCGGAGGTCGTCTCGGGTGAACGCATTTCGGTCGGTGTGGTAGAGCGTGAGGACTCCAGTCGTACCGTTTCGGCCTTCAAAGGGCACGGCAAGCGCGGTCTGTAGTTTGTAAATGACAGTTGACCCGCCGTTGTAGCAGGACTCCAGCCCAATGTCGCCGTTCAATATCGGAGTACGATTTTGGGCCACCGAGCCCGAAAGCGATTCCGTCACCGGAAACGGACGCCTCGAAAATAGATGACTGTTCCTGCCTGTAATGTATATCGGCTCCACCTTGGACCCACGGCGAACGTAGACGGCCAAGGTATCGTAACTAATCATCTGGCCTAAACAGCTGTGAACCGCGGAGACCACCGCATCGATTTTTGTGGCGTGCGCCAAGTCGCCGGCCAATCCCTGCAGCAAGTGGGTCTCTTGCCTGGCGGAAACAATTGGGCCGAGGATCGAGCTGGTAGGAGTGCTGGATTCCGCCAGTAGCTTGGCGGCAAGCTTGCCGAGGTCTTCCCGGGCTGCCTCGGCGGGGTCCACCCCCTCCGCGACGACATTGTTTCTCATCGTCTCCCAAGCAATTTTGTCCAGGTCCAAGTACCGTCGCTCGAGAACCGAAACTACCTTGGGATCGAAACTATGACCGTTCTCAGCTCTGATCATATCCATCGCCTCGTTAAGTGACAGCGC
>Ga0210394_10005319_pt1 | contig 14482 bp, 12 predicted proteins | sample IncBWC12MmetaG_FD_160121 | JGI IMG/M metagenome (GOLD analysis project Ga0210394, IMG submission 160121) | Forest soil microbial communities from Barre Woods Harvard Forest LTER site, Petersham, Massachusetts, United States - Inc-BW-C-12-M | ecosystem: Environmental > Terrestrial > Soil >...
GCGGACCGGCGCCAGCGTGGGGGGTCGGCACAGACCACGGAAGACGACAGCGCTCAGTTGCCACCCATTTACCTGGCGCTTTCCACTCACTTTTCTACCGGCCCTATCGAGAAAACCCTAAAAAAATAGGGGTTTAGTCGTTTAGACAATCCCCCTCTTAATCAATTGGTCGTAGGTTCGATCCCTACACGGCCCACCAATCTTGAAAAAATCAAATTAAATCAACGGCTAAGCGGCTATTGTCAACGAATGCTGTTCTCGTACCATGAAATTCCCCCGTTGAATGGGGGATTTTCATGGTACGCTTTCGGCCATGATCAAGCGATCTCGATTGCAGGCGCGGATCACGCGCGCTCTCAAACGCAGCCGCATCGTAGGGCTTATCGGGCCGCGCCAGAGCGGCAAAACCACACTTGCGCGACACATCGTACCTTCGAATTCGACCAATTACTTTGATCTGGAGGATCCAGCGAGTCTCGCGCGACTCAGCCAACCGATGACGGCGCTCGAGGAACTCCGCGGCATCGTCGTCATTGACGAAATTCAGCACCGGCCGGACCTCTTTCAAGTTCTGCGAGTACTCGCGGATCGCAAGCCGCTGCGGGCGCGCTTTCTGATTCTCGGTAGCGCCTCTCCCGGTCTTCTCCGGCAATCCTCCGAGTCGCTCGCCGGGCGCATTGAAATCATTCCGGTGGGAGGATTCAGTCTCGATGAAGTAGGAGCCTCGTCACTGAAGCGACACTGGCAACGCGGCGAATTTCCCCTTTCGTTCTTGGCGCGAACGAGCGATGACAGCTTCGCATGGCGGCAACAATTCATTCAGACCTTTCTTGAAAGGGACGTACCACAGCTCGGTATTCACATTCCGGCACCCGCGCTGCTTCGCTTTTGGACAATGGTCGCACACTGTCATGCCAATATCTGGAACGCCGCTGATCCCGCCCGTTCACTGGGCATTGGCGAATCGACGGTGCGACGCTATTTGGACCTATTCACAGGTTTGCTGGTCGTGCGGCAGCTTCAACCGTGGCACGAGAATCTCAACAAACGTCAGGTCAAAGCGCCTAAAGTTTACATTCGCGACAGCGGCCTGCTTCACGTCCTGCTGGGGATTCGTACAGAGAAAGAGTTGTTTACGCATCCCAGAATCGGTGCTTCTTGGGAAGGTTATGCAATGGAAGAAGTACTCAGCCAATTGCAGCCCGACCAAGCATATTTCTGGGCCACTCATCAGGGCGCCGAACTGGACCTGTTGCTGTTCAAGAACGGTCGCCGATTGGGAATTGAAATTAAGCGCGCGGATGCCCCTACCCTTACTCCATCAATGCGTTCTGCACTCGCGGATCTGAAGCTAGAGCAACTCATCGTTTTATATCCCGGGTCGCAGGCATATGAGTTGGAACCGCGCGTCCGTGTGCTGCCAATTGGTGCACTGGCCGGCGCGACGGTCGAAGCCCTGTTCCCGAAGAAGCGCGGGACGCGGGCCGCGCCCGAGGTGCGGTAGTGACACCAGCCCCCGAACGCCCCGCGCGCTGGATGCTCAGTCGAGCCGGCATCATCAACGTCTATCAATACGGAGACGAAACCCTGGATTTCGGTGGTGGTCGCCTCCTGCTGCGGGGAGTGAACGGGTCGGGTAAATCGACGGCAATGAACATGTTGTTGCCCTTTCTGCTGGACGCCGATACCCGGCGCATCGACGCCGCCGGGGAACAGTCGGGAGTTCTGAGGGCTTGGATGCTGTCGGGCCGAGATGAACCACAGCCGCAGGGCTACCTGTGGCTCGAGGTTGCAAAGGGCGACTTTGCCGCGAAAATCATGCTCGGTAACCCCCTCTTTGACGTCCGTATCTTTTATCAGCACGCCGAGTCATAAGGATGTGTGGCGAAGGCACGTTCTAGGCAATGTTGTCGAGTAGTCGCTCCGCTTTTGCGATGGCGGTTGCCTGGTGGGGCTGTAAGGTTTGCTGGCCCCAATTCGCCATCAGTGGCGCCCAGTGGTCCTCGATCGAGGTCTTCACGCCCGACATCTCCTCCAAGACGGCGAGCCCGCAATACGGGACGTAGCTCTCGGAGTAGCCCCCTTCATGGACCATGACGATCTTGCCGCCGCACTGCTCTGTCGCGGCCTTCATGAGCAGGCGCGTCATCTCACGATAGCCTTCGCTTGAGACCATCATGCGGCCCAAAGGATCGACGCCTGCCGCATCGAAACCTGACGGCACGACTATGAGTTCTGGCTTGAAGCGATGAAGCGCCGGAATCACAACGCGACGGAAAGCCTCGACATACGCGCCGTTGCCGCATCCCGGCGGCAGAGGGATGTTGATATTGTATCCCCTGCCATCACCTTCGCCGTTTTCCTGACAACTTCCTGAGCCCGGGGGAAACAGGTTGTCCTGATGTAGCGAAATCGTCAGCACGCGGGGATCGTGATAAAAGATTGCTTGCGTTCCATTGCCGTGATGCACGTCCCAATCGACGGTGGCGATGCGCTTCAGACCATGGGCGGCCTGAGCGTGGCGGATCGCAACGCCGACATTCCCAAAAAGGCAAAAGCCCATACCTACGTCGGGAGTGGCGTGATGACCTGGCGGCCGCACCAAAGCGTAAGCGTTCGACACATCGCCCTTGATCACTGCATCGACGGCGGCGATTGCACCGCCCGCCGCAAGGAGGGCTATTTCGAAGCTGCCTAGCCCAAACGGCGTGAGATGGCTGGCGTCACCGCCACCAGCCGCGCTCATAGCCCTTATATGTTCGATGTGGGCAGGCATGTGAACGCGGCTGATCTCGTCTTCTGTGGCGAAGCGCGGCTTGATGATCGCCAGGTGCTCGATAAGCCCGCTAACCTCAACAAGATTGCGAAAACGTCGTTTCGATTCAGGGTTCTCGTAGTGTGTACCCGGCTGCACGCTGAGTCCGGGCGGGAATATGCCGGACCAATTTCCCGTGTTGTGCCACATATAGAGTTCATGACAGAGCCAACCTGTTGCCATTTTTCTACCTCAGAATTCGAAGGGTCACACGGAGTTGCTCGGAAAATTCTTGAATTAGATAACCGGATCACAATTGGGGATCTCCGGGGGTGGGTACCGCATCAATGCCTCGGCTCGGGAGACAGGGGTGGATTTGAATTAGTCTCATTGACTGAGACGGGAATCATGAACGCGCCGCGTCTCTCGTCATCCCGATATGCGGCAAGAAGGCTTGAAGTGATGAAAATGCCGAGAGATCCGAAATAGATGATCGAACAGGGAAATCCGAAGATTGTCGGCTTTGGCTGGGCGGCAACCCAGTAGACTGGCGGAAAAAGAGCAAGGAACGCGTCAAACGCAAACCAGATCCATATATAGACCGAGCGGGGCCTGGGGACAGTTGGCATATTCAGCATCGAACGGGATCCATTTTCTATGCGTCATGACCGGTTTGAGACACTGCGCGAGTCGTCTTTAAGTTAGATAACTGAGTTAAAGTGCAATGGCGGCGACAACGTTTGGGTTCGCCAGCTGGCCATCGGTGAGTGCAAAGAGGTCATTGACTCGCTGGCGCTCAGCGTCGGCCTCCGGCAACAGCACGGCGCAGCCAACGTACACTGCGGCGTTTACTACAAGCGCCAAAACGCCGGAGGTCAGTCCCCAAGCCCAAGCAATACCGTCGGGATACGTAGCCTGCAAGCCAATGGCGAGGACGAAACCCACGAATGTACCGAGAGTGGAACCAATCGCATTGCCCCGCTTCCAGAAGATACCAAGATACTGCGGCACAGCGAGTTGAATAATACCTTGATAGGATAGAATCGCGAGAGTAACGAGATGCGCGATTGTTCGCGTCGCCAGCCAAGCGGAAAGTAGCGTGATCATCAGCATGCCAATTTTAGCGCTGAGAACCGCTCGTTTGTGGTCGAGTCTGAAATAAGAGCCCACAATGTCGTTCGCGATTTGCGCACCGCAAGCCTGCACGTTGCCGTCCACATTGCCCATAGTTCCAGCCAGGACAACAACGCCACCAAGGCCAAGCAGCAGTGGACCGCCTGCCATTCGGCAGACCGTGAACCACGCCAAATCAGGCGCCTGGGCGACTTCCGGTAGTAGGCTTGCGAGAAGCCCCATAATTACAAGAGCGACGGCGAACAGGAGCGAGAGCGGCGCACCCATGGCACCTGCGCGCTGCACGCTGCGCACACTATCTGCCGTGTAAAGGCGAATGAAGGTTGCAGGCCAGCACCAGCCGCCGACGACTCCGCTGAAGATGATTGAGAAGAAATTGAGCGGTCCAACTGTCGCAAAAAGACCTGGCGCTTTCAGGTGTGTTGGTGACAAAGCCACAACACTCAATCCATGGGACCATATCAGCCAGGCTATCAAACCCAGAATGAGCAGGCTGCCGCCGATATATGCCACAATTCCCTGAAACATGTCGGAAATTACAACACCACGCATACCCATGCGGATGGTCCAAAATTGCCGGATCGTCATTAGTACTACGCCGATAATAACAGCCGCAGTCGCGTTAATCGCACCCAAGGAGAGGGCCTGAAAGAGCTCCCCAAGACCCTTAAAGCCGAGCACTAGCCAAGGCACGCCGGAGATGATGCCGACAACCGAGCCGATGATGGCAAACGTGCGCGAGTTATAGCGAAGCGCGAAGAGGTCAGGCTGAGTCTTGAGATCGAACAGCTTTCCCCACAACCACACGCGATCTGTCATGACGTACATCAGCACTACGGTTAGCAGGCTATAGATTGGCATGTAAAAGGCAGTCACGCCGTCACTTACGGCAAGTCCCGTTAGTGCGAGAAAGATGCTTCCAGGCCACCAAGTGTTGAGAAAAGACATCGCTTGGTAACCCGCCCCGAATGATCGGTCGGCGACGGCGTAGTCGGTGAAAGACTTGTCGCTGATATGCGCCCTTTGCAGTACGACAATAACCGCTAGGAAGAAAATGGCGATCAGGCTGAATGTTATGATCATGTCTGTCGGCATGCTTGTCCCGGCCGTAAGGCGAGTGAGTCCAGGCAGGAATATGTCAGCCAAATTCCTGTGTGGCGCCACATGTAGAGTTCGTGACAGAGCCAATATCACCGGTTGGCGCCCGGTGGGCATTTCTCACATCCTTACCGAGTCACGCTATCGTGGCCATATGAACGGTCAGAATCGATAGGTTGCAGTCAGGCCCACGGTGCGCGGCCGCCACGAGCGTTCGTCATAGAGCGATGAGTAAGTTGTATCTCGTGCCACCGTTAACGCTGGCACTGAGTTCAGGACATTGTTGCTGAACAATGACAGGTTCAGCGATCCCCACCGCACTCCGGCGCGAAGCGACAAGTTTCTGGTCGCGGGCGTGTCTGGAATGGTCGCGTCGTGTATGCCATTGGCGGGGTCCTGGTAGGCAGTCAGGCCAACCTGCGACGCGGAATATTGGTAGTCCACACGGAAATAGGGTTCCGCGACTTCATATCCAGGCAAGTAGTACTCGGCAGAGAGAGCGACCGTCCACGGCACCGGCGCCAGCTTGTCTCCCGCAGTCACAACCGATCCATTAACGACATCGATCGACCCAGCCTGTACCGTTTTGGTGTAGTAGGCATCGGTGTAGCCGCCCTGTATACCAAGCAGGAGGCCTCGCGCCACACGGTAATGCATATCGAAATCGAAGCCCTTGCTGACCGCAGCCCCGGAATTGGCGGTGAATTCCAGACCGCAAGAACTCAGAAAGACGGCTTGCTGGACTTGCGACCAAACGATGTAGAAAGCGCTCGAGTCGATTTGCAGGTGCCCGTCGAGCAGCGTCTGCTTGGTACCGACCTCATAACTCCACAGAGAGTCGGAGTTGTAATTCGACGGGAGCCCTGTGGGCTTCAGGCCGAGCGCGGCCACACTCGGACCACACAATGGGTCGGTCCCTATTCCCGGTGTATTGAAACCGCCCACCCGATAGCCCTTAGCGGCGCTCGCATAATACAGGCTGCCGCTATCGGGCTGATAAGACAGCCCAAATTTTGGAGTGATCGGGTATTTGGTGAAGCTATTGCTCCCAGCAGTCACCGTTCCGCCTTCGAACGGCCCGGTAAAATACACGTCACCTGAAGTGTTGTCGCTAGCGACACGAACGCCGGCAGTCAGCTTGATCTCTGGGGTGATCTTGTAGTCGGCCTGTCCATAGAGTGCGACCTGCCGATCGATCTCGCTGTACGGGTCCTGGAAGTAGATCACGCCGCCGGGCAAGGGCGTGTACGGCAAGCCGGGTGTGGTAGTGAAAAACTGCGGTACCGTAGCGATGACCTCGCCGGCCGTAATGGTCTCAGTGGTGTTCTCGTACATATTGGTGGCGAACAACCCGGCGACCCAGCTCAACGGCGAGCTGCTATTCGTGGATCGCAGCCGAACCTCTTCGGTGAAGTTCCTCTGCTTGTCGGTGAAATACGCGGTGCTTGTTTTGTCCGCGTAGGGGTTGAGGAGATAGATCAAGTCTATATACGGCGTGTAGTTGGTCGTTGCCTGCTGCCTGCGCGTGAAGTAGGAGGTATCGGAAGTCAGCGCGACCGACCCGAGGTTCCAGTCCACCTTGATCGCCGTGACGTAGAACGGGTCGTGGCTCGAATCGGGGCCGGACGCACCGTTGAGCAAATCGCCACTGGTCGGCTGACCGTTATTGGACAGGGACGGCCAAAAGACAGAGGTGTCGTGGATGTAAAGCTGCTGATAGTAGACGGACGGCGAAACGGTCAGATCGTCGGTGACCGCCCACTTCAGCGCGGCCCGAACCGTCTCGCTGCGCTGCCAGTTCGCGTTCTTATCGATCGTGCCCGTCGCATCGGTCGGACCCGAATCGGTCGGGCCGTTCGCAGTCAAGACGCCGGGATTGTAGGACACACGGTCGACATACCCGCCGTCCTGCCGGAGTGAGGCGCTCAGCCGGAAGCCGAGTACCCCATCAATGATGGGCCCACCTACGGCACCGGCCGTCTCATAGCTTGGAGCGCCGCCCGCTGTGGTCGAGATCTCATCGCGGAAATATGCGGAATAGTCCTTCAGCCCCGGATCCGGTGTGATGAAGCGAAGCGTGCCGCCTTCCGATCCGGCGCCGAACAGCGTGCCCTGAGGCCCGCGCAGCACTTCGACGCGGTCGAGATCGAAGAGCACCGGGAACGGGTTGACCGTGCCGAATGACAGATGGCGAGTCATGATCGGCGTGTCGTCGACATAGATACCCGTCGTCGATGTGCCAGCATTCGAATCGATGCCCCGTATCGAAATATCCGAATTTTCGTCATTGAAGTTGTTGTCCGCAGTCGCGCCGACACGCTGGAAGGTCACCGCGGGGGTGGTACGCACCATATCGTCGATGCTGCGCAGCCCCTGGGCATCTATCTGGACGGGCGTGACGACAGTGACGCTGACGGGCACGTCCTGGAGCCGCTCCGTGCGCTTCTGGGCGGTGACAATGATCTCGTCGAGTTTCGGCTTTTCGTAGCCAGAAGAAACTGACGACGACGGGATATTGGTGTTCTGAGGACCGTCGGAACCGGACTGAGATTGAGCACTCGTCGTAGCGGATTGTACAAGCCGCGTCGGGCTGCGATCGCCATTTATAGACTCTGGATCTGCATTTAATTGCGTGTTACGCGCCTTCACCTGCGGCTCAACCACCAGTACGCCATCGGATTTCTCGCTCACGACCAAAGGAGTGCCTTTCAACAATAAGTGGAGCGCGTCGATTGGTTCGTAATTACCATGCACCGCGTTGGTGACAATGCCTTTGACTTTCTCCGATGCGAACAAAATCTGTAGTGCCGATTGTTGCCCAAATTCCAACAACGAGCGGGGTGCGTCCTCCGACTCAATGCTGAATGGCTTCGGGCTCGCATTCGCCGCTGTCGATCCGAGTGCCAGCATCAGGAAGATAGCTGCCGCGGAATTGAAATATCGAAATCCACGAATGATGGAAGGCACTCGAATTCTCCCTGTTCCGGCATCTTTGGGCCGTTGATGGGAGGTGAGACGTGCTACAGATCCGTTTCCACTATATGACACACCAACTAATTGGCTGTTGCCGCGGCGAGTACTAGCCGATTGCCTTCCGTGTGCACGCGAATACCAAAATTCGATTGCAAGACACTAGTGAAAGCATCCAAGTTGGTTGGACGAAAGTAGCCGCCAATATGAAGCGTGGTGAGACTCGGATCGGCAATGACGAGTTGGCGCTCGTTATAACGATTGAATTGCGCCACGACGTCGGCAAGCGAGTCGCCGTCGAAGACCAGCATCTGGTTCTGCCAGGCGAGCTTGCGGGCGACGCTGTCTTGCGGAAGCGTCGTGAGTTTCACGCCGCTGCCGCTGGAGAGCGCCGTCTGGCCCGCGCTCAGACGGACCATCGTCGGAGAGACAGAGGTTTGCGGTGCTTCCAATATATCTGGCGCACCGACCACCACCCTGCCTTCATCGACGATGATCTCGACGGAGCTTTCGAGCCGACGTACGTCAAACTTCGTCCCGACGGCGCGCACGACCGTATTGCCAGCGGAGACTATAAATGGTCGAGAGACGTCATGAGCGACCTCAAAGCTCGCCTCGCCACGAACCAGTTCGACCTTGCGCATTTGAGGCGTCAGTGCGACCCGAATTTCGGAGTCTGTGTTGAGGTCGACCGTCGACTTGTCTTCAAGCACGATCTGTTGGAAGCCGCCGATACTGGTCCTGAAGGATTGTGCGCTGCCGAACTTGTCTGCGATCCAATAGCCGGTGATGGCGACGAGAATACCTGCGGCCAAAGAAGAGAAAAGCCAGCGGCGATGAGCAGAACGCGGCTGCAGCAGATGCTGCGGTGAATCCGCGATGGAATGCCGACCGGAAGGGTGGAATGGGACCTGACGGGGTGGCTGCCCCGCTCTTTTAAAATAGTCGTTGTTGATGGGTTCCCTCGCACTCGGTCGTATGGCCTGAATACGATCAAGGGCTTGCCAGGTCGCCGCGAGCCTCGCATAGGCGGCCGCGCGTCGCGGATCTGCATTTTTCCATCGATCGAAAGCAGCCAAGTCCGTAGGACTCGGGTTGTCCCGATCCAAACGTGCGAGCCACTCGCCCGCTTCAATTTCCGTTTCGTTATTGTTCATCGGCTTTCGCTTTTCGAGCGCGCGCATCTTTTGCTGCGTCGGGTTTCCTTGTTTCCCCGCGCATGGCGAACATTCGCTCAGCGCAAAGGCGCACGCCGTAGGCTACGTGCTTTTCCACTGTGCTCTCCGCGATGCCAAGGCGTTGTGCGATTTCGCGCTGCGATAAACCATAGAGCTTCCGCAGCGTCAGCGCTTCGCGGCAGCGATCTGGGAGCGATGCGATCGCATCGAAAAGCAACGCTAGCTCTTGACGCGCATTCAACCCCTCGTCCACGGATGGCGTCTGATCTAAGGCGTCAATGCTGCCCATTTCCGCCAGTGCGTCGAGCGACACGACGTGCGCCCTACGAATCCGATCCAACGCGACATTGCGGGCGCTCGTAAATAGGAAAGCGTGCCAACTGCGCACCGCGGCGGACGCCGAGTCGTTCAGGCTAAGCAAGCGAGCGTAGGTTTCCTGGACGACGTCTTCAATATCGGCGACGTTTTTGAAGAATCTGCTCAAATAGCCCCGCAAGGCTCGTTCGTGCACGAGAATTTCCTTGGCCAACCAGGCGTTGCGCTCGATAGGGGTCATCGGGGACCTCACGGGTATTGTATGCCCGGAGCTTGAATTTGACCTTAAGTAAATATTTGCGGTGACTTATGGTGGAATGCGCTGTGTTGCGCGTCTTCTTCCTCAACGGCCGTGTCCCGCATCGTTTTCGAATTAGGAGTCGAAGGAAGGTCGTCGTAGTCTCATGGGACCAATGATCCAGCACTCATATCTTGATCCAAAGGGTCTTACAGTTTGGAATGAAGGGACTGCGCATCTCGCTGTTGCCGTCGGCACCGAAGAGATCGGTAGTGCGCTTTCTACGCTGCTGAAGGTCATCGTCGATTTCGACGCCATTTTCCTCGCAACTTTTCGACGCGATGCTCCCCCAACGGTTGCTTTTTTGGTCGGAACCAGGGAACCGGGGACACACTACCAAGATGGTCCGTATTTACTTGACCCGTTCTACGCCCACTTTCTTAACAGGGGCTCCGACGGTTGCTATCGCTTGAGCGACTTGGCGCCGGACGGTTTCCGACGCGGCGAATATTTTCTAACTTACTACGGGGGCTTGAATATTGGTGATGAACTTGGCTTGTTAGTGGCAGTGGATCCGCAATCCTGTGCCCATGTCTCGATTGTTCGCAGGCCCGGCGCCACCCGTTTCACGAGGCGTGATTGCAAATGGCTCGCCGCCAGCGGGCCGTTGACCCGTGAGGCCATGCGACGGATTAATGCGACGCTCGCGCCGCCGACCCGACATCAGTCCGTCCTAAACGACAGCTTGCAACATGCGTACCAAAACTTTGGTGCCTCCGTTCTAACCGAACGCGAGCATGAAGTTACGCAGCTGCTGCTACGAGGCAATTCCGCCAAATCGATCGCGCGTTCTCTACTTATTGCCACGGAGACTGCGCGCAATCATCTCAAGAGTATCTATTCAAAGCTCGGTGTCGCCTCGCAGGGAGAGTTATTTGCATTGTTTTTTCGCGCGCTAGAACAGGCTGAGCCGGACTTCGGCGACGACATACCGCGCGCGATTAGCGCAGTAACGAGCACTTGCCAGTGTTGAAGCCCCGTTCTAGATAGAATGCGGTCAGGTGGAGACAGGCGCTGTCAATTCAAGAGGAGGCGTGAATTGGGATCACAGATTTATTTTGCGCTCCGACAATGTATAAATCCCCTGAAGAAAGCGCGTGCATTCGCCTCAAGGCTTTCGATGTGATAGCCGCCCTCCTGCACGATCACAATCGGCATACTGAGCGCGCCGATGGCCAAGCCTAGGCGCTCGAATCCATCGGTTGTAACGCTGACTTGCGACTGCGGATCATCCTGATAGATGTCAAAGCCCAATGCGAACACGAGCGCATCAGGCTTGAACCGATCGAGCTCTTGAAGCGCTTCGCCGACTCGGTCGAAGAATGCCGCCTCTGTCGAAGCATGCGGCATCGGTAGATTGACATTAAATCCGACGCCAGCCCCCGTACCACGTTCTATCTCGTACCCGGCGACAACCGGATAAAAGTTCGTCGGATCACCGTGAATGGAGACATACAATACATCCGCGCGGCTGTAAAATATCTCCTGTATGCCCTGACCATGGTGCATGTCCGTGTCCAATATCGCGACGCGCCTATGGGTGCGCCGAAGCACTTCAGCTGCGATCGCCGCATTGTTCAAGTAGCAGAAACCACCGGCTCGATCCGTGCGGGCATGGTGTCCGGGCGGTCGGCACAGCGAATAGGCCTCGCGGCAGCTTCCTTTGACGGCATCCGCTGCCGCGACGGCGCTTTGTGCGGACCAGTAGGCGGACCACCAGGTATGGGCTCCAACGGGACAGCTCCCGTCCGCCAAATAGCGTGCCGCCTGCGCCAGCACGCCACGCAATGGATTGTTTTCATACACATAAACGTTCGACATTACCTCGTCACCCCAGTCCTTAGGCATTCTTTTCCACTCTTGATGCGCCGTTTTGAGAAAGGTCAAATAGTTCGCGTCATGGACGGCTGCAATCGCCGCCATTCCGAAGTCGGCAGGTTCCAGGATCTCGAAAGCCATCGATCGGCACGCTTCGACAAGCCGTACGGCGCGCTCAGGAATCTCCTGCGGCGACCGCATCTGTCCGCGCGACAGATAGGCGCGTGGAAAGTGGAGAAGTTGGTCTGAATGAAAAAATGTCTGCATCAATTCGGATCCCTTAGGGTGCGGGCCACGCAATGCCACGCCTGGCCTCGACCGAGCGCGACGCGAATCTCCGGTGAAGCCTGTAGCGCGCTACGACGAGCGTTGCGGCCCGATATGCTCGGTCCATTCAGCTTATCGCCCCGCGGGGACTCCTCGAATGACTCATTTGAGTTATTCCACTTGTGGCACGGAGCGAACAGTCTTGATCGCCTGGAAAGCTCTTGGGGGGACATATGAAGCACCTGCCAATACCATCGGCACCGTCGGCGACAATTCGCGATGACGGCCAGATCTGGCGCGATGACAAGGCTCATTTCGTTCATCCATTTACCCATTTTGATAGTTTCAACAAAAACGGCTCCCTCATCATTTCCGAAGCCAAGGGTGCCTATATTTTCGACTCTCGTGGGAAGCGTTACTTGGATGGCATAGGTGGCTTGTGGTGCATGTCGATTGGATACGGCGAAGAGGAAATGGTCCAGGCGGTGGCGGATCAGGCCAGGAAGTTGAGTTTCTTTTCCGCCTTCGTCAATGTGACCAACCCACCCGCGGTGGCGCTGGCAACCAAGCTTGCGCAGCTCGCACCTGGAGATCTCAACCGGGTCTTCTTCACCTCATCGGGCTCAGACGCCAACGACACGGCGGTGCGTCTGGTTCACTACTACCATGCCAGACGGGGGAGACCCGAGAAACGTCACATAATCTCGCGGCTCGGGTCCTACCACGGTAGTACGTATCTGGCCATGTCGTTGAACGGCCGCAAAAGCGATCGCTCACCGCACTTTCACTATGCGACCGATTTCATTCATCACGTATCGTGTCCGAACGTCTATCGTCGCCCCGAAGCGCAGTCCGTGTCAGAGTTCTGCGATAGCCTGGTGGAAGAATTTGAACAGAAGATACTGGCCATCGGTCCGGCCAACGTAGCGGCATTCATAGCCGAACCAATCATGGGCGCGGGCGGGGTCATCGTGCCACCCCCCGGCTACCATCGGCGTACCTGGGAGATCTGCAGGAAATATGACGTGCTCTACGTTTCCGATGAAGTGGTGACCGCTTTTGGTCGGCTTGGCTCATGGTTTTCATCCAAGGATGTATTCGACATTGAACCGGACATCATCGTGGTGGCTAAAGGTATTTCATCTGGCTACATACCACTAGGAGCCACCCTCTTCAGCGACCGAATCTATGAAGTAATTGCCAGTCCAGATCCGAATGCCTGGTTCACCCACGGGTTTACCTATTCCGGTCATCCGGTCGCGTGCAGCGCCGGCCTCAAGAATATCGAAATCATGGAGAAGCGCGATATTTGCGGTCACGTACGAAAAGTGGGCCCTTATTTTGAGCAACGTCTCCAAGAGCTACGCAACCTGCCCTTGGTCGGGGACGTGCGTGGCAGTCATTTCATGATGTGTCTTGAGTATGTCGCGAACAAACAGAGCCGCGAGCTGCTCGATGACGGCGTAAATATTGGCAAACGCATTTCCGATCAATGTGAAGCGCATGGATTAATTGTTCGACCATTGGCTCATTTGAATGTCATGTCACCGCCGCTGATCCTTACTGAAGGACAGGTGGACGAATTGGTCGATGGTCTTGCCGCAGGAATCCAAGACGTTGCCAACGACTTGATTCGTGAGGGATACAAGATCGACTGACGCACATGATTTCATGGCAGTCGAAGCCGATTCTTGGCGGGCTGCATCACGAATACTTCCTGGCGCCCGCCAATACGTGACGAAAGTTTTGCGGACCACAACCGGCGACAACGGGTCGCGATGAGCCAGTCGACGACGGAGGCACCCGGGCACACGCCAGCAGGCTAAACGGTCTTCAAACCTGCACTAAAATCAGACCACTTCAGTTGGTGAACGTTTTCGAGGTCGGCCACCCTTACGACCGTTGGCTCGCGAGCTTTTGCGCTTCGCGCGTGAGGTTGCCTGGCCGCCACGGCTAGCAAAGATCGCTGCAACGGATCGCGAGGGCAGCATCGCCGGCAGGATTGCTGTCAGGAGCCCATGCACACTGATCTGAATGTCTCGGTCTTTGAGTTCAATCGCCGATCCGTCCGGCCACACTTCGAGCTTACCCAACTCTTTAGTGGGCACGTCCTGCAGTGCACCTATCCACTGTCGTGGAATCAAGAAGCCAGCATTGTGGTTCGTGACGATCTCGATGGCATCTCGCTCGGGGACGTAGCGAACAGCTTGCGCCCGAATTTCGATCTCTGCCTCGATTCGGCCGGCGGCAAGCGCCGCGGCGTACTCGGCATCACTGATCCGTTGACCATTCGTCGTCATAATTTCACCTGTTCCGTTGTGCCATCAAGAAAGACCACGTGAACCTGTTCATTCGCGGGATCGTACTCGGCCTCGACGATCTGCTTCGCACTCGGAGCGGGTTTCGAGATAAGCTCGATCCTTCCCGGTCCGCGCACAACGGCCCACTGGTTCTCCAAGCAAGTTGTCCTTCGCGTCAACCACCAACTGCGCCGACAATCCGGGAGTCGCGCTTGAATATCGCTGAAGAGGCGGTTCACTGCACGTTGTAGCGGAACCTTCTTGACCGGGACGATGCTGATGAGCTCCACCGCACTTCCGAGGTAGGAGAATCTCACACGCGCGATCCAACCTTCACCACGGTGGCGAG
>Ga0210394_10005320_pt1 | contig 14482 bp, 10 predicted proteins | sample IncBWC12MmetaG_FD_160121 | JGI IMG/M metagenome (GOLD analysis project Ga0210394, IMG submission 160121) | Forest soil microbial communities from Barre Woods Harvard Forest LTER site, Petersham, Massachusetts, United States - Inc-BW-C-12-M | ecosystem: Environmental > Terrestrial > Soil >...
AAACCAGCACGGGCGGAGGGAGGGATGGCGACCATCTGGCCGGTGTCATACGCGGATAGCAATTCGCGGGCTAAAGTCTCCGCTCCACTGTGCGACATAAGTTGGTTCCCCTTCGCAGCGCTGCGCCCATTAGGATCCGCGCGCGCAGGTCGATTTCGCGGCGTGGATTTTCGGACGACCAGCATCCTAACACTACTTCACTTCGAATAACTCAGTTCAAAATGATCGCAGATGAAGAATCTGATAAGATGCTGCGTTCCCATGGAGGAATTATGCGAGTTTGCTTTGTCATCGCCTGCGTGGCGGGGCTGACGGCTGTGACTTTTGCACAAATCCCGGCGGCGCCGAGTAAGTCTGGCGAGAGCCAGCAATTCGGCAGCGTGTCGGCGGACGCGGGCCTGAAGGCCATATTCGAGGCGAAAATCAAAGCCGAATGGGAAGCGGTGAAGAATAAGGACAAGAAGGCTTATGCCGAATTGTTGGCCGACGACTATCAGGGGGTTGAAGTCGACGGACAGGGTGAGCGCACCAAGGTTCAGGCTTTGAATGAACTGGCGAACGGCAATGTTTCGAACTATACATTGTGGGGCTACAAACTGATTCCGCTGGGGCCGGATGCCGCATTCGCGATCTACGAAGTTACTTTGCAATTCCCGCCCAGGTCGGCGGTGCGTATTTCAAGGGTCTACATAACCGAGCTTTGGGTGAAGCGCGGTGGGCAATGGAAGGAGTTGCACTACCAGGAGACTCACGTCAAATAGCTCTCCTCCAAGGTCATGCCAACTCGTGCCATAATGTTGCCATCCGATCCTGCAAAAGGGAGAAATCTCCATGAATAAGCTGTGTTTGGCTCTGCTGCTTTCGGGCAGTTTTCTTCTGGCTCAAGACAGTAATCCCAACGTCACGAGCCAGCCCAAAGCGAAAGCTTCTAAAGGAGAGATCACGGTACAGGGCTGCGTCAACAGGTTTAGCGGCGATTACATACTGATGAAGCAGAACCCAGCCATGACGTACCAACTTCAGGCGACCGGCAAGACAAAGCTCCGACACTACCTGGGGCAGCGCGTGGAAGTAACGGGAACAGAGGCACCTTCGATGAGTACCAGTTCCGACGCCTTAACCAGAACGGGATCCGCGGCTTCGGAGACTATAACCATCAGCTCGATCAAGACGATTTCGAAACAATGTACGGTGCAGCCAGCCTCCGACTAGCAGGGAGGAGCTTTAGTCACACTCTGGGGGCATGGACTCGATCGACGATTCGGAGTCGCAGGGACGTTTCTTCTTAGCGGGCTCCAGCAAGGCCGGACGGGTGTAGCGGAGGACCCACAAGCCCTCGTTGTTGGTTAGAAAGATCAGACCGTGTCCGGCATCGGGGAGAACGCTGGTGACTCCGGTAAACTCTTGAAGGGTTTTCGGATTGTGCGGATCGCTTAAATCCAGCACACGTACATTCTGCGTCGGGTGGTTGCTGCTGGTAAGGGTGTTCGGTTTCTTCTCCGGCGCTGCCGCGATCGCAACGTCAGGGCTGACCATCTCCAGGTTCCCTGCAGTGGCTTGATTGCTTTCCGCCGTGCGCTTCAACAGGTTCGGCTTGGATGGCCTTGTGACGTCGACGATCATGAAGCCTTGCCTGGAAGCCTGCTGCACGTAAAGGTAATCCTTTCCTTCTTCACGTTGCAGCAACATTTGATTTCCAGTGGCCTGCGGCAACGACAGATGCGCAATCACGGTCGCCGGCACATCCGTAGGCTTTTGAGGTGAATCGTCCTTCGCAAAGGACAGCGCGTTAAGAACCATGAAGGAGGTCAGAACTGCGATTCCAACCGGTACGACGACTCTACGAATGCTCTGCATAATGACACCAACTTCAGGTCTCAAGCTACTTCGCGAAACTATACCACAGGTTTTCCCGGTTCGAATTCTGAATCGAGTCTCCCCTCAGTGCAAAACCCCGGACCCACGTTGGTGCATCCGGGGTTTCGTGTGATCAGTTCGCCCGGCTCCGCTCATTGTTGCGCGAACACGCCGATACAACCGTTACTGCTCTGCGAAGTGCAGATTCCGCCCGCTTGCAAGGGCACAAATGCGTGATTATTACTGGAGTCAACCGCGATGCTATGCGAGTTCGCATTGGTCGGAACGTTTTGCAGCCACAAGTTGGTCTTGGCGTCGATCACGCCCATCACCGGACCGTTGGGCATATCTCTCGCTGCCAGGTAATACCGGTTGTCACCTGAGTTGTACCAGACCTCGTCAACGCCGCCGACGTTGGTGATGTTGGCAAGGATTGCGCCCGAGGTTCCATCGATCACGTACTCATTAGGCGGGAACGCTTCGCCGTCGTGGTCCGCGCAACCTACCAGGAAGTTATTGCCCGGCCCCTGAGCAACGCTGGTGGGCATGCAATTTGGCATCACGAAACTATTGACGACTATCGGACCGTTGGGGTTTCCGAGCCGAGGATCGATTTCATCGATGCTTCCGATGTTGGTGATGCCAATGGAATTTTCGTTTGCCTGGAGCAGGTGGCCGGTATTTGAATTCCAGACCATTCCGCCCAGCCCAGCTGGCGCAATGGCCCCAGCGCACGTACTCCCCGGCGTGGCCTGATTGCAAAATGATCCCGTAGCCTGATCGACGATCGGCCCGTGATGGCAGGGAATCGTGTAAGTGGCACCGCTCGGCCTTATTCCCGCGAGGCCCGGAAGCCCTAACGCGGCATTGGCAGCTCCGCCGGAAACGCCACTGAACACGTGCGGGTTGGAGGGGTCCGGGCAGGGGAAGGTGGCTCCAACGGTGTCGACGGGAACGCTAGGATTGAGCCCAGCTCCTGCAGAGGCCCCGCCACCTGCACCATCGTAGTAAACCTGTCCAATGATGCAACTGGGAGGATTAAACGAGGTCCCAGCCACTCCCGGATCCAATATCGGCGACGGTTGGGGGATGGCGGTGCCCGATCCTTGGAAAGGGTAGTTCACACCGTAGTCGGCAGGAGTGAAACCCGCTGCCCAAGGACCGTAAGCGAGCGTAGGGTCCATCGGAAGACAGTGCTGCTGCGCCGGGGTGCCACTCTTGGCCACGATATGCGACATGTCAATGAACGTTACGAAAGGCAATCCCGGATCGCCGTTGATCACCGCGAGAACCTGATGCGCGGGATCGTATGCCATTTCGTCAGCGCGGTCGTCTCCACAAGTAGCAGCCGAACCAGCTTCTCCGTTCCAAGAAGCGACACAAGGAGCGATCCCTAGCGGACCGTCGTAGTCTGCGGATGTGCCGGTCGGTATAGTGGCGAGCACGTTGGGTGGGGTCGGTGGGTTCTTAGTCAGGTCCATGGTGCTTAGATCGAAGACTACGACCCCAGCATTGCCAATCGCGGTAAATAACGTCTTCCCGTCCGGGGTTACTTCTTCGCCGTCGGGGCCCGACATCGGGTTCACGCCGTTGGCGCGCGAAGCGCAGCACTGGGCTCCAGGAAACCCGCCGAACTTACCATTCGCGCCAAAACCCGAGATCAGGTGAAAGGGCGCGTTCCGGCATCCGAAGCGGGTGAAATTTCCAACCACGTCAGCGGTAGGGGGGATGCTGGGATCGCATGGACTGGCTTGGTTCCCCGCGGCGGTGACGGCGTTCACTCCCTGGATCGCGTTGACCGCAATGTTATTGATGGTATCCACGACCACCACGGCCAGACCGATGCGGTCCGAGACGTAATCCAAGTGGGTCGCCTGATTGACCCAACTTATGTCGAAGGAGTTGAACGGACCGCCGGGTTCGCCGGTGGGATTGTGCTCAGGCACCGTGATGTTAACGACGTCGGCGTAACCGTCCGCGGTGGTTGTACCGCATACGGGACAGTTCTTCACGTCCCCGCAGCCGCTCGCGATCACAAACAATGCCGTGAGAAGAACAGTAAGCAGAATTCTCGATCTCATCGAATCTCCTCCTGCAAGTTTCTTTCAGAGCAGGCTGAAACCGGCCCTGGCGGTACAACCAAAAACTCACTCAAAGTCCGTCCCTGACAATCTTCAGAAGCGGAACTGCAGTTCCTGGGTCAAGGCAAAGAAATTCTGCGGCACTTGTCCCGTGACACTCGGCTGCTTCAACTGATCGACGTTTACGTTGAACTGGTACTTCACCCAATAATTCAGGTACCAGTTGAGGCCAAACGTGTACTCGTAGGTGTGGTAGTTGTACTGGGGCACGAAACCCGGAGTGTAATAGTTATAGAAATTCGAAGCGGGCGCGTTTGCCTGAATGCCGGAGAAGCGGAAGCCCAGTTCCCAAGCTCCCCATCCTCGTCCCGTTCCACCCGGAGTGTCCGGACCAAACAGCGGATGCTTCACGCGCGGAGTGCCGTTCTCAGGACGTTTTTCGCCGGTCAGCAGATAAGTAGTCCCGATGTTCCACGCCTTGGCCCCGATTCCTGGTAGCGTCAGGAAACCCAGGCCACCGACCTGCTCCGATCCCACGCTGTCGCGCTGTTGTTGCATCTGCACATACTCGCCGCGAAGCGCGTACGAAGACTTGATGTAGGTGAATTCACCCTCATACCGCTCGATCGGGCCGTTGATCCTCAACTGGGGGAAAAACGTGTAGGTGGCGTCGGGGAGCGTTCCACTAAAGCTCACGTCATTGGAAAGTCCACGGGAACGACCGTGGCTGATCGACCCGCCAAGAGCAAGCTGCCTAAGCCACTCGTTCTTGGTCTTGCGCCAGGGGTACAGGCGAACTCTTCCCACAAACTCGGGTTCGTTGGTGACGTTCGCGACAACCCCGCCCCTGCCGTTGAAAGCTCCCGCCCAGTACTGGAGGACGCCGCCGTCAATGTCCCCGTGAAACACCATGCCGGGGCTGCGGAAAGCGGTAACGGCCGAGGGATATAGCAGGGCCTGCAAGCCCCGTTCGACGAAATCGAGGTTGGTGGCGCCGATCCCGGTTTCCTGGGCAAACGGTTCTTTGAACTGACCGGCCTGGAATTGGAATTCGGGCTTGATCCTGACGTTGAGATAAACGTCGCGCACAATCGCGCCGGTGGTGGAGTTGGCGTCGGTCAAGATGGCGTAGTCGAAGTGCGAACCGTAATTACCTTGGAATCCGAAACGCGCGCGCCGGATCACGAATGTGGCTGACGGAGCGCCGTCGCCCTTGTAGGCGCGATAGTCGACGTCGACGTACCCGTAGGGGCTGATGCTGAACTGTCCATCGGCGCTCTTGATAAAGAAATGTTCGCCGTTCCATCCCGCCGTGAGCGGGGCTTCCTTCTTGGGTTCGGCCGCGGGTTTTGCCTGGTCCATGATTGCCTCTACCTCGGGCTCAGGATCGGGCTGGACCAGAACCGTATTCACCAGATGGACGCCTTGAGTTCCAGCGCCATCTACGGGCCGAACAGTTGCCTCGGGGGAACTGACCTCGGCGACAGGCTTCACGTGGGCTGAGTCGTCGGCGGTTGGGGTCTTGCCCGCAACCAGTTGCTGAACCATCGCCTTCAATTCTTCGATGGTCTTGCGCTGAGCGGCAACTTCGCTGCGCAACTGGTTGACCTCTTCCTTGCTGGCACCCACGGGGGGCGATGGGGCGGTCTTGCTCGCGGGTTCCGTGCCTTGTGCGTGGGCGAGCGAACCTGGCGCCATGAAAACGACCAGAAGCACGAAAAACGCTGTGAGTGAGCGCATGTTTTCCTCTCCGACCATGATTTGGCGAAACAAGCTCGGCCCGGGGCGAACGTGCAAAAGCCTCACACGCGGGTTGCCTCGGGGCGACAAATCACTAAACCGCCTATTTGAAAAATCGATAACTTGTATGAAAAGCGGACCAATCCGCTGGCGCGTCTATTTACCACATCCCGGAACCGGGAGTCAAGAAATCTTTTTCCGGCCCTTATTTGATTGCGGAAAATCGCGTCTTTCGAATGCGCGAGGACTGGAGGAAGAGTAAACATAACAGTCTTAATCACGTGCATTGCGACTCGTCTGCCTGCAAGCGGCTCTCAGTTCGCAAAACTCCAGCGATAATTCACGTCGCCGATAATGCGATGCACGAGAGACGTGATGTTGACCGGAAGGCAAACAGTATGGCTGTGATCACAATCACCATTCATAGTTTGCCGGACCGTAAAACGCCGAATGCAGTTGACTCGGTATGGTCGCCCTGCAATGATTGTATTGCCGGACCAGAGGCGCAAGTGGATAGTCAGGTTCGTCGGGAGTACTCCGAAACGCGGCGGGAATGTCTACGCGCTACAAGGCAAATAACACATAGATAGCGGCGCTCCGCCGTTTTCGAATCGGTTTGGTAAAGCTCCGCGAACTGGCTTCGTCATATATTGGAAAATGTAAGCCTCGCACGGTGACCGTCGAGTACGGAAGGAGATCCGATGGCGTTACATATTGAAGGCGCAACCTCGCAGTACATGAACTATGCGCCTGCGAATCTGAATCCGCGCGAGGATCTTCCCAAGGGGTTCTTCGATTTTCTGTTGCCGCTTCATCAGCAATTTACCCCACGGCAACAAAAATTGGTCGCAAAGCGCGCGGAGGTGTTGCAGTCGTCGCATCGCGGACATCCGCCAAATTATTTGCCAGCCTCCCAGGCCACGACCTCCGACTGGCGGATCGAAGTGCCCGACTGGTGCGCCGATCAGCGAAATCAGATGACCGGGCCGGCGGATGACGCTGAGCTGACGGTAAAGCTGTTGAACTCCGGCTCTCCCGCCGTCATGGTGGACTTGGAAGACTCCACGGCGAACACCTGGGACAACATCATGCTGGCGATTCAGAACACGATCGCCGCTTACAAATATGAACTCAGTTACGACGACAAGAAGCGGCAGAAGAAAGTCACGGTTCAGCGCTCAAAGACCGTGACCTGGGTACGCCCGCGTGGGCTACACCTCAGCCAGGGCGGAGTCATCAAGAACGAAATCATGTCCGCTTCCCTGTTCGACCTTGCCCTGATCTGGTATCAGATCGATCCCGCATCGCTCCCACACAATTTCTCGGTTTACATTCCTAAGAGCGAATCTGCCGAGGAAGCCTTCTGGTGGCGCGATCTTTTCCAGGTTCTCGCGAAACATAAGGGCTTGTCCCCGAACTACATAAAATGCATGGCGCTGGTAGAGGCGCACACACTGGCTTATCAGATGGAAGAATTTCTTTTCAACCTGCGCGATCACTGCCTCGGATTGAACCTGGGGCGATGGGATTACATGGCCTCGCTAATCGATTTCATGTCCGAGGATCCTAATTGGATATTGCCCGACCGCAACACCATCCCGCACGATGTGGCGTTCTTCCAGAACTTTCGCACCCTTATGCCCGAAGTTTGTCACAAGCACGGGGCTCTCGCCATTGGCGGAATGACCGCGCTCTTTCCCAGTCGCACGGATGCGGAGTTGAACGCGCGCGCGTTGAAAGTTCTCGAGGAAGACAAGAAGAACGAAGCCAACTGCTTAATGGATGGGGCATGGACGGGCCACCCCGATCAGAACGAGATCGCAGTCGCGCAGTTTCCGTTTCCTAACCAGATTGGAAAGCGTCCCAAGCTGCCGAATTCACATCCCGATCTCCGGCCAGTTCCGAAAGGCGTTGGCAAGACGACGCTTGCAGGAACGCGAGCGGCGGCGCGTACGGTGATTCGTTATCGCAACGGAGTGCTCAACGGAAAGGGCGCCAGCCTGCTCGATGGCTTCATGGAGGATCTCGCGACCGACCGCATCTACCGCTTGATGATTGCGCAACGGGTGCGGCACAAGGTCAAAGTTCCCGGCGACGATGGCAAGCCGGTCGAGCATACTCGAGAATTGGCAACCCGTATTTTTGACGAAGAACTGGCCAAAATTCAACGCGATTTGCCAAAAGAGATTGATTCCGAGGCGGCAACAACACTCCCTGAAGCTCGGCGCATTGCTGAAGAAATGATCGTGCAGGGACGGCACTCGCCGGTTTAGGGAGAACGATTTGTTTACGATATTTTTGACCAGGAACGAGGAGCCATGAACGTTATCGAACAGCAGATTCCCACAATTAATTTTCATCCCTTGCAACCACCTCATCGTTACCTGTTCGGACCGGGACCCAGTATGGTCCATCCGCGGGTCTATGAAGCGCTGGCAAAGCCGATCGTCGGGCACCTCGACCCATACTTCATCCAGGTGATGGGAGAGGTTCAGCAATTGCTGAAAATGGCCTACAGCACGAACGACGGCGCTACGCTAGTAATTTCCGGCACCGGCAGCGCGGGCATGGAAGCCGCCGTTGCCAACTTCGTGGAACCAGCAACCAAGTTTGCGGTGTTCGCCAATGGATATTTCTCCGATCGACTTACGGAGATGGCGAAGCGCAACGGCGCGAACGTTGTGCGGTTTGAGAAGCCCTGGGGGGCGACTTTCACTGACGATGAAGCTAGAGATTTCATCACTCGTGAAAAACCCAAAGTGGTGGCTTTCGTTCACGCTGAAACATCGACAGGAGCGTTGCAATCTGGCAACGCGATCTGTGCCGCCGCGCATGATATCGGCGCTCTGGTGATTGGTGACTGCGTCACCTCGCTCGGCGGGGTGCCAGTGGATTTCGACAAAACCGGTATCGACGTCGCTTACAGTTGCACGCAAAAAGGGCTTAGCTGTCCGCCGGGTCTGTCTCCCATGGCCATGTCGCCACGGGCCATGGAATGGTTGCGCGGGCGCACTACTCCATCACGCAGCTGGTATCTCGATCTTAAGCTGATTCATGATTACTCCACGGTCTCGCACCGCTATCATCACACTGCGCCGATTTCCATGTTTTACGCCCTGCGCGAGGCGTTGATGGTCGTTGCCGAGGAAGGAATTGAGAATCGCTGGGAGCGGCACCGCCGTTGCCATATTTCTTTTGTAAAGGGCATCGAAGCGATTGGCCTGCGCATGCATGTTCCCGAGGAGCATAGAATTGCAACTCTAAACACGGTATGTGTTCCGCAGGGTGTTGAGGAAGGGAAAGTGCGAAAACGCCTTTTGGATGAAGCAGGCATTGAGATCGCCGGGGGCTTCGGTCCGCTCGCGGGTAAAGTGTTCCGTATTGGCGTGATGGGCCCATTGGCCACGGAAGACAATGTGCAGTTCTTTCTGAAAGAGTTCAGCAAGGCGCTAAAAGCCGAGGGCTACTCGATTTGAGTTCAGCAGATTCCTCGCCGCGCGCGGGAAGGCAAGCCTGAAGTGTACGGCCGCATTGCTCGCGCTTCACGAACGACAGACTAAACCGGCCCATCCTCCGGGAATCCGCGTCAAAGGCAACAACCAATGACTCTGAAGTCGGTGCAGACGCTTCTAGACGTTTTGCATTTCGCGGACAGCCACACGGCCGTGGTCGTCCCTGAGCTTGGAATCCGCATCACTTACGATTCGCTGCGGCAGCAGGTTCTGACGATGGCGAATGCTTTGACCTCTGCCGGTATTCGCCGTGGCGATGCAGTCGCGATCGTTTTGCCCAATGGATTGCCCGCGATTGTGAGCTTTCTCGCTGCCTCTATCGCGGGAACAGCGGCGCCTTTGAACCCGGCCTATCCCTACGAAGAATTTCTTTTTTTCCTGGGCGACACCGATGCCCGGGTTTTGCTCTGCCCCCCGGTCGGCGCGGAATTCGCGCGCAGCGCCGCCGCGGACCGCAAGATTCCGGTGTTCTCCGTGGAAATGAGCGAGCAAGGCAACGTCCATCTGGCGAATACTGCCACCGGAGTTTCGGCGCCTGTGCCGACAGCCGATGACATTGCCCTGATCCTGCACACCAGCGGAAGCACGGGGCGGCCCAAGCGTGTGCCCCTGCGGCATTTCAACTTGGCGGTCTCGTCGGCGAATATCGCGAACACCTACGCTCTCTCAGGAGAAGATGTTTCGCTTTGCATTATGCCACTGTTCCACATTCATGGGTTGATTGGCTCGACCATGGCAACTCTGCTTTCCGGGGGCACCGTAGTTGTTCCCTCGAAGTTCAACGCGCTTTCTTTCTGGCGGACGGTGCGCGAACATCATGTGACCTGGTACTCGGGAGTGCCCACGATGCATCAACTCCTCCTGGCACGGGCTCACCACAAACCGGCGGAAGCTGCATCTCTGCGCTTCATCCGATCCTGCAGCGCACCACTGTCGCCGGAACTCATTCACAAGATCGAGGATTTGTTTGGCGTGCCATTTGTCGAAGCGTACGGAATGACCGAAGCTGCGCATCAGATGACTTCAAACCCTCTGCCTCCGCGGCATCGGAAGGCGGGCTCCGTCGGCGTAGGCACCGGGCTGCGCATCAGCATTATGGACAAGGCAGGCAACCACCTTGGCATCAACCAGCGGGGCGAAGTCGCGATTCAGGGGGCCAATGTTTTTCGCGGATATGAGAATAATCCCGAAGCCAACGCTCGCGCCTTTGCAAACGGATGGTTTCGTACCGGCGACGAAGGATTGCTCGACGCGGACTGCTATCTGCACTTGACGGGTCGAATGAAAGACATCATCATCCGCGGGGGCGAGAACATCGCACCGCACGAAGTCGATGAGATTTTGCTGAGGCATCCCGCAGTCGCGGCCGCGGTGACATTTGGCTGCGCACATCCCACGCTGGGTGAGGAAGTGGCTGCTGCCGTCGTTTTACATGAATCCCAGGGAGCGACCGAATCCACACTCATCAAGCACTGTCGCGAGTCGCTGGCAGAATACAAATGTCCCACCAAGATTTATCTGGTAGAAAGTATTCCCACCACCGCGACCGGGAAAATTCGCCGGCGCGCGGTGGCCGCTGCGCTCACGGATGATCAACGTGCGTAAGACCAGCGTGGATAATCAGGCATGAGATTTCTGATCGCGGGGGCGGGGGCAATCGGTGCCTACATCGGCGCGCGCATGGCGCAGGCCGGATTCGACGTAACCCTGTTCGCGCGCGGACCGCATCTTCGCGCCATGCAGGAGCACGGCGTCCAGGTGAAAAGTAGCGAGGGAGATTTCGTGGCACGGCCCGCGATCACCGGCTCCCTCGCTGAAGTGGGGCCGGTGGACGTAGTCTTTCTTGGGGTGAAGGCGCACGGCCTGCCTCAACTTGCGCCTCAGTTGAGGCCAATATTGGGGCCAGATACGACTGTCGTCAGCACACAGAATGGAATCCCGTGGTGGTACTTTCAGGGTTTCGGCGGCGAATGGGAAGGAATGCGTCTGGAGCGCGTCGATCCTGACGGCGTGATTTCGGCGGCCATCGATGCGGATCGGGTGGTTGGGTCTATCGTTTATTTTTCGACCGAGATCACCGCACCCGGTGTGATTCAACACATCGAAGGAAACCGCATTACTCTTGGCGAACCGAACGGCACGCGCTCCGACCGCTCCCGCCGAATTGCGGAGTCGCTGATCGCCTCCGGCTTGCGCTGCCCCGTAACGACGCGCATCCGGCCTGAGATTTGGGTCAAGGCGATGGGCAACGCATCCCTGAATCCGCTTAGCGCGTTGACGCGCGCCACGCTGGTTCAGATGGTGCGCGACCCGGGTGTGTGTTCCGTGATCCGAAACATCATGCAGGAAGTGGAAGCGGTTTCCCGCAAGCTGGGTATGGAGTTGCCGGTTTCCATCGATCAGAGAATTGCAGGCGCGGAAAAAGTTGGGGAGCACAAGACTTCGATGCTGCAAGATCTCGAAGCGGGCCGGCCGATAGAACTGGAAGCCCTGGTAGGCTCGGTGGTGGAATTAGGAGAGCGCGTGGGGCTTCCCATGACTTGCACCCGGATCGTGTACAACTGCACGAAACTATTGGCAGAATGTGCAGCTCGGCAGCAACCAAAATGACGGGATCGCAAGATGCTCTATGTGCTTCTCGAATCCGCCGGCTTACTTGGCCGCTGATTCGATGATTTCTAAACCATGCTAACCGGCGGGATCCAGTGATTTCGGCTACTTCCGTCGACTTTTTCCATCGGTCAGACAAAAAATACTTGCTGGCAGGGTTGACAATGGGCGTGACCACGGGCGTATACTTCGTTCGCTGGTCCACTTATCGGACCACTTGGAGCTTATTTTGCTGGCAACCGTCAAGTCTGAGTTTGAGACAGTTCGCAGAAACAAAGTCTACGAAGAAGTCGCCAAGCAGATCGAACGCCTGATTCTGAAGAAATTGAACCCCGGCGACAAGCTACCCTCGGAACGTGAACTGGCAGAGATGCTGGGGGTGAGCCGCAGTTCCATTCGGGACGCGATTCGAGGTCTGGAGCTGATGGGCCTGGTTGAGCCGCGGCAGGGAGCGGGGACGATCGTTCGGGCAACCTCAGCCGATTCGTTGCTGAATCCTTTTGCCAACGCGCTGAAACATCGGCGAGAAATGGTGAGCGAGCTTCTGGATTTCCGCAAGATGCTCGAACCGCCGCTGGCAGCGCGCGCCGCCACGCACGCTTCTAACGACGAGCTTTCCGAGATGGATGAGATCTTGCAGCGACAAGAGTCCAAGCAGGCTCTCGGAGACGCCGCAGTCGCCGAGGACGCGGAATTCCATTACAGCATTGCGCTGGCTTCCGGCAACAGTGTGGTGTTGAAAGTGCTCGATATTCTGATGGATCTGCTGCGCGATACTCGGGAGCGATCGTTGCAGGTGGAAGGCCGACCGCAGAAATCACTCGCTGGCCACCGGCGGATCCTGGCGGCAATTAAGCGGCACGATGCAGAAGCGGCAAAGTCGGCGATGCGTCGGCACATTGAAGATGTCGAAGAGATTGTGCTTGAGAAGTTTTGACCGCCGAGAGATTTTCTCGGTTGGCTGGCTATCGCGATTGGCAATGCCGAGGGGGAAAGCGAATCGCGCCACATCGAGCACAGCGGTTACCCCCTGCGAAGAGTTAAGGGTGGGCCATCGCGTTCACCTGCCTGGGGAACGATCAGATTGACTGACTTTGGAAATGACGCCGTTCGTGTGGCTCCCGCGCCTCTAGGGACGGAACTCACGGAAACACCGAAGGTGAAACTCTTCGACGGTTTCCCGCGTCAAGACCAGGCTGCAACTCACACCATGACGGAAATTCCTCCATCGTCTCTCACCCTCACATTGCGGGTTGCGGAGGCGCGGGTCGAGGACGTCGGTCACGCCATCGCACGACTGGCGCCAGCCGACTTGCGGCGCATGGGTGCCAGAGCAGGCGATGTGCTGAAGATTACGGGTGGCACGGTTGGTGTCGCGCGTGCCGAGCTTTCAGACGACGGCCACGAAGGCATGATCCAGATCGACGGCACCTGCCGCAGCAATTGCAGCGCGGGTTTGCAGGAGCAGGTGACGGTTACCCCGATTGAGCGCGAGCAAGCGGTGGCGGTTCGTTTTGTGCCGCTGTGGGTGGGGGCTGCTCCCGCGACTATTGCTCCGGACCGAATGCTCGAGGATCTCGAGGGCGTCCCAGTCGTCGCGGGTTGCGTGGTGCGGGTGCCGACGTTTGCCAAAGCGGTGAACTTCCAGGTGGTACGCACAATTCCGTCGGGACCTGTCGTCATCGGGAAACGCACCGACATCCGGGTAGTCGAAGGCGAGCAGACAGCGGCCCGCGCTCCGGCGGTCTCTTACGAAGATATCGGCGGACTGGAGCGCGAAGTAGCGCGCGTGCGGGAAATGGTCGAGTTGCCGCTGAAGTACTCGCGCATCTTCGAGCGGCTGGGAATTCTTGCACCCAAGGGCGTGCTGCTGTATGGCCCGCCAGGCACGGGAAAGACCCTGCTTGCGCGCGCTGTCGCCGCTGAAAGCCGCGTGCACTTCATTCATCTCAACGGCCCTGAGATCATGCGGAAGTTTTATGGCGAGAGCGAAGCCAAACTCCGCGAAGTCTTTGAAGAAGCGGCGCGGCACGCACCGGCAATCCTGTTCATTGACGAGATCGATGCCGTCGCTCCCAAACGCACTGAAGTGGTCGGTGAGGTCGAAAAGCGCGTTGTGGCGCAACTTCTCAGCTTGATGGATGGCTTTGTCGCGCGCGGCCAGGTCATCGTCATCGGCGCGACCAACATCCCCGAGGTTCTTGATCCGGCGCTGCGCCGTCCCGGGCGCTTCGATCGCGAAATCGAAATTGGCGTTCCGAACACGCAAGCGCGGCTGCAGATTCTCAGGATCCACACTCGCGCCATGCCGCTCGCGCCGGACGTCGATCTCCAGGAAATCGCCGAGCATTCTCACGGCTTCGTCGGCGCCGATCTCGAAGCGCTGGGACAGGAAGTCGGAATGATCGCCCTGCGCGGTTTTCTTTCCGCCGTGCCACTCGGGGCTGACGGTGCTGCATCTCCTGAATTGAGCGCGCTGCAGGTTACGCGCAACGATTTTCTCGCCGGTTTGAAAGAAGTTGAGCCCAGCGCCACGCGCGAATTCTTCATTGAGAAAAGTTCATCGACCTTTGCGTCTCTCGGAGGTCTCCGCGAGGTGAAGCGATTGCTCGATGCGGTGATCGAGCATTCTCACATGCACGACGAGATCTATGAACAGGTTGGACTCACGCCGCCGCGAGG
>Ga0210394_10005321_pt1 | contig 14478 bp, 10 predicted proteins | sample IncBWC12MmetaG_FD_160121 | JGI IMG/M metagenome (GOLD analysis project Ga0210394, IMG submission 160121) | Forest soil microbial communities from Barre Woods Harvard Forest LTER site, Petersham, Massachusetts, United States - Inc-BW-C-12-M | ecosystem: Environmental > Terrestrial > Soil >...
ATAGCTACACTGCTGTTGCGCGGAGGTGCAGGCCGATCCATTCGAAACCGCAGCCAGACCCGCCCATGCGTCGATCACCTCTTCGCTATCGAATCCGGTGAATGCCAGATTGATCAGGTATGGAGATGCGCGGGCGAGATCGCCGTGGATGCGCGGAGCAAGCGGCGCCAGACCGTTGATAAGCTCGATCTGATACTCGCGCGCGGCTCGCAGCCTGGGGGCTTCCTCGGTCACCGCAAGCTCGGCGGCCATGCCAAATCCGGCAATCAGATGCGCGGGCAAGGTTCCGGGCCGAAGTCCTCGCTCCTGGCCGCCGCCGAACATAAGAGGGCATAGAGGCGCGCCGCGCCGGACGATCAATGCGCCGATTCCTTGTGGCCCCATGATCTTGTGTGCGCTTGCGCTGATCATATCGATCCGCGGGTGGCGCAGCGATGCAATCAGCTTTCCAAAGCTCTGCGCGGCGTCCACATGAAATAGTACTTGCGTCGCGGCCAATCCTTCGGCGATGCTCTCGATCGGTTGCACCACGCCCGTTTCGTTATTCACATGCATCACGCTGACCAGCAGCGTCTCTTCCCGCACTGCGGCGAGTACCTCCCCGGCGTCGGCCCACCCGCCTGGTCGCGGCGCGATGCGAGTGATGCGGAACCCCCGACGCTCCATTTCATCGATCGGCTCACGCACTGCCGGATGCTCGATCTGGGTCGTGACAATGTGCGCGCGGCCCGATCTGCCCCCATGGTCGATCAAGCCGAGGATCGCAAGATTATTACTTTCCGTCGCGCCGCTTGTGAAGATCACCTCACTGCGGCGGCACGCCGTAACCGAGGCAGCTTGGTCGCGTGCATGCTCGACGACCCTCCGGGCACTCGCGCCATACTCGTGCGTGCGGCTGCCCGGATTCCCGGTATCCGCCGCTCTCATGCGATCGAGCACCCGCGGATCGAGCGGGCAACTGGCCGCGCAATCAAGATAGACGGGTCGCTTCATGAGACGACCGTCGCTTCGGGAAATCGTGCCGCGAGCCGCTGCGCGAAGTCGGGATGAAGATCGACATTGGTCAGGAAATCCACGTGTGGCCGTCCTTCCCGATAGGCGGGCTGTCTTCGCGGCTCGGCCAGATAGCGGGCGACGCCGGCGATGTCAAAATCGTATAGCAGCGTTCCGTGGTGGAGCAGCGTGTGCCGTCGCCTCCGCTGCGCGCAGCCCCCGAATTTCCGGCTCCGTACGATCAGATCGGTCGACTCTTGCCGTGCCTCACGCACTCTGGCGGCATCCAGCACCGCGTCCAGAATCAGGCGATAGCGCTCATGAAGGCCCGATTCACCGCAGCGAAGAATCAGCGTGTAATTGAGACAACCCTTGCCTAATAGCACCGTTCTGCCTCCGGACTCGCGTCGCAAAACGGGAACGCCCGCCCGCTCGCAGGCTTCGTGATCAACCTCCAAAACACAGTCAGGCGAGCGCCCCATCACCACGGAATGCATTTCAACTTCCCAGACCCACACGTATTCGCTTCCGTCGGTTTCCGCGATCTCATGCAATGAGAGTTCGCGCGCCAGACATTCCGCCGCCACAGTTGCTGTTTTAAGTCGAGGGAATCCTCTCATCGAATTTGCCTCAACCGGGTGTCAGGCCGGGCTTGAAGGCAGTCTAACACGCACGACACTGACCTCTGCTTTGCTTCGGCGAATGGACCATGACGAAGTCCTACAGCTTCCTTTGGAAGCGAGAGCGCCAGTCATCTGGAAGCGCGGCTGCGCATCCTCGACTACGAGGGCCGCCCGTTCGCCCTCCGCGAGATCGCGCCGGGGCCGGGGGCGACCAAACGGGCGCGTCCGCTACGGTCGAGGACCGTAGTGCGGCGGAGTCCGGCCGAACTCCAGAGCTCCAAGGTCGGGAGCCTGACCCGTAAAGCCATCGGTAACGTTGGGAAGGTTCACGCCGCGATCAATTGCGGCTGAACCTGGCTTGAGTCTGAAATCGAAGTCCTCGGCGTTGTAGAGCTTCTGGACCTTGTTCACATCCTGCGCGTCCAGCTTCGGAACGTTGACGAAGAGGTCGTAGTCCACGGCGATACTATGCTGATCCTGGTGTGTCGCGCGGCTGTATTCCTCGAGCGTGGCAAATCGGCGCGACACTAATGCGGAGCCGGTGCGACTAATCAGGGCGCTGTAGTCCACGGGGATGTTCCACGGCGGCGAGTTCCACTGGAACGAATACGCGGCTCCAGGATTCGGCCGAAAACCGTTGTAGTCCGATGAACTGTAGTTCGTATATGTGTTGACGCCGAAAATCGCCGGAGCGGAATTCTCTCCCAGCATCAGATTGTTGCGCCAATGCGTGTTCGCTGAGGATCCGGCGTTGGTTTCCGTCAAGATCGTGTTGTTGTAAAACAGCACGCCCGCGGCTCCGTTGGTCATTCTCGTCGATCCGCCGGGAGCATGATAGGCGATGTTGCGGATCCAATAAATCGGCCCTCCAATGGCTGGTTGATTGCAAAAAGGCTGCGAAGCGGAGTTGACCATCATGTTTCGCATGACACGAACGTTGTGCATGCTTCCGTCGATTTCGAAAGCATTGTCGTGAAAGTTGGTCATGTAGTTGTTGTAGTAATCGATGGCAACAGGCCGCCTGTCCCAGTACTCTTTCGGCGGATAGTGCGGACCATCGATCGCATGTGACCCATCGGGATTTCCATAAGTCTCGATATCGATGCCGTCGTGGAAATTCGCGACATAGTTATAGGCGACAACATGCCCAGGACCGTAGAGCCTGACCGCCGTGTACGATGCCAGGATCGGCGGAAATTTCTGACCCTCGACGCCGTCGAACTTGGCCCAAAAGTTTCCAATCCACCCTAAGAGATGATTCGGGTCGTCCCGGCCAATGAAGTAGTTATCGGCGATGTAGAAATCGCTCGAGCCCGAGTAGTTGGTGAAAACCCCGAGGTTCGCGTTCTCAAAACGGCATTTCTTGACCGTCAGGCCCTTTGATCCCGCGATAAACTGGGTACCCGCCCAAATCGCAATATCGGTATTCCGGATCGTCACGCCTTCAAAGTAGTTGTAATTCGCCGCCTTGACATTGAAGAGGTTGAAATTGCCGTTCCCGTCAAATATGACTTCTCCGTCTCCCGCGCCCTTGATCACGATAGGCTTGTCGGGAGTGCCGCTCGCGGTCAGATAGTATGTTCCCTCCACTGGTGTGGTCGCATTGATCGAGCGATCGCCGGTATAGTATTCGGGGTGGTATTTGTAGAGCCCGGCGTGTACCAGAATCGTGTCACCGGCCTTGACCCGCGGGCGTCCGGCAGTCACGGTATCGCCGCCTCCGCAGTAGTAGTTATAGGCGCACATGACTGCGTCAAAAGCCGGCTCGATCTTTGTACCTTTGTAATCGCTCGGATAAACATGAAACACGCGACCGCCGGCATACGGTTTCGGCTCGGGACGGGTGCGCACTGTCACGGTCTTCGTCACGGTTTTATCGTTCTGGCCAAGGAAGCCGTCCGGATCCGACAACACAAACCGCGCCTGATATGCCGTATCCGGTTCCAGATCCAGAATGCTGCCCGCAAACATATTGGGAGAGACGACGTCAAACACACCCTGATCCTGGTAGATCCGTTCTCCCTGCAAACGGAGGAGCGGCAGCGCCTGCTTCCACTCGGTCTCGCCCTGTTTGCGGTACGACACCGACACCTCCGCATTGCGATTATCGTCGCCCTCGATCAACCATTCGAAACCAAGGTTGATCAGCGTAGGATGGTCGATAATGAACTCGCCCGGTTTGACTTTATTCTCCGCGGCGCGCGCGGCGTCGCCCAGCAGAAAGAGGGCAGTAAGGTAAATCGTCGACCATGCCTTTGTGTTCTTCATTGCCTGGGAAATCTTCTCTCACACATGAGTTTCGTCAAAGCCTTCGGCACGATTGCCGCTCGATGAGTTCTACGCCCAGCAGGCGATGCTCAGGCATCTGTTTCTCTTTATTGTGGGCTAGCCGCAGCAGAATCTCCACTGCCGCTTCTCCCATCTCGTATTTGGGCTGATGAATGGTAGTAAGAGGTGGATGAATGATGCTTGAAAACTCGATGTTGTCGAAACCGATCAGCGACAAATCTTCGGGAATCCGAAGCCCACGTTCTAACGCAACGCGAATGGCGCCAAAGGCCATTACATCGTTCGCGGCGAAGATCGCTGTGACTCTCGGGTGTTTATCCAACAGCTTCCTGGTCAGCTCCGTACCGCCGGAAAAATTAAAGTCTCCATGAAGCACAACCGGCTGAACGGGAGCCTTAGCGGATTGTAGCGTACGTACGAAACCACGGCTGCGATCGCTCAGATTGCCGTGATGCTGCGGTCCGGTAATGTGCGCAATCTTCCGGTGCCCGAGCCCGAGCAGATACTGTGCCGCTAGAATGCCTCCCAGTTCGTTGTCGGCGCAGACGGTGGAGAACGTCCGGTTGGAGGGCGACCGGTTCAGCAAGACCATCGGCACCCCGCACGTGGACAACTCAGCTTGTTGCTCTCTGTTGAGCGCCGCCACGGAATTCATCAGGATGCCATCCACGCACTTCTCGCGCAGCGACCAGACATACTGCATTTGCTTTTCCGCATGCAAGTCGCTATTGCAGAGGATAAGGTCGCACTTTGCCCGCTGCGCCGCATCTTCGGCCCCGCGCGCCACCTCGGCGAAGAACGGGTTTCGGATGTCGCTTAGCACGAGCGCTAACGAATGCGACCGGCCGGTCACCAGGCCGCGCGCGATGCGATTCGTTCGATAATTCAGGCGAGCGGCAACCGCAATTACGTGCTTGCGCGTCTCATCATTTACACCATAGCCATTATTCAGAGCTCTGGATACTGTAGAAGTGTTGACGCCCGATTCCCGAGCGACATCCTTGATCGTTATAGGCATAAAGGTGCAATCGTTTCCGATTATCTGCTCTTGCCCAGCCGGTGTCAACGTTTTGCATTGCGGCGGTGAGTTGGAAACGATGCCAAGCCTCCCTGCTTGATCGCTATGGGCTCCCAAAACATTCCAGGGAGCGGGGATGATCCCGCCAAAATATCTCTTGACTCGCCAAAATGTTCGTGTTAATGTGCCGATTGTCGGGAACGTTTGCAATAGGGCGCGCGGCTCGGCCTTGGACGAAAGCGGGCCTGTAAGCGCTATTTCAAAGGGACATCTCAACCATTAGCGCCTGAACCTGACGGGCGCTTCGAAAGGTGAACTATGCGCGCAACTTCTGTGCTCGGGGCGGTGTTCGCTCTGAGCTTTCCCGGTTTCGCACAAACGGGCGGTCAGGTTACAGGCTTGGTCACAGATCCTAGCGGCAGCGTAATCGTGGGCGCGATCGTAACCATAACGAACTCCCAGACAAATGTCGCACGCAAGACCACTACGAACAGCGCCGGCAGTTACGCTTTTCCCGCGCTCCAGCCAGACGTTTACAGCGTGAAAGCGGAGATGCAGGGCTTCAAGAGCGAGGTCCGCGAAAGCGTGGAACTGCAGGTAGAGCAAATTGCGCGCATCGACTTTCGCCTGCAAATCGGAGCAGCCACACAAACGGTGGAAGTGTCGGGCGGCGCTCCGGTGCTCGATACGGAGAGCGCAACCGTGGGAACCGTCATCGACAATGACCGCATTGTTGGGCTGCCGCTGAACGGGCGCAGCTTCACCCAGCTTATCGCTCTTAGCCCCAACGTCTCCTACAATAGCGTCGCCAATGGAGGCCAAGCCAGCGCTCGCCAGGGCGGCGATCGAAGTACACAGGAAATCTTTGTCGCCGGCGCGCGCCGCGAGTACTTGAATTTTACGCTGGACGGCGTCCAAAATTACGATCCCGGCTTCAACACCTACGCCTTGCTTCCCTCGATTGACGCCTTGCAGGAATTCAAAGTGCAGACCGGCGTTTACCCGGCCGAATTCGGGCATCTGCAGGTTCAGATAAACGTGTCCACTCTCAGCGGAACCAATCAATTCCACGGCGCGCTGTTCGATTTCGTCCGTAATAACGATTTTGACGCACTCCCTTTTGCTTTTACCAGCGTTGCGCCGCCTTCCTCGCCCTTTAAGTGGAACCAGTATGGTTACACTGTGGGCGGACCGGTGTGGATCCCCAAACTCTTCAATGGCAAAAACCGGTTGTTCTTCATGTCCAACTACGAAGGCTTCAAGCTGCGGCAGCAAACCCAGACCGTCAACACGACATTCCCCGCCGCATTCCGAACCGGTGACTTCTCCTCAGTGCTGGCGACGCACGTCATCACCGATCCAACGACCAGCCTGCCTTTCCCCGGCAATATCATTCCCTCGACCCGTCTGGACACGATCGCCAAAGCGTTCCTGCAGTACTATCCCGCGCCCAATGTCCCAGGCGCAAGCCTGTCCAACAACTACCTGGCGTTGGACAACATCACGGGAAACAAATGGCAGATAACAGAGCGCGTGGACTTCGTGCAAAGCGCGAAGTCAAGTTGGTTCGTCCGTTATAGCATGCAGAATGAAAGCGGGGTGATGCCGGCTTTAGATAAGAACGGCATGAGCCTGGTCACCAATACCAAGCAGGTGGCGATCAATAACACGTTCCTTCTGTCGCCGACGCTTCTCAACGAATTCCGTTTCGGCTTTCTGAACTTCTACAATAACTTTGCCCCCGAGCTGGCAGGCGTGACGGACGTCGTCAAACAGTTGAATCTTCCGGGCCTGTTGAGCGACCCGGCGCCTCCGGCCTGGGGCGTTCCCAACGTCGGCCTGGGAGATGGCTATAGCGGTTTCGGCAACAACACGGACGGTCCTTATACGACCTCGGATCACATCCTCCAGGTGATGGACAGTATTTCCTGGACCCATGGCAAACACTCCATCAAGTTCGGCGCCGAGATTGGCCGCACCGATTTCAACGAAACGGGGAACCAATACGCCCGCGGGGCATATAGCATCACGAATCAGGCCACCGGATATACTCCTGCCGACTTCATGCTCGGTTATGTCGCCAGTACGACAGACGCCGTCGCCCTGGCGGTCGCGCGGTTCGCTCAGACGAACCAGTTCTATTACATCCAGGATAGCTGGAAGATCCGGCATAACATCACCGTCAACTACGGCGTGCGCTACGAATATGTGCCGTCCTGGAGTGACAGGGTGCCTCTGGTCAATACCTTTTTCCCCGCCGGCTACTTCCTCCAGGGCGACCCCAAGGGTCTCAATCCGCAGCCAGTGGCCACCCAACCCTGCATCATTGAAAACGGAACCGGCAGTTTTAATAGTGGCAATGTGGTCTTTCCGACGGTCGCCCAGGGGGGCGTTTGTCAAGCCCGCGATGGGCGGTTGGGCTCAAATCTAGTCAACTCGGATCACAAGAATTTCGCTCCGCGCTTGGGAGTTGCCTGGAGTCCCACCGACAAGTGGACGGTCCGTGCGGGCGCGGGCATTTTCTACACGCAAGACATGGGCAATCCCGTATTCGACATGGCGCGCAGTCTTTCCGGAAAACTGCAGGCTACCGCCAACATTGCTACGCACAACCTCTCGTTCGAAGCCCCCTTCTTCGCCGGGGCGAGCCCCTGTGGCGCTCTCGCCCCTCCGTTGGTGTGTGTCCCTACACCCACTCTGGTCAACACCTATTACAATCGCAGGACGCCCTATGTGGAAATGTACGAGCTCAATGTCCAGCGGCAATTGGGCAAAAATACTTCTCTCGAAGTCGGTTACCTGGGATCGCAAGGCCATTTCCTGCCGCGTTATGTGTATTTTAACGCTGCGGCGCCCGGACCGGGCTCACAACTCAGCCGCGAAGCTTGGCCGAACTTCAACAATACTGTGGAGAACATTGACATTGTGAACTCCAACTACAACGGGCTTTCCGCTAAGCTCACGAGGCGCATGTCCAGCGGCTTTACCTTCCTGCTCGGCTATACCTACTCGAAGTCGATCGACGACGGCAGCGGGCTGCGCACACTCGGCACCGATCAGATCGGTGCTCAGAATTCGTATTGCATCTCATGCGAGCGCGGCCAGTCGATCTTCGACCAGAGGCAGCGCTTTGTGGCTTCGACGCTTTACCAATTGCCATTCGGAAAAGGACACGCGCTGATGAATGGCCGAGTGGCGAACGCCATCGCCGGTGGGTGGGATATCGGGGTGATCTGGTCCATGGCCACCGGTTCCCCAGTCGACATCATGGACGGCCAGGATCGATCCAACATCGGTAGCAGCAGCATGGACCGGCCGAATGCGGTGGCCGGCCAGGCATCGCAGCTCAACAACCCCAATCCACGGGAATGGTTTAACGTGCAGGCCTTTGCTCTGCAAACGCAGTACACGTTCGGAAACTTGGGACGGAACACGGTGATTGGCCCGCCTTTGTTCAGTGTGGATTCCTCCATCAAGAAGGATATGAGATTCACCGAACGACTCCGCCTGCAGTTGCGGCTCGATGCCTTCAATACTTTTAACCACCCCAACTTTGGCAGCCCGGGCAATGGCTTGAGTGCCGACCATCTGGATGCCAATGGTGTGCCAATCCCCGGCAGCGGCGGCTTCGGCACGATTACCAGCCTCAACTCCAACGTAAGCATGCGACAGTTGCAGGTCAGCCTTAAGCTCGTGTTCTAATACGTGAGGTGAGGGGAATCGACATGAAGTGTTCGCTACTAGCTTTGGTCTTGTTGACCGCGGCCGCGCAGGCATCTGCGCAGGAGACCACGCAGGGGCGGATGTGCGCCGCGGTTGCGGTGATGCCGCCGCCGGCCGGCGATGCGCAGAACCGCATGCTGTCAGACGAAGCCGAAGTGGCCGACCGCGTCGGCGTGTCCAAGAAGATCATCACGCCCGACCAGGCGATGGCAAAGGGCCAGGTGGTGCTGCGTGCCGGCCTGCTACACCACGCAGCGGTGGAATATCGCCGATCGTCCACGCCCCCCATGGTGCACACCCGCATGGCGGAATTCTTCTATGTGGTGGACGGTGAGGCCGACCTGATCCTGGGCGGGACACTGACCAATCCCAGATGCCAGAACTCGTCCAACCTGGAGGGCGACGGGGTGGAGGGCGGGGTCACCCATCACGTGAAGAAAGGTACCTATATCCTGGTGCCGGAAAATACCGCCCATTACTTCACCAATATCGACAAGAAGCAGGGCATGACGGTGCTGAACCTGCATGTGCCGACGCCCGCAGCCGACCAGTTTTGAGAAAGTGCGATGAGCCTCGACGAGAGGCTGCGGCGAAAGTGACTTATGAACAGACGTATGACGAGAAGATCTCTGGCATCCTTGCTTGCCATGCCGGCGGCATTAAGCTGGCGCGCTCGGGCCCAGTCGCCCGTAGACGATTTGACAACCGTCGACAGCGACGGCACGGCTCATGTCAAGCGCTCCGTTCCCGTCCCGAAAACGATCTCTTCCGACGCGTATGCCCTCATGGTGAGTGGAAAAAGATGGACACCCGAGCCCGGAACAAAACAGGCTGCGGACTTCGCCGAGAAGCTGCACGCCACTTATCCCGTCGAAATCACGGAGACAAATTTGGCCGGAGTTGCGTGCAAAGTAGTGATCCCCAAACACGCCGCGCCTCACAAGCAAGACCGTGTTCTGATCTGTCTGCATGGAGGAGGCTTTACGTCCGATTCCGGATCGACCCTCGAAGGCACTACCATCGCGGCGCTGACCGGTACCAAGGTAATCGCGGTCGAATACCGGCTAGCTCCACAACATCCGTTTCCCGCGGCCGTGGACGATGCCGTCGCGATCTATAAGAACGCTCTCAAGGAACATCCGCCGAAGAAGATCGGCGTCTACGGAACGTCCGCGGGTGCTGTGCTATCGGCTCAGATGGCGGTCGAATCGCGCAGGCTGGGGCTCCCTCTACCGGCTGTTTTGGGGTTCTTCTCCGGTTATGTCGATCTGGCCCGCTACGGAGACTCCAGATTTCTTTACGGCACCGGCGGCTTCACCAACTTCAGTGCGATGCTTCCTGCGCTGCAAGGTCTGGGCATGGTCCCGTACGTCGGCGAACACAACCGCAAGGATCCCGTTCTTTCGCCAATTTACACCGATCTCAAAGGATTCCCTCCAACTCTCTGCATGACCTCGACGCGCGATCACTGTCTCAGTGGCACGGTCGACTTTCACCGCGCCTTGTTGCGGGCAGGCGTAGATGCGCGTTTAATGGTTTTTGACGCGATGCCGCACGCCTTCTGGTATTTGTTCGACCTGCCTGAATCCAGGGAAGCCCTGGAAGCGCAGGCGAGTTTCCTTGATCGTCATCTAGCCTGACAATATAGAACAGTGAAAGGTTCCCATGATCCAAACAATAGAAACCATGCTGAGCAATTTCGAGTGCGGCAAACTGACCCGCCGCCAACTCGTTCTATCCCTCGCAACATTGACGGCTGCCGCGCAGACGGCGCCAAAGGCGAAAGGCTTTCGGGCCGTCAGCATCAACCACGTCACGGTGAAAGTCCCCGATCTTCAACGCACCTCAAAGTTTTATCAGGAGTTCTTCGAGATGCCCTTGAAGCAACATTCCGCGACAACCCATATCTTGGGAGTCGGCAACTGCTTCTTCGGCATTGAACAAGGCGACAGTCAGGGCGCCAGAGTCGATCACTACGACTTCGGCATCGCGGGCTTCAACGCGGACGACGTGCGTGCAAAGTTGAGGAAGCTCAACTTGAAATTCGACGGTAGCAATTCGAAGGAATCGTTCAAATTCTTTGATCCGGACGGCTTCCAGGTTCAAGTGAACGCGCCGGACTATGTTGGTCACGTGGGCTCTTAGGGATGGCTCCGTTCATTCGTTCGCCGATTCACCCTACCCGTTTACGGCGGCAATGAGCTTCGACCCGACAGCCTTCGGCAACATCGCAAGCGTCGCCGCCCTCGAACTCGCGGCCCGACTTGATAAAGCAACCCCCGATTGACGAGACGCTGAAAGGAGAGCATAATTTTCGAAGGGGTCGTTTATGAATCACCCACGTGTCGCGCCGCTTCCGATACCAGCCTTGCTGTTGGCTGTGCTGTCCGCCGCTTCCGGTCAATCGGTCAGATCCACGCACTCCGGCCTCCTTTATTTCTTCGATGGCTATGTCTTCCTCGGAGACGAGCAAGTTCAACAGAAATTCGGCCGGTTCACGGAGATCGGCGAAGGCAGCGTATTGCGAACGGAACTCGGCCGCGCGGAGGTCCTTCTCACCCCCGGCGTCTTCCTTCGCGTCGCTGAGAACAGCGCTATCCGCATGCTGTCGAACCAACTGTCCGATACTCGAGTCGAGCTATTGCGCGGGTCCGCCATTGTCGAGGTTAGTCATGAGGCGGTGAATCCGCCGGACACTCTTATCTACAAGGGCTGGCAAGTGCGCATCCCGCAAGACAGCGTCGCCCGGCTGGATTCGGAGCCGGCGCAACTAAGGGTTTTGAGCGGCACTGCCGAGGTTTTGACAGACGGCGACTCCGGAATCGTGACTGTTCAACGCGGCGAGGTTCTTCCCTTGGCATCTGTGCTGGTCGCCGAGCAAGCGACGACGCCGGCGGCCGACGCATTCAACATCTGGGCTATGAATCGCAGCTCGGTTGTCTCTGAAGACAACCAGATTGCAGCCGGAATCACCGACGATCCCGATCAAATCGATACCTCCGGCGTTGCGTCCGGCGGCTTCAGCTATTTTCCGCAGACTGGCATTGCATCCCTTGGTATTACTTACCCGTACGGACTCAGTTTCTGGAGCCCCGATCAGTCCTGGTTTAATCCTTATCTTGCCGCCTACCCCTACGGCCTTTTGTATCGACGGGTGCCGGCGGGACCCTTACTTTATCCCCGGCCGATCACGATTTTCCCGGGAAATGGCGCAATCGGCCGGCCTATCGCTCCTTTTCCCCCGAGACCTTCTATCGCCCCTTTGCCGCGAATTCCGATCGCCCCTCCTCACGTCGCGGCGCCGCACCCCATTCACCGTTGAACCGCCATGCGTGACAGGCTGCGGAAAAACTCGTAAACTCCGCTCCCTGTGGTCGCGACTCGGAATCGGCGCTACCTGAAATCAACCGCTTACCGAGCCGCGACCGCAGGAAGCGGAGGTCGAATCGCTTTTTTCCACAGCCTGGTGAGCATGCGGACAGCCGCGGAAACTCCGCCACTATTGTGACGGAGCGTAATACCCCAGCCTCCAGTGCACTTTGAGGCTCGGGATTCCGGCAGGCGGCGTGATCTTCACTTCCACCTTGCGGTACTTGCCGTCGTTATTTCGATTCTTGGACCGGTAGGCCAGAACATATTGGTTCCGTAACTCGATGGCGATCCGCGCGGCCACGCTCGGCAGATCGTTGGCGTCCGAGGCGGTGAAGGCGCGGCCTCCTGTTTGTTCGGCAAGCTGGGACAGCATCCGCGGTCCATTGACTTCCTCTTTGCTCAGGCCCGCGAAAATGGAAGGCTGAAACACGCCCATCGCGTAGATTTGCACATCGGCTTCGCGCACCAGGGACTCGATTTCGCGCGCGGAATACCGGCTGTTGTTGTCGCCGCCGTCTGAAATAATCACAATCGCTTTGCGAGGATTTTTCGCCCTTTGCATCTCGTGCAGCGCCAACTGCGCGCCATCGAACATCGCCGTCAGCCCGCCCGGCGCGACCGACGCCAGCTTGTTCTGAATTACGTCGAATTGATTCGTGAACCCGACCGTCAACGCCGCTTGATCGCCGAACTCGATGAGAACGGCCTCATCCTGCGCGTTCATCGTTCTAAGGAACTGAATCGCGGCCCGGCGCGAGGTCCGCAGCTTGTCGCTCATGCTGCCGCTGGAGTCAAAAGCGATCCCCACCGATAACGGAGCGTCCTCACCCGAGAAATTCGCGATCGTCTGCTCGGCTCCATCTTCATAGAGATGAAAGTCCCCTTTATGAAGGCCGAGTACGAAGCGGTTCATGGGGTCCACCACGGTCACTGGAATCAGAACCAGCGTTGTATCGAGAGTAAACCGCGCGCCCGGTTGCTCGACGGCTTGTTCCGCGCCCGCGGAAGCAAGCATCACCATGCAAACGAAGACAGCCCGGACCCGGCAAAGCCGCACGATGAAAGTTTATCAAGAACGCTATGGCTGTACCGGCATCACTAACTGGCCAGGTGGACTGGAATTGATCGTCACCGGCGATGAGACCCCGTTTACCTGGATCGACAGCGGATAATTTCCCGCCGGCATCGTCGCGAACTGTTGCGGAACAGTGAAATTAATCTGAAACTCGCCCACGAACGTCAGGCCAGCGAAGTCCGCCGGGAAGGTCACCGTTCCAATCGTCACCGTCACGCCGCTGACCGTCTGCGCAACCGGGAGGACTCCCGCAGGCACCGGAACCAGGCCGGTGGCGAACATCACCACGTTATCCCCGGGCTTGGCGTTGCGGTAGGCGGCGCTGATCGAGGGATTTCCGACATACTCGCCGTCCAGGAACACCGCAACGGGATAGTTGGTCTTATTCACGATATTCGGGAAAATGCCAGGAGCGTTCACCGCCGCGGGCGCAGTCAGAGTGTTGCTTCCCGCGCCGTTGTTGTACACCTGCACCGATGCGGTTCCGGTAATTCCAGCCGGCACTTGAAAACTGACTTGGGTGGGAGAGACGTAGTACACGGCCGCGGACAGTCCGTTCACTTTCACTTCGGTTCCGCTCAGGACCGTCGGCAGATTGCTACCCAGTCCGTTGAAGTCGAAGGCCTGCCAGATGCGCGTCACATTGGCGATGTTCGATCCTTTGACCAACGCCCACGATCCCGGCACCAGTCCGCCCGCAACATACGTCGCGCCGTTGGCCAACGTGCCTGAAGTCAGCGTCGGCGCCGTTTGCGGCTGCGTGGTGATGGTGAAGGCTCGCGACAGGAACTGGCGATTGCCTGGGACGCCGCATCCGCTTAAGAAGAAGAAGTAGCCGGTGAGCTTGGTATGGCCCGCGGCAGCCCCCGGCGATACGGAGGAAGGATAGTAGCCGTCATACGATCCTCCATTACCGTCCGGGCAAACCGTGACCGGGTTTTGCGTGTTCAGGATCATCTGCGGCGCCGTCCAGTCCTGAAGGTCGAGACTGGACGCGGTGGAGTAATACCACGCGGCGGTACCTGCTCCGGCCAGTCCGTTTTGGCAAAGGAAGATCAGGAGGTACATCCCCAGGTCGTCGTTATAACTGATCTCGGAATGGAATTGCGATCTCCCGTTGCACCCGGAGGGAATCGCGCTACCGTCCATGCCGCCGATTCCGGGCTCGCTGAACGCTCCGATGTACCACTTCTGGAAATTCAGCGGGTCTGCGCCAAGTTTCGCGCGCGCGACGCCGATTTGAGGACTGGCGCCAGCCGTGGCGACGAAATAATGCGCATAGCTGACGTAGAGATAATAATCGCCATTTGCTGTTTTGTCGACAAAGCCGCTGGGAATCGCGTCGCCGATGTAGGAATGCGGCCCCGTGGGTTGGAGCTCCGGGG
>Ga0210394_10005322_pt1 | contig 14475 bp, 13 predicted proteins | sample IncBWC12MmetaG_FD_160121 | JGI IMG/M metagenome (GOLD analysis project Ga0210394, IMG submission 160121) | Forest soil microbial communities from Barre Woods Harvard Forest LTER site, Petersham, Massachusetts, United States - Inc-BW-C-12-M | ecosystem: Environmental > Terrestrial > Soil >...
CGAGAAAGCCGGGCGGCGGCGCCGGCGCCTTGCTGGCATCGTCCGTGCGGCCGATGGCGCTGCCGAGCGCGAGCGCGCTCAGCATCGCGACGGCAGCGGGGCGCGCCCGCCACATCAGCTGTGGCTCTCGGTACCGGCATCGGACTGTGCGGCGGCCCATTCGTAGAACGAGCCGTCCCATCCCTCCATCAGGTCAATCGAGTCGTTGTCTGTCAGCAAATCCATGTCCTCGACTGCGGCGCGCTGCGCTTCCGGTCCCACCGGCGGCTTGCCCACGGGCTCGCGCTGCCACAGCACCACCGCCACCAGCACCGCGGCGGCCACCGCGCCGGCGGCCGGCATCAGTGTGAGGCGGCCGAACCAGCCGCGGCGGCGCGTGGCGGCCGCCTCGAGCGCCGCGTGGCGCGCCTGGTTGAGGCGCGAGCGCGTACGCGCGTCGATGCGCCGCACGCTCTCCTCGAGCACGCGGCGGGCGTTGCGTTCGAATTCCGTGTCCGACTCATTCACCGCGCTCATAAGTAGAGCTCTCCGAGTTGCCCGCGCAGTGCCTGCACTGCGCGAAAGTAATGTGTCTTGACGCTGCCTTCCGAGCAGCCCATCGCCTGCGCCGTCGCCGCGACGTCCAGGCCCTCGAGCGCGCGCAGCAGGAACGCCTGCCGCTGCCGGTGCGGGAGCTGCTGCAGCGCCTGCTCGAGCGCGCCGACCGCCTCGTCGATCTCGAGCCGGCGCACCGGCTGGGGCTCGGGACTCGGCGCCTGCGCCACCGGGTCGTAGTCGTCGTCGTCCTCGTCGTTGCGCACGGGGAGCCACGCCATCACGCGGCCGCGCACCGTGCGCCGGCGCTGCATGTCGCGGATGCGGTTCTCGAGAATCCGGTAGAAGAGTGGCTTCCACTCCGCCGGCGGACGGTCGGAATAGGCCCGCGCCAATTGCAGCATCGCATCCTGGACGGCATCGAGGGCATCGTCCTCGTGCCGCAGCGCCGCCTGGGCGATCTTGAATGCCTTCAGCTCGACGCCGGCCAGGAACTGGTTCAGCGCTCGAGTCTGCGTCTGCTCTTCGGGGTCCGTCAGATCCACGTCGCCGTGTAGTGCGGCCGGCATGCTATAAGGCGACGCGAGCGTAGCAAACTCGGGCATGGCCTGTATAACGCGCGCACTCGGTGCCCGGTTGACGCCCTTAAGAACCGTAAGCCATTGATTTAGCTAATCCGGTGGGATTGGTTCACAATTTGTTCAGGGTAGCGCTCGACACCCCCCTGAGACGGCTGTTCGACTACCTGCCGCCGCCTGCCCGGGACGGGGCTGCACCGCTCGAGGCGGGGATGCGGGTGCGGGTTCCGTTCGGCCGCCGCCGGCTGATCGGCATGGTCTTCGGTTACGCCGATTCCTCCGACCTCCCCCCGGAACGGTTGAAGCCGATCCTCGAGGTGCTCGACTCCCGGCCGCTGCTCGATGCCGCCGCGCTCGAGCTCATCCGCTGGGCGGCCGACTACTACCACCACCCCATTGGCCAGGTGCTCGCGACGGCGCTGCCGAAGGCGCTGCGCCTCGGGGCGGGGAGCGCGGCGACCGAGGAGCGCTGGACGGTGACGGATGCGGGCGCTGCGGCCGCCGCAGCGGGGGAGCCGCGGCGGGCCGCGAAACAGCGCGCCCTGCTCGATTCCCTCGTCGCCTCGGGCAACGCGGCTGCGGCGCACACACTCGATGCAACGGCCGGGGAATGGCGCGCCACGGCCCGCGCGCTCGAGAAGCGCGGCTGGCTCGCGCGCACCGCGGTGGTCACCACGGCGGCGGCGCAAGCGGTGCGCGTGCGAACCGCGGGCCCCGAGCTCCTCCCCGAGCAGCGCGACGCCGTCGAGCAGGTGGCGGGGTCCGCGGGCGGCTTCGCCGCCTTCCTCCTCGAGGGCGTGACCGGCAGCGGCAAGACCGAGGTGTACCTGCGGCTCGCCGAGCAGCTGCTCGCCGCGGGGCGCGGCCTGCTGGTACTCGTGCCGGAGATCGGGCTCACGCCGCAGCTCGTCGGCCGTTTCCGCGAGCGCTTCGAAGCGCCGCTCGCGGTGCTGCATTCGGCGTTGACGGATGCCGAGCGCTTGAGCGCCTGGCGCACCGCCTTCAGTGGCGAGGCGCGCATCGTGCTCGGCACGCGCTCCGCCGTATTCGCGCCGCTCCCCAATCTCGGCGCGATCGTGGTCGACGAGGAGCACGACGCCTCCTTCAAGCAGCACGAGGGGGCGCTACGCTACTCGGCGCGCGATCTCGCCGTGGTGCGCGCGCAGCGCGCCGGCGTGCCGGTGCTGATGGGCTCGGCGACCCCCTCGCTCGAGACGCTCGCCAACGTCGCCGCCGGCCGCTACACGCGGCTGCGGCTGCTGCGCCGTCCCGGCGAAAGCCGGCCGCCGCTTCTCAAGCTCATCGATCTGCGCACCAGCGCCGTCGAAGCCGGCGTCTCGATGCCCGCCGCGCTCGCCATGGAGCGGCATCTCGCCGCCGACGGGCAGGTGCTCGTGTTCCTGAACCGCCGCGGCTACGCGCCGACGCTGCTGTGCACCGCGTGTGGCTGGATCGCGCCGTGCCGCGAGTGCGATGCGCGCCTCACGGTGCACCTGGCGGCGGGACGCCTGCGCTGCCATCACTGCGGCGCGGATGCAGCGCTCCCGACGCGCTGCCCGCAGTGCGGCTTCGCGGTGAAGCCGGTCGGCCAGGGAACCGAGCGCATCGAAGTCGCGCTCGCGGCGCGCTTCCCCGGCGTTCCCATCGTGCGACTCGACCGCGACGTGGTGAGGAAGCGCGGCGATCTCGAGCAGGTGATGCGGCGCATGTCCTCGGGCGAGGCGCGCATTCTGGTCGGCACCCAGATGGTCACCAAGGGACACGATTTCCCCAACGTCACGCTGGTCGTGGTGCTCAATGCCGACCAGGGTCTGTTCAGCAGCGACTTCCGCGCTCCCGAGCGCCTGGCGCAGACCATCGTGCAGGTCGCCGGGCGTGCCGGCCGCGGCACGCGCCCCGGCGAGGTGCTGATCCAGACCGAATTCCCCGACCATCCGCTGCTCGTCAGCCTCCTCGCGCGGGGGTACGACGGCTTCGCCGCGGCCGCGCTGGACGAGCGGCGCGAGGCCTCCTGGCCGCCGTTCAGCCGCCTGGCGGCGCTACGCGCTTCGGGTGCCACGCGCGAGGCGGCGCTCGGCTTTCTCACCGAGGCGCGCGCCGCTGCACGCAGTCCGCCACGCGGCGTGCGGCTGCTGGGTCCCGTGCCCGCGGCGATGGCAAAGCGCGCCGGGCGCTACCACGCACAACTCCTCATCGAGAGCCGCGAGCGCCCGCCGCTGCACCAGTTTCTGGATTCCTGGCTCCCCGGGGTCGAGGCGCAGAAGAGCGCGCAGCGCGTACGCTGGGCGCTCGACGTCGATCCGCTCGAGCTCTTCTGACACGGCAGCGCCGCGGGTACTTTCCGGTAAACTCCTCGCCCCGCTTGCCGATGAAGAACGCATCTTGAAGCAGGAACTCGAGCAGCTGCTGCTGGCGGCTCTGCAAAAGCTCACCGGCGGCATCCTCCCGGAAATGCCCGCGCCGTCCGCCGTGGTGATCGAGCGCACACGCGATGCCCAGCACGGCGACTTCGCGAGCAACGTGGCGCTGCGCCTCGCGAAGGCGGCGCGCCGCTCACCGCGCGAGCTCGCCGCGGCGATCGCCGCCGCGCTCCCCCCGAGCGAGCTCGTGGCGCGCACCGAGGTGGCGGGCGCCGGCTTCATCAACTTTCACCTGAGCCACACCGCCTACGCGCGCGAGCTCGCGAGCATCCACAGCCAGGGCGCGGCCTACGGCACCAGCCGCCGTGGCGGCGGCGAGCGCGTGCAGGTCGAGTTCGTGTCGGCGAACCCGACCGGACCGCTGCACGTCGGTCACGGCCGCCAGGCCGCCTACGGCGCGACGCTCGCCAACATCCTCGCCGCCGTCGGCTACGACGTCGAGCGCGAGTACTACATCAACGACGCCGGGCGGCAGATGGACATCCTCGCGGTGAGCGCCTGGGTGCGTTACCTCGAGCTCTGTGGCGAGCAATTACCCTTCCCCGAGAACGGCTACCGCGGCGACTACGTGCGCACGCTGGCCGCGGATCTTAAGGCCGCCGCCGCCGAGGCAACGCTGCGCCGGCCGGCGGCCGCGGTGCTCGCGGGGCTCCCGCCGGATGCGCCCAGCGGGGACAAGGAGGCCTACATCGATGCGCTCATCGCACGCGCGCGCTTACTTCTCGGCGCCGCCGGCTTCGGCCAGATACTCGAGCTGTCGCTCGAGGCGATGCTGACCGACATCCGCGAGGATCTCGGTGAGTTCGGCGTCACGTTCGACCAGTGGGTCTCGGAGCGTGCGCTCGCCGAGTCCGGCGCGATCGATCACGCGTTGAGCGTCCTCCAGGCACAGCAGCGGCTCTACCGCGAGGCCGGGGCGCTGTGGTTCCGCGCCACCGAATTCGGCGACGAGAAGGACCGGGTGGTGGTGCGCGAGAACGGCCAGAAGACCTACTTCGCCTCCGACATCGCCTACCACCTCAACAAGCGCGAGCGGGGCTTCGCGCTCCTCATCAACGTACTGGGGGCCGACCACCACGGCTACGTGGCGCGCGTGCGCGCGGGACTTGCCGCCATGGGCCAGCCGCCGGAGTGCCTCGAGGCGCCGCTCATCCAGTTCGTGAGTCTGTTCCGCGGCACCGAGAAGATCCCGATGGGCAAGCGCGAGGCGCAGTTCGTGACGCTGCGGCAGCTGCGCACCGAGGTCGGCAACGATGCCTGCCGCTTCTTCTACCTGATGCGCAGCCACGACCAGCCGCTCGACTTCGATCTCGAGCTCGCCAAGTCGCGCACCAACGAGAACCCGGTGTACTACATCCAGTACGCGCACGCGCGCGTCGCCAGCGTCATGAAGCAGCTTAGCGCGCGCGGCCTCGCCTTCGACCGCGACGCGGGGCTCGCCGCGGTCGCACGCCTCACCGGCAGCCCCGAACAGGCGGTGCTGCAGGCGCTGGCGCGCTACGGCGAGGTGCTCGAGCAGGCGGCGGACAACCGCGCGCCGCACGCACTCGTGCACTATCTGCGCGAGCTCGCCAACGCCTTCCATACCTACTACAACGCCGCAGGGTTCATCGTCGAGGATGCGCCGCTGCGTAACGCGCGGCTCGCGCTGGTGCTCGGCGTGCAGCAGGTGGTGCGCAACGGCCTGACGCTCCTCGGCGTGTCCTCCCCCGAGAGCATGTGATGGCGAGGCTCACCAGCCGCGACTACAAGCGCACCACGCGCCGCCCGCTCGAGCTCGGGCGCTGGCGCGAGTTCGGCTATGGCCTGCTCGCCGGCGGCGCCCTCGCCGGCATCGCCTACGTGTACGCCGGCCGCGTCCACAAGACCCCCGAGCTCGCCGACGCGCCGCATCCCGAGCCACACCGGGCCGCTCCCGCCGACGGCGACCCGGCGGGCGCCGCCCAGCCCAAGGCCGCGGAGAAGTACGACTTCTACGAGATGCTGCCGAACTTCGAGGTGGTGGTGCCGGAGAAGGACAAGGAGGTCAAACGCGACCTGCCCGCGGCGGCGGCCATCGAGCGCCCCGGCGTGTACGTGCTGCAGGCCGGCTCCTACCGCAACCAGGCCGACGCCGAGCGCGTGCAGAAGCAGCTGGCGCTGCAGGGCGTCGCCGCCAAGGTGCAGCGCGTGGCGGTGGATGCCGACGTCTGGCACCGGGTGCGCATCGGCCCGATCACCAACCTCGATGAGCTCAACAAGGTGCGCAAGCAGCTGCAGGCCGCCGAGGTGGATGCGCTGGTAATCCGCGTGGGAGACTGAAGACATCCCCGCAAACCGCGGTCGGAGGTTGGCCCCATGAGAGTCTGCCTTTTAGCCCTTGTCGCGACGCTCGCGCTGCAGCCGGCCTTTGCTCAGAGCCCCCAGCCGAGCGAGAAGTCGGTCCTGCAGCTCCTGCAGGTCATGCATACGCACCAGATCCTCGAGAATGCCGGTGCGCAGATGGACGCGACCGTGGGCAAGTCCATGAGAGCGGCCATGCAGATGAAGCTCAACCCTGAACAGGAGAAGATCGTCGACGAGTCGCAGGCGAGGCTCCTGGCCCTCGTCAAAGAAGCTCTCAGCTGGTCGACCCTCGAGCCCGCCCTGGTGCAGGCCTACCAGAGCACGTTCACGCAGGAGGAAGTGAATGCCATGCTCAAGTTCTACGACTCGCCCGTCGGACAATCAGTGGGCGCAAAGCTTCCGACCGTAAACCAGCAGATGACGCAGCTGACGCAGCAGCGCATGCAGGACGTGATCCCCAAGATCATCGAACTGCAGAAGGACATGGGGGAGCGCCTCAGGGCCGCCGCCTCCGCAGCGCCGGCGCAAGCTCCGCCCGCCCAGCCCGCACCGAAATGAGACGGCGGCCGCTTCAGCGTTTGGCGCGTGCCGTGCCCGACGCACCGCCGCTCGCGCGCCGCGCCTTTTTGGACCTGAGGTGCGCTTTCGGCGGCGGCGCGCGCTGCGCCACCGCCACCGAGCGGCGCGCCCACTCGATGAGCTGACGCGCATCATCGAGCACCCCGGCCGGCGCCTCGAAATAGCTCACGCTTAAGTGCGGCCGGTCGGCGTACGGCCGGAACGCCGCGGCGCCGCGCGCGGTGTAATCGTCCCGGTTGGAATCATCGACGCGCAGGTACAGCGTGTCGTCCGCGATCAGCCCGAAGAAGAACTCATCGCAGTAGAGGCCGACGCCGCCGAACATCCGCCGCGAGCTGACGCCGCCGAGCTGCGTCAACTGGTCGAGCACGTACTGCAGGTAATCAGCGCTGACTGTCATTTGTGAGGCCGCGAGCGCAAGAAAAGTCTTTCGGGGGCGTGCGCGCCAGGGATGGCGCGCCCGCAGCCTCCATGGATGGATTTACGGCGGCCCCGAAAGACTATTCTTGCGATCGGGGCCGGCGCCAGGTCTATTCGTCGCTGATATTCCTGAAATCCACTCCGAGCGACCGGAGCTTGCGATAAAGGTGCGTGCGCTCCATGCCGACGCGCTTGGCCAGCTGTCCGACCTTGCCGTTGCACAGCAGCAGCTGCTGCTGCAGATAGGCGCGCTCGAACTGCTCGCGCGCCTCACGCAAGGGCAGCGCCAGCAGGTCCTGCTTCACCAGCGGCTCATCCGCCGGCGCCTGCACGGCGAGCTCGCGCTCGATCTCCTCGAGCCGGATCTCTTCGCTCCCGCCGTGGATCAGCAGACGATGCACCAGGTGGCGGAGCTCGCGCACGTTGTCGGGCCAGGGGTAATTGCGCAGCCGATTCTGCGCCGCGACGCTGAAGCGCCGGAACGGCAGCGCGTCGCTGTCGACCACGCGATCGACGTGGTAGCGCAGCAGCTCCGGCACGTCCTCGGCGTACTCGCGCAGCGGCGGCACGCGCATGATCAGCACGTTCAGATGCGCCAGCAGGTCGCGCCGCAGGGCCTCGCTCCCCGCGCGCTGCTCGATTCCCGGTTGCGCGGACGAAATGAGGCGCGCGCGCAGGGCGAGCGGCTCGGCGCCCCCTAAGCGCGTGTAGTGCCCCGACTCGAGCACGCCGTAGAGCAGGCGCTGCACGGTGACCGGCAGATCCTCAACCTCGTGGACGAAGAGCGTGCCGCCACCGGCCTGCTCGAGCAGACCCTCGTGGCGCGCCCCGCCCGGCTCCTCGCGACCGAAGACGCGCGCCTCCGCATCCGCCTCGCGCAGCGTCCCGGCGATGAGCGTGATGAAGGGCGCGGCGGCGCGCGGGCTGTGCTCGTGCACGTAGCGCGCGAAGGCCTCGCGCCCCGAGCCCGGCTCGCCGATCAGCAGCAGCGGCGAGGGGTTGGCGGCCATCTGCTGCAGCTCGGCGCGCAGCTGCTGCATGATGCGGCTCTTGCCGATCGGCGCACTCAGCGCCGACCCCAGGAGCTTGCCCGACTGGCGGTGGCGCCGGCCGGCATCCAGTGCGCGCTCCACGGTGCGCAGCAGCTTGGCGAGCGACAGCGGCTTCTCGACGAAGTCGAAGGCCCCGAGGCGCGTCGCCTCGACCGCGGTCTCGACCGTGCCGTGCCCCGACATCATGACCACCGGGCAGCCGTCGGCGGCACCGGTCGACCACTCACGCAGCAGCGTGATGCCGTCCACGTCCGGCATCCAGATGTCGAGCAGCACGAGGTCGGGGACCTGGCGCGCGCGTGAGGCGCGGGCCTGGGCGGCATTTGCCGCGACGTCCACCTCGTAGCCCTCCTCGGAGAGAATCTCCTTCAGGAGTCCGCGGATGTCCGCCTCGTCATCGACCACCAGAATGTGTGGATTGCTCACGCTCTTTCCCTCCGCAACTGATCACGCCGTTCGCGCGCACTTCCGGCGGCGGAGCGGGTACTGTCTTTCACCGGCAGCACCACGCGCACGCGCGCGCCGCCTTCGGGACGGTTGTCGGCATCGATGCGACCGCCGTGCTCTTCGACAATCTTCTTCACGATCGCGAGCCCGAGACCGGTGCCCTTCGGTTTACTGGTCACGTACGGATCGAACACCCGGCCGAGGAGCTCGCGCTGGAATCCCGGCCCGTTGTCGCTCACGGTGACGCTCGCATAGTCGTTGTCCTCGGCCGCCTCCAGGCGCGTCGCGATCTCGAGCGCCGGCGCGGACACCGCCTCGAGCGCCTCGATGGCGTTGGTGAGCAGGTTGTTGAGGATCTGGCGCACGCGGCCGCGGTCCGCCTCGACAGTCTCAAGATGCTTGTCGAGATCCAGGCGGATGCGCACACGCGAGTCCTGCGAGCGGTACAGATCGGCCACCTCGGTCACCAGCTGATTGAGGCTGAAACGCGTGACGTGCATTTCCGGTGCACGCGCGTACTCGCTGAAAGCGTTCACCATCTGCTGCATGGTCTCGACCTGCTGCACGATGGTGCGCGTGCCGCGCTCGAGGATCTCGGCGTCGCGCTCGCTCATGCCGGTGAGGAGGCGCCGGCGCATGCGCTCGGCCGAGAGCTGGATGGGGGTGAGCGGGTTCTTGATCTCGTGCGCCAGGCGCCGCGCCACCTCGCCCCAGGCGGCGTCACGCTGCGCCGCGAGCAGCGCCGTGATGTCATCGAACACGATCACGAAGCCCATGTCACGGTCCTCGCCCGGCAACGACGTGCAGGCGCACATGAGCGTGCGGCGCCCGGCGCTCGAGTCGAGATCGAGCTGCTCGCGCCACTCCTCGCGGCCGGCGGCGAAGCGCACCGCCAGCGCGCCGACAAACTGCCCGAGCCGCTCGTTGCCGGCGGCGAGCTCGGGCAGCGGCTTGCCGGTCGCGGCGGAGAACTCGGTGCCGAGGATGGCCCCGGCCGCCTGATTCGCCATGCGCACCGTCAGGTTGCGGTCGATCGCCAGCACGCCGGTCGAGAGGCGCGCGAGGATGATGGCGAGCCGCTCGCGCTCGCGCTCCACCGCTTCCTGGCTGTGCTGTGCCTCGGCGCGCGCGCGCCGCAGCCGCTTCGTCATGTCGTTGAAGGAGTGCACCAGGAAGCCCATCTCATCGCGCGAGGGGAGCGGCAAGCGGGTGGCGAAGTCGCCCTTGCCGACCGCGCGCGTGCCTTCGATCAGGTCCTGCACCGGGCGCACCAGGCGCTGCGCCGAGAAGATCGCGCCGTAGATGGCGGCCAGCATCGCCAGCAGCAGCACCAGGGTGAGCGTCAGGCGGAAGCTGTATTTGAGCGGCTCGCGCATGGCGGCGAGGTTGCCGTACTGCGAGTAGGTGTGCTGCACCGCTTCCGACAGCGCCGCGAGCTGCGCCGGCACGGGATGGATTGCCACCACGAAGCGCGGGTCGTGGCTCGCGGCGGAATCGGCGAGCGCCGCGCCGGTGCGGATCAGGTAGCGGCCGCCGGCCTGGGGCTCGAGGCTGACGTAGGGGAGCCGCTGGCCTACCTGGCGCAGCAGATCCTGCGGCGGCTGCGTCGGCAGCGCCTCGAGCGGGTGCTCGAGGCTCGCGGCGATGATGCGGCCCTGCGCGCCGAACAGGGCCACCTCGAGCGCGCCGTCGACGTGGCGCGCCTCATCGAGCCGCTGCTGTACGGCGCCCGGCGCGACGCCCTCGAGCGAGTGCGCCAGGTCCTCGGTGCGCTGCGAGTACTCGCGCATGCGCAGGTCGAGCGCGGCGCGCGACAGCACCACGGCGTCGTTCAGCCCCTGGCGGACCTCGACGGTGAACCAGCTGTCGATGCCGCGATTGAGGAACTCGAGGGAGGACAGATACACGATGAGGAGCGGCGCGATCACCAGCGCGCCGAAGATGGCGACGGTGCGTGCCGTGAGGCGCGACCCGGGCACGTGCGCGCGGTAGTCGCGCACCAGCCGCCAGAGCTTGCGCACCACGAGCACCGTGAGCACCAGCACGGCGCACACATTGAGCAGCAGGATCCAGGTCTGCAGCCGCTCGAACTGCGCGGAGTTCTGCACGCTCTTGGCGAGCAGCAGGAAGGCGCCGATGGCGATCACCGCCCAGAACACGCCGAGCGCCACGGCGTTGAACCGGGCATGGCGCTGCTTGCGGCGGCTTACACCGGCAGCGTCCATGTGTACCACTCGCTTTGCCGTCCCCAGTCGTCGGTCCAGAACATGAGCGCCCGGAGCGAGGCGGGGAGGCTCCCGCGGCGCACCCCGGCGCGCACGCTGATGGTGTAGTTGCCGCCGTCGAGCTGCGGCTCGACCACGATCGGCCAGGCGTCCACCCGGCCGAGCGAGCCGAGCGCCTCATCGAGCGTCGCGAAGGTGTCCTGGTCGCCGCTGCGCACGTCGCGCACCACGTAGCGGTCGCTCACCGCGTGGTAGCTGAGCTCGCGATGGAGCGTGAGGTCGACGATGTTGGCGTTGAACCAGAGACGCCGCTCGCGATCGACGCGCGCGTCCAGGTAGAAGTCGAGCGTGATGCCGTCGCGCAGTGCATTACGGATCGCGACGCCTTCGGGGTAGTCGATGCGCGCGTGCAGCAGGAATACCCCATGGTCGATGTTCACGTAGGCCGAGCGGACCTCGAGGACGCCGTCGAGCGCATCCGCGCGCGCGCGTCCGGGGAACGCCGCTGCGCCGAGCGCCAGCACCAGGGCCGCCAGGAGCAGACGGCGCCGGGTCAAAGCGTCCGTTGTTGGATCGCCGCGTAGCATGGATGCAACGACTGGCCTCGACGGTGGACTTGGGGGGAGCGCTCAGGTTCCGGCCGTTGTCTTTTCGAGACAAGCATAATAGAAGCCGTCCGTCCCCGCCTCTGCGCCGGGAAGCAGCTGGATCCCGTGGCTTCGGTCGAGCGCCCCGGGCGCGAGCGCCTCCGCGCGCGGCATTTTGGCGACAGCCAGCTGCGGCTGCGACTCGAGGAGGCGTGCCACCACGCCCTCGTTCTCCGCGGGCAGCACGGAGCAGGTGCCATAGAGGAGCCGCCCTCCCGGGGCGAGCATGCGCACCGCCGCGGTGAGGATGGCGAGCTGGCCCTCGGCCAGGGCGGGAAGATCCCCTGGGCGGCGTAGCAGCTTGATGTCCGGGTGGCGGCGGATGACGCCGGTCGAGGAGCACGGGGCGTCGACCAGGATCCGCTCGAACGGCCGACCGTCCCAGAAGCTCGCCGGTTCGCGCACGTCGGCGACCGCCACGCGTGCCTCGCGGCGCAGGCGCACCAGGTTCTGCCGCAGGCGTTCAACCCGCGACGGATCGACGTCGAGGGCGGTGACGTCGGCGCCCGCCCCGAGGCGCTCGAGCAGGTGGCCGGTCTTGCCGCCCGGGGCGGCGCAGGCATCGAGCACGCGCATCCCCGACTCCGGTGCGAGCAGATTTGCAGCCAGCTGCGCCCCCGCGTCCTGCACCGACACCAGACCCTCTGCGAAGCCCGGCAACTGCTCAACGGGCATCGGGTGAGTCAAAGTGACTGCTGTGTCACACCATTGTATCTCTCGAGACTCAATACCGGCCTGCGATAAACGCTGCTGATACTGCGCACGGGGGATGCGCGAGAGGTCGATCCGCAGCGTCATGGGCGGATGGGCGTTGTCGGCATCGAGGATCGCGGCAGTCCGCTCACCCCACGCCGCGCGCAGCTGTCCGATGAGCCACGCGGGGTGCGCGGTGCGCACCGCGAGGTCCCCATCGAGGCGCCCGAGGATCGCTTCGTGTCCGGCGACGTAACGGCGCAGCACCGCATTCACCAGCGAGGTGGCGCGCTCGCCGGCGAGCATGCGTGCCGCATCGACCGCGGCGTCAACCGTCTGCTCGGGCACGTTGCGCGAGTACTCGACCTGGTGGGCACTCGCGATCAGCAGCGCCCGGATCGCGGGCGCGACGCCCGCCGGATGCGCCAGCAGCGACTCGACCGCCGGCGCGAGCCGCAGGTACCAGCGCAGCGTCCCGAGCGCGATGGCGCGGACCGCGGAGCGCTCCGCGCCCACTTCCTGTCCCGCGAGCGCCGCATCCGCGGAGCGGCCCTGAAGCGCCACGGCCGCAACCACCCGCGCCGCACCGGCGAGTGCCGGGGCCCCCGGAGCCCAGCGGGTCCTAGCCAAGGCGCCGGCCTGTCAACGTCAGGTTGTGGGCGAACTCAGACACTTCCAGAACCCGTCCGCCGGCCTTCTGGACGCGCTGGATGCCCAAAAGACCCCCGGCGCCGCAGCGAACCAGCATGAAGCCGTCCTGTACGCCGATGATGGTTCCAGATACCCATTCTTTTGGTGATTTTACCGGCACGTTTCCCGCAGACGACTCCGGAAATGCCTCCGCTGCGTGGATCCGCAGCCGCTCTCCGTCGAGCGTCGTCTCGGCGACCGGCCAGGGCACGAAGGCCCGCACCTGCCGTTCGAGGCTTGCCGCATCGCGGCTCCAGTCGATCGGCGCCTCCGACTTGGCGATCTTGGCCGCATGGGTCACGCCCTGCGCGGGTTGCGGGTGAGCCGCCAGCGTCCCGCGCGCGAGCCCGGCGAGTGCCTCGAGGAGTGCGGCGGCCCCGAGCGTCGCGAGCGCAGCGAGCAGCGAGGCGCTGGTGTCGTGGGCACCGATCGGCCACGCGCGCGTGAGCAGGATCGGGCCGGTGTCGAGCCCCGCGTCCATCTGCATGATGGTGACGCCGCTTTGCGCGTCCCCGGCGAGAATCGCGCGCTGCACGGGCGCCGCGCCGCGCCAGCGCGGCAGGAGCGAGGCGTGGATGTTGAGGCAGCCGAAGCGTGGCAGCGCGAGCACCGCGGGCGGCAGGATCAGTCCGTAAGCGACCACGACGAGGACCTCGGGGTGCCACGCCGTGAGCGCGGCGAGCGCCGCCGGATCGCGCAGCGTCGAGGGCTGCAGCAGCGGCAGCTGGCGCGCCGCGGCGAGCTCTTTCACGGGAGAGGGCGCCAGTGCACGCCCGCGCCCGCTCGGACGGTCCGGCTGGGTCAGCACGCCGACGACTTCATGCGCGCCGAGCAGTGCCTCGAGTGCGGGCAGCGCGAATTCAGGCGTGCCGGCGAAGGCAATGCGCAAGTTCAAAGCGCGCGGTGGGCGCCGGGCGCGCCGGAGACCGTGCGTGCCGAACGTTCCTTGCGCTCCTTGTCGAGCTTCTTGCGAATGCGCTCGCGCTTGAGGTCCGAGAGATAGTCGACGAACAGTTTCCCGTCGAGGTGATCCAACTCGTGCTGGATGCACACCGCGAGCAGCCCCTCGTAGTCACGCTCGAGGGGCGCACCGCTTACGTCCTGCGAACGCACGCGGATGCGCGCCGCGCGCTTCACGTCATCGAACACCCCGGGCACCGAGAGGCAGCCCTCTTCGGTGCTCGCCTCGCCTTCGCGCATGAGGATCTCGGGGTTGATGAGGGCGAGCGGCCCGGTCCGGTCCTCGGAGACGTCGAGGACGATGACGCGCTGGTGGACGTCGATCTGGGTGGCGGCGAGTCCGATGCCCGGGGCCGCGTACATGGTCTCGAGCAGGTCCTCGACCAGTCTTGCGAGTGCGGCGTTGAATTCCGTGACCGGCCGGGCGCGCGTGCGCAGCCGGGGGTCCGGGAACTCCAGGATCGTTCTTAGAGCCATGATTTCGCCGTATATGGGGCCGCCGCTGCCCGTGATCCAGCGCACGATTTTGACATTAATTCGTCTGCCAAACGGGCGGCGTGCCAGTATAGCAATTAGAATCTCGGGCGCTTGCTGTGTGCCCCGCCTCGAGCAAAGAGGAGTGGAGGATGGTCTCTAATCAAGTACTTGGAGCCCGACTGGCTTCGGGCGTGCTCACCCTGTCGCTGACGCTTAGCGGGTGTGCACTCTTTCATCATTCCGCCAAGACCGCTCCGCCAGCGGCTGCGCCGGCTGCATCCGCGGCCGCGGACAGCACGCCGGTTGCCCAGACGGCTGCGGTGCCGGATATGACGGCGACCGAGGCCGCGATCGCGGCCTCCGGATCCGGCACCCAGGCAGCGGCGGCGCCCGCCCAGGCTGCACCCATGGTGCCGGCGAGCGCGGTC
>Ga0210394_10005323_pt1 | contig 14475 bp, 9 predicted proteins | sample IncBWC12MmetaG_FD_160121 | JGI IMG/M metagenome (GOLD analysis project Ga0210394, IMG submission 160121) | Forest soil microbial communities from Barre Woods Harvard Forest LTER site, Petersham, Massachusetts, United States - Inc-BW-C-12-M | ecosystem: Environmental > Terrestrial > Soil >...
AATCAGGGGGATCACAAGGCGCTCCCTTCTTTGATTGCGAATGGTATCACGTCTTAGAATCGCTGGTTCTTTCCCCTGATAAGCGGATCCCGCCCGATAAACGGTGCCGGCTCAACCTGATCTACCTTTTCAGTACGCGTGCCGGTTAAGCAAGCCCGAAACAATCGTCATCAGGATAATTCGCAGATCGAACATGAAACTCCAGTTTTGTAGGTAGTACAAATCGCAGGCCACGCGCTTCTGGATCGATGTGTCGCCCCTCCATCCATTGACCTGCGCCCAGCCCGTGATTCCCACTTTCAGTGCGTGGCGGTGGTTGTAGCGCATGATCTCTTGTAGGAATTTGTGGACGAAGTGAGGGCGTTCGGGGCGCGGGCCGACCACGCTCATTTCGCCCTTCAGCACATTCAGGAATTGAGGAAGCTCATCTAGACTCGTTTTCCGCAGAAACGCGCCGAAACAAGTCCTGCGCGGGTCCGCGGCGATTGTCCATTGCGTGTCCGTCTCGGAAGGTGGGCTTACGTGCATGGTCCGAAACTTGTACATGCGAAACGATTTTCCGTTCAGGCCGACACGCTCCTGAGCGAAGAATACTGGCCCAGGCGAAGTGATCCGGGTAATCGCCGCGACGAGCGCGAAGATAGGGGCAGTCAGAACCAGAACAGCGGCCGAAAAACAAATATCGAAAATCCGCTTTAGCAAAGCGTAGTCGAGCGACTCGTTCGGAGTAGACGTCAAATCCAGCATCTGAATCGTGCCCAGTTGAAATAACCTCTCGCGGACGACGATTCCTTCTCCCAGGTCCATGATTGCCCGCGCGGGCAGGCAGAGGTGATTCAACGCGTGGATGATGGCGGGAATCTGCGAGAATCGCGCGGGCTGAATGGCAATTACGGCTTCGTCTATTCCGTGGTCCGAATTCAGATCACCGAGCTCGTCGAGTTCAAACACTCGATAATGTTTGACCCGAATCCTCTGTTTCGGCAAGCGCACGAATCCCATAACCTGGCACGGAGCGAAGGAAAGACTCTGCATCCTCTTGGCCACTTTGAGCGCGAACCTGTCGGCTCCAACAACGAGTAAGCGCGTCGGTTCGGCCAGATGCGCGCGATTGCGGCATAGAGCCCGAGACATGGCATGCACGATCAGGGTGAGCGCGAGAAGCGTCCCCACATCGCAAACCAGCAGGCCGCGCGGGAAGACGCCGTTTCGGCTGAAATAAAGCGTCGCCAGCAGCACGAAGGTCGCCGCGGTGCATGCGGAAGACGCCCTGCGCACGCCGGTCCGCTCGCGAAACAATTCGTCGAAACTCGTGACGCGATTGTGCTCCGCGAAAAGCGCCCAGACGCACGTTCCAAACAAGATTTGACTGAAATGCCCGTGCACCGAATAATGAATGGGTCGGCCGAGGTAAGTGGCGACGGCCACCCATACAATCCAGCCCAGCGCGAACGCTGGGATAGGCAGCAAATACACCGTAATCTTAAGGAATATTCGGTACAGCCTGAGCCGCATTATCATAGTGGCGCGCTCTTGAACAAGTAGCGAAACAACGAGCCGCATTCTTTGCAGCGGTCCACGGGCAATGCATCCAGAATAATTTGTGGGAGGGAATTCCCCGAAAATGCGTCAAGCGTCGAAACTCTAAAACCTCACACCACCTGGGCGGACGCAACTTGGCTTTGGATGACGGAACGGCACGCGTCGCGGACCGTTTCGTAGGAGATACATTCCATGCAGCCCAACGGCCGCGACGGATATTCCCAGCCAAGATTGAGGTAACCGCAGCCGTCGAGCGGAGAATCGACAACAATCGCCTTCTCGCCGATGGGCCCCCACCTTCGGGAAGATGTTGGTCCGTGCAAAGCCACGAGCGGCGCGCCCAGAGCCGCGGCCATATGCATCACGCCGGTATTTACGCTCACTACAAGACGCGAATGCGCTAGCAATGCCGCGGTTTCCCGAAGGCTTAGCCCCGCGGCATTTCTAACGAAGCAGCGGGCATGCGGCCCAACGCGTGCGATCATGGCGTCATTGCCGTCGCGGTCCGCCGCGGAGCCCGTCAGCAGCACTATTTCTATCTCACGGCCGGCAATCTCTTCGACCAGCGCGAGCCACTTTTCGTCCGGCCATTGCTTCAGTTCCCGTCGCCTTCCCCCCGGCCAGAGGTGAAACACGGCGTAATTGGCGGGCGAGGAGGGGGCTGGTGACGCCGTTGGCAGACGCGGCGGATTGCCGGTTTTCACTCCCAAGGCGCGCACCAACCGGCGGTAGTTCTCTATCTCATGCACATGGCAGGAATGCTCGACCGCCGCGTCATATCCGTAGTGCCGATGTTGCCCGCGGGTTTGGAAGCCAATGGTAAAGGACGCGCTGGAGAAGAGAGTCAGTAAGGCATCGAACCGTGGCCACTGTCCGAAATCAATCATCACGTCGACAGCAATCGAACGGACGCGCCACCAGGCGGCGAGATTCGCGATCGGAACCTCGACAATCTCATCCACGCCGTCGAGCATCCCCGCCATCTCGAAATTGGTTGGGCCCGCGAAGAAAATTACAGAAGCCTCGGGAAACGCCGCGCGCAGATCGGCGATCGCCGCGCTCATGAGCACGGTGTCTCCGATCGCCGCTGTCCTGAGAAGGCCGATGGTTCGGATCATGCACGGCAACGCCCTCTTCCGCCGCGCCTGGCCTAGGATCGCCACCGCGGGGATTCCTGCGTAGCGATCCAGAAAATGCAACACCGCGCTTCCTCGTTTGCGAAGCATTTGTTCTTGACGTATTTACGGAATCAGTCGGGAAAAGAATTCCGCCATAGAGGCGCTTTGCTCTTCTTTGAACCCATCCATAACGGGCCGCCACCACGTCTCTGTCCAGATCACTCTTGACCCTTCGCACTCCTGTAGTTCGCACTTGGTCAACACAGCTCACGCCCAAGATTGCGCCCGAACACCCGATCGCATTTGAGGATTGGCAGCGCAAGCCGAATCATGCGTTGGCAACTTTCTTTACAATGCATTGAATTTGCGCTACCGCCTCAGGACCGCGCGTTTGATCTTCCAGAAACCGCAGCAGGGTCCTCCTCGCCACGCCGCCATCCCCCGAAGACCCCCCGTTGCAACGGAAACATCTGCCGTACACTCGCCCAACCCACCGCTTCACGAAACTAGGCTGGCTGTGCTTGAGCCGTCTCCGGTCATAACCCACATCCTGGAGCGCCACATTCACGAGCTGCGCTCCGGGGAGAGTATTCACAAGGTCGAGAACATTGATGGACACAGGTGACCAACTCTTTGTTTTGGAAATCGTGAATGTCGCCTTGTGGTCGCGGTTAAATCGGCTGGGAAAAACTCCCTGTTCGTAAAGATCTTCGTCCGGCACGATGAAAAAGAGATGGCCGCCGGGCCGCACCAGCTTCCACCACTCCTGAATGGCCTTGCGAGGGTTGTTCATGTGTTCCAGGCAGTGCGAGGAGAACACAAAGTCAAATTCCTCACGCACGTACTTGGTGATCTCGTTGGCGTCACCGGCCTCTTTATCGAATCCGTATACCTCCGGAGTCAGCGGGTCGGGTCCGCAACCGATATCGATTCCTTTCCCGGTCAGAATCGATCTCTCTAACTCGCCCCAAAGCTTCTTCGTTTTCGACGTTTCGTCCATACTCGAATGCGGCTCCGTCGGCGCAACGCGCGGAACTCAATGTGCCAATTTTGGGCCGCGAAACTCTGCAACAGCTCCGCGGTCAGGATCCCTCTTAAACCGCCGCCCGTAGTAACCAGTTGGGCGCATTCATCAGCACGTCTTCCACCTCACGCATCACTTGTTCCACGGGTATGAGACTCAAGCAGTACGGCTCTTTCCACATGCATCGATCGCCGCAGGGCCTGCACCAGATGTCGTTTCGGATGACTACCCGATGCCCTTCGCCATACGGTCCGAACCATTCCGGTCTCTGCGGGCCAAACACGGCCACGACCGGAACTTTCAACGCAGCGGCCACGTGCATTGGACCGCTGTCATTGCAGAGGAAGAGCTGGCAGCGGCACACCACCGCGGCAAACTGGCTGAGCGGCAGCGTAAGTGAAATCGCTTCCAAGTGGCCGGGCGCTGGCTTCGGCTTGGCGGGATCGCTAAACCACAGAATTTTGGCGCGGAATTTTTCGGCGGCGGCACTCGCGACCTCGGCAAACCGTTCGTCTCCCCACTCTCGGACCGGTGAGCCGGCTCCTGGGTGAACTCCGATGACCAAATCTGTCCCGACGATTCCGCTCTGGGCCATCAGTTCCGCTGCATATTCTTCATCTCGCGAACTCACTCCCAGGATTGCCTCGTCGCCGAGCGGTGGGATCCCCAGATAGTCGAGCAGTTTCAGGTTGCGGTCGGCAACATGAGGCCGTAATAGGTCAGGCGATACGACATCCGTCAAAAGGAACTTCCCGCCGGCATACCCGTAGCCGATTCGTCGCCTCGCGCCGGAAAGCCAAATCACCAGGTTCCCTTTGAGATCCCCTCTCCAACCGACTGCAAAGGCAAGGTCGTATCGCTGCTTCCGAAGCCCAAACGCGCCTGGAAATATCCGCAGCCATGACAAGGAGGAAGGAGCTCCTAGAGGCACCCATTCATCAATCAAGCCGCGTTCAATCAGAAGAGAACCCCCGCCGGGCCTCCCTGCCACGACGATGTGTGCCGCCGGGAGATGCGAGCGCAAGCGGCGGAGGAACGGCACGAGGAGCACGAGGTCGCCGAGCGCGCCGAGTTCGTAGATCAAAACGCGTCGGGCACCGGGCCCCGTGACCGCGGGCGTCTTGAAGACCCACGCCAACGGCCGCAGCACTGTTTCCAAAACACCGATCCCCAATCGGTGACGCCAGACGCCCGGCTTCAGGAGGATCTGGGCAGCTCGCTCATTCGCCGCCTCCGAACCGGACGAGTTCGCGACAATTTCTTTTTTCATTTCGCAGACACCCAGAAACATGGAACGAAGGGACCCTCCGGCGAGCTTGTCTTCAGGCGCCCGCCGGAACAGGCCGACCTTCAGGACAAGAGGTCTCTATTGAAGAGCCATATTGAAGAGCCATGTCTGCCGCCAATAGACCGAGCATCACCCAGAGCAGCGTGTCGAATTGTGGGCTCACATCCAATGTCAGATCGACCGCGCCGTGCACGACAATGGTGGACAGTGCTCCCAGGACGCCAAAGCTGAGGCACTGGCCCAAGCCGTCCGTCGAAGATCGGAAGTGACGAAGAGCGCAACGCATTCCGGAAACGGTGAGCCCGGAAAAAGCCACAAAGCCGACGATTCCGATTTCCGAAAGAATTTCGAGGTACAGATTATTCACGGTGAGGAAGCCCGGGCGGATCCAAGAAACATCGAGATACGATCCGTACATACCTGTAAAGTTGCCCATGCCGACCCCGAACACTCGCGAATTCCGGAAAAGCTCCCACGCCACGCCCCAGAGGATAAGGCGCCCACCCGACGACGCCCCGACACCCTCGCTCAGACGCTCCGGATTTACGGAGGCCCCCACCAAATACAACGCCCAGACCGCTCCCGCCAAGGCGCCCAGCAAAACAACCCTCCTCGGCCAGGCGGCGACAAAGCAGAAGATGGCCAGAACGAGGACGCAGCCCAGCGCCACCATTCCGCCACGACTCTGCGTGCAAACCATGCCGAGGAAACCGAAACCGGCCGTCCATGCACCGAGCCTTTTCCACCCGCCCTCCCCGCGAAAACAGCAGGCCACGGCCAATGGAAGTAGGAGGTTCAGATATGCCGCGAGCGAATTCGGGTAATTGAGGAATGAGGTGGCCCTCCGGTCCCAGTCCGCAAGCTCCTCGGTCGGTGGGTTCAACAGCAACCAAAAAGACGTGTAGCCGCCGGCAATCTCTTGGACGACCGCGAAGACTGCCGTAACCATCGCCGAACAAAGCAGAACCATCAGAATCCTTCGAATACGGTCCCGTGAATCCGCCCACTCGAGCAGGAAGAAATAAAAAAGAAGAGAAGATGCGAGAAGGGCCAGCGATCTTGCCGAATTATGGCTCCACCCCTCTGTTCCCAGGGCCACGGACAAGAGCGCAGCGGCCCCGAACAAAAGCGACCACCAGGAGCAAGCCGGGCGAATCAGACGTCTAACGCTGATGGGGCCGCGGCACAGGCGCCCTGTAAAAAAGCCGGCGGCCACCAGAACACGGCCTGCGGTCATTACGTCATGGATGAGAAAATCAGTCTTGAGCAGCCATTCGACCGGCAACAGAAACAGGACAGCCAGAAGGAATGACTCCTTCGCGGCAACCGACAAGGCAAAAACTGCGAATCCGCCAAAGACCGCTAGACTCCAGTGCGCCGTTACGACAAGAGTAGCCAACGCCGATGCCGCGCCACCTAAGAACAGCGGCAGCTTTCGCTCCGTTAACAGCCTAGAAACCGGGATGGGAAGCGAATTCATCATGACCCTTCCAAAGGTTATGCTGACGGACTCTGCCCGCTCTGCCAGATCGTCCGGAACTCGATTGCCGCGCCGGCGCGGTAGAGATAAACGAGGAAGAACAAAAAGCATGCCGTCCCCGCCAACGACGGCGAAACGAATCGTTCAAGATAGAGCATGGCCGCGAGCAGCAAGGCGAACGCCAGCGAGTTTCGCCCCAACCCCCAAGGAATTGCGATTCGCCCGATCGCTTTGCGGACCCAATACACATTTTGGGCCAGTAACAGCAGCTCCGTAACCATGGTGAGAACCGCCGCGCCCCGCCACGAAAATACGGGAATCAAGATTAGATTCCCGACAAAATTCACGGCAAGGCAAGTTGCCGAGGTTATGACGAAGATTCGCTCGCGCCCCATCGCCAGAAGCGCCACGTTCAGGCCGAAATTCATGTACATGGGAATTACCGCCCAAATCAGAATCTTCAAAATTGCCACCGAATCAACGTAACGCGGGCCAAGCAGGAGACGAACCACGGGGCTTGCGACGACGAAGGTAGCCAGAACCATGGCCAACGCCAAGATGAACAGTAGGCCCAAGGCTTTCTCCAGCCGGTTCTTCTCGACCTCGCCCCAGTGGTTGCGCGAGAGGCTCGGGAGAACGCTATATAAAACGCCGTAAGGGATCAATTGCAGCGTCCCCAAGGCCCGGTACGCCACACTGTAAATCCCAGTCACATAGTCGCCCGCAAGCTTAGAGAGCAAAACCACATCGATGCGGTCATAGAGATTCGATGTAAACGGATACAGGTTGAACACCAAGGTTTTCCTGACTAACTCGCCCCAGCCCCCCCGAACACGCTCCGCTGCCCTGAATCGAAGGCACACGGTCAGGGCAGCGCACCCGCCCACTAACGCTGCTGCGATTTCCGTGGCAAGAACAGCTTTCAATTGTCCACCGGTAACGAACAGGAAGCACCCACTGGCTGCGAGCGTCAAACCCACCGCAAGATCCAGAAGGAAATACGACGCGTAGCGACGAGTGCCGCGCAGGACTCCTTGGACACTCTCAGTCAGCGCCCGTGGCGCGATCGTCAACGCCATCCACGCAGTCCCTGCGAGCACGGGATAGCGATAATGCAGGATCGAAAGAGTACCGACCGCCATTGCAGCTGCGGGGAGTGCGATGGCGATCCTTAGCTGCGTCAGCTGAGAAGCGAGTCCCCAGCCGGCCCGCTCGTCCTTGGCTGCTTCTCTCGTCAGGTACTCGGCGTAGCCCGCCCCGGAGACCACGGCCAGGAGTTCGACAACCGCGAAGATCAGCGCATAGGCCCCAAATCCTGTCGGACCGAGCGCCCGCGCCACCATCAAAACAAAAGCGACCCGCAACAGCCGCCGCACCAGCGGTGCAGCCATCAGGAGAAAAACATCCTGAACCTCAGGCGTTACGGCGCTGCGGCCGTGCGTCGCACTCTCCCCAGTGGCAACCACACTCGGTGAAGCTGCGGACTCTCCACTATCGGAAACACCACGATCGGCGGCTAACCGCTCCGGAACAGTGGCTCCCAAAACTACCCTCTTCCTTCCTCAAACCGGTTCCATCTCGTTGCTCTCGATTTCCACTGCCACGGCGCGTTGGATTAGTTCGATCGAAATGACGAGTCGCGGCCCGGACTTGCGCCGCAAGAGGATGCCGTCCATCCCGGCCAGAGGGCCCGCCCTGACCCGCACGCGTTGACCGGCCCTCAGGTACGGGTGCGGCTCGGCGTGAACACCGTTGCCTAAACTTGTTCGCAGGGCATCGATTTCTTCCCGCGGCAAAGACGTAGGCGTTCCGCCGCATCCGACCAGGTTTGCTATTCCGGGAACTTGCAGCACTTGCAAGCGGTCGCGCAACGCGAGCCGCACAAAAACGTACCCGGGAAACAGTGGGAGCTGCAGCCGCACCCAGCGATCTTTCCACCGCCGCGCAGTCTCGTAGAGCGGCAAGAAATGCTCCACCGATCTCCGCGCGAGCTGTTCGGCGACGCGCTTTTCATGTTTTGCGCTTGTGTACGCCGCATACCAGAGCGGGTCGCAAAAGCTCGAAGGCAGAGCAGGGGAATGCGCTGAACTTTTCGCACGAATTGCTACGCTTGCCATGTCTCTTCCCCTGCTCCCCGATACAGCTTCGCCCCGTCACTTACGGAGTGCTTGTGACCTAACCCATTTATATTGAACCGCTTACACGGCACTCGAGCTAAGGATCTTCGTTCGAATGTTGCTTGGGACTCGGGCCAGATCCATTCGTGGCCGCCCACGGTAACCGCGCCCGAACCGTGTGAAGCACCTCTTGCGCGAACACTTTCTGAGGATCTTCCTGCCCTGCTCGATCCCAGGCCCGTTCGGCGAATACCCACGACACGCTGGACGCGATTGCCAATATGGCTCCCAACGTCACGATCAGCAGCCTCGGAGGAAAGGATTTCTTCTCCGGCACATCCGGGGGATCGAGAACTTTGACGCTCGGCGTCTCTTTTGCTTCCTGCACCTTGGCCAGTTCGTATTCCTGGGTCAACGTCTGGAAGACTGCTTCTTGGATTTTGGTATTCCGGTACAGGTCGGCGTAACCGACCCCGAGCGCAGGAAGCTCCTGTATCGATGGGAAAAGCGATTGTCGGTCGAGTCCGTTCGCGGTGGCCAGTCCGTTAGAATTGCCGCTCACGTTTTTTCCCAGTTGTTGCCTCAGCTCTTCCACGCGGGCCTGCGTGGCTCGAACCCGCACGTTGCCGTTGGCGTAAAGTTGCTTCAGGCCTTGCAACTCCGTTTCGGCCGCAATCAATTGGCCTTCCAGCGTCGCGGCCGCCTCGATCATGGCTTTGCCTTGCGTCGGAATGTCCAACGCCCTGTTCTGGGTGGCGAACTCACTGAAGTTTTTCTCGGTGGATTCCAGATCCTGTTTCACCTGCGTCAAGCGGTCCTCCAGGAACACGCGTTCCCGGTGCGCGGAAGAGGTGTTCAGTCGGGTGACCACCCGGTTGAGCTCGCCGGCATATTCTGCTGCCATCGCCGCAGCTCGCTGGGGGCTGTGATCGGTCACCTGGATCGTGAGGATGCCGCTCTTGCGATCCGCGGAAAGGTTCGTGCGCTTGCCCAGATCTTCGCGAGCGTCTTCCATCCGCCGGACGGAATAGACGGCTCGCAAGTCGAACTTGTTGATCAAGTCGTCTTGCACGGTCCGGCTTTGCAGGATGCCGATGAAAAGGTCGGAGGAACTTTTGAGGCCTAACAGATCTCCTGCCATGGAACCCAGACCCGATCCGAGTTGCGCGGCGATATTCCCGCTGGCCGCCAGCATGGCCATGCCCATGCCGGAGCTGACTTGATCGGGAGGCATCAAACGCGCCGTGGACTCGTACTGCTTGGGAATCAAGAACGCGAGCAGAGCGGATAGCAATACACCCGCCGCCGCTGTTCGAAAAATGAACCGCCGATTTTGCCAAATGAGCCGCTGCATCGCCACACGGCGCGCGCGGCCGAATTCGAGTTTGCGGCCCTCGTTCGGGAACGTCTCGATATCCGGTTGCGCCAGAACGATGTCCTCGCGAAAGGGCGCTTCCCGCGCCCTGGAATGTGCCGCTTCGCTCATGCCATCTCCAGCCGGCGCGGCACGGGAATTTTGAGAAACAGTTTCATCTACAGGCCCCACCGTCGCGGGGTAAATTGAATTTCCACGGCCGACGTCACATTGGTCTGCGCCGCCGGCGCCAAAATGGGGGCAAACCACTTCTCAATCTGGATGGAAGCGGAAAAGCCCAGGTCACGGCGCAGCTGCCAGTTGGCCTTCACCGATCCGTCGTTGATCGTTTCTCCGCCCGGAATGAAGTTGCTATCGACCTTGGCGTGGCGGTAGCCCCACTGGATGGAGTTTTTCGGAGTGAACCAGTACGTTGTCCAGCCCTGAAAACCCATGCCCTGCCGGCCGACCCAGTCGCCGATGAGGTTGCCCTTGTTGGTGTACAGATCGCGATAAAAATTATTGTGATAGATGTATTGCCCCTCCTGGCTTCGGTCCGTGGGCGGGTCCGTGTAGACGGACTCGACCCGGAAATCCAGTTTCGGCAAATGCGGCAGCTGAGAGAGATAGATTCCGGAACGTATGGCGAGCCGCTGCCAGATGTAAATGGGAGACTTGCTCATGTCCAGGGTCGTGGGGTTGTCTTCCGGCAGCAACCCATTTGCGTAAAACTGCAGCCAATCGCGCAGGTGCGGGATGGAGTAAGACAAATCAGAGCCGATGGTGCGCTTGCCCGGGGAGCGGCTCGGCAAGTACTGATCCGAGGAATGCGTGCTGAAAAAGCTGTTGAGCACGGACGCGGTGGTCAGCGCGCGGCCAACGCCGCCGAATTCTGTGGTGGCGAGAAGGCTCATTTCGAAACAGGGAATCCACGCGGGCTTGGCGGTCAGCTTCAGCCCATGGATCAGCGGCCGCGCGGGGTATTCGTTTCCGGAGAGCTTCCCGAAAAAAAAGTCGCTCTTCATCGGGCCGAGCAGCGGGCCCAGGATCCATGGCAGCTCGACAGCCTCCATCGGGCGGAGGCGGAACATGTAGATGGGCTCGGCGTTGTCGCTGAAGAGCAGCGAGCCGCCAACGCCGCGGCCCCACCACAGGCTCTGTTTGCCGACGGAAAAATCCCAGCCGAGGATGTTGGCCGAGACGTAGGTGTCCAGGAGCCGGAACTGATCCGTGGCGGCAACTGGCGTTGCCGGTTGCACCGGCGTCTGATCGACTGTGGCGATCGTTTCGCGCGCGGCCAGCGGGTAGGCCGGACCCGATGGGGCGCTTTGAAATTCCCCACGCATGTACACGACGAACCGGCCGCTAGTTGTATAGGCTGAAAAGCCATCGTAGGTGTTGAAGCCCTGCTGGTAGGGCCGGCCAAAATTGTCGTACAGGGTCTGGCCGAAATGGTCGCTGTCGTTGAGCGGCCGGCCGCCGATCACCGTCACGTTCGAATACAGCGATTCGAGCTGCAGCGACTGGTCCTTGCCCTGGCCGTCCTGGCCCTCTCCATCCAGCACGGAAAACTCGCTTCGAAATTCTTTTTCGAGCGCGGCGTAAATCGCGTCGGCCTCCCCGTGAACGGCATTGGCTGCGGTGAGGTTTTCCCCGGCCTCTTGCGCCATCGTCGCGCACTCGAGGCGGGTCAACGGGCGCACATCCTGGAACGCGGAATGGATATAGCCGAGGGCGATGAGCCGGTCGAAGGCCGGATAAATCCAGCTATCGAGCGGCACATACGGCGAGCCGGCGTTATGGAAATTGCGGTTGCCTGTTTCGGCGCGGGTTTCGCGATAGCTCGGCCAGCTGCTGCCGCCGAGGTCCGGGTCGTGATGGGCGCGATAGACGTCCCGCGCGACGAGCCAGCCGATCCCGCCGCCAGCCAAGACGTCGCTCGGATAATGATCCTTCCCGGTAACCCGCGAAATGCTCACGGCAGCCGCCAAGCCGTAAACCAGGAATTTGGTGAGCGGCCCAGGATATTCATGGGCGATCACGCCGGCCGCGGCCCAGGCCGCGGCGGAATGGTCGGAAGGAAACGAGGTTCCGTGGCGCCAGAAGGCTCCGCCGGCATTGCTGCCGTTCCGCCGTTCGCGCCCGAAGAGAAACTGCAGCGCGGTGCTTGCCGCGACGGCGTCTAGGGCGGCTTCGCCGCTGAGGATTCCCGCTTCCCTGCGGCGGTCGTCGCCGTTCATTTCTCCCATCAGGTAAAGCCCGCCCGCTACCGCCCCGAACGCGGCCACACCGGCATTGGAAAACGTGTTGCTGCGGCTCACGAGCGTGCTCGAACTGGTCAGCGTTTTGGAGATGTGCGTGTCCGAAGCGAGCGACATCGCGGCAATGCCCGCCACAGGCAGGAGCCAGTTGGCATCGTCGACGCGCAATTGCGCCGGGCTTGTCCAGATGGCTTTCTGGTCCAGGACGATATTCTTCAGCACTGAAAGACCAAGCCTCGAATCTGAAATTTGAGCCGGCTCGGGGTGCGCTGGGGTGGCACTCTCTTCCGTAGTAGCCTCCCCGGCCGGGGCCGCGGGTGGCGAGGCTTCAACCGGCGGAGAAGCAGACGCCCCGGCGGGTTGCAGCTGCGTCGACGACTGCGCCCGGCACGCGGCGGCCAGCAACACGAAGATCAGAAGCAAGCCGCCATGTGCCAAGACCCTCACCACGCCCCAGTTCCTTTCACTATGCTCCCTGAAAGTCCGGACCCACCTTGCGCTTCTAACCCACCACACCTTTTCGTCTCCCTACCTCCCGCGCACCGGCTTGGTTGGCTCAATGCGTGGCGATGAACGCCGTGGTCGCCGCGGCTTCGGCCAGTTGCGCCATGCCAATCAGATTTTTCCAGCCGTTCGAGCCGCCAATAGCCTTTTCTGGGATGACGATAGCGTCGCCCGGCTCGATGACGGTGGAGAGCACGCCGCCACTCCAAAAAACGCTGCCCTGGCTGCTGACCACCGCGCCACTGGCACGAATGACGAAGGCCATCTTGACGTTGCCCTGATCGGTGGGCCCGCCAGCCTGGCGCAGGTACCAGCGCGCATCGCGCCGCGGCTGGTAGGTAAGGGCATTGGAGTTGTAGACCTGGCCGCTCACCAGCACGAATTCCGGCCGCTTGGGAACGAACAGCGAATCGCCGCGGCGCAGCTCGATGTCGTCCGGCGAGCCGGCAAAGTGCGCGAGGCTGGCCGGCACGCGCACCACCAGGCGTCCGGCAAGGGGAGCCTGTTCGAGGGCGACAATTTCCGCGTTGCGCTGCATCATGGATTGCTGCGCGAGTGCTGCCTGCTCCTGCGCGGAGTCCTGGATGGACGTTTTGAAGGAAGACGACTCCAGGCGGATGCGCGCAATCAATTCGTCGCGGTTCTTGCGCTCCAACTGGCGCACATCCTCCCGTTCGAACACCGCGCTCTTCGGATAGGCGGTGGGGAGAAACCCTCCGGCGCGCAGCAGCACCGAACTCAGGCGCTCGCCCGGGCGGATGCCATAGCTGCCGGGATGGGCCACTTCGCCGCGCACCGTAACCGAAGCGCCCAAATCGTTCCAGCCGGAGATTTGGCGAATGGTGAGGGTGTCGCCGTTGTGCAGCAGCCAATTGTTTGCGGGTGCACCCGCCAAGGCTGCGGCGATGAGTACCTCGTGATGCGCCCCCTTTCCCGCGTCGCGATTTTGCAGCGGATATTCGATGAGGTCGGCGATTTCGAGGTCCGCGCTGTTCTTGAATCCCCCGCCGAGGCGAATCAAATCGCGGACACACATGCCCTGGGCCAGGGGATAGCGCCCCGGCTTCATCACCTCTCCCTGGATGTACACCGTGGCGGGGTCGGCGGCGTCCGGGCTGCGGTGAACGAGAAGGCGATCGCGCGGCTCGAGAAGAATGTTTTCCGCCGGATCGCCTTCCAGGGCCTTGCCGAGGCCGACGCTGAGGACTTTGATCTTGCCGTCCGGCGCGTAGCGGAACACCTGGGCATCCGCGGTCTGCGCGTCCGGAGTGAGGCCGCCCGCCAGGTGCACGGCGTCCGCCAGGCGAATGCGCCCGGAGGTCGGGTACGTTCCCGGCACGCGCACGCCGCCGCCGACGGAAACGCTGGGCGGATTTTCGAAATCGAAACGGCTGAAAACGCGAATCGTGTCCATAGCCTGCAAAGCGGGAGACTGAGCGGGATTGTCCATTGCCGCGGTCAGATCGAAGCTTTCGACGCTCGGATGGAAGTCCGGCGGATTGAGGCGAATGATTTCGGCGTACCCGGCGGCCGGCTCAGGAAGCAGGTCCTTGTAAGAAGCGAGCACGTCGCTGACGCGCATTCCCTGGCGATAGGAGTAGCGCCCGGGACGCGCCACGTGGCCTTCGAGAAAGACCGCGTCCTGGTTATAAGGCGCCACAGGGAAGATCCGGATGCGATCGCCGTCGCGGATTTCGAACGACTGGAGTTGTCTCGCGATTTCGGTGGGGTCTGCGGATTCCGGGATATCCAGGCTCCGCATGGTTTGCTTTTCGTGGGCCACCAGG
>Ga0210394_10005324_pt1 | contig 14474 bp, 12 predicted proteins | sample IncBWC12MmetaG_FD_160121 | JGI IMG/M metagenome (GOLD analysis project Ga0210394, IMG submission 160121) | Forest soil microbial communities from Barre Woods Harvard Forest LTER site, Petersham, Massachusetts, United States - Inc-BW-C-12-M | ecosystem: Environmental > Terrestrial > Soil >...
GGAGATACAGGGGGTGCAATCACACCGGTTTGCGTTACGTACGTATCGCCCGCGATCAAACTGTCATCCCGCGAGTCAAAGAGCGAAATGTGTCCCGGTGCGTGTCCGGGAGAGGCAACAACGCAGAGAGAACCGACTTTGTCGCCCGGCATCAAGAGTTTGGTTGGAATAGCGCGAACCCTTGAAAATCCGAACAGCCTTTTGCCTGATTCACCAGGGAGCAACGAAAAATCTCCTGAGAGAAACCGAGCCTCCCGAGCGCCGACGCAAAAATCCACGCCGGGCGAGTTGGCAAGGATCTCGTCAACCGCACCTACATGGTCGAAGTGTGCATGGGTAAGAACAATTGAGCGGATTGGCTTCCCGAGTCTCTCAGCCGCGTAAATCGTTGCTTTCCCGCTCGCAGGAAAGCCTGTATCCACCAGCGTGAATCCGCCGGGTTCCGCAACCAAAAAACAGTTCACCAAACCAAACTGCGTGAGGCGGTATAGGTTGTCGCTCTCGCGAAGAACTTTCATTTCGGCTGCGGAGGGGAGGTGTTATCCGAAGCGTGGCTAACAAGCACAATGTGTTCCAGCCTGCCGACGTTATCGCTCACCACTAATTCCGCGCTGATCTTGTCCCCAGGCTTCAGCGACGCGATTTCCTTCTCGTCCGCCACTTCGTAGCCCATGGTCATTGCCGCCATCAAACCCGGAACATCTCCATGTTTCACTGTGAGCATTTTCCTCGCCGCGTCCACGCCAATCACTTCTCCCTGGATCGGATAACGCTTGGCGGGCGCGGGTTGGCACCCCGTTGCAAAATAAATCGCCACGACTGTGGCGCACATCAGAACTCTTCTCATTCCTCGCTCCTGCTCAACGATAGAATATCCACCCGTTCTCTGCCACTAAACGATTATATTTTGACACGCACACCTCGCTCAGTAATGGAAGCGGTAACGAATTTGCACTGCCAACATGCGAGGATCGGCGAAGTGCGACCCACCAAACGTGTTACTGGTATCCAGCATGTATCGCTGGTTGGTGATATTGGTTCCGACCAGCCGGACCGTGAGGTTCTCCCCGAAATTTTTCCCTAGCGACAAATCCAACGTGTAGTAGCTCGGAAGGTGGCTGGGACCGTCTCCATTCAAAAAACCGGATCCGTAGTTGATTGCCGCGGAAGCGAAGCTCTGCCACGGCAGATCGCCTTCGACTCCGGCCGAGAGCGTATTTCGCTGGTCATGATCCAAAAAGAAGTTGCCTTCATCAGGAGGCGTGAAATCCGTCAACCCACCAGTCACCGCGCCAACGCCTTGTGCCCGTTGGTTCGAGTAAACAAGATGCGCACGATAATGGCGCAACAGCAGCGGCGACCGCACCGCCGTCTCCACCCCCTTGATCACTGCCCCTTGAATGGTGAGCGGTAGAAAAATATTCGAATTGCCCAGAACGTCGTGGTCGAAGAAGTTTTTCGCGGATGTGTGAAAATAAGTCTCGCTGAGGCTCCACCCGCGCAGCGGAATCGTTACGCCATATTCCTGCTGGATGTCGCGCTCTCCGAATAGCGGCAGAAATGCGCAATCGTCGCAACCGGTGTTGCCGATCAGCGAGCCAGACACGGTGTCCAACGGCGGTGGCTGGTAGAAGTACGAGTATGCCGCGCGCAACACCCACTTCAGCTTGGGTATGACGACCGTTGCTCCAATGCGTGGGTCTGTAGCGTTCTCGGTGATCTGCCCGCTGAAGTGCGTGTAGCGCAATCCGCCGCTGAGCGTAAGCCAGGAAGTCGCTTTGAACTGATCCTCGACAAACAACGCTTCCATGTTGCCGCCAGGCGTAACTCGCTGGCTAAAGAACTCTCGGCTTCCGTCATTGGCATGAATTGAGAAAAACGAATTGTCCTGCTGCGCGAAGGCGTACAACCCTCCGCGAATACTGTTGCGCTTGTCCACCCAGGAAATCGTGGTTTGCCCGCCTTCGTAGTTCGATCCGCGATTATCCGCGGCCATCGGCTGGTCGTCTGGCCCGCCCTGATAGACGGCGCGATTGAAGTGGTAGAAGGGCGACAGCACGAAGAGCAAGTTCGAATTGAAGGTATGAACCCACGTGCCAGTTGCGAAAATATCCTGTTCGCGCTGCCGGTCGTTGTATCCGAAAGTTGTCTGGTTCGGGTCGTTCGGCACTTCGTAATAATCCAGCCGCAATCCTCCAGCAAAGCGCAGTTGGTCATTTTGCGTGGGATTGTAGAGCAGGGAAGTAAACGCACCTCCACCCATTGCCTGGTTGTGAAGATTCTCCCGTACCGGCGGCTCCAATCCCCACTCAGTGGTATTTCCGCTGACGCTCGCGTAGTACGCAAATTTCTTGGTGTGATCGCCGAAACTCAGCCAATCATCCGTGCTGTTGTAACTTCCATAGCTCAACAGCAACTCGGCCTCTTTGTCGCGCTCAAATCCGTTCTTTGGCGCGACATTGAATACTCCGTAAGTCCGGTCGCCGTATTCCGCGGAGTAACTTCCCGTTTCCGCCTGCAAATACGAAACATCCTTCGGATTGAATTGCGGCCCCACGTTCGAAGCGATATTCGTGTTCGGTATGGGAACTCCATCGATGGCCCACGTAACTTGATGCCCGCCGCGCACGTGCAACTGGTCATGCACCATGTACGAACCCGGCACAAATTCCGTGATGATCTTGAAGCTGTTGCTGGCGTCCACACCGCCATAGCGCGCAATCTGTTGCTGGTCGATGAAGACGTCCCTTCGCGGCGAGTCTGTATCCACTTCCTCGGGCGACGCCACTACGTTCACTTGTTCAGAAGTAGGCGCCAGCGCAAGCTGGTAGTGCAGTACCGGCGCGCTGTCCGCCACCACCAAAATCGTTTGCGCCTGCTCCGTGAAACCCTTCGCTTCCACGGCGACCGTGTAGTGCCCCAGCGGTACCGCTGAAAAGTCGAATGCCCCTTCGGCGTTCGTGCTCGCTTCTTGTTTGTACGCCGAATTGCTCGCCTGCAGCGTCACTTGCGCGCCGCTGACCGGATGATGCTGCGGGTCGTGCACAATCCCTCGCACCGCGCCAAACACAGTGGCCCAGGCCACGCTTGCAACTGCGAACAGTGCTATCAACAGCAAAGCAAAATTTCGCACCATGATCTTTCTCCAGAAATGCATTCAAAGGCGGCAAAGGCCGCAGCAGGCTCCATGAGCCGTGGTCTGAATCAGTAATTGAACGGAGGAGTAGCTATGCGTTCGAGGGAATGCTTCGAGGAGGGGGAGAAAGCGGTCCGGAAAGAACAGTTATCTGTTTTGCATCGGCAAGAAGAACGGCGTGTTCGACGGCAAAGAACACATTTTGCGCAACAGCGGCAGGAAGCAAATAAACCATTCCAGGGGACGTAAACTGCTCCTGCTGCTGGCAGCAGGACATCGCACAATTCATCATCGAGTCACTCTGCGACTCGCCCTTCGAATGCTCGCAATTCATGGCCGTACCGGCGTCGTTAGCCGGATTCTGCGACTGCTTGCTATGGCGATGCCCCTGCGCGCTGCACATTTTTCCATCGCAGCAGGCCATTACATGAGCGCTCCAAGCGGCAGCCACCACCGGCATCCACAGCAAAGCCACGGCCGCCAAGCAAAGCCAAGCTCCAGCAGGGCGCGAGGATCTCAACAGTCTTGAATTTCGACGCAGCATCCTTGGAAAAGCATAGCCCATGGAACCATTCGTAGCAAAGCGATTGTGTTTCTGGCCCGCAACGCAATCAGCGTTGCGGCTGAGGAACTTCGGCGGGCATTGGAGGATTCACTGGAGAGGCACCTTTCGAACTCGCGAACGATTCGCGTTTCAGGTGAACGTCGCCGTCCACCAGCGCGGTGAACTCAACGTCCTGCACGATGGCAACATCTTTTCCCGAAGCAAGCGGCAGCACCGCGTCCGAAGAAGTGTTGGAAGATCCGGTAGCTTCTTGATAGCAGCGCACCTTGGCCTGCTCGCCGTCCGCCAGTTGCACAGACGTGATGCGAAACGCAAGCTTTCCGCCATGCCCAAAGCGTTTCTTCGGTTCCGTGTCAGCGACCACGCCAATGGCCTTCGCGCCCTTCATCACCACCGGTATGCCTTCGACAAAAACATCTTGCACAACATCGAATTCAACAGGATCGCCAACATGCGCGTTAGCCGAGGAAATTGTTTTAAGCAGCTTCACGCGAATAGGCGTGTCGTTGAGGAGAGTAAAAACCGGAACAGCAACAGGCGCCGGAGCGGGCGCAACGCGCGGACCTTCATCGTAATGAAGCCGTTCGCGCGCGGGCGGTTCGACAGCCGGAAACCCGGTGCCGGGTTGGTCCTTCAGCACCACGATGCTTCCTAGCGGAACGTAACCAACTTCGTTCTTTGCCGTGCGCACGCCGTAATAACTGTTGTACCGCCCGGTAAGCTGCACGATCGACCCGCACTGCAGCGTGGCTCGCACTTCCAGAGTGATCATCGAGCTGTACAGGTACACGTACCCGTCGTCGCGCGGGCATTCCACGCGCGCGGTGTTCTGCGCCGCTCCCAGCAAAGGAAACAGCGCGCAAAAGGCTACACCGGAACAAATCTCGAAAAGTTTCATCGCCAGCCTGCCGGCTTCAGTAAGGTTGCACTCTACCCTCTTATCCCAACGCAAAGCGGCATCGCTGACAAGAAACTATGGTTTGGTACTGTGCATAAAACGATACGAACGTTTTGGCGCACAATCTGCCTGGCTACTCGCACCCAAGCGTTCCTCAAATCTTGCACTTTCTTGACTTCTCTCCGCTCCGCATCGCACACTAAATTCATGGCCCACATCTATCTGTTATTCGGTTTTCCGAACGAAGAAAAAGCGCAGGAAGCGCGCCACAAGCTGGAAGTTTGGAAGCAGGCCTCTCGCCTGGACAAAAAGCTGCTCTACAAATTTGAGCGTGCTACCGCTAATGATGGCGAAGCGGAAGAAGCCCAGCAGCCCAAGTCCGAAAAGGTGGCGAAGAAGTCCAAATCCAAGTCAGATGCAGCAGAAAAAAAGGCCGGAGAACCGGTGAAGCTTTTCGTGCGCCTGGGCTTTTCCGGGCACGAAAAACTCAGCGAACAGCGCTTGCTCGATCGCTTCGACGCCGAGGACATCTTCCAGTCTGCGTCCCCAGAAACTGTGAAGCCCAATGACTCATCGTTTTCCGAAACGGAGTCACGCTTCGAAGATCTGGCCTAGTACCTAAGTTTCTCGAAATTCCACCAAACGTTCTGGTTTCGACTCCGGCCCGCCCTCCGGTATAATCAAAGTCTGCCAGGGCGGAATTTCGGGTTCAAAGGTGATTCCGATGCGAGGAACGATCGAATGCCAGTGCAGACCCGCGTGAAGACCGCAAAGTTGGAAGCCCCCAAATACCAGGGTCTCGATCGCGACACCCTCATTCGTCTTTACCGCACCATGTTTCTCTCTCGTCGCCTGGATGACCGCGAAATCCAGCTCAAGCGCCAGAACAAGATTTATTTCCAAATTTCCAGCGCAGGCCACGAAGCCGTTACGGCCGCTGCGGGGTTACTTCTTCGTCCGGGCGTAGACTGGATCTACCCCTACTATCGCGACCGCGCGCTCTGCCTGATGCTGGGTGTCACACCGCTCGAAACTCTCTTGCAGGCCGTCGGCGCTAAGGACGACCCAAGCTCCGGTGGCCGCCAGATGCCCTCGCACTGGGGTCACAACCGCTGGAATATCGTCAGCAAATCCTCCTGCACCGGCACGCAATTCGTGCAAGCAGTGGGCGCTGCGGAAGCCACGCTCTACTACGAACATCATTCCAAGGCGCTGGCGCAGGCGAAAAAAGCACCGCTAGGTGAATTCGTCAATCACGAACCCGAAGAAATCGTCTATGTCTCATCGGGCGATGGAGCCACCAGCGAAGGCGAATTCTGGGAATCGCTCAACGTTGCGTGTGCAAAGAAGCTTCCGATCATTTATCTGATCGAAGACAACGGCTACGCCATCTCCGTCCCGGTTGAAGTGCAAACCGCCGGCGGCAACATCGCACGCCTCACCAGCGGCTTTCCCGGCCTCCACATTGCCGAGTGCGACGGCACGGATCCCCTCGAAAGTTACGCGGTGTGCAAGGAAGCCATCGAATACGTTCGCGAGCGTCGCGGCCCCGCGCTGGTCCACGCGAAAGTAACTCGCCCCTACTCACACTCGCTTTCCGACGACGAAAAGCTCTACAAAACTCCTGAAGAGCGCGAAATAGAAGCTCGCCGCGACCCACTGTCCAAGTTTGCGTTATTCCTCGTGCGCGAAGGCCTGATCGATCAAAAGGAAATCGAAGCTCTGGAAGCCGAAGTGGACCGCGAAGTTCGCGACGCCGCGGACCAGGCTCTGGTTGCCGAGCCTCCTGAAGTCGATTCCATCATGCGGCACATCTATTCCGAGGACATCGATCCCACCGCTTCAAGCTTCTCCGTTGAAGCCAAAGTTCACGGCGCTCCCAAAACCATGGTCGAAATGGTCGCCGCCACGCTCAACGACGAAATGGGCCGTGATGACCGTATCCTCGTCTTCGGCGAAGACGTCGCCGATGCCAGCCGCGAAGAAAATCTCAAGGAAGTAAAGGGCAAGGGCGGCGTATTCAAAGCCACCTCCGGCCTGCAGCGGAAATACGGTGCCGACCGCGTCTTTAACACGCCGCTAGCCGAGGCCAGTATCGTTGGCCGCGCGGTTGGTCTGGCCACGCGCGGACTGAAGCCCGTAGCGGAAATTCAGTTCTTCGATTACATCTGGCCGGCCATGATGCAGATTCGCGATGAACTTTGCGTGCTGCGTTGGCGCTCCAACGGAAATTTCAAAGCGCCTGCGGTTATTCGCGCAGCCATCGGTGGCTACCTTACCGGAGGCGGCGTTTATCACAGCCAGAGCGGCGAATCGATTTTCACGCACTGCCCCGGCTTGCGCGTGGTTATGCCTTCCACTGCGCTGGATGTTGCCGGCCTGCTGCGCACCGCCATTCGCTGCGACGATCCGGTGATGTTCCTCGAGCACAAACATCTCTATCGCCAGCCGTACAACCGCTCCGAATATCCCGGCCCGGATTACACCGTTCCGTTTGGCAAAGCCCGCCTCGTCAAAGAGGGCACGGATGTCAGCATCATCACTTTTGGCGCTGTAGTTCATCGCGCGGAAGTTGCGGCCGCCGCTCTGCTGCGCGAAGGCGTGTCCGTCGAGATCATCGATCTCCGCTCGCTCTCGCCCTACGATTGGGAAGCCATCGCCGCCACCGTCTGCAAGACCCATCGTGTCGTCGTCGCCTACGAAGACATGCTTAGCTGGGGCTACGGCGCGGAAATCGCAGCTCGCATCGCCGAAGAACTATTCGACCAGCTCGACGCGCCCGTCAAACGTGTGGCCGCCATGGACACCTTCTGCGCTTACCAGCCCAAGCTCGAAGACAAGATTCTCCCCCAAACCGAAGACATTTCCGCCGCTGTCCACCACCTCCTAAACTATTAGCTCCGCCTGTCGTAGTGGCCGATCTTCAGATCGGTTCAGGCGGTGTAGTGGCTGCCTTCCGAAGCGGGCGGATTTTCTTGGGTTTCTCTTCTCGCCTTTGTAGGGGCGGCTTTACGCCGCCCTCTTGCGTTTCTCTTGTAGGGGTGCAACACCGCTGCATCCCATGCCCGCAACATCATCGAGTCTTGCGCCAGTTCTCCTTCTCTTCCTTATAGCGGCAGCCAGCTTGCCCTGAGCGCATTTTGCGAATTGCTATACCGCCTCCATTTTTCTTCCCACGAAACTTTCTCTTACCTCCTCTCGTACTTAGAAGTAGAATCACCGTGGAACTACGCCTTGTGGGGGTTAACACTATGATCTGCCCGAATTGTCAGAAGGACATCGCCGATGGTTCGAAATTCTGCTACAGCTGCGGCGCACAACTAGCCGCGGGTGCTCCTGCCGCCGCGCGAGTCGCTCCGCCGAAGCGCTTGATGCGCTCTGTACGCGATAAGAAAATCGCCGGAGTTTGCGCAGGAGTCGCGGAATATTTCGACATCGATCCGACGTTAGTTCGAGTACTTTGGCTGGTCGCCCTGATATTTGGTGGCACTGGCGGCCTGCTCTACATCATTCTCTGGATCGTTCTACCCGTAGCTCCAGCCACCGCCACAATGACGGTCCCAGGCTCCCCGGCGCAGGTTTAGCACCTTCTTTGTAGGGGCGCAGCACCGCTGCGCCCCATGTCCGCACCGTCAACCAATCTCGAAAAGGCCTTCTCTGTGTCGTCCTATCGCGCGCAAGAAGCGTGTCATCCCGACCGGAGAGCCGCGCAATTTGCGGCCCGGAGTGGAGGGATACCGGCTTGCTCGTCGCGTCCTGTTCGCCCATCGATGTACAACCCTCCCTGTCAGCTCTCCTCTGCTCCACGCCTCACTCTTTCCAGCTCTTCCCACCCCTTCTCCTCTTCGCGCCCTCTCCAAAAATCAAATGATCCAGCGACGCCAAACCCGCTCCCACCGTCGTCAGCGCGAAGCACGCCGCTCCAACCACCATCGGAAACTCATACTCCTTCACTACCATAATTCCGTGCCCGCTGTGCACCCTCCAGATAGCCACCGCCATTTCTGCCGTAAGAATTAAGGCCGCAGGCCGCGTAAACAATCCCAAGAACAGCAGCGCCGCTCCGAACGTCTCGATAATTCCCGCCAAGCCAACAAAGTAACCCGGCATTCCATGCTGCACAAAGGCCGCGCGCAAGCCCGGGTCTGCATGCACTAGCTTCGGGTACCCGTGATACAGAAAAATCAACCCAAGCGCGGCACGCAAAACCAACAAGCCGACCGGCCGCAGCCCATCCAGAAATTTCATCGCCCCTCCTGAAACTGCCACCTTACCCATTCTGCGCCAGCACTTCCAGCGAAACTCCGCGCCGAGCGCTTCGCGGGACACGCCGCCGTTTCAGGTACAATTGAACCGCACAATATTCAGAGGATTTATGAGTCCGGTCCCCGGCCCGCGCATCGCAACCATCTTTTTTCAGGAGCGTCCATGAAACGAAAGCTCCTCGTGGCCGTGCCTCTCCTCTGCATGGTTGCGCTCCTCGCGTGGCTTTTCCGGCCCAAGCACGAGTCCATCGGCCAGGCCTATATCAGCGAACGCAGCGTCACGCTCTGGAGCGGCATCGCGCAAGTCCGCGAACAGATGGGCGTGCTCCTCTACGGCGATCACGTGGACGTTCTCGCCCGCCGCAATGACTACGTCAAAGTTCGCAACTCCGCTGGCTTGACCGGTTGGGTAGACGCGCGCTATTTGATGGAGCCGGAACTCTGGCAACGCACCGAAAAACTTCTGCAACAGTCGAAATCCATGACCGTCCAGGCTCGTGGTCGAACCAAAGTCCCCACAAATCTTCGTGTCGCTCCCGGCCGCACCGAACATCGGGTGTACCAGTTCAGCCGGGGAGCTCCCGTGGAAATTCTAGGACGTGCCGTGGCGGATTGGGTGCAAAACCCGGAAGAAAAAGAATCTTCCGCGGAACCCGAAACGAGCAAGAAGGAAGATTGGTTTTTTGTTCGCGCCGTGGCCACCCGTCCGCCGGGCGAAGGTTCGGTGCGCAATTCCGCCGCTACCACCACCACGCAACCCGGCGATCAGACCGTCCCGATCGCTGGCTGGGTCGTCGCGAGGTTCGTTTCTCTGGATCTTCCGGATGCCGTGCGAGACGGCACCAACGCGGCCAATGTTCGCGCGATCGCGTGGTTCGAACTCAATCGCGTCAAAGATCCTGAAGGCGAGCACCCGCAATACCTAGTAGCCGGAACGCGCAGCAGCGAAGGCCAGCCTTGCGATTTCACGACTCTCCGGGTCTTCACATGGAATCAGAAAAAGGCCCGCTACGAAACCGCGTTCATTGAAAACAATCTCTGCGGCGCTTTGCCCATCACCCTGAGCAAAGACCTCAAGGGCGAGCCGGAGTTTCGCTTCCACACGATGGACGGACCAAAAGAAGATCGCGTCTATCGGCTGATCCAGACGGTCGTCCGCCGTATACGAGACGGCAACCAGATCGTTCGCCCAAAATCAAAATCGGTCAAAGGAAAACGCTGAGAATTTTTCAGCCAGCACAGCGCGAGCAACCATGACGCTCCACATTAGCGAATCCGACGTTCGCCAGCTTCTTACTATGCCGATGGCCATCGACGCGGTGGAAGAAATTTCCCGTAAGCAGGTCGATGGCACCGTGATCGTCCATCCCCGCCGCCGTTTCGAACTTCCCAACGGCGGCTTCTTCCACTACATGGCGGCCATGGACACGGCGGCCGGCTTCATCGCCATGAAGCAATACACATACGTTGATGGAGTGCTGCGCTTTCTCGTTCCACTCTATGAAATCGCCACCGGTGCTTTACTCGCGCTGATCGAAGCCGACTACATGGGTCAGCTGCGTACCGGCGCAGCCTCGGGCGTTGCCACCAAGTTTCTCGCCCGTCAAAACGCCCGGACAGCCGCGATTATCGGCACTGGCGGGCAGGCGAAGACGCAACTCGAGGCCCTCGCCAGCGTCCGCGCACTCGAATCCGTTCTGGTCTACGGCCGCGATCCCCAACGACGCAATCAATTTGCCGCCGAAATGTCCAAGCGATTGAAGCTCAACGTCAGCGCCGCCGATAAGCTCGCCGTCGCCCTGCGCAACGCGGATATCGTGGTCACAGCCACAAAATCCGCCCGCCCAGTTTTCGATGGCCGCGATCTAGCCGCCGGTGTTCACATCAACGCCATTGGCGCAAATCACGCGCATAAGCAGGAACTCGACGCAGTAGCCGTCGAACGTGCAAGCGTAATTTTCGTAGACTCCCTCGCGCAATCCAAACAAGAAGCCGGCGACTTGATCATCCCGTTCGAAAAGCAGCTGCAACGCTGGGAGCAAGTTCACGAACTCGCGGAACTCGTCGCTGGAAAAGCTCCTGGCCGCACGTCCGACCAGCAAATCACCCTCTTCAAATCCAACGGGATCGCATCCTGGGATCTAGCGGTAGCAACGCGCGTCTACAAGCTCGCGAAAGAGCAAGCCTTGGGCAAACAAATCTCATTCTTCGCTGAAAAACTGTGACGGTTTATGTAACGCCAACTCTTCACCACGTCCCGATCCGCAGCACCGCTCCGGTCGTGATTCGCACACTGTTCTGCGGTGAAATCATATCCACGTTTGACATCCACGTGTGTGTGTACTCCACATTCACCACCCGCCACGCAAATGGCCGCGTAATTACCCAATCCACGCCTCCACCTGCTGCCACCACTGGGCCATTCTGTGAATTCTCCGTGGACCACGCACTCCGCAATGGATAATGCCCCAGGGTTCCGTTGCCGTCGTTCCACTCATCCAACAACTTGGTTCTTAGCGCCAAATCATCCGTCTCATGTGTCACTTTGCGCCCACCCACCATCATCTGCAGATACGGCGAAATCCTGTGTGTAGACATCGGCGTCCATCGCGGTCCCACCGCGTACAGCAGCGAATCCCCACTTTGGTTGGACGTTGGCATGTGCATGATCAAGCAGCCACTCACTTCCGCAACGATCTGCCACGAATTATTTACGCGAGCCGCTCCAGTTCCGCCACCTCCAATGCAGCTCCCACCACCCAGAAAGCTCTCGTAATGCGGCGCAGCTGTCAGTTCAATGGACGCCGCCAGCGGATAGTGGCGTTCGAATTCCTGTCCATATGCTCCCGACGACCGCTTCGTGAACACAAATGGTTTCTCCCCGGTTCCCGCCTTGTAATTCTCCAAGAGTTCCTTTCGCACCGCGAAGTCCGCCGCGTCAATGCCCATGCGTGTGTCGCGGCGCCACGGCACGTGGAAAGCCGTCATATTCGCTACGGATCTCGACGGATTCAAGAAACTTCGCGCCATGATGATGATCATCCGGTTTGCGGTGCGATTTTCCAGGCCCATGATCAGGTAGCGATCGAGGCTATCCTCACCCATCATTTCCAGCGTTCCCAGAGTCGGCGTGTCCACCAGGGTTATAAATCCAGGCGACGCGTGCAGCATCACGTTTCCGATCGACGCCTCACTGAGAGGGCCAATTTTCCATTGCGTGTGCCAGACCGCCGAATACGCCATCGAACGCAGCAGGCTGATGTAATAGTCCCGGCCATCCCCCATTTGCACGGTTTTATATTTCGGATCGTTTTGCCGGAAAATAAATCCAAAAGCCCCGCCTTCGATCGGGTGTCCGACATAGGGAGCCATGAACCTGTCACTGTCGCTCCAACCGCGCAGTTCACTCACCGACCTAAAATAATTTCTCAGCAGCGGGCCGTTCAGCGTGTCCCGAGTCCCCGCTTCGGTGGTGATGTCGAAAACGTGCATGATACCGGTGTACAGCAGCGACTCTCCGATAGCTGGCCACCAGTGAATTTTGTTCTCGCTGTCATCTCGCACATTCTTGAGGTTGCTATTTGCCGAGGAACTCTCGCTCGGCCGTTTATCTGGCAACTCGCTGTCCATTTCACGAAGGCGCAATTCTCGCAAAGAGCGCGCCGTTTCCGCGGGCAACGAAATTCCACCAACGTCTGTGATGAAAAGGGGCTCGGTGGGGTGTGGGTAAGGCCAATCTTCGTCCGGGTAAGCTAATACGCGGGACTGCACATACAACACGTCCAATGGCGCGTTTTCCGTCGCCACTGGAGTTTGTGCTGCAACCGGGATACCGCTTGAAAAAATTGCGACCAGGAGCCCTAGCCAGGGTCCCATCAAATTTTTTCTCATCACGCTCCGGGTTTCTCCCATTGCCGAATTGGCTGATCAGAGGCACTTTAGGGCGAAATCAAGGGCTGCTGAGCTGCTTTCTTGAACTTCCGATTTGGCATAATACACTAGCACGGTAGGCACCGAAAACTTCGTACGGTCCCGTCGAAATTTGCTAGAGAAATTGGTGCGGCAGCCCGCCGATTCGGTCCCCCTGCCGCCCGGCCCGCCTCTCACCTTTTACAGACGCAAATTTTGTTCAGAAGGTTTCCCTTGGGTTCGTCGGTTCGGCTCCTCAGTTCCCGCGGTTTCTTCGCTGGTTTCAGATTGGAAAAAGACCCTCTGTGAACGCTGCCGTACAAGAAAAAGTGTGCAAAGATTAGACAAATGACCTCTCGTCGTTTACTTGTGATCGGACTAGATGGCTTCGACCTCCCTCTCGCCGAAAAATTCCGGGCCGAGGGTATGCTCCCCAACTTTACTCGCTTTCAAGAGCAGGCCGCCTCCTTCAAGCTGGACCACGGCCGTGACAAATATTCCGGGCTGTCCTGGGAACACCTAAGCTCCGGCATCGCCCCCAGCGATGGCGGCCGGTGGTCCGCAGTCGATTTCGACAAGGACACCTACGCGGCCAGGCAAGAATTGACCGTTGCGCGCCCTTTTGTCGCTGACTTCGCGGCGCGTACCGTGGTGTTCGATTTTCCCTACTTCGATCTGAATCGCGCCCCTAACGTTCGCGGCCTAGGTACCTGGGGTGCTCACGATCCCGGCGTTGCCTCTGGCTCTCGACCCGAGGGGCTGCATGAGGAGGTCCGCGCCCGCTTTGGTCCTTATCCGGCCTCGGAGTGGATCTATGGCTTTAGTTGGCCATCTCCTGCGCAGACCCGCGTGTCCGGAGAATCTCTGGTCTGGGCCACCGATCTTCGCTCGCAAGTCGCTCAGTGGCTTCTTGGCGAACGCCTGCCCGATTGGGACCTGGGCATCGTTGTGATCAGCGAAGGTCATTCCGCGATCGAGCCCTTGTGGCACGGCGTCGATGAAAGTCACCCTTTGCACAAGATCGAGTCCGCGCCGATCGCCGCAGCGGCGCTCCGCGATGTTTATAAGGCAATGGACCGAATGATCGGCGACCTGTGCGAGAAGTTTCCGGATGCCACGGTCGCGCTGGTGGCCATGCACGGCATGGGGTCCAACGACAGCGACGTCCCGGCTATGGCGTTGCTCCCCGAACTGCTCTACCGCCACGAATTTGGCCGCCCGTACATGCGCCCTATCCGATTCTCTGGTTTTCTTCCGGATGGTACGCCGCTTCTTCCAGGCGATGCCTCCTGGCACGACGTCTTATTGGAAGCAGTTCCTGAGTACCGTCCATGGACCAAGATGCCTGACAGGCTCGTGCGCTTGATGAAACGCGTGGGGCTCCATGTCCATAATCCGGATCCGACTACCGAAATCATTTGGATGCCCACGGCTCGCTATTCTCACTTTTGGCCTCGCATGAAGGCCTTCGCTCTTCCCTCGTTCTACGACGGGCGTATTCGCCTCAATGTCCGCGGCCGTGAAGCCAAGGGGCTCGTTCCGCCCGAAAAGTACGAGGAAGTCTGCCAGCAAATAACCGAACTAGTTACCGCGTGCCGCAACCTGCAGACCGGTGAAGAGGTCGTTGACGAAATTTATTCACCCAAGAAAAATCCAATGGATGTGGGTCCGACCGAGTCGGATATTTACGTGATTTGGAAA
>Ga0210394_10005325_pt1 | contig 14473 bp, 15 predicted proteins | sample IncBWC12MmetaG_FD_160121 | JGI IMG/M metagenome (GOLD analysis project Ga0210394, IMG submission 160121) | Forest soil microbial communities from Barre Woods Harvard Forest LTER site, Petersham, Massachusetts, United States - Inc-BW-C-12-M | ecosystem: Environmental > Terrestrial > Soil >...
GCCGTCAATAGCAACGGAGATATCTATGTTAAACTGGCCCGGCTGAAGGATGGAAAGGGGATTTACCGGCTTAGGGATACTAACGGAGACGGCAAGGCGGACCAAATTACCGGATTTGGCAACTATACGGGCACCGGGATTGCCATTAAGGGGGGCTATTTGTATGCCTCATCGGACGAAGAGGTGTTCCGGTATCCGATAGGTTCGAATCAGGAAGTGCAGAATCCGGACAAGCCGGAGCGGATCGTTACCGGCTTGTTGGCCCGTCACGAGCATGAATCCAAGTCGATCGCCCTGGATAACGATGGAAATATTTATGTCAACATCGGCGCCTACTCCAATGCCTGCCAGCTCGAAGACCGGACGAAGGGTTCGCCGGGCCAGCGGCCCTGCCCCATCCTGGATTCAGCGGGAGGGATCTGGCAATTCCGGGCGGACCAGTTGAACCAAACTTATGGTGACGACCGGAGATATGCTACCGGACTGCGGAACGTGGTGGGTTTGGATTGGAACACGCAGACCAATACGCTTTTTGTCATGATGCACGGCCGGGACCAGCTTCACGATTTGTTTCCGGACATGTACGATACCAAACAAAGCGCGGAACTACCAGCGGAATGTTTGTACGAGTTGCATAAGGGATCCAATGGCGGGTGGCCGTATATTTATTATGATGGTTTGCAACATAGAAAAATCCTGGCGCCGGAATTCGGAGGGGATGGCAAGAAAACAGCGGGTGAAGATGCTATGGATCCCGTATATGCATTTCCCGGCCATATAGCTCCCAATGCCCTCCTTTTCTATACTGGCAGCCAGTTCCCCGAAAGATACCGGCATGGCGCCTTCGTGGTCTTTCATGGTTCCTGGAACCGCGCGCCAGAACCGCAGAAAGGATTTCTCGTCGCTTTTCTACCCATGAATAACGGAAAGCCAACCGGAGAGTGGGAAGTATTTGCCGATGGGTTTGCGGGAGGCCCGGACCAGGTTGCCTCCGGCAGAGCCAAGCATCGTCCCTGCGGCATTGCGCAGGGTCCGGACGGCTCCGTCTATGTCTCCGACGACAGCAAAGGAACTATCTGGAAAATCAGCTACAGCGGGAAATGAAAATGATCCCCCGTTTTCGAACCGCGTTGCGGGTTGTATCCTGGCTGGCGACGGCATGCCTACTGCTGTCCCTCCGGTTGCCCGTTTCCCATTTGCCCCAGGGAGGAGTTCAGGCTTCCGTCCTCCGCGGCAAGAAAGTATATGGCGACCAGTGCCTGTCCTGCCATCAGGTGGATGGCGGGGGGGTTCAGGGCATGAACCCGCCGCTGATCAAAACCAAATGGGTTCTCGGGGACAAGCCTACCCTCATTCGATTGGTATTGAACGGAATGACCACGGCAGTGGAAATCAATGGCGACAGCTATCATAACGTGATGGCTCCGCACAAGGACCTGACTGACCTGCAGATCGCCGATGTCCTCACCTATATCCGTAACAGCTTTGGTAACAAAGCCAAATCTGTGTCGCAACAGGAAGTGAAACTTATCCGCGCCCAGACCAAATAATTGTCCCCTTGTCATTGCTCACCCCAGCCATACCATAACCCGTGAAGAGAGTTTTATTTATTGATCGCGACGGAACCCTGATCCGGGAGGCGCCCCCGAGTTACCAGGTGGATTCTTTTGACAAGTTGCAATTCTATCCGGGCGTATTTGAATACATGGGCCGGATCGCCCGGGAATTTGATTACGAACTGGTCATGGTCTCGAACCAGGATGGCCTGGGCAGACCAGAATTCCCGGAAGCTCTTTTCTGGCCCGTCCAGCATTTTGTGATCAATAGCCTGGCCAATGAAGGCATCCGGTTCGACGCTGTGCACATCGATCGCTCCCTGGCCAGCGAACACACACCGACCCGCAAACCGAACACGGGTATGTTGACGCACTATCTGCAGAACTCCTCTTACGACTTGGGGCAATCCTATGTGATCGGTGACCGGATCACCGATATGGAGTTGGCGCGCAATCTCGGATGCCGCGGGATTTGGCTGAATAATGATCCGGGACTTGGGGCCGGAGAAATCCGTTCCGGCCTTGCGGAGTTGGAACATTATATCGCGCTGGAAACGACCGAATGGAGCAAAATCTACGAATTTTTTAAGCTTGGTCTTCGGCAGGTAACCCACGAACGCGCTACGAATGAAACCCGGGTGCACGTCGAACTCAACGTGGACGGCTGGGGTGAAACTCAGGTCCAGACGGGGATCGGGTTTTTAGATCATATGCTGGAACAGATCGGGAAGCACGGAAAATTCAACTTGAAAATATTGACGGAGGGGGACCGGCACGTGGACGAACACCATACGGTGGAGGACACGGGCATCACCCTGGGAGAAGCCTTTGCCCTGGCGCTGTCGGACAAAAGGGGCATGGAAAGGTATGGTTTTGCATTACCGATGGACGATGCGGACGCCCGCGTGCTGCTGGATTTTGGTGGTAGAAGCTGGATTGTCTGGAATGTTTCCTTCCGGAGGGAAAAACTGGGCGATCTGCCGACCGAATTATTTTTTCATTTCTTCAAGTCCTTTTCGGACGCGGCCCGCTGCAACCTGAACATATATTGTCAGGGAGAAAACGAGCATCACAAGATCGAGGCGATCTTCAAAGCTTTTGCCCGGGCCATCCGAATGGCCGTCAAGCGGGATCCGCTAAGCAACTATCTTCCCAGCACCAAGGGGATGATCTGATCCGGGAGTCTAAGTCAAGAGAATGTCCCGCCAGGCCGGCGTGCGGTCAAAGAGCTTTTTGGCAAAGGGGCAAAGCACCACGATGCGCAGCCCATGGGTCCTGGCATAAGCGACTGCTGTTTCTACCAGGTCCCTTCCCACGCCCTTTCCACCCAGACTTGCGTCGACCTCGGTGTGTTCGATCACCATCTTGCCGGGCGAAGGAGTATTATAGATCAGCTCTGCGGCAATGGCGCCGTCCTGGCCAACGAAAAAGATTCCTTTGCCTCCGACCTGTTTGTGTTGAATGAGTAAGGGTGCCAAAAAAACAGTTTACAGTTTGAAAAATATTTTCTTCCGGTACAGGAAATAGCACAACAGCCATTCCGCGGCAAACACGCAAAGGGAGGCAACGATCATACGCGGAACATGAGGTACACCGGCAAAGCTCATCAGGTTAGCGGTAATCACTAACCCATATTCTGTGAACCAGCGATCACCAACGATTTCGAAGAAGAGGTAAATGAAGAGAGAGTTCATCCCGACAATGGTAAAAAATTGCAATCCCCGGCGGTGTCGCAATATATCAATCCACCAGTAGCACCAGGCCAGTTCCAGTAAGCACCAACCCAGGGAGGCCAGCGTAAAACTACTGGTGGCGATGCGTTTGATGATCGGCGTGATTCCTGAGGCGTCCAGGCCATATCCAAGCAGTAGGCAAACAAACCCCCAGCCAAGGATCCAGCGCAAGGGATTTTTGTTCGTCAGCAGCAGCTTGCCAGCTAGGGCGCCGGCGATGGTGTGTACGGCTGTCGGCAGGCAGTTAATGGCCACCCATCCGTCCGGATTGATCTTGTTCATGAGCAACAGATCCACATAATTCCCAAAATTGTGCTGGTCTGTAAACGGCATCTCAAAACCCGGAATGCGGGTCAGCCGGTACAGGCCTTCGGCGAGCAACAACAGGCCGGCGCAGCAGGCGATTTGCCAGCCCGCGGGCCATCGGAAAATGAGAAAGGCCACCAGGGTCGTAAAAGAAAGCTGGGTCAGAACGTCCCAGAGTTCAAAGGAGAGATGGTGTCCCCGAACGGCGTAGTCCAAGACACCCCAGAAAAAAAGCCAGAAACAGCGCCGCAATGTTTTTCGGAAGGAGGCCGACCAGCGCATGCCCTGTTGCTCCTGGCGATGAAGGGAAAGAGCCAGGGCTGTGCCGGCGATGAACATGAAGGAAGGCTGAACCAGATCCCAAAGCCGCAGGCCATGCCAGGGATGATGGGTAAATTGCAGGAAGACGCCTTGCAGCGTTCCGCCTTCGCTGGCCGCAATCAGGTAACCGTACAAACCCGTGCTCTCCAAAGCCAGTAGCACCATGATGAAGCCCCTCAGAAAATCCAGGGAAAGCAGTCGCTGGGAAGAATTGGCCGGGAGTTCAGTTGGCATGGCGCTGGGATGGGCCTAAAAGCCGGCAGAAAGTACAAAATAATTTGTACCCGCAAAAAATTACCTCTTTTCGGGGTGGCCTTAAACACAAATAAATTTGGACATTTCGATTTTGTGATTCAAATTTGCCTGGTATGAAAGCGATAGATTCTACTATTCAGTTGTGGTGGCATGCTTACTCCGATCGGGGCAAGTAGCGTCATTACTTGGATGGTATCACTATATCAGGCCCCGATCGAATCGGGGCTTTTTCATGTCCATAGGCAAGACCTGTCGCAAAAGGCCGGGACAGGGCAACCATAAAATATGAAAAGAATCGAAATCACCACCAGTGCCAAAAAGCTTTTGTCGGACATCTTTACGCCCGTCAGCATATATCTGCGACTCAGGGACCGGTTCCGAGATACCATATTGCTGGAAAGCACCGATTATCACCTGGCAGAAAACAGCTTCTCCTTCATTTGCATTAATGCAATCGGCGGGATTGAAATAACGGACTTGCATTCCATTGAGTTCAAGGTGCCGGGCCAAAAACCTGAGCGTATGCCCATTGGCAAGCCATCAGATGTTCCGCAACTGCTCTGGGATTTCATGAAGCGATTCGATGTTCCGGCAGCCGAAGAGAAGCCAGTGCGCATGGCGCAGGGACTATTCGGGTATGCCTGTTTCGATGCCGTACAGTTCTTCGATTCCATTCGCTTCCGAATTGAACCGGAATCCGCGCTGGCACCCATACCCTTGATGCGCTACCGCATCTACCAATACATAATTTGCATCAATCATTTTAGAAACGAACTTTTTCTTTGCGAAAACCAGGTCAAAGGAGTTCCCAGTGAGTTGAGCCTGGTGGAATCGTTGATCAAGAGCAGAGATGTTCCCCTGTTTCCATTCCGGGCGCAGGGCAAGGAGCATTCCAACATGCAGGACTCCGAATACACGGGGATGGTCCAAAAAGGCATCCAAAGTTGCTATCGAGGCGATGTATTCCAGATCGTGCTCAGTCGGAGGTTCCAGCAATCGTTCACGGGCGATGAATTCAACGTGTATCGCGCCTTGCGCAACATCAATCCTTCGCCCTATCTTTTTTATTTCGATTATGGAGACTATAAACTCATGGGTTCCTCTCCGGAATCTCAGCTGGTCATTCGCAATGGGAAGGCCGTGGTCCATCCGATTGCCGGAACATTCCGACGGACCGGCGACGATCAGACCGACCAGCAGACTGCGGACCGCTTGTTGCTGGATGCCAAAGAAAATGCGGAGCACGTGATGCTGGTTGATTTGGCGCGCAATGACCTCAGCCGGGTCTGCGATTCGGTTTCGGTATCCCATTTCCGCCAGGTTCAATACTATTCTCACGTCATCCACCTGGTCAGTGAAGTCACGGGCACAGTCAGAGAAGGCGCCAATCCCTTTAACCTGCTGGCGGCGACATTCCCGGCAGGTACCCTGAGCGGCGCTCCCAAATTTATGGCCATGAGCCTGATCAATGCCTATGAGCCGACCAGCCGGGGATATTACGGCGGCTGCTTGGGGTTTATGGGTTTCGACGGCAGCTGCAATCAGGCCATCATGATCCGGACTTTCCTGAGTCGCTGGAACACTCTCTTTTACCAGGCAGGGGCGGGTATTGTGGCAGCAAGCCAGCCCGAAACGGAATTGCAGGAAGTAAATAACAAATTGGGGGCTTTGAAACTGGCCATTGAAATGGCTTCTGACCTCTGATCACAGACCGACAAACTACAGAGCGCATGAAGATTTTGGTATTCGATAATTACGACTCATTCACCTATAATCTGGTACACCTGGCGGAAAAAATCATTCATGGAAAAGTGGAGGTATTCCGAAATGATCAAATCGCGCTGGAGCAGATAAAGGCTTACGACAAAATCATCCTTTCGCCCGGACCGGGGTTGCCCGAAGAAGCTGGATTGATGCTTCCCCTGATCCGCGAGTATGCCCCTTCGAAGTCCATCCTTGGGGTTTGCCTCGGTCATCAGGCCATCGGCGAAGCCTTTGGCGCGAAGCTGACCAATCTCAGCCAGGTATTCCATGGGGTAGCGACTAGGATCTGCCTTGCCCAGGATGCCTGCGGAAGCCGGCCCAGCAAGCTATTCGAAGGTTTGCCGCCAGAGCTGATGGCGGGTCGGTACCACAGTTGGATTGTTTCCGAAGAGGGTTTCCCGGAAGTGCTGGAAATTACCGCCCGGGATGAAAACCACTACATCATGGGCCTCCGGCACAAAACGTACGATGTTCAGGGGGTGCAGTTTCATCCCGAAAGCGTGCTGACGCCCGAAGGAGAGCACATTCTCAGGAATTGGTTAACGGAAAAATCATGAAAAAGATCCTTCAATACCTGTTTGAACACAAAACCCTGGGGCGGCGGGAGGCCAAGGAAGTGCTCACGCATATTTCGCGAGGCATGTATAATGAATCGGAAATCGCGGCTTTTATTACCGTATTCCTGATGCGGAGCATTTCTCTGGAGGAGTTGCAAGGTTTCCGGGATGCCCTATTGGAACTCTGCGTGCGCGTTCCATTCGAAGACCTGGAGGTTATGGACATCGTGGGGACCGGAGGCGACGGGAAAAACACCTTCAATATTTCCACACTGGCTAGTTTTGTAGTTGCGGGTGCAGGCCAACGAGTGGCCAAACACGGCAATTACGGGGCGTCTTCGATCAGCGGCGCGTCCAATGTGATGGAGCAGCTCGGATATACATTCAAGAACAATCCCGCATCGCTCCGCGCAGAACTCGAAGAGACGAATTTCTGCTTTCTGCATGCTCCGCTCTTTCATCCCGCGCTCAAAGCCGTGGGCCCGATCCGAAAAAACCTGGGTATAAGGACTTTCTTTAATATGCTGGGCCCCATGGTCAACCCGGCATTTCCGAAATACCAATTGGTAGGCGTATATAATTTGGAAATGGCCCGGATCTATAATTATTTGCTTCAGGAAACGGGAGGGGTGTTTACCATCATTCATAGCCTCGACGGATATGACGAGATCTCGCTAACCAACGACACCAAAGTGATCACGAATCGGGGTGAGGAAATCCGGACACCGGAACAGCTCGGTAAAAGAATGGTGGATGCAGCCGATATTTATGGAGGTAATTCGGTAGAAGAAGCGGCCCGCATTTTTACCCGCATACTAAAGGGGGAAGGCACTTGGGCGCAAAATGCGGTCGTGCTGGCCAATGCCACCATGGCCTTGCATTGCGTGCCGGGGAATTCCAGCTATGAGGAGTCGTATTCCCGGGCAGTGGAGAGCCTGGAAAGCGGAAGAGCGCTGGAATGCCTGCAGCGATTAATCCGGATGCAGGCTTCCGGTGAAACCAAATAGGAGCCGATGAATATTTTGGACGATATCGTAGCCAGCAAACGGGCTGAAATTGCCAGCCGCAAAGCCCTGCAAAGCCTGGACAAGCTGAAAATAAGTTCCCGGTTCGGCGAAGCCACCCGATCGCTCAAGCATGCATTGCGGGATCCCGCCAAATCGGGCATCATTGCGGAATTCAAGCGGAAATCGCCATCCCGGGGAATAATTAACGCCTTGGCGGATCTGGATTCGGTGACTTCGGCCTATGTGCGCCTTGGCGCTTCTGCCTTATCGATCCTTACCGATGGGCCCTATTTTGGAGGAAGTACCGCGGACCTTGCCCAGGTCAGGCGCCATCCGATTCCGATCCTGCGAAAGGATTTCATCGTTGATGAATATCAGGTCTGGGAATCGCGGGCGATGGGCGCGGACGCCATTTTGCTGATTGCGGCAGCCTTGCTGCCCGAAGAAGTGGCCCGGCTTGCAGTGCTGGCCAAAAGCCTGGACCTGGAGGTGCTGCTGGAGATCCACCATGATGGAGAGCTAGGTCATGTGTGCGCTGACGTGGACCTAGTCGGAGTAAACAACCGGGACTTGAAGACCTTTGCCGTTGATGTGCGGCGCTCGGAGGAACTGGCCGGCCGCATTCCGGTTGGCCCGCTGCGCATTTCGGAAAGCGGAATTTCGGACCCGGACAGCATATGCCGCTTGAAAACGCTCGGGTACGAAGGATTTCTCATCGGTGAATATTTCATGAAGGAAGCAGATCCTGCGATTGCATTTGCCTCATTTGTAAACCGCTTAAAAAAAGCAGTCAATGAGAGTAAAAGTTTGCGGCATGACCCAGCTTGACCAGGTACGAAAGCTGGACGAATCAGGAGCTGATTTTGCCGGGTTCATTTTCTACCCGAAGTCTCCCCGTTTCGTAGGCAAACACTTTAGGGCCGAGCAGTTGAAGAAGTCCAGGTTGCGATTGGGCAAGGTCGGGGTATTCGTAAATCCGTCCTACGACGAAATGCTGCGCCAGGTTGATGATTTTGGACTGGACATGGTGCAATTGCACGGCGATGAAACGGCCAGATTCTGTGAACAGGTTGCCAATTATGTCAGCGTCATCAAAGTATTCCGATTGGGGGAGGATGATCCGATTGACTGGCTCATCCGCCCTTACCAGGATTCCTGCGACATGTTCCTTTTCGATACGGAAGGAGTGGGCTACGGCGGAACAGGCAAGAAATTCAACTGGAACCAACTGGGCGCGGTAAACCTGGACAAGCTGTTTTTTCTGAGCGGTGGAATCGAGCCGGGTGATGTGGAAAAGCTCAAGGCATTCGCCAAGGAGCCCACCGCCAACAAGCTATTTTCTGTGGACATCAATAGCCGGTTCGAAACAAGCCCCGGAATTAAGAACCTGGAGAGGGTTCTGACATTTATCAGCGACTTAAAATAGGCGCCCACCCATAAACAAATCCAGGATGGAGAAGCATGCATTAGCCCGGACCGCCGGAGATTATGTCGTATCGGAACAGGGGTATTACGGGAGGTTCGGCGGAGCCTATATCCCGGAAATGCTGGTTCCCCAAGTGGAAGAGCTGCGGAAAAAATACCTGGAAATAATCCAAGAGCCCTCCTTCCAACGGGAATTCAGATTGTTGCTCCGGGACTATGCCGGCCGGCCGACTCCGCTTTATCTCGCCAGGCGGCTCAGCGATCAATATCATGCGGAGATCTTCCTGAAGCGGGAGGACCTCTGTCACACCGGGGCCCACAAAATCAACAATACCCTCGGGCAAATCCTGCTCGCTCGCAGGCTGGGAAAGCGCCGCATCATTGCTGAAACGGGAGCGGGACAGCATGGCGTGGCTACCGCAGCGGTCTGCGCCCTGCAGGGAATTGAATGCGTCGTCTACATGGGTGAAAAAGATATGGAGCGGCAGGCACCCAATGTGGCGCGCATGAAGATGCTCGGTGCCCGCGTTGTGCCAGCCCTGAGCGGAAGTCGGACCTTGAAAGACGCCACCAATGAAGCGATCCGCGACTGGATCAACCATCCGGGGGATACGCATTATATCATTGGTAGCGTTGTAGGCCCCCATCCTTACCCGGACATGGTAACGAGATTCCAAAGCGTGATCAGCGAAGAAGTCCGGGTACAGCTCGAGGAAAAAACAGGCAGCCCAAATCCCGACCAGGTAATCGCTTGCGTGGGCGGGGGCAGTAATGCCGCGGGCGCTTTTTTTCACTATTTGGATGAACTTGGGGTGGCGCTGATTGGCGTGGAAGCAGCCGGCCAGGGCCTGCACAGTGGGAAAAGCGCAGCCACTACGCAACTGGGTACCGAGGGGATCCTTCATGGCAGCCGCAGCCTGGTCATGCAGACGGCGGATGGGCAGGTAGTTGAGCCGCACAGCATTTCGGCAGGATTGGATTATCCCGGCATCGGGCCTTTGCATGCGCATTTGCACGAGACGGGTAGGGCCAAGTATCTGAGCTCGACGGACGATGAAGCGCTTCAGGCTGCTTTCCAGCTGGCGAAACTGGAAGGAATCATTCCGGCGCTGGAGTCTGCCCATGCATTGGCTGCGCTCCCCCGGCTGGAATTAAACGAAAAGCAAACGGTGGTCGTTTGCCTCAGCGGAAGGGGGGACAAGGATATGGCCACGTACCTGCAGGCCATGCGGGATGGGTCTTCCGGTTGAAATGGGTTTGGCTGGAATTAACTTGATATGACCAGGATTGGAAAATTGTTTGAACAGAAAAAGCAGGGAATCGTCAGCGTGTACTGCACGGCCGGCTACCCGCTCCTGGACAGCACCCGGGAGGTTATGCAGGCCCTCCAGGACGGAGGGGCTGATATGATGGAATTGGGCATGCCCTACAGCGACCCGTTGGCGGACGGTCCGGTCATCCAGGCTAGCAGCTCAAGATCGCTGGCCAACGGCATGGGCCTGCCGACGCTTTTTAAGCAGCTTAAGGGCTTCAGAGACCAGATCCGGATGCCGGTGATCCTGATGGGCTACCTCAATCCGATCCTACAATATGGAATGGAACGGTTCTGCCGGGATGCCGCAGATTCGGGAGTGGATGGACTGATCCTTCCGGATCTCCCGATATTCGAATATGAAACGATGTATGGTTCCCTTATCCGCGCTCAAGGGCTGGACTTTATCTTTTTGGTGACTCCCGAAACGCCGGACGACCGGATCCGGAAGCTGGATTCGCTGAGCAACGGATTCCTTTACGCTGTGTCTTCCTCCTCCACGACCGGAAGGGAAAAGGATATGAGCGCTCAGGCATCCTACTTTGAACGATTGCGAGCGCTCTGCTTGAAAAACCCGGTATTGGTCGGCTTCGGAATTCGGGACAGAGACAGCGCGCGCCAGGCCCAGGCAGGATCCAACGGGATCATCATCGGGACCGCATTTGTCCAGGCCTTGGGCCAGGATGGCGATATCCGGGAATTGACCCAACGATTTTTGAAACCTTTTATCAGCTAAAAGCCCGACCCATGGTTGCCATCATTCGGTACAACGCCGGAAATATCCAGTCGGTAAGCTATGCCTTCGAACGCCTCGGCGTCCCTGCCCGGGTAACCGATGATCCCGAGGAAATCCGGGGCGCGGAGCGGGTAATTTTTCCTGGTGTGGGTGAGGCGAGCTCGGCCATGCGATACCTCCGGGCCCGGGGCCTGGACCGGCTCATTCCTGACTTGAAGCAACCGGTCCTGGGAATTTGCTTGGGCATGCAATTGATGTGCCGGCATTCCGAAGAGAATGATACCGACTGCCTGGGCATTTTTGACGAATCGGTGCGACTGTTCCGTTCTTCGGATTCAGATGGACGATTGCGACACAAAGTGCCGCAAATTGGCTGGAACCAAATTTACGACCTACGCACGGACTTGTTCCGCGACGTGGCTGAAGGAAGCTATTGCTATTTTGTTCACGGTTATTATGCAGGATTGGGTGATCATACGATCGCCCGAACGGACTATATCGCGCCCTACAGCTCGGCCATCCAGCGCGGGAATTTTTACGGACTACAGTTTCATCCGGAGAAAAGTGCGGGAACCGGCGAACAAATATTGAAAAATTTTGTCGGGTCAAAGGCAGGGTGATACAACCCCATTCCATGCAAATCATTCCTGCTATAGACATCGTATCCGGACAATGCGTCCGGCTCACCCAGGGGGATTTCGCGAGGCAAAAGCGGTATAACAGATCCCCGGTCGACGTAGCCCGGTCCTTCGAAGCCGCTGGCCTGGAGCGCTTGCACCTGGTTGACCTGGACGGAGCAAAAGATGGCCGGGTGAAGAATGCCCGGGTATTGGAGGAAATCGCCCAAGCCACGGGGCTGCGAATCGATTTTGGCGGCGGCGTCAAAAGCGATGCCGATCTCCAGACCGTTTTCGATGCGGGCGCAAGCTGGGCCTCGGTGGGCAGCGTAGCCATACAGCAGGAAGAATTATTGGACCGCTGGCTTCTGAAGCATGGCCCGGACCGGTTCCTGTTGGGCGCGGACGTCCGCCAAAGGCGGGTCGCGGTAAGCGGATGGATAGAGACCACATCCTGGGAGATTCTGGATTTCATTGAGAAATACAGGACTAAGGGAATGGCCGCCATTTTTTGCACAGACATTGACAAAGACGGTTTGCTCGGGGGGCCTTCCCTGACCCTTTATCGGGATATCCTGGATCGCTTTCCCGGTCTCCCGCTGCTGGCCAGCGGCGGCATCCGGTCACTGGAGGACCTGAGCGATTTGCAACAGCTCGGGTGCACCGGCGCGATTATCGGCAAGGCGATCTACGAGGGGCAGATCACACTCGATCAATTGTCCGAATTCCAGTGAGGGGAATGCGGACCGATTTCATCATTTGCCGCCTTTGAAAGCGGCATCGAATAAACCATTCATGCTGGCCAAACGTATCATACCCTGCCTGGATATTCAGGATGGAAGGACCGTCAAAGGAATTCATTTCGAGCAACTCCGGGATGCCGGAGACCCGGTGCAGCTGGCTTCTCATTATGCTGCTCAAGGGGCTGACGAAATCGTTTTCCTGGACATCACCGCTACCCTGGAAAAAAGAAAGACCTTGTGCGAACTGGTGAGCCGGATCGCGCGGGGCATAAATATTCCATTTACCGTGGGCGGGGGAATAACTACGCCGGAAGATGTGCAGGTGCTCTTGCAACACGGCGCGGACAAGATTTCCGTGAATACAGCGGCATTCCTCGACCCCCGGTTGCTGGAACGTTTGGCGCAGGAGTTCGGAAGCCAATGTGTGGTTCTGGCGATTGACACGAAGCAGGAAGAAGACGGGAATTGGTACGTCTATTTGAACGGAGGCCGGTTGAGGACGGGCAGTCTTTGTGAGGATTGGGCCCGGACCGGTGTTTCGGCCGGCGCCGGGGAAATTTTGCTCACGTCGATGGACCACGACGGCACGCGCGAAGGGTTTGCCCTGGACATCACCCGGCGGCTGGCCGACGCGCTTCCCGTACCGGTGATCGCTTCCGGAGGCGGCGGCCGACCCGAACATTTTCTCCAAGTATTCCGGCAGGCCCACGCCGACGCCGCGCTGGCGGCGAGCATATTCCATTACAAAGAGGTATCAATCCCGGAATTGAAAGGATATTTGCAGGAGCATAATGTAGACATTCGTATATGAACCCAACCATCGATTTTAGCAAGGACCGGGACGGCCTGGTCCCGGCCATCATCCAGGATCACCTGACCGGAAAGGTCCTGATGCTGGGTTATATGAATGAAGAATCATTGAGCCGCACCCTGGAAGAGGGGAAGGTTACCTTTTACAGCCGGTCCAGGAAAAGACTGTGGACCAAGGGCGAAGAAAGCGGTCATTTCCTGCTGGTCAAGGAAGTAAGTGCGGACTGCGACGGGGATGCCCTGCTGATCAAGGCCCAGCCCCTAGGCCCTGTATGCCATACGGGCGCAGACACCTGCTGGAACGAGCAAAATCTCCGTGAGGATTTTCTGGGATACCTGGAAGAAGTCATCGCGAGCCGCCGGAAGTCCGGATCCCCCAACTCATATATCCGGCAATTGTTTGCAAGCGGAATCAATAAGATAGCCCAGAAGGTCGGAGAGGAAGCCATTGAACTCATCATCGAGTCCAAGGACCAGGACGAGCGTCTGTTCCTGAGTGAATCGGCCGACTTGCTATTTCACTACCTGGTCCTGCTTAATGCCAAAGGATATAATTTACAGGAGGTAATCGACGTTTTACGTGAACGTCACGCTGCTTCGAAAACGGTGAAACCATGAAAAAAATATATTTCGTCTTGCTCGGCCTGCCGCTATGGGCAGGCGCTCAGGCGCAGGATTCCGGATTTGTCATTCACGGCACGGTACGGGGCCTTGCCGATCGGTCCTCCGTTTTTCTTACCGATGCAAACAATCCGACCGATACACTGGCCCGGACGCGCGTCAGAGATGGCGCCTTCTTGTTGAAAGGGCGCGTACCGGAGCCGAATTTATACGAGATCAATTTTGCCGGCGCGAAAAAAAAGAGTCTCCTATTTATCGGCAACGACCACCTGACCGTAGATGGGTCGGTGGCGGACATTGCCGCGCTAACCGTCAAAGGTTCGCCTACTCAGCTGGATTTTAGAGACATGCAAAAGCAGTTCACCAGCTATTTTCAGCAACTCAACGACGTCATACAGCTGGCCAATTCTCCCGCCGGCCTGAGCAAGCGGGATTCACTGTCCTCCGTTTTTTCAATGCGGGTAGCCCAGGTGGAAATCGCCATTGATCCATTCATACGGGAGCGGAATTCTTCGCCCATCAGCGCCTTCCTGCTACTGGAAACGAGCCAGCTGCAGGATAACATTTTGTTGCTGGAAAAAAGATTCCAGGGTCTCAGTCCCGGAGTGCAGAACAGCTTTTTTGGACGGATCCTGCGCGAAAAGATCTCCGAAGGAAAAGTAGGTGCCATCGGCACCGATGAGATCGATTTTACACAAAATGACACGACC
>Ga0210394_10005326_pt1 | contig 14468 bp, 10 predicted proteins | sample IncBWC12MmetaG_FD_160121 | JGI IMG/M metagenome (GOLD analysis project Ga0210394, IMG submission 160121) | Forest soil microbial communities from Barre Woods Harvard Forest LTER site, Petersham, Massachusetts, United States - Inc-BW-C-12-M | ecosystem: Environmental > Terrestrial > Soil >...
GGCCGTCTAGAGTGAACCCAACATTCCGAAAGGCAGCGTCTAGTGGTTCTGCTGATACAACTCTGTGGTGCATTGATCGTCGGGGCCGTGTTGTTGCAGGCAAGTATTAACTTGTTCGCGGAAGCTGGCCACGCCGTTCGCAGACGTCAGATGGACCATCGAAGGCTTGCCGCCTTTACGGCGCAAACGAATGTCCTGATCCGGCGCGCCGAGGCTTCGCGCGACCGCGCACAGCTGACTTGGTCGGGAAAGCGGAAATTCCGGGTCGTCAGGACGAGGGTCGAAAACCGCGCGAAAGATGTCCGCTCCTTTTATTTGGAACCGCACGACGGCGGTGCCCTGCCGCCGTTTTTGCCGGGGCAGTTCCTGACTTTCGAACTCAATATACCCGATCACCCCGTCCCGGTTGTGCGGTGCTATTCTCTGTCAGACAGTCCGCTGGTGCGGGACAGGTATCGGGTCAGTATCAAGCGAATTCCGCCGCCACCAAAGGCAGCGCCAGAGATTCCTCCCGGCCTGTCCTCAAGTTATTTTCACGACAGCCTCAAAGAGGGCGATATCGTTGACGTCAAGGCGCCGGCGGGTGGATTCCATCTTGATACTGCTTCCGAACGCCCCGCCGTTTTCATAGCGGGCGGAATAGGCCTTACGCCGGTCTTGTCGATGTTCAAATGGCTGGCCGATACCGGCAGCAAGCGGACGGCGTGGTTTTTCCTCGCGGTCAGAAACAGCAATGACATCGCATTGCGTGATGAAATTCGGGACGTCGCAGACAAAAACAAGGCGCAGTTCCGCGCAGTCACGCTGTATTCCGAGCCGACGGACCAATGCGTCGAAGGCGAGGATTACGACTGCAAGGGCTTCCTCAATATCGACGTACTCAAGCGGTATTTGAAGACATCGAACTACGAGTTCTACACTTGCGGTCCGCCGCCGATGATGGAGGCTATCGTCAAAGCGCTGCTGGATTGGGGCGTTCCCGAGTCTGACATTCACTTCGAGGCGTTCGGTCCCGGATCGGTAAAGAAAGTGCAGAGGCCAGAGCCTGAGGGGGCAGCTGCGAGCCAGGGCTTCAAGGTCGAGCTTGCGCGGTCGCGAAAATCCTTGGTCTGGACGAAGGCGGCGGGGAGTTTACTGGAACTGGCTGAGGCTAACGGCATCAGGATCAATTCGGGATGCCGGGCGGGTAACTGCGGCACCTGTGTTACGGCAGTAAAAAATGGTAGCGTGAGTTATCTTATCAAGCCAGCGAGCAATCCGGCACCTGGCTCGGCGTTGCTTTGCATCGCTTATCCGGACGGAGATATCACGGTCGACGCATAGCAGCTGCAGATCGGAGATTGCGGCAGTTTGACAAATCACCTGTTGAATCGGAGACGGAAATGACAACCACGCCGATAAATCTGACGACGCCACTGTGGCTGGTACGGATCGCGACGATGGTGCTGCTCGTGGGAATTGGGTTATCTGCCGCGCGCGCGGGCGATCCGAGTCTGATTGTTGGGCCGAATGCATGCGCCGAATGCCATAAAAAGGAATCGGCGATCTGGCAGAACACCCATCACTTCACGACATTCCGGGACCTTCCCAACAAGAAAGAGGCGGACGACATAGCCGCAAAGATGGATGTCAAGCGACTCAAGGCGGACAGCCTTTGCCTGAACTGCCATTTTACCTTGCAGGCACCGGACAAGGTGATTGCCGGGATTTCGTGTGAGTCCTGTCATTCCGGGGGCAAGAACTGGATCAAGGTGCATGCCGAATTCAGCGGTAAGAAGGAAGGCCAGGAAACCAAGGCTGAGATCGCCGCACGCTGGCAGAAATCCGAGGCAGCCGGCATGATCCGCCCGACCGCCTATTACCTGCTCGCCAAGAACTGCCTCACTTGTCACGTTGTGCCGAACGAGAAGCTGGTCAACGTCGGTGGTCACGCCGCCGGCAGCGCCTTCGAACTGGTGAGCTGGAGCCAGGGTGAAGTTCGCCACAACGTCTGGTACAACAAGGCCGCATCCAACCCGGAAGGCTCGCAGGTCCGCAAGCGTATGATGTTCGTGGTTGGCCGTGTGGTCGAGTTAGAGACCGCCCTGATAGGCGTCAGCAAAGCCACCACCAAGGACAATTATGCGTTGAAGATGGCCACGCGAGCCGACGCTGCGCGCAAGGCCGTCGCTGCTTTGGCCAATCTCTTGCCAAATGCGCCGGAACTCAAGGAAATTGCCGATATCGGCCAAGGAGTAGGGTTGAAGCTGAACAACGAGGCCGAGTTGGCTGACGCAGCTGGCAAGATTTCCGTCCTGGGGTTGAAATTTTCGAACAGCTACGACGGCTCCGGATTTAGTGCGGTCGACCAGTACATCCCGGGCCCGGACAAGTATAAAGGACAGGTCTCGAACTGAAATGGCGGAACCCGAGTCAGAGCCTGTCGAAGAACGCAATCGCCGATGGGACAAGCCGTTTGGCGACGAACCGCTTGATTCGGAGGCCGTCGCCCGCATTCTCTCACTGCCTGCCTTTGCGGATGTCAGCGCTGCCGATTTCCAGACCTGGCTGCCACTTGATAAAATCATTGCCAATGACGGCCGCTTGCGGAGATACCAGCAAGGCGAGGTGATTATCCGCAAGGGCGACTACGGCAATTCGTTGTTTGTTATTCTTGAGGGCGGAGTCCTCACGCTCCCGGTTCCGATCAATACCAAGAGCCAGGGCCAAGCGTCGCAGCCGGAGCGAAGCTGGTGGCGATCGATCGCACGACTGTTCGCGAGAGCCAAGCCTCCCGAGTATCGGGCGACACGGCGACGCTGGCGCGGACGCGAAACGGTGGTATCCCAGTCAAACGTGCCGAGCGGACTGGGCAAGATCGATATCGATGACGCAAAGAGACAATACCCGACGATCCCGATGCAGGCACCCCAGGTCTTTGGCGAACTGGCAGCCCTGACGGGAAGACAACGCACGGTCACGGTCATTGCCTCAGAAAACGACACGCTCTTGTTTGAGCTGCGCTGGCAGGGTGTGCGGGACATCCGCACTTGGTCCGCGCCGTTCCGGCAGCGCATCGACCAGCTCTACCGCGAACGGGGTCTGGTGAGCCGGCTGCGGGAATGTCCTATTTTTCATCATTTGGATCAGCAGGCGCTGGACGAAATCGCAAGGGAATCGCTGTTCGAAGCCTACGGCAATGTCGATTGGATGCATCACTTCAAGAAGGAAATTGAACGACGGACCGGTGCCAGCCGCGTCATTGAACAGGAAACGATGATTTGCGAGCAGGGAGATCATGTTGACGGGCTGTTATTGATCAACAGAGGCTTTGCCAGGGTGACCGAACGTGTCGACTACGGCGAGCAAGCGATCGATCATCTGTCTGTAAACGACGTGTTCGGCCTCAACGAAATCGCCGCAATCGCGGCCGGAGCGACCGGCGTGACGCTAAAAGCCAGTCTGCGGGCCATCGGCTATCTCGACATCATTCGCATTCCAACAAAATTGGTTTGCAAATACGTGCTGCCGGGCTTGCCTCCTCATTTCCGTGGCGACAAGTGGGCCGCAGCGATCGCTGACCCCGAGTACGTAAAGATGCGCCAGGAGATGATGGATTTTGTCGTCGATCATCGCTTCATCAACGGCGAGAAAGCGATGGTGATCAATCTCGATCGCTGCGTTGGCTGCGACGACTGCGTGAAGGCTTGCGCAACCGCGCATGATAACAACCCGCGGTTCACACGGCAGGGTTTCTCGCTTCACAACGCCATGATCGTCAATGCCTGCATGCACTGCACCGATCCCGTCTGCTTGATCGGTTGTCCGACAGGAGCAATCCATCGGGTGGAGGGCTCCGGGACAGTGGTCATCGACGATGGTACGTGCATCGGCTGCGCCACTTGTGCCAATTCTTGCCCGTACAACAATATTAAGATGGTGGATATTCGCGACAAGACTGGTGCGTTCATCCTTGATGGCGAAGGTCTGACGATCAGTCGTGCGACCAAGTGCGATCTTTGCGTCGATCAGCTAACCGGGCCGGCCTGCGTGCAGGCCTGCCCCCACGATGCCCTTATCCGTATCGATGTTCGCGATTCGAGGAAGTTAATGACGTGGCTTGGTTGAACCGGTTATTCGGCAGGAACAACGCTGTCAATCTTGCGTTCGCGGGCGTCGCATTCGCGCTATTCTATCTGGAAAATTGGCGGCGCGACATTGCGTTGTATGATGCCAGGTTCTTCAGCGGCTGGATTTTGTTTGCGTGCATGATGGTTATGCTGCTGCTGACCTGGCGTAAGAAGCTCATTATCCTTCCCTTCGGCCGCGTCAGGTTCTGGCTGCTCGTGCACTACTACGTCGGCTTCCTGACGGTCGCGGTCTTCATCGTCCACACCAAGCATGAACTCCCGGGCTCTCTGCTGCACTGGCTGCTCTGGAGCCTGTTTGTGTTAGTCAGCCTAAGCGGGCTAGCAGGCGCTCTCGTGAGCAAGATCGTTCCGCCGCGGCTTGAGGCGCAAGGCGAACGCTTCCTGTTCGATCGCATCCCGCTGTTCCGGGCGCAATTGGCGGAACAGGCAGAAGCGATAGCTCGGGATTCCGTCTTGGATGGCAATACCCAGAGCATCGCCAGGCTTTACGTCGGTACCCTCAGTGAATTCTTCGCGGGCCCCTGCAACATTTTCTCGCATCTGGCGGCGTCGAAGGTGCCACTAGCGCGTATTCTCGGCGAACTGTCTGCCACGGAGCGATATCTCGACGAAGCCGGCAAGGTTCGCTTGCAAAAATTGCGTGATCTTGTCGAGGCCAAGAGCAATCTCGATTTCCACTACGCCAATGGTGGCCTGCTGCGGCTATGGCCTTTCTTGCACGTTCCTGCGACCTACGCTCTTTTGACGGCGACGGCGGTTCACGTGGTGCTGGAATACGCATTTGCGGCTGGGTAGGTCGGCATGATCGTCCTCCAAAAATTCGGCTTCAAAGAAAGCAAGTACGAACGTCCCCAGGACGCGTGGGTTTGCGGGCATCTGGCGGACGGCAAACCCTGCGATCTGGGCCCAGGTCTGGACGGTCGGTGCAGGGTCACCACGGTCTGCCAACCACGACTGGAAAACGAGCGATGGCAATGTCGGCGATCCGCAAGCGCGGGCGGCCCCTGCCAGGCGGGCCCGCTGCCGGGCGGACGGTGCTGCATGGCGTTGGAGCGCTGCGTCCCGCGTCCGAGCCTTCGCAGGAAGCGTAAGCGCAGTGTGTTTGCAGCGACGGCGCTCATGATCGGAGTTTTAGCGATCGGCCTGGGCGGGGAAGCGGGGCGGCAATTCATGATGCCGGGCAAACTCTCTTCACACCATGCAGGCCTTACCGACTGTTCGACTTGCCATGCAGGGGGGCGGTCGGACCAGGCTGATTTGTTGCACCGCTTGGTCACAACCGTCGAGCCGCGGCAAAATTCCAATTTGTGTGTGACGTGCCACGTCATGGGTGCGGACCCATTTACGCCACATACACATCCGGTTGAAGACTTGAAGCGGCTCACCGAAACGCTTCGCAGCGATCCGAGAAACGGACAGCTCCAGGGCCTGATGCAGCGTATCGCTTTTCCTGCCGCCACAGGATCGCCGGCGGCCGAAATGGAGATGAACTGCGCGACCTGCCACAAGGAGCACCAGGGCGTTTTCGCCAATCTGAAGGAAGTCTCGAACCAGCGCTGCCAGACCTGCCACGTGTCCAAATACGACTCGTTCACCGGTTCGCATCCGCAGTTCACGAATTTCCCGTATCACCGGCGTCCGCGCGTCATCTTCGACCATCAAACGCATATGGCGAAATATTTCCCTGAAGCCGTGAAAGCCGCGGTTGCGGGTCAAGTCGCGCCTGACAGTTGCTCGGACTGCCATCAGCCGGGCGTCCGGCAGAAGTTTATGGTGGTCAAGTCGTTCACCACCATGTGCTCCGGATGTCACAACGGCGACATCACCGGGGCAACGCAGGTGAGCGGACCAAAGGGCATCGAGATCATCTCGGTGCCGGGGCTTGACGTGGCCACGCTGATCGAACGCGGCATCGACATCGGCGCTTGGCCCAAGGAATCGGAAGCAACGCTGACGCCTTTCATGCTGCTACTTTTGGAATCGAACGGCGGAGACGTCGTATCCGGAATCGCGGGGCTCGATTTACTTGATCTGAGAAAGGCCAGCGACCAAGATCTCGAGCGAGTCAAGAAGTTGGCGTGGGCGGTCAAGCAGCTATTCGATCGGCTGGAAACCACCAACCCCGCTGCCGCTAGGGTGCTCGCCGGCAGCGCCGATCCGAAGAAGCAAAGCAATCTTCTGCAAATCGGCGCGTTGACCGGCGGCATGTCCCATGACGTGGTCGTCGCTGGCAATCACGAATGGTTCCCGGATTTGAAGGACGATCTGCAGCGGCATGACCGCGGCGAACCGACGCGCGATTTCAAACCGCCAGCAAAGGCGCCGGCTAATGCGGCAAAATCATCAAACCCCCAGGCCGGCGGTGGTGGGAATGCAGTCGCAACAAAAAAGACACCAAGGGTCGCGGCAGCATCCGACGACATCCTCGCTTCCGGAGGCAGCGCGCCCGGCAAGAAGGATGACATCCTCGCTCCTGGAGGCAGTGCGGCGAGCAAGAAGGATGACATCCTTGCCCCTGGAGGCAGCGCGGCGGGCAAGAAGGATGACATCCTTGCTCCTGGAGGCAGCGCGGCGAGCAAGAAAGATGACATCCTCGCTTCCGGAAGCAACGCGGCGAGCAAAAAGGATGACATCCTCGCTCCTGGCAATAGCGACGCAATTCTCGCCACGAACAACAAGGATGACATTCTTTCGGGGGACAAGGCCGAAGCTGGCAACATCTTGTCGGGCGGTGGCGGTGAGAATGCTCTCGGCGGTGCCCCACCAAAGAGGGCCGATACGGACGCGGGTGCTGGCGCAAAAAAATCGGCTGATGCACCGCCCGCGCGGTTCGATCCCGAGGTTTGGAGCGAGAACGGAGGCTGGTATCGAGAGGATTTCACCATCCGCTATCGCCCGACTGGTCACGCCGATCGATTCCTAGAAAGCTGGCTAGACTATGCCGGAAGCGGCTACGGCCCCAAACTTCACGACCAACTCACCCCGATCTTTGATGAGTTGGCATCGCGCGAGGCAGTCGGTCGCTGCACCAAGTGCCACAGCGTTGACGACGTAGCTGGAGCCAAGATCATCAATTGGCGGCCCTTCAATCCAAATACGATCGGAAACCGTTTCAACAACTATTCTCATAAGCCGCATGTTGAACTGATCGGCGCCAAGACCTGTGTTAAATGTCACGAATTGCAGCAAGGCGAAAATCAATTTCAGAAGACTTATGAAAGCGGCGATCCGGCCAACTATACGCCGAACTTCAAGCACCTGGATAAATCCGTTTGCGCTTCTTGCCACAGTCAGCAGGTCGAGTGGGAAAACTGCACCCTTTGTCACGGCTATCATGTCCGCGGATTCGATTCGAGTTCGCCGATTCCCACGCTGCCCGTCGCATTTGACCAGCCGGCCGTAGCAGCCGCGGCGGCACCGTCGGATCCGGACGCTGTGGCGCACCGCGACTACATGATGGCGGAAGATGCCGGGACCAGGCAGGCTTGGGAAGACTTTATCGCAAATCATCCGTCGGGCCCTTATCACGAGATGGCGCTCCAACAAATCGCCAAACTCAGCTCCGTGGGGCCCGACAAGTCCGCGGCAACTCCCCCCGACAGTTCTGCAAAGGTAACGGTCGAAAAGCCCCCGGCTGTTAAATCAGACGAGCTGCCGACGGCCACGCCTGGCCAATCGGCAACTGTTACACCCGGCGATTCTGCGTCTTCCGACTCCGCCAAATCGGCAAGCGCAGACACCAGTGAGCCCAATGATGCGACTGGCTTTTACCGGCGCGGCCGGGAGCGGGCAGTTCGGGGCGAGTTTGAATTGGCCGTCAAGGACTACAACGAGGTGATCCGCAGCGACCCACGCAATGCAGGTGCGCTTAACGATCGCTGTTGGGTCCTTGCGATGCTCGACGAGGTGAAGGCTGCGCTGAAAGATTGCGACGAGTCTCTGCGAGTTAAGCCAAATTATCCCGAAGCTCTCGACAGCCGCGGGTTGGTCAATTTGAAGCTCGGCCTTTATAAGAAGGCGATCGCCGACTACACCTCAGCGCTACTCTACGATCCTAAGCGTGCATCTGCGCTCTACGGCCGCGGGATCGCCAAGCGACGCAGCGGCCAGGGCGCTGGCGCTAAATCCGACATCGACACGGCAAGAAGTATCCAGCCCACCATTGTTGGCGAGTTCGCTTCCTATGGCATCCAATAAGAAAACACCGGCGAGCCTGATCAGGCGCTGCGCGCGACCGTCGCTTTTTGCCCTTTCAATACCCGGTCGATGCCCTATGTTGGTCGGGTCCTGGTTGGAACTGCCGGCTGATCGGTATCTGCGTGGTCCTGCCCGCCAGTCCGGGCTGAAATCGGCTTATCCAAATTGGACAGGGGAGACTTTGACATGAAGGCTGTCATCGCGGTTGTCGTGGGTGCGGTCGCTCTGGTGCTTGTTCAATGGAGTACTGCATCCGCCGAGGATAGTTGCCCCGACCCTTGGGCCAATGTGCAGGGCACTTACAAGTGCGAGGGGCCATGCAACTATACAGGCTCGGTCTGCAATCTGCCTGAATACGCCACCGGCTATAAGAGATGGCGATTCAACGATGGCCGGAGCGCGACCACAGGCATCCTCGTGGTCGAAGGTGCCGGAACCATCTCATTCGCGACGGCGTCAGGATGGACCCTTACCACTGCCAATACGTCGGATTGCGGCGCCACAATCCAGTTCGACGGCACTCCCAAGGGCGTGACATGGAGGCGGATCGATAACAGTCCGCGCATGTGCGGCGGCCGCTCGGGCAAGAAGACACACTAACCGACAATGCAACCGCGACAAATTGCCGAGTACGCCCAACGTCGAGTGAAATACGACCTCTCACTCAGCGTCTGAACCCCTCGCCCGTTGCGGCAAAAATCAGTTGATGAATGCGTCTGATCTTCTTGAGGCTGAGAACCCCGCGTAGGTGTCATCGGTATGAGCAACTAAGGGATAGTCGCTGGGGCACTGTTCTTGATTTTAACAGCCGGCGGACAGCGGCCGAGACCGAACAGCAAGGGTCCAACGTGCAGTTGTCCTTGTCGATTTGCGTAGGATAGCCATGCGATTGGGCCTCTCGAGCAGACTAGCTGCTTTTCTGGTTGTGACCGCAGCCGCCTTTGCTCCGGCAGCCGCGCAGGAGGTCGGCATCGCGGCTGCGCAAAGACACTTCCAAGAGCTCTATGCTGCCGGCAACTATTCCGCGGCCCTTGCCGCAGCACAGTCAACTGAGGCGGTAGCCAAGCGCCGCGGCACGAACAACATCACTTACATCTCGGCGCTCAACGATCTAGCTCGTGCCCATCAGGCGTTGGGCCACTATGGTGACGCGGCCGCCATGTTCAAGCAGGTGCTGGGCGCCCTGCAAAAAAATATCCCGCCGTCCGATCCCCGCGTCGCGCAGGCTCTCGCCAACCTTGCCACGGTATATCTGCTGCAGGGCAACAGCGGTGAGGCGGAGAGGCTGTACAAGCAAGCTCTTGAGATCGTGACAAAGTCGCTCGGACCGAACGATCCCGCCGCGGTAACACTGACCGGCAATCTTGGCGATGCCTACAAGAACCAGGCACGTTATGCGGAGGCGGAGGCGCAGTACCAGCGCGCGCTCGATATGGCCGAACGGGTGCACGGAGCAAACAGTCTCCAGGTGGCGTTGGTCCTCAATAATCTCACCAAGGTCTATGAGGATCAGGGCCGCTTCATCGAGGTTGAGGAGGCAACCAAGCGGGCACTCGCGATCCGAGAGGAGGCGCTCGGTCCGAAACATCCCGATGTGGCCGCGAGCCTCAACAATCTGGCGCATGTCTACGAGCGGGTGGGGCGCTATTCCGAGGCCGACAGCCTGTTTCAGCGCGCCATCGAGATTTGGGAGAAGGCGCTGGGCCCGAATCATCCACTCCTTGCCACGTCATTGCTCAACTTGGCGAGCGTCTACGCGGACGAGGGTCGGCTCGACGAGGCCGAAGCACTCTACAAACGCGCTCTTGTCATCCGGGAGGCCGTGTTCGGCTCAAACAGCACCAACGTGGCCACTGTTCTCAACAATCTCGCTGCAATCTATGAGTCCGAGGAGCGCTACAACGACGTCGAAACATTCGCCAAGCGGGCGCTCGACATCGTCGAGAAGTCTCTCGGCCCGGAAAACCCCGACACCGCCAAGGTGCTCCGCAAGCTCGGCGTCGCCTATGACGGTGAGCGCCGATATGCCGCGGCCGAACTGCAGTTCAATCGCGCCCTCGCCATCTTTACGAAGACATTCGGACCGAGCCACCGCTTCGTTGCCACGGTGCTGATCAGCGAAGGCCACCTTTTCGAGCACCAGGGTCGCTACGAGGAAGCCGAACGCGCGTACCAGGAGGCGCTCGAAATTAACGAGAAGACGCGCGGCATGAACCATCCGGAAGTCGCGAGAGTCCTAAATGATCTCGCCGCCTTGAGTATCACGCGGAACAACCCTGCCGACGCGATCGCCTATTCTCGCAGGGCGACTGCGGCTATCCTGGCGAATGCCGCTGACGATGTGTCGGCAGGTCGATCGTCCAGCGACGATTTGGACGATCTGATCGAACGGCGCAGAGGCATTTTCCTGACGCACGTGGCGAGCCTGGCGGCTGCCGAGCGCGCAGGAATCAGCTCCGCGGCGGCACTCGGCCGAGAGGCGTTCGAAATTGCGCAACGAGCAAACCAGTCGTCGACGGCCGCGGCCCTCCAACAATTGAGACCCAGATTCGCTACTGGCAATGACGGGCTTGCCGTGCTGGTGCGCGCGAGCCAGGATCTATCCGCCTATTTGCGCGACCGCAACAAAGCACTAGTCGAGGTACTGGCGAGGCCGGCTGGGCTGTCAAATACGACGCAGACCGATGACATCCGCACGCAAATTGCCGATGCCGAAAGGAAACTGGCCGCCACCTCGGCACAGCTGCAAAAGCAATTTCCCGAATTTGCGACGCTGGCCAAGCCCAAGCCTTTGAAGGTCGAGGAAACACAAAAGCTGCTGGGATCTGACGAGGCGCTGGTTCTCCTTTTGCCAGGCAACAGGGAGAGCTACGTCTTCGCCCTGACGGCTACCGATTTTGACTGGCGCGCGATCGCGGTCGGCGCAGACGATCTCGCAGCCGAGATCGAGAAGTTCCGAAGTGGAATGGACGCGAGCCAACTTCAGCAGTTCGATCTCGACCTTGCGCACCAATTGTTTAGTCAGCTGATGGCTCCCATCGACGCGCTGGTCAAGGACAAGCACCATCTGCTTGTCGTACCTTCAGGAGCGTTGACGGCATTGCCGTTCCAACTGCTGGTGACGGAAAAGCCTGCGGCCTTGGCGCCGCAACTCAAAAGCGAGATCACGGAAGAGGATGCCGCTCGATATCGCAAAGCCGCATGGCTGATCAAGCGCCAAGCCGTTACCGTTCTGCCCTCGGTCGCAAGCCTGGGGACGCTGCGGTCGCTTGTTCGGAAGGACCCGAGCATCAAGCCAATGATCGGATTTGGCGATCCGGTGTTCAACCCGGGCCGGGCGCAAGAGGACAAAAGGGGCGTCGCGCACACGAGAGGAGGGCTCAGATCCTACACCGATTATTGGCGGGGCGCCGGTCTCGATCGGGCGATGCTTGCTTCCGCGTTGCCGAGGCTTCCCGACACCGCAGATGAGCTCAAGGCAGTAGCGCTGGAGCTTGGCGCGGCTGTCTCCGACATCCATCTCGGTCCCGACGCGAGCGTGACAACCTTGAAGCACGCGCCGCTTGCCGAGTATCGCATCCTCTATTTCGCGACGCACGCCCTCGTCGCCGGCGACATCAAGGGCATGGCGGAGCCAGCTCTGGTTCTCACCCTGCCAATTGAGCCAACCCCGGACGATAAAGGACTGTTGACGGCAAGCGAGGCTGCGCAACTCAAGCTCAACGCCGACTGGGTCGTGCTATCGGCGTGCAACACGGCGGCGGGCGAAAATCCCGGCGCCCAGGCCCTTTCCGGCCTCGCCCGAGCGTTCTTCTACGCAGGGGCGCGCGCGCTGTTGGTGTCGCATTGGTCGGTCTCCTCCGAGGCGGCAACGCGACTGACCACATCGACTTTTGCTGCCCTCAAGGCGGACCAGACGATTGGGCGCGCCGAAGCCTTGCGGCGCGCCATGCTCTCATTCCTCAATGACCGGTCGTCGCTGAAAAACGCCTACCCGGCGCTCTGGGGCCCCTTCTCGATCGTTGGCGAGGGCGCCAAACAATGAGAGACGGAACGAGCCGAAAGTTTCAACTCAGGTGCGGCCGCGCCATCGGCGGTCAGAAATCGTAGCCCATGCCCACGCGGATCGTGTGGAAGGACTCGCGCAGGTTGATCGTTACAGCATTAGAAGGCGCGCTGCAGCCGGATCCGAGGACGCAAACGGTGTTCAATGGGAAGCTCTTGGTATAGCTACCGAAGTCCGTGTAGCGGTATTCGATCCTTGCTTTCCACCCTGCCCAAACCGCCGTCTCCACGCCTACGCCAGCCGTTCCGCCGACCCTGTCGTCGGACCAATTTGCAGCCGCCGAGGCGGTGCTCCCGGCAAATTCTGCGGGCGGGCGACCGAAGACTGTGATGAGTCCCGGGAAAAAAACAGTGCCAAGGTATGAAAATGAACCGCTGATCTGCCCGACCGCCACGCCCGCGGTGCCGTAGACCAGCGTCGAAGGGGTTACAAGCACTCCGTAGCGGAGGCGAAAAGAGCTGTCCCAGCCCTGCTTGACGGAGCCGAAAATCGTGTCAGATCGGTAGTTTTGGCAGGGTCCGTCGAAACAGACGAAAGGCAATGCCAACGAGGAAGAGGATTCGCCCCGCTTCCACGACCAATCAGCCTCAACGCCGACCACCGTCATCCCTAGTTGCCAGCGGTATCCGAGGAAGGGGCCTACGGTGTAGCTTAGCGGATGGTCTTTGAACGAAAATGGTGATTCAAAGCAGCTCACCCCAAACGGGAAATCGGTAGGGCAAACGTAGGCGCCCGGCTCGACGAAGTTGTTGTTTACCGAGCTGACGCCATTGGAACCGCCGATTTGGCCGCCGCTCCAATTCGTGCTCGCAGTTTGCTGCGCTGGCCGCGCCGGAGCTTCTGATTTCGGCCGCGCCGGGGCCTTCGTTGGTATTTCAGTGTCAGCCGCCAGAGCGGGCTCCAAGGCCACGATCGCGGATAGCAACGCGATTCCAAAAAGCAATGGCCTGCTCATGACCTCACCCCCAACGGTCGGTCAACTCGACGTGCCATCAAACATTAGGGCCAGACCCTCCAGACGACAACCGGACATCAAGAACGGATGCAGAAAGAACGCTTTTTCCAACGAGTGTTTCCCCCATGCAACATGCGAAGCTTGCCGCGCGAAGGCGATTTGGGTTCGGACTTTCTGCATCAGAATTAGGCGCTGTCGCGCTAGCATTTTGCGTCGCGCTCGCCCTCAGGGATCTATTGATATTCCGGTGGCAGGTTACCGGCGCAGGATCGCAGGATCGCAGGATCGCAAGATAAAAGCGCCGCCTCTGAGCGAGGCGTGCGTAGGCCGTCAGCGGCGGGACGCGGGCCTCGGGCTTAGAGGCCAAGGTGGACACGATGTCGAAATCTCGGCCTGCGCCCAGTTGGGCGCCTCTTGGCTATGCCGACAAACTACACGTCACCTTTGAGACTTGACCGGCGGGGATGCCATGGGCATGGCTCTTACGTGCCTCTCGTACCCGCCCTTTACCGAGGTCTGCATGTTGGGAATACCGCGCCGGTATGGCCATTTTGTCTTTGGCTTCATTCAGTCAGGTCTGACCAGCGCGATCGCGGCGGCGATTGCAAGTTACCCTTTCCTGGCAGGGGGGACATTCGTCTTGCACTGGCTGCAGTCATGGATCGTCGCCTGGATCATCATGCTGCCGATTGTCATGTTCGCCGCGCCCGCAATTCGGGGCCTAACGCACGTCCTGACACGAGAAGACTGACCGTCCCGGGTCGCACAGGTTTCGATATTTCCGGTCAGAACATTTACCAATTTTCAGCAACGTCACCGCCGGCTTGATCAACGTTGTGTCGGCACGTTTCCCAGTGGTCCGTCGGGTGGTAGGCGAAGTATCTTTCACAGTTGCCGTTCGCCAGCTTCATTGTGACAGCGCCTCTTCGCTCGCTACTTCTTGCTTGTAGCTATGAAGCCAGACCGGTGCCATCCCCTCAGAAGCCAATAGGCTTAACCGGTAGAAGGCAAACGACCGCGAAGCCGAAAATGCGACTTATGCCTGTCGTTATTGGGGAAAATGAACATTGGCGGATGAGGGCGGATAGCCCGACTGGTGCCCCTGGCCGACAATCGCCTA
>Ga0210394_10005328_pt1 | contig 14467 bp, 8 predicted proteins | sample IncBWC12MmetaG_FD_160121 | JGI IMG/M metagenome (GOLD analysis project Ga0210394, IMG submission 160121) | Forest soil microbial communities from Barre Woods Harvard Forest LTER site, Petersham, Massachusetts, United States - Inc-BW-C-12-M | ecosystem: Environmental > Terrestrial > Soil >...
ATCATCGTAATTTGTGGTGCCATCCGCATTCTTAACCAGCAGCCCCTGATATCGTTCGCCCCAATCATCTTCATATTCGCGATTGTCATGGTTGCCGGATTCCGAGATCCCCACTTTGAAAAAATCCGGATACCGGAACATGGCGTCAGCGGTAGCGTACCCACCGCCCGAGTGGCCGAAAATACCAGCGCGCTCGATATCAATCCACGGATATTTCTGCGCCAGCTCCTTCATGCCGGCGATCTGGTCCGGCAATGTGTTGTCGCCCATGTTTCCATAATAAAAATCGTGGAATTTCTTCGAGCGCAGCGGATTGCCCATCCCCTCGATTTCCACCACTACAAATCCTAGTTCCGCGAGAGACTGCGCATCGCCGCGTCCCGGCGCGAAACCCCAGTAGCCGACGCTGCCGCCCTGCGGTCCCGGGTAGATGCGATTCACGATTGGATATTTTTTCGTGGCATCGAGTTTTGTCGGTTTGTACATCAGCCCGTAAAGGTCGGTAACGCCGTCGCGCGCTTTAACTGTGATAGGAACGGGCGGCTGCCAACCCGTGGCGAGAAGCTTCGAGATGTCCGTCTTTGCGACAGTCGAGATCAGTTTGCCCGCGTCATCGCGCACAACGGCCACGGCGGGTACATCAGGTTTGGAATAGCTGTCGAAAAAATAGTGTCCCGAGGTCGAAAAGCTGACTTCGTGGTTCCCACTTTCGGGAGTCAACGAAGTGAGGTTCTTGCCATCAAATCCGATGCGGTAGAGATGAGCGAAATAAGGGTTCTCGCCTTTCTCGCGACCGAGACCCAGAAAATAAAGCACACGATTTTTTTCATCCACGCGAAGCAACTGTGTGACCACCCAGTCGCCGGAAGTGATTTGATTTTTCAGCTTTCCCGTCGCGAGATCGTACAAATAGAGGTGGCCCCAATTGTCGCGTTCGGAAAACCAAATGATCTCGTTCGAGCCGGGCAAGTAGCGCCAGTTCACTCGGCCCCAGCCGGATTCGTATTGTGTTGCTGCGGTTTCTTCCAGGACGTCGCGCACCACGCCAGTTGCGGCGTCGGCCACGCGCAGTTGCTCATGTTTATGGTCGCGCGAGGTAGAAACGAATGCCACATGCGTCGCGTCGGGACTCCAATCCACGTCGTCCCAATCGCTGTCCCGGCATTCTACGTCGTCGCACAGCGTCGTCCGGTGCTGATCCGCAGGAAGCTGCAAACGAATTACTTTATGCGCGTCCAGATCAATCACCACGCGCTGAATGGTAGTCACTACATCATCTCCCGGCAGCGGATACTTCCAAGCCTCAAGCACCGGGTGGCCCACTTTCGTTTCCACCAAGTACATCTCGCCAACCCCGCGCTGATCCTGCTGGAACGTCGCTATTTTCTTGGAATCGGGCGACCACAAGAGAATCGGCCGGTCGCTGTGAATCCACCCGGCGTTGTCGGTCGCATAGCCGAAGTCCTTCACCCCATCTGTCGTAAGCTGCGTCTCTTTGTTTGTGGCGACATCCCGCAACCACAGGTTGTAGTCGCGAATAAACGCGGCGCTCTTGCCGTCCGGCGAAATCTCCTCTGCCGGCCGCTCAGCCGCAGCCTTGCCAGGTTTTGGTTCGGCGATGCATTTGCTCCCTTGTAAGTCGCACGTCCAGTTTTGTCCCTTCGCGCGGAACGAGATGGATTTGCCGTCCACAGAAAAGTCGAACGTCATGAACGGCAGGTGCGCCGCGTTGAACGCAGCTCCCGCTGCCGCGGAAAGAGCCGCCGCGATCTTTGCATGATCAAATGCAGGCTGGCGGGTGCCGTGCGTGGCGTCAAATAGCACAAACTCACTTCCGTCCGGCCCCGTGTCACGGAACAAATAACGATCTTCAGCCAGCCATTTTCCTCGCACGTCATGAAACACCAGTGGCCGCACGTTGTACGCCATGAATTTTTCGGCATGCTTGTAATCGTCGGCAGTGACAACACGCGGCGCTCCGGAATTGGCTTGCTGCGCAACCAATGGAATCGCCACGCAGACAGTGAAAGCTGCCATCAAGGCCATTCGAAACAAAGCAGAGCATCCAATCACTCGAAGTCGCATTCGGTTCCTCGCTGAAGTTGCCACTAGCCAAAACATTCTCGACACTTGGGACGCGGTAGCATCTCCCCTGCACAGTCCAGAAGTCAAGCGAAGCGCAGTGCAGTAGCACAGGCACTGCTGCCTGTGCGCATTTGCAGTCATTAAGGGAGGTGAAGCAGAAGTGCGGAATGTAACAAGCGAACGCAAGCTACGTCAGCAGAAGAAAACAGAAGATAATTCTCAAATCCAGCAAGCTAGCGGTCAGTCCCACCCAGGTTAGTGCGAGGCTTGCTTCGTCCACTCTTGGAGGCTTCACTTTCCTGTTTTTCGTACTCGGCAATCTCTTCATCACTATAAGAATAGGAATCCCGCGAAGCGAACATCGAGTTGGAACGCCCGGCCTGCTTCTTTTTTTTGCGTATCGCACCAAACTCGTGGCGCACCTGGCGGATAGGCCCCTCGATGGCTTTCACTTCCACAAGCAGATCGCTGACTTTCTCGAGAAAATCGTGCAAATGGAATGGACGTACGACGTACTGCGCGCGGGCCAGTTCGAGCGCCGGCACATACTGGCCTCCGGTCATTTCCGGAACCAGATAAAGGGCACGTATGCGCCCGCCCTCTTCATAAGAAACGCCAGCCAGCTCGCGAAGCGTGATGAAAATCGGGGTATCCGTGCCAGCCAAAGCGATGTTGGCGATCACCAAAGACCACTCGCCGGACTTGAGGTCCGAGAGCAGTTGCTTTGAGTCCTGAACCAGGCGTACGCGCCAACCTTCCGAGTCCAGGATTTGACGCAAGGCTCCCTGGTTGTTGTCGTCGTCATCCAGGATGAGAATGCCGACCTGCTGCGGTTGCACAGGAGTAGGGGTCGCCATCAAACTAGTATAGCGCCGGGCGATAGCACCCCGGTCAGACAAGCAAGGGCCTGCCGCGTATCGGCTAATGCCGGACCAAATCGGTCCTAGAAGTGAGGCGGAGCTTCTGGAACGGGTGAAGCTCGCGTTTGACCTTGCTTTGAGGTTGCCTTCGAAAGCGCAAGGCGAACCGGAGCAGGGCTGGTGATGTCGGGGATAGTCACAGCTTTGACGAGGACGAATAACAGCTTGCCGCGCCCTCGGATGCTCGCAGAGATGGCAAAGGGGGTCTTGCCGTCGGCTTTTGACGGGTCAAACTTCAAGGCAAACGATATCGGCGCTACACGGCCACCGATTGGGATTCTTTCCTCCGCCAGAACGGCGGCAGAATCGTCCGGGTCATGGCTGGGGTCTCTAAGCTGCACAATCAGAACGGCATCCGCAGGCAGAGAGGGAGCGCTCCCGAAAGTTGCCGTGCCATTGATTGAGCCGGATGCGGGAGCGACAGGTGGGTACGAACTCTGCAGATGGCACCCCTCGGCCAGCATCTTTGGATTCGAGGAGTCCGCACTGTCTGCGAGGAAGCCGTCTTCCCCAGTGCTCGACCAGACCACCGACCCCGCGGTGTATTTTGTGGCGGAGCCAGCGCCGGGGTCGGTTTCGACCTGCTTCATCCCATAGACATGCCCGTTCAAGGTCAGCCGCGCTGCCTTGGTTTCAAGCAGAATCACGATTCTGGCCCCGCCAGCGCAAAGATACTCCCGCCGCGGCAAAGCCATCCGCATCGTCGAACGCGATATGGGATGGGGTTGCGACTCTGGCGTTTGCGGTGCGGACTGAGACTGCGGTGCGGTCGGCGATTGAGTCGGAGAGGATTCTTGTGCGCTTAAACGAGGCGGCAACAATGTAAGTAAAACTGAGGCGCCGAGGATAACTGCCGTCAAGCGGAATGGCTGCATGAGCATACAAACATCCTAGCGCACAACCCAGTCGGCCGGAGACTATTGCCCAATAACGAGGTCATATCCGTCCTGTACCTTGATCAGGCTAGTGCCGTCCCAAAACATTCTATAGATCGCTATCGATTTGCCCGATGGATCTGTGCCTGTGAAAAAAATCTGAAGACCATCGCGCGACCACTCCGCGAAAGAACTCGTCAAGTTCGGAGGACTTAACAGGACGCGGCGCTTGGATTTGACCTCATACAGAAAAAACACCTGCCGTGCCGGCGCCCCAGCAATCTTGGCCGCATCCTTGTTGTTCGTGGTCGTAGCCTGGGCACTCTTCAAGTAGGCTGCCGCGGCCGCCGGCAATATTTCGGCGGAGACGAGCAGCAAGTCCGGGTTCAGCGGGTGAACACGCACGGTATTGCCGCTGGACAAGCCGAATTGGTCTTTGCCGTACAAATCCGCGCTTGCCAGATTTTGTTTCAGGGTTCCGTCCTCGCCAATCCAAAAAAGGGTTTGCAAGTCTCCAGCGAGAATCGCCTGCGCGTCAGCCCAGCCATGCAAGCTGATAGCCTCGCCTGGGTACACGAGGGCAGCTTTTTCCGGGGCATCGACGGCCGCAGTCCATAGCTGCCATTTGGTTCCGTCAAATTTCAAGAAAGCAACGCGCGTGTCGTCCGACGACCAAAACGGCTGCTGGACGGAACCTCGAATCAACTCCGTGGTCTTTCCCGTACCCCAGTCGTAAAGAGAAATCGTACGCTCTTCGGGCTTTTCGGCACTCTTCTCATCCGCTGTGTAAAGCAATCGCTTTCCATCATGCGATAGCGCTGGCTGGTAGCCGCTCTTTCCTGGAACGGCCCTGGCGATTGTGCCCCGTTTGATGATCAGCTTCCCGGCGGCATTGAGGTATGCCACCGCAACCGGCGGCTTAAACTTCGTAATCGTTGGAGGGGCAGGCTTGTCTTTGGCGTCGTCATCGTCGTCCGTGGGTTGGTTGTTAATCTTGGGGAAAAGTTCCGTGGCGACCCGCGCGCACCCTTGCCCCGAACCTATCTGCGCGTGCTCAGTGGAGGCGGAAAAGGCGTACTTGTTGGTAGAGGCCGGATCGGCACAGGTTTCGCGGTTTATGTGAACCGAAACTGCGGCACCGGTCTGAGAGTCCTTCGCGTGGTAAGTCCATGAATCGGTTGAACCATCCCGGGCTACATCGGTGGGCTCCAGCGGGATCGGTGGATACCCGTTCCGGTCCATCCGTTCCGGCCCCCTGAGCCCTATCCGTACACTCCAGGACTGGTCGTTCCCTTGAACCAGGAGCAGTACGGGGTAATGGGTGGATTGAGGCGCCGGTGGTCCGACCGCAGGCTTTTTGGCTTGAGACGGCACAGCAGACTGTTGCGAGGGTGGCGGTGGAGTCGGTTGTTTCGGGGGCTGCTGAGGCGGTGGCTGCTGCTGAGCCGGCGGCTGCGGCGTTTGAGCACGACACAAGTGCGCCGTGAACAGCACGGCGGACGCACCAAGAAGCAACCGTGCTAGTGGGGACTGTGGCACGCGGATCCTCCCGAACAAGCAGGATACCCTCTGGCGGGGAAGCACACAATCTGGACGAAGGGACGGTGTGAGCAGGGTGAACCAAAGGATTATGGCGGGCAACTGCTAGCGAAATAAAAGCGAAAAAAACTTGACATGGCGAACAAAAAGCGAAATACTTGGCCGTGCTTCGAGGTGGGCTATGTCTCCAGTTCTTTCCTCCACGGCTAGGACCTTTGGTATCCGACGCCGCCGCGCTTCACAATCCACGGCAACTCTCTTTCCTGTTAGCCCAAATGCGACAAGCCCAACACCAAGGGCCGATGATTCGCCAGGAGGTGTCTACAAGGTCCACGACTACGTCGGTGACAATGTGGAAACCGCAGCGAACGCCGGCTTAGGCGGCAGCACTTCGGGTTACACCACGGCGGATTGCCCCCCGCCGACCTCGCGAGAGGCGGTCCCGCGCGGTCTTCAAAGCCGCGCGGAGCACCGGACCCAAGACGCAGCCGTACCGCTGGTGGGCATTGCCCGCCTCGCAGCATGCTCTCCCCCCGCGGAGAGCCATCGCAAGTCCGCCGAACGACCGGAGTATTTCCTGCTCCCGGTGAAGTCCATCCTGAACCGCTGCGATTCGGCCCGCGTCCCGTTCGATTGGACGATCAATCCCTACCGCGGCTGCGAGTTTGGCTGCCTCTATTGCTACGCGCGCTACACCCACGAATACATGGAGCTGGACGGCGGGGAATTCGAGCGCAAGATTTTCGTTAAGAAGGATGCCGCACCGCTGCTGGCCTACGACGTTAACCACAAATATTCGTATGCCTCCGAAAGCTCGGGCGGTGAAAAGCCGGAACACATTGCCATTGGCACGGCCACCGATCCGTACCAACCTGCTGAACGCGAATATGGAGTGACCCGCGCGTGCCTCGAAGAATTGTCGAAGCGCGAAGGCATGAGCATTTCCGTAATCACCAAATCGAACCAGATCGTGCGCGATATCGATATCTTCAAGAAGATTGCCGAACGGTCCGAGCTTTCTCTGAACATCACGATCACAACGCTGCGCGCAAGGCTGGCGCGATTGCTCGAGCCCCGCGCTCCTCGCCCGGACCTGCGAATTGCCGCCGTGAAGCAATTGCGAGAAGCGGGCCTCCGAGTCGGGGTGTCCGCTTCACCGCTGATCCCTGGCATCACCGATCGCGAAGGCGAACTCGAAGCAGTAGCCGAAGCCGCCCACATAGCAGGCGCTCAATGGTTTTTCTCCGGAGTCCTCTTCCTAATGCCATCCTCCGCCAAACAGTTCCTGCCGTTCATCCGCGAAAAATTTCCCCGTCTCACGAAGCAATACGAGGAGTGGTACACAAAAGAAGCCTACGCCCCCGAGAAGTACCGCAAACAAATCGCCGAACGCGTAGCGCGCATTAAACAAAAGTACGGCTTCGATTCCCGCCCTCAGCGGGACACGCAGCGCACAACACCATGCGCCCAGATGAAGCTTGGCTGGGGAGCCGCCGCAGTCAGCTCAGAGTTGCAAGGCATGCGTTCTTGCGCCGCAGGGTAGGAAATCGAACAAACTCTAGGACTCTCCCGCTCTCTCAATGAGATCCCGCAGCACGGTTTCCAGGCTGACGCTTCCTTTGCGCGAGCCAGCTTCGCCATTCTCGAATTCAATCCAGCCTTCGTTGAAGCCGTCGAGCATTCGCGCTCGTGGCCCTGGGTTCTTCATTCCCTGCGAATTGAAGAGCGGCTCCCAAGTTTCGCGGGGAACCACTTCCATTCGCACCGGGTGGCCAAGCAGACGCGCGAAAGTGGCTGCGACCTCGTTAGGAGTTACACGATGCGGACCTTCCAACTCGACAACGCGGTGATCCTTCCATGTTTCGCGGAGCAGTTCGGCGGCGACGCGCCCGATGTCCGCGGTGGCAACCATGGGCACGGGTTTGTCGAGTGGCTGGAGAAAGCTTGGAACCACGCCACTTCTGGTCGCTGGAGCAACGTCCCAGGCCGCATTCTCCATGAACCATCCGGGCCGCAGAAACGTAATCGGTACGGGCGACGTTCGCAGCTCTTGCTCGATGAGCGTGTGCTGCGAAAGCAGGTTCGATTGGATTGCCTGCGCGCCGATGGTCGACAAGTAGACGACTCGATCTGGACGCGCCGCGTCCAACGCCACTCGCAGTGCCGCAGCTATGGCACGAGCCTCGGGAAACTCCGGCAAGGGATCAAAGCTCGGCGGAACGAGCACAAAAACTCCTTCCGCCCCTTTGAATGCCGCGGCAAGTGCAGCCGCATCCTCTATATCCGCTGTCGCAAGCTTGCAGCCGCACTGCGTCCAAACTTCCCCTTTGCTACCGTCGCGCACAACCGCGCGAACAGGCAGTTTCGCCCTCAAGAGGTTGCGTGCTACTTCACCACCCACCTTGCCGGTAACGCCCATGACTGCAAACATTTTCAGCTCTCTCCTTACGGTGATTAAGTGATCAAAGGCGCTGCTGCTTGAAGCGCAAGGCGCAACAAAATTGGATGGTTTTCTCGGGTACTTGGGTGTACTTCAGCTGAGCTTTTAGACAAGTACTGTTTGCCAGTGCTGTTGCCTGTTTCGGAGCGCCGGGATTGCGCCGAACTTCCTCAGCCTCAATGACGCTCGGCTAGCTGCGGCCCCGGCGGGAGGTGAGCTTCGAAATAGCCGAGAATGTTCGTGTAAACGTCGAGGCTGGTGCCTTTGCCTTCGAAGATGCCGTGAGTGCGGCCTGGGTAGACGCGCATATCGAACCGCTTGCCGAGCGAGATCAATTTGTTGACGAGCAGTTCGAAGCCCTGGAAATGCACGTTGTCATCCCCCGAGCCGTGCATCACCAGCAAGTCTCCCCGCAGGCCCGGAGCGAAATTGATGGCCGAACTTTCTTCGTAAGCTTTCGGACTGTCCTGCGGCAATCCCATATACCGCTCTTGGTAAATGCTGTCGTAGAGTCGCTGGTCGGGCACCGATGCCACCGAAACTCCAACACTGTAAATTTCCGGATAGCGAAACATCAGATTGAGTGTCTCCGTTCCGCCGCCGCTCCAACCCCAAACTCCGACGCGCTTAGCATCAATATAAGAGTGAGTCTTTTCCAGCGATTGAAGTGCAGCGGCCTGCTCCTGCGACGAACGCGGCCCGACATTTCCGTAGACAACCTTCCGCCACTCGCGCCCGCGCGGGGCAGGCGTGCCTTGATTATCAAAGCTCGCCACGAGGTAGCCGGCGCTCGTCAGTGCGCGGTCGAACATGGACGACCACCGGTCCGCGGTAGTCTGTCCAGCAGGTTCGGAATAGACATTCACAATCAGCGCATATTTTTTCGCAGGATCGAAATTCGGCGGCTTCATCAGCCATGCATCCACCATCAAACCGTTCCCCGCATCCACTTTCATAAATTCCGCTGGTCCGCCCGATAGCGGCTTCACGCGCTCGGCCAGGGCGAAATTGTCCGCGGTGTTTCGCATCACGCGATGATCGGGCAAGTGCACCACTTCCGACGTGAGCGGTTCATTGAAGGACGAGTAGTTGTGGAAGGCCCATTCGCCGTTCGGCGAAATCGTGTAGGAGTGCGTGCCAGGTTTATTCGGTGTAATCCGTTCCGGCGCAGCCGAACCATCCAACCGCGTTCGATAGAGATAACGCTGCGTTGGATTATCGGGCGACGCGATAAAGTAAACCCATTTTTCATCCGGGCTGACTCGATCCAGGCTTACGACGTCAAAATCGCCGCGCGTGACGAGTTCCGCTTTGCCGGATTCGCGCGCGACACGATACAAATGCCTCCAACGGTCACGCTCGGTCAGCACCAGAAATTCACGACCCTGGTTGACCCACAAAACAGACGCATTCACGTCCACCCAAGCGCGGTCTTCGTCCACGAAAACCGTCCGTGCCACGCCGGATGATGCATCAGCGAGTAGAAACTCATTCTTGTTCTGCAACCGGTTCATGTGTTGCAGCAAAACGTGGCCGGAATCCGCCCAGCCCATCTGCGGAATATAGAAATTGTGCGGATCTCCGGCCGTCTGCATCCAGACGACCGGCTCACCCGTGGCACTCGCAACGCCAACGCGAACTGCAGAATTCTGTGTCCCGGCAAGTGGATACGGATACTGAAGCGTCTGCGGATACGGGCCTGTACTTGGATAAGGAATTCCGGTCACAATTTCGCCGCGCGGCGCTCCGAGATCGTAGATCAGCGTGTAGTTCTTTACGCCGCTCGTGTCGAATTGCCAGAACGCGATCCTGAGGCTGTCTGGACTCCACTCAAACCCATCGCGGATGTCAAACTCTTCTTCATTCACCCAATCGGAAGTGCCGTTGATAACGGTGTCTGAGCCGTCGCGCGTCAATTGTGCGATTTTTCCGCTAGCCAGTTCTTCTACGTAAACGTTGTTCCCGCGAACGTATCCGACCTTCGTATTGTCCGGCGAGAATTTGGCAAACATCAAGCTCGATGGAGGAGCATCGCCGTCAAGTTTGCGCAAAGCGCCGCTTTTCAAATCAAGAACCCAGTAATCTCCCCGCGTGTTCTGCCGCCAAACGGTTTGTGAGCTGGTGAATACGAGAACTTGCTGTCCGTCCGAGGACAGCGTGTAGTCTTCGACGGGCAGCGGCGTTTTCCCTCCAGCAGGAATCAGGCGATTGGCCGCGACCAGAATATCACGAGCACCAGTCGCGGTCTGGTAGCGAACGATGTCGTTGCCGCCGCCCGCCGCTGCAGGCTCTATCGCCAAATAGGCATCTCCATTCCCCAGCCAGGTCCCTCCATGAAAGGTCTTCGCGCGGAATTCCGGATTGAACATGGTACGCGCGACGAGTTTCGCCGCAGACTCCCGTTCATCGGCGCGAGCTGCAAGAAGGGCGCAGAATGCGAACGCAAAACTGAGAGCGATGAGCACGGCTGCTGGGAAGCGATCCTGCTTTTTCGCCGATCGACTGGACGCCCTAAATTTGGTCTTCTTTTGCATCCTGCCTGCCCTCCCTCAATCAGCTGCGGAAGAAAACACTATCAGATTCCACTCCGTGCGCGTCTGAGAACAAGCGGCACAAACCATTGCGACGTTCTGTGCTTCTTAGCGCGCTATGATCAGTTGTATGGATCCGTGCAGACTAGCTCGTGTTGCGGGCGAAGACCACCATTCCATTCGCAGGAATCACGATATTGGCTGAAGCTTGTAATCCGTGCAGCGGACCGCCGGCCGCCGAAATTCCTCCGCCATTGCCCGCCACAACGGGATTGACCCAGTTATCGTAGATATCGCTGTTGAAAACTTCGATCCACGATCCGGAATATGGGAAACCGATGGCGTAGTTGTACCAGGTTGTTTCTGCCAGGGTGGCGACTACGATCATGTCGTTTCCCGTGCCATCAACCCATCTGTGAAAGGCAATCACGCGGTTTTGGTCGTAGACATGGAACGCATTCACATTTTCTACGCGCAGGGCAGGCTGATTCCAGCGCAGCCGGATGAGGTCTTGCGTGAAGCGCAAATGATCCACCATCGCCTTGTCGCTTCCGGTATCGAGGCCGCTCCACCCAATGAGATGCGCCGAGTCTGTTGGGTCACAGTTCCATTGCCTGTCTTCGAGAAATTCCTGGCCCATGAAGAGTTGCGGGATTCCTGGAGCAGTCAGAAGAAGTCCGGTCGCAAATCGCGAGCGGCTGCGCGCGTACCAGGAGCGATGGTTCGAGCCGTCGGCCAGAGCCGGTATGCGCAAGTCGCGGCCTTCGTCCACTATGTCGTGGTTCTCGACGCTGGTGACGGCCTGCCAGGCATGCAGTAGATCTGATGGAAAAAGATTGGCGGCGATGGCATCGAAATTCACAGACGCGCTTTGTCCTTGCGACGCTTGCTGGATGGCGGTGCGGATGGCGACGCGCAAACCATCATGTTGCAGTACGTCAAATCCCGCGCCTCCACTGCTTGTCGGCGCAACGAGGGAAGATCGTGGCTGCGTATATTCGCCGGGCCAGTACTCGGCATTTTGCAGCAGGCGCGGTTTGAGAAAGCGAAGCGTGTCGGTGAGATTGCCGCAAAAGCTCCAGCCCGAGTCTCCGTTCATGGAGAGGAGCGCGCTGATTTCGTCACAGCGAAATCCATCGACGTGGAACTCGTCGACGTAGTAGCTGGCGCTGTTAAAGATGAACTCGCGAACGTCGGCATTCCACAGCGCGAAGGATAAACCGCCAGCAAGTCCCTGGTTCGTGAAGTAGAGACTTTGGTTGTTGTCGCTGGTATCGGCAGCGCGATCCCAAAAATAGAGGCTTTGATCATCGCCCTGGAATCCGCCGGCATGGTTGTAGACCACATCGAAAGCCACCGCAATCCCATAGAGATGACACAGGTCGACCATCGCCTTTAGTTGTGCTGGTCCGGAAGCGATGGCGCTGATTGCCAACGGAGAAAATCCCTTCACACCAAGCAGGCGATTTATGGTCGCGAGATATCCGGAGAGTCCAGCCTGCCCGGTTACGACGTAGGGAAAGTCCGGAGAAAAGTAGTCCGCGCCGTTGTACCCCATGGATGGATCGGTCTCGAGTTCGTCGATGGGAAGCGGCCGAAGCGCATTGACTCCGAGCGCCACCAAGTACTCGATCTTTCCGATTACATCGAGAAAACTGGAGGCCACCCTTGGCGCGCTGGGTGCATAAGTTCCTACATGCAGTTGGTACACGATCATGTTGGAAAAGTCTGGCGTGACAAACCCCGCGTCGTGCCACGGGTACGCTGTCGCCGAGCGAATCAGGCAGCTGCACGTCGGAAATGGAACATCCTCCGCCATCTCCCGCGCATACGGATCGCGCTTGTACCCGCTTGTCGGGTTCGCGCCGACAACCCAAAAATGATAAGGGTCGCCGTCTTGAGCCCCTGCGATAAAGCCGGTCCAATATCCGTTGGCATCCTTGGCCATGAGCAAGTCATCGGTCTGGCCGGTTCTTAGCTGACCTCCAAACGTGCCGTTCACATAGACAGCTGTGGCGCGCGGCCCCCAGGCGCGAAACGTCGCTCCTCCGTTTACCAAGGTTGCGCCCATAGGGGTTGTTGGCAGGATGTTGGATTGAGAAATCATGCGAGGTCTCCTCGGGGCTAGGAGTTGTAGATGAGGTCTTCGCGGCGTCGAAGGTCTAATTGTTAATTCGAGAGTATCGTACCGCGCGACTTAAGCGCTGTCTCGCGCAATTTTTGAGCTCGCGGTACTTGGCTTTTCGATTCGAGCCGTCGCGCCACGCGCCGACTCCGGGATAGCGATAGACCCAACAGCTGTGTTACTGCGCCAACCGAAACGTCAGGGGACAATGATGCGCGATTCTTCTCGCTTCAGTTCGGGAGCGGCAGGAAACTGGCTGCGAAGAAATTCAAGGTAGCGGCGGGCACGCGGACGGCCGTTCGTATGCAGCAGTCCCATCCGAAAAAGGAAGACCAGCAAAGTGAAGACCTCGGAGTCTTTTACTGCCGGGGCTGCCGCGCGTTCAGCGTTCTGCTGCTTGGATTCGTTTAGGAATGCGGCGAGCACAGCGTAAAGCTCGCGGGGAAGCGTCGCCTCCGGCGGTTTTTCGTAAAGGATGCCGGAGCCGAGCGTCTTGTACGTTTCGGCGAGCGCCTGGAGCGCGGCCAGCACATCGGGATCGGTGGTGGCGGGATGCGCCGCTGAAAATTTCGCCGCCGTGAACGCCAGCCCAGAAAGCACATTTTGGTGAGCGTAGATCACGTCTTGCGAAACTTTGACGTCGAGCAGCGGCGTGTCCGCTGGCAGCGACCGCTGGTGCTGATCTTCGTAGCGATGCGCCGCTACGAGATACGCACAGTCCTGCGGGCAGTCAATCGATACTTCGCGGCCTGTCCCGCAGCAGACCGCGCAGATTTTCTCGCCCTTCGCCGGACAAAATCTTTCAGCTTTGCGCTTTTCACAGATCGCACAGGACACATCGGCTCCCAGTGACACACAGACAAACCAGCAGAGTACTCTGCGGACAGTGAAAAGACAAAATAGCTAAAAAACAAAAGTACGCCGAACCATCGTTTGGTCCCCCGAGTGTATCGGCATGGAATCGGCCGGCCGCGGAGGAAAAGTCGCGCCGGGAATTGTAGGAAGGCCGCAGGAGCGGTCGACCAACACGATGGTCACCGGACCCGCGGCTTGTACCCGGAGCTGCAAATCAATCCCATCGGCCGGCGGATTGGCGTAGTCGAAGCCCCAGTGCCCAGCTTGATGCCATCGTGCCTCCGACGGCTTGCCAAGATCGTGCCCATTGACGCTAGCGCTGAGAACCTCAGCTTGCGCGACTCCGAGGTGGAGAGTACGAGCGTGGCGCGGCGTAGTGATCCGAAGATGAAGCGTACGCGTCGCGCCGTCGGAAGAGTCTTCGAGAAGTTCCGCCTGCGGAGGCAGAAGCACGACGGAAGGCGCCTCGTGCTGGAAAAATTCGATGGGATACCAGTCGGGAACGAAGTCGGGCAGCTTGCCGCGCGAAGGAGAGTTGCCCAGATATTGAGCGGTCCATGGATCGATGCGAGCCACGGAACTGGTCCACAGAGCTCTACCGGTATCAGCGTCAAGAGCGTACGAAAGCAGGCTGGGTTTCGGATGAGTCGAAGAATAACGTGTTGTTCTTGCCGCAAAAATACACAGTACAAGGGCGGCGGCGAGCGCGAGTATCGCAAGTAGTTTACCGGAAGATTCGAGCACGGGATCGAGATACGGGAACAGAAAAAAGAAAAACACGCCGAAAGTTAGGCTCAGCAGTTGAGTGCCCAGCGTGGTGAAACCGAGCGCAGCGTAAAAACCCTGCAAAAGAGGAGCGAAGAAAATAAGCGCGGGCACGCTCAACACGCAGAGAAGCAATGCGGCGAGAAACGAGAGCCGCCCGGGGCGAAAGGCCGTCGTAATACTTGCAACTAGGCCGGCGAGCAACGGCCACACGAACAGATAGCTTCCGCCAGGGAGCCATCTCGTTGTAACCAGAATCAGGACAAAAATCAGGAGCGCGCCTCCAAGAAAAAACGCGGGTGGCGCAATTCGCTTGCGAAACAGAGAGTAGA
>Ga0210394_10005329_pt1 | contig 14466 bp, 10 predicted proteins | sample IncBWC12MmetaG_FD_160121 | JGI IMG/M metagenome (GOLD analysis project Ga0210394, IMG submission 160121) | Forest soil microbial communities from Barre Woods Harvard Forest LTER site, Petersham, Massachusetts, United States - Inc-BW-C-12-M | ecosystem: Environmental > Terrestrial > Soil >...
TGACGAGTTTCGCCGAAAGCAGCGCTGAGTCGGCGATCGGCACGATTTGATCGTCGTCCCCGTGCATGATCAACACCGGTACATGGATGGCTTTGAGGTCCTCGGTGAAGTCCGTCTCCGAGAACGCCTTGATGCAGTCGTAGTGCGCCTTGGCACCGCCCATCATTCCTTGACGCCACCAGTTGTCGATCACGCCTTGCGAGACCTTCGCGCCGGGGCGGTTGAAGCCATAAAAAGGACCGGACGGAACGTCGCGGAAGAACTGCGCGCGATTGGCCACCAGGGCGGCCCGGAACCCGTCGAATACCTCGATCGGCAAGCCCCCCGGATTGCTAGCGGTCTTGACCATGATCGGGGGCACCGCGCCAACCAGCACGGCCTTGGCCACGCGCCCGGCGCCGTGCCGGGCGACGTAACGGGCCACTTCGCCGCCACCCGTCGAGTGCCCGATGTGGACCGCATTGCGCAGATCAAGATGGGCCGCGAGTTGCGCGACGTCTGCCGCATAGGTGTCCATTTCGTTGCCGGTCGCAGTCTGGGATGAGCGGCCGTGCCCGCGGCGATCATGCGCGATGACCCGGTAACCGTGCGACAGGAAATACATCATCTGCGCGTCCCAGTCGTCGGATGACAGCGGCCAGCCATGATGAAACACGATCGGCTGTCCGCTACCCCAGTCCTTGTAATAGATCTGAGTGCCGTCCTTCATCGTAATGCTGCTCATGGGAGGTTCTCCTGTGTGGTTGACAGACAGTGCGGCGGCCGAGTGGGACTGCGACTGGGCCGCCTGTTCCGCGGTGGCTCCGCGGGGCAGCGCCACCGCAGCGGCGATCCCGAGACTCGCTTCGAGAAACGTTCTTCGCGAGGCTTGTGTTCGCATGTGAGTTCCTTTCGCGCGCCGAAGACGGGCAGGATATTGCCGGCGGTGTGCGGACTTGGAGTTCGGCGGCGCGACGACACCTCGATCGTTGCACGAAGGAAAGTGCTCATCTTTCGGATTCGTGCGTTGAGTTACGGGTTCATGCGCTTAGCCTGATCGGTGAACCTCCTCCCCAACCCTATTGAGACTCCTCCAGGCGTCGTTGAAGCACTTCGCAGAACGCGCGGATGGCAGGCGAGGTCGGTCGTTCCTTCAATTGCAGCAGGAATAGGGGACGAACGAGAGGCGAGTCGCTCGGATAGTTCAGTGCCTTGACCTGCTCGAGCGTGATGAGTTCGCGCAGGACGCGTGCCGGGAGCATGGCGATTCCGAGCCCGCGAGCGACCGCACGAGCGATCCCTTCGTTGCTGCCCAACTCGATCGTGCGTCGGGGCGATATGCCGTGTTGGCGCATCATTTGTTCAGTGACATCACGGGTCCCGGAACCTGGCTCGCGCAATAGCCAGACCTGATCGTTCACCTCTTCCAGGCTCGGTTTGCGCCGCCGCGCGATGGCAGCGCTCGGCTGCGCGACGATACGCAGCTTGTCGTCCCGCCAATGCGTCGCGACAACGCGCGGATCGTTGACGGCGCCTTCCACGAGCGCGACATCGAACTCACACTCGATCAAGGCTTCGGACACCATCTGCGTGTTACCGACCCCGATCTTCAGTTCAATCGAGGGGAATTTGCGGAAAAACTCGGCTGCGTAAGGCGGCAGCCAGTAGCCCGCGATGGTGCTGCTGGCACCCACCGGCAATCGTCCGCGCTTGAGGCCGACTCGCGCGCTGATGTCCTCGCTCGCAGCCCGCTCCAGGGCGAAGATGCCTCGTGCGTGCTCGAGCAGCGCGGCCCCGTTTGCGGTGAGCCGTACGCCTTTGGCGCCTGCGGCGCCCCGCTCCACCAACGGCAGATCCAGTTGATGCTCCAGCTCCCGTACCGCCTTGGACACAGCGGGTTGGCTGACGAACAGCGCCTCCGCAGCCCTGGAAAAGCTCCTTCGCTCGGCAACGGTGAAGAAGACGCGGAGGAGGTGCAGGTTGATATGCATAACGTTTACTCATCGACTCGTGAAATATATGTATTGGACTCATGATACGCCAACTCATAACCTGCGACCCATGCAGTGACCACCCAGTCGGATATCTGCAGCAGGCATCCGTGTTTGTAATGTGATCAACCATCCGTTAACCGAAAGGATCTGAAAATGAAGATGCATGTTCTTACGGCCGCGGTTCTGGCCGCGCTGGCCTCGCGGGCAGTATTGGCAGCAAGCGAAGGCGGCGACACATGGTCTGCGGTCGAACCGGCTCCGCAGTCGACCTACTCGACGCTGCAGTCCGCCTCAGGGGTCGATTCGCCGGCCCCCGCCCCGGATGCCGCTTTCGAAGGTTCGGAGGGCGGGGACACCTGGTCGTCTGTGCAGGCCCTGAGCGAGACGCCTGTTGAGCAGGCGAGCAGCCACGACCGAGACGGCCGAATCAACTCAGAGTACGCCGGCGAGGTTGGTGGTTCCGAGGGCGGCGACACCTGGTCGCGTTTCCTGCCGCAGCTTCAAGGCCACCCGATGGGCTCTGCCGGTCTGGCCTCGGCGTCGCGCTTCGAGCAGCGTTGACTTACCGCCTCGACGTCTGGCAGCGACCGTTTCGGGGTCGGCTGCTTCAGACGAACCCGAACGCGGTCAGCGTCGAGGCGATCGTCAGGCCATCGCAAGGATTACCGCAACAGCGACGGAGGTTACCGATGAACGATCATGATCGTTACGTTTTCGAACCGAGGCGGAGGCTTCTTGGTGGCCTCGGCGCGTTGGGGATCGCCGCGTTATCCGGCTCGTTAACCAGTAAGGCGGCCGAAACCGATTCGATCGCGCTGCCGTTTGCGAACGGCGACCGGGTACTGACCTCCAGCTTTCCCCAGAAATCGAACTTCATCCTGCAAAGAACACGGCCGCCGCTGCTGGAGACCCCGTTCGAGGTTTTCGATCAGGGTGTCCTGACTCCGAACGATCGGTTCTATGTCCGGTGGCACCTTGCGAACATTCCCACCTCGGTCGACCCGGCGACGTTCCGTCTGGACATTCGCGGTCACGTCAACAAGGTGGTGAGTCTGACGCTGGACGAGATCGTGAACAAATTCGAGCGAACCGAGATCATCGCGGTGAATCAGTGTTCAGGCAACTCGCGCGGTTTCTTCAAGCCCCGTGTCCCGGGCGGCCAATGGGCCAACGGGGCGATGGGCAACGCGCGCTGGACGGGGGTATCTCTGAAAAGTCTTCTGGAATATGCAGGTGTCCGCGCGAACGCCGTACAGGTCCGCTTCAACGGTCTGGACAGTGGCGTGATCCCGGCGACTCCCGATTTCATGAAGTCGCTCGCGATCGATCACGCCCTGGACGGCGAAGTGATGGTTGCGTACGCGATGAATGGCAAGCCGCTGCCGCTGCTCAACGGTTATCCGCTGCGGCTCGTGGTGCCGGGGTGGTACGCCACCTATTGGGTCAAGATGCTGAACGACATCGAGATCCTCGACCGACCCGACGACAACTTCTGGACCACGAAGGCTTACCTGATCCCCGACACTCCTCTTGCAAACGTCCGTCCCGGAGAGAAGGATTTCAAGCTCGTGCCGATCAGCACCATGCTGCCCCGTTCGTTCTTTACGAATGTTCGCACCGGCGTGACGGTGCGCCCTGGACAGTCGATGCCCGTGCGAGGGATCGCATTCGGCGGCTTTCACGCACTCAAGCGAGTGCTTTTCTCGACCGACGGGGGGCAGACCTGGAGCGAGGCGAAGCTCGGTCGGGACCATGGCAAATACAGCTTCCGGCAGTGGCAGGCGAGCATCAATTTTCCGCAGGCGGGCCGACGGGTGCTGATGGCGCGCGCCGTGGATGCGACCGGGCAGATGCAGCCCAACAGCCCGAACTGGAACGGCGCGGGGTTCATGCGGAATGTCATCGAATCCGTTGAAGTCAACGTGGCCTAGGACGAGGAGCACGAGCGATGAAGGCAAAGCCGCGCCATATTGAGATTGTCCTGGCGGGCCTGCTGCTGGCAGGAACCGCCGCGGCAGTGCTGGGAAATGACGACCTGAGAGAATCGAACAGCGCTCGAGCGAGGCCGCAAGGCGAGCCGGTTCCTGCCGTCCATTTTGCTCCGCTCAACGTCGAGCTGCCGGTCAGCTCGGTGGTGTTCCCGGCGGGTAAAGGTTCGGAAATCGCCAACGCCTATTGCCTGATGTGCCACTCGGCGGGCATGGTGCTGCGGCAGCCTGCGCTGACCGTCGACGAATGGCAGACCGAGATCAGGAAAATGCAAAGTGCGTTCGGTGCCCCGATCCCGGCCGACCAGGTGGACGCGCTCGCCCGCTACCTCAAAGGGATCAACGGCCGCAAAAGCGACTCGAAACCCTCAACGGTCGATAGCCAGGGCAGCTGAAGCAGGCCCAGTCCGCCATATTGACACCATGCTGTCGGTCCAGGCGGACTGCTCGGAGTACCTCTCCCCCTGGAATGTTGCTTTCCTGCATTCCTGTCGCACCCGCGATCGACACTTCGTATTCGTGGCTTTCGAAGAGGGCATATATCACTGGCGGAACCGCCGGTCTTGTGAAATCGTCCGAAATCTATGAAATTGTCTCGGCTTGCGTTCACCGACTATCGGCATCCCGCGAGTCGCTGCCGAAGCATGGCGCGCGTCAGCGCGCGAGATTCCCATTCGGGACGAATCGAAAGTGGTGCGGCACCCTTGAGGTGATTTGCTGGAAAAAATGTGACACATTCGACGACGGTATCGCTGGTTCTCGGCAGCGGCGGCGCTCGGGGCCTGAGTCACATCGGCGTGATTCAGTGGCTGACCGAAAACGGCTACGAGATTCGCTCGATCGCAGGCTCCTCCATGGGTGCGCTCGTCGGGGGGATATTCGCTGCGGGCAAACTCCAAATCTATGCAGAGTGGGTGTTGGCGCTTGAACGCATGCAGGTGGTACGCATGCTCGATCCGGCATTCGGCCGCCCGGGGCTCTTCAAGGGCGAGCGCATCATGGCCGTACTGCGCGAGATGATTGGCGACTTTGCGATCGAGGATCTACCGATATCGTTCACGGCGGTCGCAACTGACCTCGCCTCTGGCGAGGAGGTGTGGCTGCGCGAGGGAAAACTGTTCGACGCCATCCGTGCCTCGATCGCGATTCCTCTGATCTTCACACCGTTCGAATACCGCGGTCGGAAGCTGGTCGACGGTGGCTTGGTGAATCCGGTTCCGGTTGCACCCACCCTGAGCGACACAAGCGAGCTGACCGTCGCCGTCAACCTGAGCGGTCCCGTCGAGTGGAGGCCGTCTGCGCCTCCGAGCGAACCGGTTCCTGACGGCAAAACCTATCGGAACCGCATCCGCGCCTTCATCGACCGCTTGCAACTCTCGCGGGCGCCCGCCGCACGTCCGGGTGGGATGATCGATGTTGCGCTCGCATCGATGGAAACGATGCAGAACCTGATCGCACGCCTGAAGCTCGCCGCTTACTCGCCCGACATAAAGGTCGAGATACCGCGCAACGCGTGCGGCTTTTATGAGTTCTGGCGCGCGGAGGAGTTGATCGCCCTCGGGCGCGAACGTACGGCGCAGGCCTTTGCGGCAGTTGGAGTTTGAATTACTGGTCCGTGCATAGACTGGGGCTACAACCGCACGCAGTCGACGCAGTACTCGATCCCGCCCGCACCCGCGCCTTCGCGCTTCACCAGTCCGTGGATGTCAGTCTCGAAGCCGGGGAAGGTCTCGTTCAGGCGGCGCGCGAACTCCAGGTAATTGACGATCTTGGCGTTGATGCGCTCGCCCGGAATCAGCAGCGGGATTCCCGGCGGGTAGGGCGTGAGCAGCACGGCCGAGATGCGGCCGTGGAGCGCCTCGATCCGCACCCGGTCCAGCTCGCTATGAGCCATGCGCGCATAGGCCTCGGCCGGGATCATCACTGGCTCCATGTCCGAGAGATACACGTCGGTCGTCAGGCGCGCGATGTCGCTGTCGCGGTAGATGGCGTGGATCGAATCGCACAGGTCGCGTAGGCCGCGGGCCTCGTAGCCCGGCTGCCCGCGCAGGAACTCCGGCATCACGCGCCACAGCGGCTGGTTTCGGTCGTAATCGTCCTTGAACTGCTGCAGCTCCGTGACGAGCGTATTCCAGCGGCCCTTCGTAATGCCGATCGTGAACATGATGAAGAACGAATACAGACCCGTCTTCTCGACCACAATGCCATGCTCGGCCAGATACTTGGTCAGGACCGCGGCCGGGATCCCCCGCTGAGCGAAGGCGCCGTCCACATCCAGGCCCGGCGTGATAACCGTGGCCTTGATCGGATCGAGCAGGTTGAAGCCCGGCGCCAGGTCGCCGAAGCCATGCCAGCGCTCGCCGGCGCGCAGCATCCAGTCGGCCCGCCGCGGCGCGCCCTCCGGCATCTCGGCGTCCGGCCCCCATACGCGGAACCACCAGGAGGCGCCATACTCGGCCCCGACCTTACGCATCGCGCGCCGGAAATCGAGCGCCTCGGCCAGCGACTCGGCCACCAGCGCGGTACCGCCGGGCGGCTCCATCATCGCCGCCGCGACGTCGCACGAGGCGATGATCGCGTACTGCGGCGAGGTCGAGGTGTGCATCTGGAAGGCTTCGGTGAACATCCACGGGTCGAGCCGCTCGGTCTCCGAGTTCTGCACCAGGATCTGCGAAGCCTGCGACAACCCGGCCAGGAGCTTGTGGGTCGACTGGGTCGAGAACAACATCGATTCGCGCGTGCGACTGCGGGCCTTGCCGGTGGCGTCGAGCCCGCCGATCGCGTACATGTCGCGGTAGAAATCGTGGAACGCGGCGTGCGGCAGCCAGGCCTCGTCGAAATGCAGCGTGTCGACGCGGCCGTCCAGCTCGCTCTTGATGGTCTCGACGTTGTACACGATGCCGTCGTAGGTACTCTGCGTCAGCGTCAGGATGCGCGGCCGGCCTTCGGTGCCGCGCACCAGCGGATGGCTGCGGATGCGCCGCTGGATCGACTCCCAGCGCAGCTCCTGCAGCGGTATCGGGCCGATGATGCCCAGGTGGTTGCGGGTCGGCGTCAGGAACACCGGGATGGCGCCGGTCATCGTAATGGCGTGCAGCACCGACTTGTGGCAGTTGCGGTCGACCACCACGACGTCGCCCGGCGCCACGGTGTAATGCCAGACGATCTTGTTCGAAGTCGAAGTTCCGTTGGTGACGAAGAACAGGTGGTCGGCGCCGAAGATGCGCGCGGCGTTGCGCTCGGCCGCGCCCACGGGCCCGGTGTGATCGAGCAGCTGGCCGAGCTCGTCGACCGCGTTGCACAGGTCCGCGCGCAGCAGGTTCTCGCCGAAGAACTGGTGGAACATCCGCCCGACCGGGCTCTTCAGGAACGCCACCCCGCCCGAATGGCCGGGGCAGTGCCAGGAGTACGAACCTTCCTGCGCGAACCGAGTTAGCGCCCGGAAAAACGGCGGCGCCAAGCTGTCCAGGTAGGCGCGGGCCTCGCGCAGGATGTAGCGCGCGACAAACTCGGGCGTGTCCTCGTGCATGTGGATGAAGCCGTGCAGCTCGCGCAGGATGCTGTTGGGCAGGTGGCGTGAGGTGCGTGTCTCCCCGTACAGGAAGATCGGGATGTCGGCGTTGCGGCGCCGTATCTCCTGCACGAAAGCGCGCAGCTGGTTCACGATGTCGCTGCCGCCGCCGGCGGCAAACTCCTCGTCGTCGACCGACAGCACGAAGGCCGAGGCTCGGCTGTGCTGCTGGGCGAAGCCGGCCAGGTCGCTGAAGCTGGCGACCGCCATGACCTCGCTCCCCTCGGCCTCCAGGCCCCGCACCAGCGCCCGGATGGCCAGGCCACTGGCGTTTTCCGAACGCACGTCCTCGTCGATCACAATGATCGGGAACCGGAACTTCATCGTCATCGCTGTTGCCCTTCTGCAACGGCGGCCCCGGGCCGCCGATTATGTGAACAGAACGTTGGTGAACTGCTGGGGATCGTCGCGATCCAGGTCCTCCAGGAACAGCCGCTCGCGCCCCGCCAGCGGCGAGCCTACCGGTACGCGCCCTTCGGGTTGCCGCACTTCGACAGGACCGCATCGTCGCACGGTGGTAGGCGCAGTGCACGGCCAATCGGTAAGCGGGGTCGCAGGCTGAGACGCTCGGCCAGTCTCACAGCCGCCTCGTGCGTGAAAGCCGGCGAGGGTGGGTCCGTCGGGCGGGCTCCGGCGCACCTTTATGATTTCGCCTTTCGGGCGGCGCACGGTGCGCTCGACAGTGTCGGCTTCGATTCCCGCTAAAGGCTCCTGGACGATGTATCGGCAACCCAGCCGAATGCGTATCGCCGTGTTGATCGCGATCGCGATCCATGCAGCGGTGCTGTTCCTGGTGCATCCGATCGCGCAGCGCCAAACGGACGAGGAGCCGGGTGATCGCATCGATGTCACATTGGCGCCCGGCGCGGTTGCTACGAAGTCCCCGCAGGCCAATATTTCGCACGTGCGCAACCCGATCGCCGCCCAAGCGCGAGCGGCCGCCCAAACGATATCGCCGGCGCCGGCCACCGCCGCAACGCATTCGGCCAAAGCCGGCAGCGGCGCGAGTTCACAGCAGGCGGAGCAGACGCCGGTCATGACGGCGCAGACAAACGAGCCGTCGGCGCCGACCAATCCGGCTGCCTCGCCTCAGACCCAAGCGGGGACCCCGGGTGAGCAAGTCCCGGGCGGCGGGCCGGTCGGCGTGGATTCGGTGGATCGGACCAGCGCCGGCGGCGGCAATGACCGAGCGGGTGCGGATGACGCTGCGGCCATCCTTTCTTACGTCAACAAGCTCACGCGCGCCATGCGGCGCCTGCCGCGCGGCGGGTACGCGAGCCCGCTGAAACGCAACGTGCGAGTGCAAATCGCGCTGGACCGCGGCGCCCCGTCCGTGCAAATCCTCGGCTCCAGCGATGTCCGGGAGTTCGATCAACTGTCGGTCACCGCCGCGGATCGGGCGCTGGTCGCCGTCAAGCCACCCGCCGAGCTGTTCGACAAGCGATTCCGATTTTCCGTGTGCGTCGAATTCAACGCCGAGAAGGACGATTATTCCGCTCACGACGAAGCTCGTGCAGGAAAGCTTGCTCCGGACGGCGTGCTGGATTTGTACTTCGAACACGGGGTTCAATGCGAGACAGCGGTCGCCAATAACGAGGACCACGAGGCAGAAAAGGCCCCCCCGTTGCCTCCGGAGCTTGTGCAATACCGAGACCAGTTGGTGGCCGAGGTGAAAAGGTTCTGGTTCTACCCGAGCGCGGCGCACCAGCGCGGCCAGCCAGGGCTGGAAGGCACCATCGCGGTCCAAATCGCGTCCGCTGGCGGCATTCCTCTGGCTCGCGCATCGTATTCGGCATCCAACCGGTATCCGGAGCTCAACGATGCGGCGGAGGTCATCGCCAGGCGCGCAATCGCGGCGGTCGCCCTGCCTGCCGAGCTGCAGGGCAAGCCGTTCCGCTTCGAAGTCTCCATTGAATTCAGGCCGGTGGATCTCTGAGGCGGAGCGATAGGCTGCGCCAAGATCGGCATTTGTCTAGTAACCTCCAAAGGAAGCCATGCAGTCGAATCGAGGATGTCCAACGGTAAGTTTCGCTAGGGCGGGTTGCCGAATGCACTCCGCGACAGGTCCGTGAACCTCGGCAAGGTGCCAGGCGTCGCCTGGCGGGTTGGGGCTTTCCTTCTGGCGGTCGCCATCGTGGTCGTCGTCGCGACCGGATGGTCGCGATGGGAGGGAAGAGCCAGCCACCAGGTAACCGACGACGCCTACCTGCAAGCGGACATCGTTCCGATCAGCTCGAAGGTCGCCGGCTACGTTCGAGAAGTGCCGGTTCAGGACTACGAGCGCGTCAGCGCCGGTCAGTTGCTGGCGCAGATCGAAGATCAGGACTACCGGGCGGCCGTGGCGCAAGGCACGGGTAACGTGGCGGCCGCCAAGGCCCAGCTTCAGGTCTTGACCGCTCAACGGGAGCTGCAGGCGGCCAACGTGAGCGCCGCCCGCGCGGTCGTGGAATCAAGCTTGGCGGCGCTCGATCAGGCCGGAAAGGACGTGGCCAGGCAACACGCCTTGCTCGACAGTGGATCGGGATCGGTCGACAGCACCGAACACGCTGAAACGAGACGAGCCGAGCTGCAGGCCCAGCTGGCGCAGAATCGCGCCCAGGTTGAAGCTGCGGCCCGGCAACTGGAGGTGCTGACGGCTCAACTGGCCCAAGCGCAGGCCACACTCGCGGCGCAGGAAGCCAGCCTGAACCTGGCGAGCATCAACCTCGGCTACACCCGCATCGTGGCGCCCCAGGATGGCGTCATCGCACAGCGGCAGGTGCGGCCCGGCCAGTATCTGGGCGTCGGCGGGCAGGTGACGATCCTGACGCCGCTTCCCCATGTCTGGGTCATCGCGAATTACCGTGAAACGCAGCTTACGCACGTCGAAGTTGGGCAGCCGGCCGCCATCACCGTCGACACGTTTCCGGGGCACACGCTGAAGGGCCATGTCCTGGCCCTGGCGCCGGCGTCTGGTTCGCAATTCACGTTGCTGCCACCGGACAACGCGACGGGAAACTTCACCAAGGTGGTCCAACGGATACCGGTGAAGATCGCAATCGACGACGCGGATGGACTCGCCGATCGGCTGCGTCCCGGCATGTCCGTCATTGCGTCGATCGATACGAAGCGGGACGGAACCACGGGGGCTCGGTGAGTGCCTCGGTTGCAGCCGTCGATATTGCGGCCTCGCAAGCGCCCGCGGCGCCGGCCCCCAGTCAGCTGCCGATTCAAGCCACCGGACTGCCCTGGCTCGGCCTGGCGGCCGTCCTGATGGGGACCTTCATTTCGACTTTGAGCGGGCGATTCTCGACATTCGCGCTCTCCGACATCAGGGGCGCGATGCATGCCGGCTTCGACGAGGGCGCGTGGATCACGACCGCGCAGACGGTCGCTCAGATGCTGGTCGCTCCGGTTGCGGTATGGGCCGGCAGCGTGTACGGGTCGCGCCAGATCCTGATTGTGTCGAGCCTGGGCTTTGCGCTGGTTTCCCTGCTGACGCCGTTCTCGCCGAACCTGCAGTCCTTGCTCGTCTTTCAGTTCATCGGCGGCCTGGCGTCCGGGTGTTTCATCCCGCTAACCCTGAGCTTCATCCTCCGGGTGACGCCGATGACGCTATGGTCGTACGCGGTGGCCGTGTACGCGCTGAACCTCGAGCTCTCGCTGAACATATCGGCCTCCCTGGAGGGCTGGTACGCCGATCACTGGTCGTGGCACTGGATCTTCTGGCAGAACGTTCCGCTGGCGCTGATCATGTCGGTCTGCGTGCATTTTGGAACGCAACGGCTGCCGCCGCTGCCCACGCCGATTCGCGGTGATTTATATGGTGTGGCCAGCTGCAGCGTGGGCCTGGCGCTGATCTACGCCGCGCTCGACCAGGGCAACCGGCTCGACTGGCTGAACTCCGGCCTGGTGTGCGGATTGCTGATTGCCGGCTGCGTGCTGATGGGGGCGTTCCTGCTGCATGAGCTGTTGACGCCGCATCCTTGGATCGATCTGAAGGCGTTCATCAATGGGCCGTTGCCGTTCCTGCTGCTGTTGGTCGCGCTGCTCAGACTGACGATCCTGTCGACGGCCTATCTGATTCCGCAGTACCTGGGAGTCGTGCGCGGCTTCCGTGCGCTGGAAGTCGGTCATACCCTGATCTGGATCGCCATTCCTCAACTCGTTCTGTGCCCGATCTCGGCGTTCATGTTGAGCAGGACCGACCCGCGCATTGCCCCGTCGGTCGGGCTGCTCTGCATCGCCGGCGCGTGCCTGATGGTCGCCACCGGCCTGACGCCATCCTGGGGGGCGGAAGAGTTTCTGCCGTCGCAGCTGCTGCAGGCGGTCGGCCAGAGCCTGGCGCTGTCCGGAATCGTCTTCTACAGCGTGCTGCATCTGAAGCCGGAGCTGATCCTGACGTTCGGCGCGATGCTTCAGATCGCGCGGTTGATGGGCGGCGAGATCGGGCAGGCGTTCGTGACTACGCTGGCGCGCGTGCGTGAACAGCATGCGTCGAACCTGATCGGATTGCACCTGCAGGCCGGCAATGCCGATGTCGTTCACCGCGTGCAGGCGTACGCGGCGGCGACCTCCCGCAGCGGCATACCCGATCAGGATTCGGGGATCGTGCTGCTGGGGCGCGTGGTCAGGCAGTTGGCGACGCTGCAGGGGGTCATTGACGCCTTCGTCGCCGTCGCGGCCACCGTCGCATTGGGCCTGTTGATCCTTGCGATGCTGGATCCTCCGCCGCGCGGCCCGGCCTCGCACCGGCCGCTGTTCGCTCGATGGCGCGCGGGGGGGCCATCGTGAAACTCCTGGCGCGCCTGGCGTGGGCGGCGAGCCTGGCCGCAGGACTGGCCGCGTGCGCGGTCGGCCCGGACTACAAGGCGCCGTCGCCGCCGAAGGACGCGACCGCGCCGCTGGTGTCGCCCGATTCGCCGGTCGCGACCGCGGCCGAAGCGCCTGACGCCTGGTGGAAGCTCTACGAGGACACCAGGCTCGACGCGCTGGTGCAGGAGGCATTCGCCGCCAATGCGGACCTGAAAGTCGCGCAGGCGAATCTGGCGGGCGCGCGGGCGATCTACCTGGCAGCGCGCTCGGCACGGCTGCCGAGCACGAACCTGGCGTTGGGCGTGAATTACGGGCGCGATGCGGGGACCGACGAGATCCTCGAGCTGACCGGTCGGCGCCCGGTGACGCTGTGGATCTACGACGCGTTGATCGATGTGAACTACGAGGTCGATCTGTTCGGCCACGTGCGGCGTTCGATCGAGGAGGCGGGCGCGGCCAGCGAGGTGAGCGCGGCCCAGCGGGACGCGGTGCGGGTGACGGTGGCCGCGGAGACCGCCCGCGCGTACGCCCAAATCTGCGCCGTCGGCGAACAGCTCGCCGTGGCCCGGCGTTCGCTGGACCTGGTCAGTCGCGAGAGCGACATCACGGCGCGGCGCCGTGCCGCCGGCGCCGGTTCCGAGTTCGACGTGGTGCGGGCCGAAACCGTCGTCGAGCAGGTGCGGGCGGCGATCCCGCCGCTGGAAGGCGAGCGCCGCGCGGCCCAGTACGAACTTGCGGCCTTGTTGGGGCGCACGCCGGCCGATCCTCCGATCGGGGTCGAGGGCTGCGATACGGTGCCCCGGCTGAAGTCGCTGCTGCCGGCGGGCGACGGAGCGGCCTTGTTGCGCCGGCGCCCGGACATACGCGCCGCCGACCGACGACTGGCCGCGGCCGTGGCGCAGATCGGCGTGACGACATCCGATCTGTATCCACGCTTCTCGCTGAGCGCCCTGTATGGCAGCATCGCCACGCCATGGCCAAGCGTGGATACGGTCGACGGCCTGACCTGGGGCATACACCCCTCGATCAACTGGACCTTTCCGGTTCAGACGGGCTTGCGTGCCCGGGTGATGCAAGCCAAGGCGGGCGCAGCGGCTGCGCTCGCCGGTTTCGACTCGGTCGTTCTGACGGCATTGAAGGAGGCGGCGCAGGCGCTGTCGAGCTACAGCGCGGAGACCGAACACCATGCGGTGCTGACGTCCGCCCAGTCCAAGGCCCGCCGGTCATTCGAACTGGCGCACGGTCAATTCGTGGCCGGCGCCGTGAGTAATCTGGATCTGCTGACCAGCGAACAGTCGCTGGTCGCGGCCGACGCTGCGGTTGCGGCCTCCGACATGGCGATGGTCCAGTATCAGATCGCGGTCTTCAAGGCGCTGGGCGGCGGGTGGCGGGGCGGCGATGCCGCCGTTCGCTGATCTCGCGCCGACGGAACCCAACAGCTACTGCGCCGTTTTGCCGCCATTGACACCGATGATTTGACCGGTGAGGAAGTCGGCCTTGTCGGAGGCCAGAAACACGATGGTCTGAGCGATCTCTTCGGGCCTGCCGACGCGCTTCGCCGGCACGCCGGCAACCAGGGCCGCCTTCCTTTCGGCACTACCCGTGAACCGGTCCAGCATCTCGGTCTCGACAGGGCCGGGCGCGACCGCGTTGACGCGCACCCCAGACGCCGCACCCTCGAGCGCGGCGGCTTTCGTCAGACCTTCAACCGCGTGCTTGCTGGCGACGTACATCGAGGCGCCCGCCGCAGCGCGGCTACCAAAGGTAGACGACAGATTGACGATGCTGCCGTGCCGCTGAGCCAGCATCACGCGCATTTCATGCTTCAGGCTCAAGATGGTGCCGAGAACGTTGGTGTCGAAGGTTGCAGCGTAGGTCTCGGCCGATTGCTCGGTCAACGGCCCTGGCTGGCCCTCCGTCCCGGCGTTGTTCACGGCCACATCCAGTCGGCCAAAGCGCTCGACGGCCTTGTCGACCAGTTTGCGTACGTCCTCTTCGCGTCGAACATCGGCCTGCACGAATTCAACTTCAACACCCACGGCACGCAGCTCCGAGGCCAACGCCTGGCCGGCCTCATCGCGTCGGCCAGATACGACCATGCGCGCACCTTCATGAGCAAACGCGAGCGCGGTCGCCCGGC
>Ga0210394_10005330_pt1 | contig 14464 bp, 11 predicted proteins | sample IncBWC12MmetaG_FD_160121 | JGI IMG/M metagenome (GOLD analysis project Ga0210394, IMG submission 160121) | Forest soil microbial communities from Barre Woods Harvard Forest LTER site, Petersham, Massachusetts, United States - Inc-BW-C-12-M | ecosystem: Environmental > Terrestrial > Soil >...
CCGCCCCGAACCGGAGTTGCGACCCTCCTTGCTGGACATTCAGAACAATTTGCAAGAATTCCGAAATAGGATTCAATCTAGTGCTAAGCCTGTAAACTTTTCCAGTGCGAAGTCGAAGTTGCTGGATCAAGGGGAATTAAGGTGCACGATTCAAAAATCCCTCAATTCCCTGTCCAGATCACCGATGATGAGTTCTGAGATGCTCTGGCCATCCAGATCCAACCAAGAAAATAGCCTTTACGGGAATGAACTCGCTGAGCTGACGCACTACGGCGGCTTGCGGGAAGGAATGTCCGGCGTGCTCTATTTGCTCGCGAGGGCAAAGCAGCTGGGTTTTGCGATAGAATCTTGCCGCGACGGCTTTGTCAAAAGCTGGGGATGGATAAACCACAATTATTTGAATCTCCTGCCCAATATTCCTGCCGGCCTTTATGCTGGCGCAGCAGGAATCGCTCTCGCCATGGCGCATTCCATCAAGGCTGGTTTTCTGAATGATACCCAGGAAACTAAAAGCCAGATCGAAGCCTTTTTGAGCCTGGCTCCCTGTGGCCTGGATATGGCCAGCGGGGCCGCGGGACAAGGATTAGCCATAATCCAAACGACCGCTTATTTATCTTCCGAGTTTCAGGCTAAAGCATTGAAGCCGTTGATGGGATTGATTCGGGACCAAGACTGGAAAGGATTAAGGTGGTCGAAAACGGCTGGCTTTGCCCATGGAACTGCAGGCATACTGTTTTTTTTGCTAGAAATGTTCGCCCGGCACCCCGATGAGGAACTAAAGCAATCGATTGAAAGAGGATTGAAAAGCTTAAGGGGGAGATTTAACGATAGGGTTGAAGATTTTGGGTTTTGCGAGGGAACAGCGGGGATTGCTTTGACTTGGATCAAGGCCTATGAGGTTCTCCAAAATCCAGTATACCGGCAGGAAGCCGAGCAATATTTGCATCGGTTGCCGACTCAAATCGTCAATCTGAATTTCACGCTGGCCGATGGCCTGGCGGGCCTGGGCGAGATTTATCTGGAAGCCTATAAGGTATTTGGATCAGGGGAATGGAAAGAGAGGGCTAACTGGATTGCTCATGTTTTGATACATACCGCTATCCGCCAGGGTGACGATTCGGGTTACTGGCTTGTCGACAATGGGAATTTCCCGACTGCGGATCTGATGACGGGGAATTGCGGAGTAATTCATTTCTTGATGCGATCCCTGGATTCCGGTGTTCTGGGATTTCCAACACTTACTCTTTAGTGCGTTAAAACAGATTCTATGAGAAAAAATATCTTGGTGGAGATCATATCGGTACTCTTTATCCTTTTATTTACCTATGCGGCACTAAGCAAGTTGATCGATTATCAGAAGTTCCGGGTTCAAATCGGGCAGTCACCTCTATTGACAGCTTTTGCAGGATGGGTTGCCTGGATCATTCCATCGGTGGAGCTTTTCATATCAGTAATGTTGATGACCCGGAGATTCAGAACGCGTGGCCTTTATGCTTCGTTCAGCCTGATGGTCCTGTTTACTGGTTATATCATCGCCATTTTAAAGTTCAGTGATTATATTCCTTGTTCTTGCGGGGGAATTTTGCAGAAGATGTCCTGGGGACAGCACCTCATTTTCAATATTGTCTTCATTTTTCTGGCGTTAACGGCCGTTTTGGTGGATGAACCGGCAAGAAATAAAAGACTGGAGACTTCGCCCGGGTTTTAGGTAAGGAATCAATTCTTGGAATAATCTTTTTATTGCGATAATAACAGGAGATGCCGAAAACCTGCAAAAAGAGTAGGCGTTAATTGTAAACTAAAACAGATTTTATGAAAAGGATTCAGATTTTTAAGGCGGCAGCCATTGTGCTGGCGATTGGCGGAGCGATTGCCACTAGAGGCAACAGTAAACAAACCATGACTTATTTTACTGTTACTGGCAATAACCCGACAAGTTGTACGCTTGCGTCATCTTCTCCTTGTGGTGGAGGATCTACTGCCTGTACTGTAGCAAGCGGAGGCAACACCACAACGTATTACCATCCCACCAGCCAAAACTGCGGAGTTGAGCTCACAAAAACGCCTTAATTGCATAACGCGAAATTGGTGGCTAAGGCCACCAATTTCTATTATCTAATCGAGCCGCCAAATTCCCAGTTGGACTCAAAGCCTCCTTTAGTATGAGAATGAAACTAGTTAACATAATTGCCTGCCTTTTATTTGGTGTCTTGACCATTCTATTTCTATATAGAATGTCTGAAAAGGCAAATCATCGTGCGAATGGATTTATAAGGCTCTTCCCTCCACATGTCGTAAGACTTGAGAAAATTTTAGATATTAGGTACAATTCATATTACATAGGGGGAGTGTCATATCACAATATTTATTTAGGCAACTACACCACGCCTGATCGCATATTGAGACTAGATTATTCGTTATTATATGCTAAAAGCATAAGGCTAATTTTCCAAGATACATTTAGGCTGAAGCCTGGAAATGCTGTCCTTAGACTGGATTCACCATCCATATATTTGATGGCCGGCGGAACTCCATTAATATTGAGTGGAAAACTACCTACCAATTTGATGAGTAGTATTCCAGTAAAGAGGATATTCTTTACCGGCAGCGTCCCCTTATCGCCAAGCTCCTTTGTCCTTCGGGTATTTGATAGTCACTTAAACAAAAATATGTTTGCAAAAGTGGCTATTGATTCACCAAATATTCGAATTGTACCAGATATCTTGGATAAATATGGGAAAGGTATATTTGATACGGATGGCATGCTTTGTTGTGAGCCAAACACCAAAAAAATACTTTACATTTATTATTACCGAAATGAATTCTTATATCTTGATAGTAACCTGACTCTTTTGTACAAAAAGAGAACTATTGATACGGTTACTCAACCTCAAATCAAAATCGCTACTATTGTTTCCGAGGGCAAAACAACATTTTCAGCCCCACCCATGTATGTTAATAGACGGGCTTGTATATATGGGAATCGGATATTTATTAATTCTGCTTTGTTAGCTAACAATGAGATCGCACAGACATTTTTAAATTCCTCAGTCATTGACGTTTATTCGTCGATTGATGGACTGTACAGATTTAGTTTTTACCTGCCAGATTATTTCAGCAAAAAAATAAGTGATTTTTATGTTTATGATAAAACATTAATTGCAATTCATGATCATTTTATCCTTACTTATGCCCTCAATTTATGATGCCCTTATTCGGTCTAATAATTATTACCTTCATTTCCTTCACAGATTTCTCTAAATCCAATCCGTATTGTTGTAGAGATTTTTTTATATCATTTAAATCAGACAGATCAGCATCCAATCGTATATCAATATTACCTTTAATCCCAGTTTCATCTATAAAAGGAGGTTCGCTTTGATGATTTCCCCATAATACTTGGATCAATTTATAGACTGGACCGTTTATTATTTCGAATCTTGAATAGCCGTCTGCATCGGAGTCAGCACTTATTGCAATCCCCTTTGTTCGTAGATTTATTTTCGCATCTTCTGAGGCAATTAATTTCCAATAAGGCATTTGTCGCAATTCGACGCTTACATCATAGCCAAAATAATTTCTTAAATCATTTTTCATGATTTCTCGCATAATTAAGGTTTTAGCTTTCGAAAGGGGGACACTTAAACTGTAGCAATAGAGACCTCTACCAGTCTTAAGATCATATTCAAAATTTGAGGAATCTGGCAATTCCAATAAGGGGTTCAACCAATATTTCCCATAGGAATTTGGCATCATCGAATTGCCTGAATATGGAATATTCCAAATGGTATCACCGTAGGCGCAATCGTACAGATTGGATAATGAAACGCAACTTAATTGGAATAAGTGATAGGGTGGCGAGATGCTCCAAAAATAATCACTTTGTTGCATTGGAATTCCAGGTCTCCATTTGCTCAATAAGGATCGAAATAGAAAAATCGTATCCTCTCGAACATTTCCTGTCACTAAGTAAGGCTTCCTGGGATCGAAGGATCTATTTGATTCAGATAGCTGCCTTCGATTGAATGCGCTGGCAAGGACAGGGTTTTTGCCATTTAAGAAATCCTTGATATCATCTGATGTAATGGAATAAGTGATGCCCCTTACGATCCCTTTGTCGTCGATAATAATGACATAAGGGCAAGGGCCGATGTCGAATTGATTAAATAAGACAGAATCATATGAGACGGGTAAATCAAGGTTTTGCTTTCGTTTAATGTTTTCATACAGATCTTTAATTGTTTTGCTGTCCGGAATAAGATCAAAGGAGTATTGTGAGCCAGTATACCCGATCAGTAGGAATTCCACCTGATTCGCAAATTGTTTTCTGAGTTTATTAATTTTTGAAAGGCTTTGCATGCTGGCGGCACAATGTTTATTCCAAAAATCTACAATCAGCCAGCTACCCCTGAAATCCTTTATGTTCACTTGTCTCTTTGGGTAATATTCAATGTTCTTAAAGGTAATTTCCGGGCAAGGCATACCAATCACAGGATATTGAATCTCTTTTGATTGGGCCTGATTGATGGTGCCTAAAAGCAAAAGCGACATAATTATGTAAAAGTGTCTTTTAAAATGTTTCACGATTTTGTAAGATTTCTTTTTGCTAAATGAAAATGAGTTTCAGCCTTTATGCCTAGTAGAACTCATTATTGAGGTTTTATTCGGGGGCTGCGAAAACAGCCTTTGTCGCCCTACTTAGTAACCAGGATTTTGAACCAGATTTGGATCGTTTTGAATTTCTGATTGAGGAATGGGGTATAGTTGTTGATTGGTATTCCAATTTCCTCCTTTTGCTGCGCAGACTCCTCCTACTGTCCCCATAATTGCATCTATAGTTCCCGTTCTTTTAAGATCCAACCAACGGTGTCCCCATTCCGTAAATAGTTCCACCTGCCTTTCATGCAAAATGGCCGAAATTAGATCAGGTTGCGTTTCGGCGTTTGTATTAGAAAGACCCGCCCTTGCGCGAATCATATTGAGGTCATTAATGGCGCCAATAAGATTATCTTGCTGGGCTCTTGCCTCTGCACGAATCAGGTATTGCTCTGAGAGACGAAATACTATTGAATATTCTGTCAATTGGGTCGGAGGTGTAGTAAATGGTATAGTTTTTACTTTATATTTATAAGGGTAATAATAGGTTTTACTCCCAATAGTAATGCTATCTACCCAGTTCGTTTTACGTCTATCTCCAGAGTCAAATGAGTTCAATAATTGAGTACTCATGGCTACATTACTGGGAGTGCCTGAAAGGATAAAGCCGAATCCTTCCCATGTATTAAGGGTGTTAAAAGTTGGCATCAATTGCCAAATGGCTTCGGGACTGCTTTTTAGAAATACGTTGCTGAGGTTGTTTTCAACATGAAAAGTTGAACTGTCATTGATAACACTTGTTGATAACGCTTCAGCATTGGCCCAATCCTGAAGATATAAATATACCCGAGCTAAAAATGCCGTAGCAGCCCATTTATTGGGTCTCACTCGCTCGCCATTTGAAAAAGAGTAATCGCTTGCCAAAAGATTTTGAGCATCTTTTAGATCGGAAATTATTTGTTGGTACACTTGACCCTTGGAAGTGCGTGAGATAATTGAATTTAATTTATAATCTGTACTTGTAACTAATGGTACTTCACCAAATAAGTTTACCAAATAAAAATAGCAGAAGGACCTTATGAATTTGCATTCCCCTAGGAGTTGAAGTTTAATCGCAGGAGTCAGCTGGTTTGAATTGGAGAGTCCTTGTATTGCGGAATTTGCAAAATATATATATTGATAAGCCTTTCCCCAGAAATAGGTTGCGATATTGCCATCGTTCTTGTCCAAAGTGTTAGTATAAAATTGAATTTGGCTGGAGTTAGTGGAATAGTTCGTTAATTCATCGCTGGACAAACCGGCCAAAAAGCATATATTTCCATTAGGATAACCTGTAAAACTCACATCGCTATACATGTTTCCATAAATCGCTGTAACTGCCGCTGTGGCTGTTGCATCATTGGTAAATACGGTTGAGGTGACCAATTGAGTATTCGGAGGATCAATTGCAACAAACTTTTTGCATGAGATATCCAGTAAAATCAAAATACCTATGCCAATTGCCTGAATTATTTTAGAATTAATTTTCATTTTTCCCATTTTATTAAGATTCTTCGCTCGCCTAAATGATTCTGCCAATAAACAATATGAAATCTCTTGCATTTCCCTTGGAATTAAATTGTTACTTGAATTCCCACGGTTATCACTCTCAATGGCGGCAATTGATTGCTTTGATTCTCTGGATCCAATCCTTGATACCTGGTGAGGGTAAGGAGATTTTGTATTTGGATATAAATCCGACCATTTTGTATATGAGAGTGGATTCTGCATTTTTCAGGCAATTCCCAGGATAGAGACAGATTTTTCAGGCGAACAAAAGATGCGTCTTTATATAACTGATCGCTACTATAGTACGCATTGCTCCATGAATTGTACAAAGTGAAATCTGAATTAAATCTTTCAATGTTTGTAACATCTCCGGGTTTTTGCCATCTGTTCAGAACGCTTGTGGGTTGGTTTCCGGATACACCTGGCAAATAGCCATACAGATAAGCTTTACCTGGTTGATTTACAAATTGAAACAAGACATCTAGCTGAAATCCTTTGTATTTGAAACTGTTTTTCAATCCTCCATAATAAATAATTTCTAGGTTTTTAGAATAGATGTAATCATCAGGAAAGTTGGGAGAGGAAGTTGGCTTTCCATTTTTGGCGATGAATTGATAGACCCCGGACGCTGGATCTACGCCAAAGAATTGATATCCTTTGAAAAGCGACAATGATTGGCCTACTGTATAGGTGTACCTGTAATTTGTATTTTCAATATCTGGGAATGAGACCAGCTTATTGTGGGGAACGCTAATATTTAAGGTGGAGGTCCAAGTAAATTCCTTGCTTCTTACGTTAGTTGTATTAATTTCCAGTTCAAGACCGGTATTCTGTACCAAAGCAGGAAAATTGCCTTGGATGGAAGAGAATCCAGTGATCAAAGGCAGTGGATAACCGACTAATTGATTACCAGAACGGTTTCTATAGTAACTCAGGGAGATTAGAAATCGATCTCTTAAAACTCCCAGTTCTAGCCCAAACTCTATTTTTTTATTAATCTCCCAGGCAAAATCAGGATTAGATAATCGCGTTGGTGTTAGACCGACATTGCCCTGATAAGAAATGCCCGTGGGAAAATAGGTGGAAAGATATTGGTAGTCTCCGATCTGGTCATTTCCTGTGATTCCATAGCTGCTTCTGAATTTGCCAAAGCTTAGGAAAGGCAAAATGTTTTGAACAAAATCCTCTTTAGAAAAGATCCAAGCTGCCCCAATCGCACCAAAATTGGCAAATTGCTTTCCAGGTCCGAAACGGCTACTCCCATCCCTTCGTGCAGTTAAATTGATGAGAAACTTATCTTGATTGTTAAAATTTAATCGGCCGAAGGCCGCATTGTACTTATATTGAGTATATCCAGTTGAACTGCTGACATTAGTTGCTGCAGCGATATTTGCCAGTAAAGCATCACTGCTGAATCCACTCGCAGTCTGAGAAATCGATTTTTGAATATTTTCCTGAAAGGTTGTTCCTACTAATAGATCCAATCGATTGTTACCAAGCTTTTTTTGGTAGCTCAGCTGTGGCTCAATAATCCACGTACTGATGCTATTGTTCGCAAAGTATGAATTCCCGCTTTGCACATTATAAGTGGGATTAATAGAGTTTATAGGATTAAGTTGTTGTTCATCCATCTGCATTCTCGTGTACCCGAGACTGGCCCTTATTTGGAGATCGGCCAAAATCTGGTAACTAAGAATGGTATTAGCGATCAAATTATTAGTAATTTCTCTATAAGTTTTTATAAGGTAAGAGAAGGGATTTGTGAAGGTTCCATTCGACCAATTCAATTTCCCCGTTGAATCATAAATTGGAGGAGTGTCAGGAGGAAGGCTACTACTTCCGGTAAGGTCAATGTAGGGAAGACTGTTATTGTCTACTACGTACAGAGCAGAAAAATTGGCCTTGAATTTTTTATCGTCAGATGTATTGGTAAGATTAAAATGGCCAGAGCCTTTCTGATAGGGGAAATTTCCTGGAAAAACAGTAATTTCCTTATGGTACCCACCTCCGAATACAAATTGTGTATTGATATTTCCACCTGACACAGATACCTGTGCATCGGTTGTTTGGGACGAGCCACCGATTAGAAGTTTTTGCCAATCGGTGTATCGCGTCGTATCCCAAGTTCCATTCACGTCATAATCATAACTTTGGGGCGTGGAATGATCATTTTCAAACGCTTCATGTCTCATTGCCAGGTATTGCTCTAGGTTTAAGTATTTTACGGTCCTAGTAACTTTTCCAACGCCAGTATGTCCATTGACATCCACCAATGTTTTCCCCGCTTTTCCTTTCTTAGTCGTAATTAATATGACTCCATTTGCTCCTCTGGAGCCATAAATAGCGGTGGCGTCAGCATCCTTGAGAATTTCAATGCTTGCAATATCTGATGGATTGATACTATTCAAGGGACTTGAAGACATATTCGCCGCCTGAATTTGTGTGAGCGAACTTGCCGTGAACGGTACTCCGTCAATAATATATAAGGGATTATTACCAGAAGCTATGCTATTTTGGCCTCTAATCTGAACTGTGAAATTGCCTCCTGGTACCCCTGTTTGTTGGGTTACTAATAATCCAGGGACCTGACCCTCTAATGCAGCCAATGGATTAGAAACGGGCTGTTCTTCGATTGACTCTGCTTTCACGGTGCTCACGTCCCCGGTATTTAAACGCTTACTGACCGTACCATAGGCGATCACTTGAACCTCATCTAAGGGATTTTTTGAGACGCTTAGAGAGATCATGAAAAAGGTTTTACCATTCACCAGGATGGTTTGAGGCTCGTACCCTGTGTATGAAATGATAAGCTCTTCGTGATCGTCGATGCCTTTGAGTTCAAATAGTCCTCGATCGTCAGTCTGGGTTCCTTTGGTAGTTCCTTTGACTTGGACGGCAGCGCCAGCGAGTGGCTCCCCATTTTCGTTGACGACCTTACCCTTTAGGTCAGTTAGTCCGGAAATATGATTGGATACTTTGGCTTCAATCACAACATTGTTGCCCACAATATGATAGTCTAGCGGCTGGTCCTTGACACAGAGATTGAGAGTCTCTTCCAGTGATGCATCTTTTACCTCAATAGTAACTGGGCCAGTTTTTTCCAGGATCTCAGTTTTATACCAGAGAGTGTAGCTGGTTTGCTTTTGAATGTCTTCGAAGACTTTTTGGATCTTGACGTCTTTTTCAGAAATGGAGATTTTTTCCTGGGCCAGGCCTTTGGCGCTTACCTGGAGAAAGCCGGCAAGGAGTATTATAGCCGTTGTTCTCATAAGATGAAAGGTTTTAAGGAGAAGCCCCCGATGAATGGTCATCGGGTAGCCAATAGCTTTGGTTTGCATATCTTTGTTTGGTTGGGTTAAACGATATGGTCTAGGTCAGATTTTATCTGGGTTAACCCAACTTCCGCCGTTCCGCTTTCCCCGCGGAACGGTTTTTTTTGAGCTATCCGCGATTTGATTATGGCATTACCGTCAATATTTTACCCTCCCTGGTAACATGTATTCCATTGAGTTCAAGTACTTTTAAAAGCTCGGATAAATTGGCCGCGCGTGAAATCCCCCCCGTAATTCGCTCGGCAGGGGGATTGCCCTGGTATTCTACGTCTACGTCGTACCAGCGGGAAATCATGCGCATGATCGAACGAGTGTCTGCATTCTTGAAAAAGGTCCGGCCGTTCTTCCAGGCTACCACGGCATTAAGGTCGATGCCCCGCACTACCTGGATTCGATCCGAATTATTTAAAGCTATCGCCTGTTCTCCAGGAACAATGGTTTCTGCATTTAGCCCCTTAATCATCTTGACCCTTCCTTCCAATAAAGTAGTGGCGATGGACTGTTCGTCCGTGTCAGCCATTATATTCAGGTGTGTGCCGAGCACCTGGACTTCGGCCTCGTGATTTATTTCCAATTTGAAAGGCTTCGAAAGGTCTTTGGAGACTTCCAAGTAGGCCTCCCCGCTCAGTTCCACCTTTCTTTCTTTGCCGGAAAAGGAAGTAGGGTAGCGCAGCGTGGTGGAAGCATTGAGCCATACTTTGGTTCCATCCGGCAGGATAAGCTGGAACTGGCCTCCCCGTGGAGTCGATAAAATATTGTATAGTGTTATTCCGGATTCCTGCTGACCGAGGGGTGAATAAGCCAAGCTCCCGCTATCCAGTTTAACGAGCTTTGAATTTCCCTGGTCAGGCAGTTGTCCATTGCCTGTGCTATCCAGGATAAGCTTTGAACCATCCGCGAGCGTGAGAATCGCCTTATTCGTGCCGGGCGGAATGTCTTTATCTAAAGGTTTTGACTGTTTGGCAATCAATTGTTCGTGAGGATGTCGCAATAACAGGTACAATCCGCCAGCCACAATAACCAAGAAGGACGCGGCAGCAATCAATCGCTTCCACCTAAATCCAGGTTTAATGAGTTGTTGGGATCCCCGAAGTTCGGGCGCCTTATCTAGTAATTTGTTCCATGCTTTTTCCTTATAGCTATAATAATCTTGCATCAATCCCCTGAGTTTGTCTGGGTCGCTAAGCTTTATGAACAAGGCTTCGTTGTCAGGGGAAGATTCCCTCCATTCCTTTAGTTCCATTTCCTCCTCAAAGGTCAGTTCATTTCTGACCCACTTGAATAGTAAATTCGCAATATTTTCGGGAGCCTGCATCTTTTGCGTAAGGTTCTTAAGGACCGTATGTCAATGGCCAATTAAGCAATTTGTCAATTGTTGGACGGATTAAGGCTGGTCCTAGTTCATCCAAATTACAATATTATATGTCGAGAGATACGAGCTTTTATGCACTAGTGGGTATCATCAAGTTGATCCAATTGGGAGGATCCCTATAAGGAGTAGCAAACAAACTATTTGAAGTAATGCGATTCGCAACTGGCGAAGAGCCTTAGACTTTTGGTTGTGCACCGTTGCCCTGCTTAAATTTAACTTTTCTGCAATTGTTTTTTCTTTTAGACCATCCAGATACGCCAGCTTGAAGATTTTTTTTCGCTGGGGTGCAAGTTTTTCAATTTCCTTGTAGATGCGTTGTAAATATTCTGCCGAGATTTCATCCTCAAAATAAAGGGCATCTTGCCTTTCTTCACTGAGCCTAAGCAATTCCTTCTTCTTTCGCTCTACAAATCTATCGTGCCTGAATAAATCGAAACAAGCATTTCGAACAGAAACCCGAAGAAATAAATTGATGCTCTGCAGCCGCGCAAATCGTTTTTCCATCCGCCAAATCTTTAGGAATGCCTCGTTGGTAATATCCTGGGCGTCTTCGCGAGAAGCAAATCGACGGGCATAGATATAAATGGATGGATATAGGTGATGGTAAAGAGTAGTGAAAGCCGACTGGGAGCCGGAGTTGAAGGCACGAAGGGTATCTTCAAATAAAATTACAGATCCATTGGATCTTCTATGAATGGGCCCCTGGCTTTCATTGAAGAATTGATGTTCTTCCTCGGGAAAACCACTGGCGAGTTGGTCTTCTACTGGATAGCGCGTATCCACTTCTAAAAGAAATTTACGTAAGGCAATGATTATCAATAAAAAATGGAAGTCTGAAGTAGAAGGGGCAAATAAATATAGAGCGAACCCCGTCTTACCGAACAGAGGCACCGAGTGGGCCTTGAACCGATAAGCTGATAGAGGCCCGCCCTATATTTCTATAGAGCAGGCTTTCACTACCATCTCGGTTCTTTAGAAAATTCTCGGTTTTCTGTTCGAGACTTATAGCGAAATCCTTCAATTTAAACTATGAAGAATCTCAAATTAAACTTTCAAGATCAAATTTAGCATATTTATATTCCATTTTTGTCAAATATGACAATTTTATTTTTATTGACATTCCCACTTTCACCTTGTGAAAGTCAAGGATCAGGCATATTTAGATGCTTTTGGTGCAAATCTTAGGAAGTTGATTGATTCTAAAAAGAAAACTCCAGAGGATGTAGCTGCTATTGGAAGAATTGAGACCAAGCAGGTTTATCGAGTCATAAACGGAGAGCATAGTGCTACATTGTCCATGATTGTTGCAATCTCAAAAGGCTTGGAAATTCATCCCAAAAAATTATTTGACTTCGAATTTGATTTTGGTAGCTAAATTTCCTTCCTTTTTTTGGTCAATTTGCCTAATTAATCTCGTTACCAGGGGCCTTCTCAGTTGCAGATATCCCATTATTCATTACCAACCATCAAGAAAGGGAATTAGAATTGATATCAAATTGAAATGTCCCGCATTTCTAAGGGTCCCTTGCCATATCTAATGATACTGAACTAAGGGATTTTGGGTTGATTCCGACAATTTCAAATTTAATATTATCAAATTCGCCCAATTTGTAAATTTTTAGATATCCAGATTTCCGGAATTCATTACTGGACTATCGGCGGCTTCATTAAATTTACACCCCAACTTATTAATTGCATTTGATACGCGGTAATTATCAATGGGGAGAATGCATCTCAATGATTTAGCGAATTATGATCAATTTCATAAAGGAAATAAAGATCGAAAACTTCAAATCGATTCGTCATTGTGAATTGCACGGATGCAAGAGAATTAATCTCTTTATTGGAAGCACCAATGTTGGTAAATCAAATATACTCGAAGCTTTATCCATATTCTCGATCCCATATTTGCGAGAGAATTCTTCGAAAAAGCTCTCACATTTGATGCGGATAGAGAACGAAACTGAATTATTCTATAACGGGAATACTAATTCAGATGCATTGGTTAGCACGAATGTGTGCAAATGCAAGATGGCATATAATCCAAAAGACGGCTTACAAATTCTCATTGATTTTCACACAGATTCTTTTCCCAGCTTTAAAGTTATTGATAAGCTAACTGTCAGCGGATTAAGTAACCATCCTTATTTCGCGCTACCGATCAAGAAATATTCATTTAGGCGAAATGCCCTATGTGAAAAATCGCATGCCAAATACTTGATTCCACCCTTTGGGCCGAACTTGTTGTCGATTATCGAGAATTATGAAGATTTGAAACGCGAAGTCTCTTGCCTATTTGAAGAGTATCGATTAAAAATAGCATTTGATAAAAGTAGCCAAACCATCAAGGTGATCCAGGACAATCTATATGGAATCTGCCTGATCCCATATGATTCCATTGCGGATTCTCTTCAGAGAATTATTTTTTTTAGGGCAGCGATCTTTTCGAATTCCAATAGCGTATTGCTTTTTGATGGGCCGGAAGCACATTTGTTTCCACCATACATTACTCACATTACCCAAGAAATGATCTTTAAAAATGATAATCAATATTTTGTGGCGACGCATAGCCCATTTATATTAAATGACCTCCTTGAGAACGCCAAAGAAGAGCTGGCAATATTCATGTTAAATTATAATGACCATCAAACCAAAGTGAGGCAGCTTTCAGAAGATGACCTACACGAATTATTTCAAGACGGCGTTGATTTATTCACCAATAGCGAAGGCTTTATTTGAGAAATGGTTCGGTTGATAATCCCAGAGTGCAATATCAATTCCTTAATTGCGAATATTGTAACATTTTTAGGTGGCAAATCAAGTATTTTGCGGTAAGGAAATGAAATTTTGAATGGAAAAGCTGGAAATCAAGTATTTCGGACCGATAAAGGAAGTTGAAGTAGTTATTAGAGATATTAATGTGTTTATCGGAACTGCTGCGAGCGGAAAGAGTCTTGTAGCCAAATTGATTTCAATATTTAACGTAAATGCCCTTCGGTTGAGTCCGACTATGGAGGGATTTCATAAGCTGCTTGCGGATTACAATTGCGATTTTGAAATGCGCCCAGGCACTTGGATCCGTTACGAGAATAATGGGTTCCATTTGGAAGTCAGCGGGCAGTCTATTCAAACGAATTATGACTCAAAAATTACCTGCGATGGCTTTAATCCAATTTATATTCCTGCGGAAAGAATGTTTTTCCCCACAATGTCCCAATCAATATTTGGACTGCTAATTAGTAATATCTCATTACCAAAATCGCTGGTCAATTTCGGAGCAAAATTTGAACAGGCAAGAAGCTCCCTAAAGAAATATTCCGTTGGCTTTCTCCCGGTAACCTATGAATGGGATGGCAATAATGATTTTGTCCGCATTTCTGATGAGGTAAGGATCAAACTTTCTGAGGCTTCGAGCGGACTTCAATCGGTGATTCCCCTGATTTTGGTTATGCAATTCAATACGGAAGAGAAAAAGGGAGGTAAAAACATTTTTGTCATTGAAGAGCCAGAGTTAAACCTATATCCTTCCTCCCAAAAAGATCTCGTCAACTACATCATTCGCAGGATCAATCAATCAAAGGACAAGATCATTATTACGACTCATAGCCCTTATTTG
>Ga0210394_10005332_pt1 | contig 14457 bp, 12 predicted proteins | sample IncBWC12MmetaG_FD_160121 | JGI IMG/M metagenome (GOLD analysis project Ga0210394, IMG submission 160121) | Forest soil microbial communities from Barre Woods Harvard Forest LTER site, Petersham, Massachusetts, United States - Inc-BW-C-12-M | ecosystem: Environmental > Terrestrial > Soil >...
CATCGCCCAATCGGGGCCGCTGGCCTTGCTCGGCTACGCCTATAGCGCGCATCAGGGCCAGATCAACCGCGGTCTGGTCAACGGCCTGTTTCATGCGCTCGGCACGAGCCGCCTGCGCGCCGGAACGGTGTGCGACACCTGTTGCGAGACCGCCTGGGACATGACCGTCGGGCCGATTGGCGGCGCCGACCCCGAATCGGTCGTCCACGCCGATCTGATCGTCGCCTGGGGCGCCGATCTCGTCGCCACCAACGTGCATTTCTGGGCCAAGGTCGAAGCGGCGCGAAAACGCGGCGTCGAGCTGGTGGTCATCGACCCGCGCCGCAGCCGCACCGCGCGCCAGGCCGACCGGCACCTCCCCATCCGCATCGGCACCGATGCGGCCCTGGCTCTGGGGGTCATGCACATCCTGGCGCGCGACGGGTTGTGCGACCGCGCCTACCTCGCCCGGCACACAACGGGCTTCGATCGGCTCGAGCGCGAGGTCCTGCCGCACTTCCCGCCCGAGCGCGCCGCCGCGATCACCGGTCTCGCAATCGCCGACATCGAGCATTTCGCGGCACTCTACGGCCGGGCGAAGGCGTCGTTCATCCGGCTCGGCGAAGGCATGACCCGGCTCGCCCGAGGCGGCCAGGCGCTGCGCGCGGCGGCGCTGCTGCCGGGCCTGACCGGCGCCTACGGTCGAGCGGGCGGCGGCGCCCTGTTGCTGACCGCCGCCTCGTGCGAGCTCGATTACGATTTCGTGCGCAAGCCGTCTGGCCCGGCCGAGACCCGCACGGTCAACCATCTGCGCTTGGGCGAGGCATTGCTCGAGCTCGCCGACCCGCCAATCCGCGGGCTCCTCGTCGCCGCCAACAATCCGGCGGTGACCTGCCCCGATGCCGGCAAGGTGCGTCGCGGGCTCGCGCGCGAGGATCTGTTCACTGTGGTCCACGACCCGTTTCTGTCCTTGACCGCGCGTTATGCCGACATCGTATTGCCGGCCGCCACCTATCTTGAAACCGAAGATCTCTATCGCGCCTACGGCACCTACTACCTGCAATACGCGCCGGCCGCGGTGCCGCCGCAAGGCGAGGCGTGGTCGAATTTCCGCCTGACCCAGACCCTGGCGGGGCGGCTGGGGCTGACCGATCCGGTATTCCGCATGGCGCCGCACGAGATCGCCGCGGCGATGCTGCACGGCGCGAGCGGACCCGCCGGGGCGCTCGATCCCGTGCAGATTTGCGCGGCCGGGCCGGTGCGCCTGGCGCCGCAGGTCGGCCAGCGATTTCGCACGCCCTCGGGAAAGCTCGAATTCTATTCCGACCAGATGGCGGCGCTGGGCCTGGCGCCGATGCCCGATTGGCAGCCCGACGCGGACGAGGAACGCCAGGCGGCGCGCTGGCCATTGCGGCTCCTGACCGCTCCCGGCTATTTCCAGAGCCACACTGCGTTTTCCGGCGTCGAATTCCTGCGCCGGCGCGAGGGCCCGCCCTGCTGCATCCTGCATTCCGAAGATGCGCAGGTCCGTGGGCTGGCCGACGGCCAGAGGGTGCGATTGTTCAACGAACGCGGTTCGGTCGGCCTGATGCTGCGCGTCGGCGACGAGGTTCAACCGGGCGTCGTCCTGGTTCCGGGCCAGCGCCCCGATGGCGAGACCGGATCGGGCACGATCAATCTCCTATGCTCGGACCGCTACACCGATCTGGGCGAAGGCGCCACCTATCAGAGCACCTGGCTTGACATCGCCGCCTGGAATGAGGCGTCGTAAGCCGGTTGTTGCGCGCGGAGGTCGGCTGCTCCCGACCGCGCTCAAAGCGGCATTTGCTCGACCGGGTGCGGCAGCAGGCCTCCCAGGCGCGCCCCGACCTTGGTCGGCTCGGCCACGACCTGGTCGCGCCCCTGCGCTTTCGCCTGGTAGAGGGCGTCGTCGGCGCGCTTGAGCAGCCGTTCGCGATGCTCGTTCCATGGCGTTGCGGTCGTGACCCCGATGCTGACGGTGACACGCAGCCGCTCGCCGCTCGCGCGGATGACGAACGGTTCGCCCGCGACCGCCAGCCGCAGCCGCTCGGCCACCGCAGCAGCGATCGCCGGATCGGTCTCAGGCATGACCACGACAAATTCCTCGCCACCCAGCCGGGCGACGAGGTCGACCGTGCGGACCGCGTTCATCGCCCGGGCTGACAGCTCGCGCAGCACGTCGTCGCCCGCGGCATGGCCATAGGTGTCGTTGACCCGCTTGAAATGATCGATGTCGACCAGCAGAACCGCCGCGCCGACGCCGTCTCGGTTGACCCGCACGACCAGCTCGTCGAGATGGGCCAGCACATACCGCCGGTTGTAGAGGCCGGTCAGCTCATCGGCGAGGGCCAGCGACATGCTGCGCTGATAGTTTTCGTTGAGGCGGTCCTGCAGCCGCTTCCGGCGAATCTGGATGCCGGTCCGCGCCAACAGCTCGTTGCGGTCGACCGGGCGGATCAGATAATCGTTCGCCCCGAGATCGAGCCCCTTGGCGAGGCGGGGCAGATCGCGATCCCCGGCGATCAGCAGGATCGGCAATTGGCGGAAAAGCTCGTTGGCCCGGCATTGCGAAACGAGGCGCAGCGGGTCGGGATCGGGGGTCGTCAGGCTGGCGATAACCAGCTCGGTCTGGGGGTCGAGGCGCAATTGGGCTTCGGCGCAGCTGCCGACCACGCTCACCCGGTGAGCAATCGCCAAAGTTTCCGCAATCCTGGCCGCGGCGAACGCATCTTCTTCGACGATCAGGATGCAGGCCGGCCCGCCATCCGCGGCAGCGGCAGCCCCGCCGCCAAAGCGGCCGCAGATCTCGTCGCGCAGCCGCCATTCCTCCATCATCCGCCGCAGCCTGACCAGCGAGCGCACCCGCGCGAACAGAGCAATGTCGCTGACCGGCTTGGTCAGGAAATCGTCGGCCCCGGCCTCCAGCCCGCGCAGCCGGTTGGCGGCGTCGGACAACGCCGTCACCATGACCACCGGTAGATCGGCGGTCCGCGGGTTTGCCTTCAGGCGGCGGCAGACCTCGAAACCGTCCATCCGCGGCATCATCACGTCGAGCAGGATGACGTCGGGCAGCTCGGCCTCGGCAATCTCCAAGGCGGAGCTGCCGCTATAGGCGGTCAGCACGTCGAAATACTCGCTCGACAGCTTGGCCTCGAGCAGCTTGACGTTGATTTCTATGTCATCGACGACCAGCACCCGCCCCGACATCGATCGCTCTCATCCAAAATAGTTGATTGCGTCTTTCAAAGACTCTCAGGTTATCGCGTCACTCAAGCGAGAAAACGCCCGACCGTTTGCAGAAAGCTCGCCACCGAAATCGGTTTTGCGATGTAATCTTCGCAACCGCCGTTGCGCATTTTTTCCCTGTCCCCTTTCATGGCGAACGCGGTCACGGCAATGATCGGAATCGATTTAAGTTGTTCGTCTTCCTTGATCCACTTGGTGACTTCGAGACCCGAGACCTCGGGAAGTTGAATGTCCATCAGAATCAGACCGGGACGATGCCGGCGGGCCAGCGCGAGCGCCTCGTGGCCGTCTTTGGTCTGCAGCGTCTCGTAACCATGCGCCACAAGAAGATCGTTGAACAGCTTCATATTGAGATCATTGTCCTCGACGATCAAGATCTTCCGGCGTCGCGGCCGGGAGCCTGCGCCATCGAAGGTCGGAGCAGCGGGAATCATGCTTCGCGGGCCTGAAAAAAGATGCTCAAACAACGTCTAAGCGGGTGAGCGCCATGCACAAATCCCCCGTGTTCATGATTTTGTCGATCGGGTTTAACGGCTCGGACTTAAGATTTGATGAGCGCCGGAAATGCCTCGTGCTGCCGCCGGCAAAAGCCTCGGGCTCCTCGCCCGCGCAGCCGACTTGGGTCAGCTGCTATCGCCTGATCGGCGTCGGCTCCGTAGGACCGCGGCGCGCTGTCGAGGATCTCGCCGCCGCTCCGGCCGCAGAGATGGTGCAGCGCAGGTCTGGTGCAGCGCCCGATCAGCTCCGCGGCGGCGGGCGGCGATCAGCAGTGCGGCTTGCCCAGCGCCTCGATGTCGTCGAGCTTGGCATGGATCGAATAATCGCCGTAATCGATCACCATGTCGCGTGAGACGCCGTCGTCGAGAAGGTGCATCCCGAGCTCGTAATCCGGCTCCTCGGCAGCCGCATCGACCGGGAAGAAGGCGAGCCGGACATACCAGCCGGGCCGCTCCAGCAGCGGGCTCAGCTTTGCCGAGGCCGGGTCGGCGGTAACCTTGGTGCCGATCACGGCCGAGACCTGAACCGCGTTCTCATCGGCGGCGCCATCGAACACCTGGCGCGAAACGAACGTCGTTCCCGCCTCGGCCTGATCGATCAGCAGGATCGTGTGCGCGCTCGGGAACAGCACGCCGGGCGCCAGCTGGATGATATGCGCGTGCGGCTTGATAAATACGGCGACCCCGCCCTTGCCGGGGCCGTCGAGCCGGGCCTCGCCGCGGATCTCCTGATCGAGCTGGCCATTTCGCGTCTGCCGCTGGTTGAAGCGATAGCGCAGCCCGTCCTTCGACTCCCAGGTGACAAAGCTCGAGGCGATCTCGACGTCGTGGCTTTCGGCATAGCGCATCTTGAGCCGATAGCGCTGCTCGATGGTCCAGCCGTTGCACGTCTCGCCCCACTCGTAGTCCATCGTGCCGTTGGCATCGATCACCCCCGAATCGGTGCGGGTCGATCCCAAGCTCATCGAATAGAGCGCCCGGTGCGGCGCGATCTCGGCCGCGTGCGCTGCCGCCGTGGCGAGCCCAAGGGCAAACACAACAGAAGCAAGGCGCCGCGCGATCATTGCAGCGACGCCGCCGCGGCCTCGCGCCGGTCCGGTCAGGGCTTTGCCCCCGCTTGTGCCGGCGTCACCACCCGGATGTGCAATTCGCGCAACCGCTCCGGCGGGATTGGGGCCGGCGCCTGCATCAACAGGTCCCGGGCCTGCTGGTTCATCGGGAAGGCGATCACCTCGCGGATGTTCGGGGTGTCGGCCAACAGCATGACGATGCGGTCGATGCCGGGCGCCAGACCGCCATGCGGGGGAGCACCGTATTTGAAGGCGTTCAGCATGCCCGAGAAGCGGGCTTCGACCTCGGCCGCCGAATAGCCGGCGATGGCGAAAGCCTTGTACATGATTTCGGGGCGGTGATTGCGGACCGCGCCCGAGGCCAGCTCGACCCCGTTGCACACGATGTCGTACTGGTGGGCGACGATCTCGAGCGGATCCTGCTGTTCGAGCGCGGTGAGACCGCCTTGCGGCATCGAGAACGGGTTGTGGCTGAAATCGATGCGTCCGGTCTCCTCGTCGCGCTCGTACATCGGAAAATCGACGATCCAGCAGAACTCTAAGACAGCGTCCCTGCCCAGGCCGAGATCGCCCCCGATCTTCAATCGCGCGGCCGCGGCGAACGGTGCGAATTGCCGCGGGATGCCGCACACGAAAAAGACCGCGTCGCCGTCGCCGAGACCGAGTTCGAGGCGCAGCCTTTCGGTCGGCTCCGGCCCGAGATTGCGGGCAACCGGCCCGGCACCCTCGCCGTCGCGGAAGAAAATGTAGGCGAGGCCCGGCTGGCCTTCGGACTGGGCCCAGGAATTCATCTGGTCGCAAAAGGCCCGGCTGCCGCCTTTTGGCGCCGGGATCGCCCAGACGCGCGTCTCGCGATCGGCCTCGATCAGGTTGGCGAACACCTTAAATCCCGAGCCACGAAAATGCGCGGTAACATCGCGCATCTCGATCGGGTTGCGCAGATCGGGCTTGTCGGTGCCGTAGCGCTGCATCGCGTCGCGATAGGCGATGCGGGGAAAGGGCGTGCCGGTGACCGGCCGGCCATCGCCGAATTCCTCGAAGATGCCGTGCAGCACCGGCTCGACCGCGGCAAACACATCCTCCTGCGTCACAAACGACATTTCGAGATCGAGCTGGTAGAACTCGCCCGGCGCGCGGTCGGCGCGCCCTGCTTCGTCGCGAAAGCACGGCGCTATCTGGAAATAGCGGTCGAACCCGGCGACCATCAGCAATTGCTTGAATTGCTGCGGCGCCTGTGGCAGCGCGTAGAATTCGCCCGGGTGCAGCCGGCTCGGCACGTAATAGGGGCGCGCGCCCTCGGGCGAGTCGGCGGTCAGGATGGGCGTCTGAAATTCGGCAAAGCCCTGGGCGATCATCCGCCGGCGGATCGAGGCGATGACCTGCGAGCGCAGCATGATGTTGGCGTGCATCTGCTCGCGCCGCAGATCGAGAAAGCGGTACGCGAGGCGCATCTCCTCGGGGTATTCGGCATCGCTGTTGACCGGGAACGGCAGCGGCAGGGCCTCCGACTGGATTTCGATCGCGGCGATCACGAGTTCGATCTCGCCGGTATTGAGCCTGGGGTTGACAGTGTCGGGCGAACGGGCGGCGACCCGCCCGGTCATCGTCGCCACACTTTCCAGGCGCAGCGCGTCGGCGGCTGGGAACAGCGGCGAGGAGGCGTCGATCACGCACTGGGTGATGCCGTAGTGATCGCGCAGATCGATAAACAGCAGATGGCCGTGGTCGCGCCTGCGGTGGACCCACCCCGACAGCCGGGCCGGACGCCCCGCATCGGCGAGGCGCAACGCGGCGCAGGTATGGGTGCGATAGGCGTGCATTGGCGGCTGGTCCGGCGCGGGGGTTGCAGGCGAGCCGGTACACGGCATGGAACCGCGCCGCTTGTCAAGGCGGCCCCGGGTATCCGCCTGCCGGGTCGGGGCGGGCGCGATTTGCCTCCCCGGCGGCGAGCGGGTATGGTGGCCGCTCTTTCCAGCGAGGGCCGGCCGGAGCTTGTGTGAGCGACATCTTTCGCGAGATCGACGAAGAGCTTCGTCGGGACAATTTCTTAAAGCTGTGGTCGCGCTACGGGCGCTATGTGATCGCCGCGGCGGCGCTGGCCTTGGCGATCGCCGGCGGCGTGGTTGCGTGGCGCGCGCACGAGCTGGCCTGGCGCCAGGCGCAATCGGCGCGCTATGCCGGGGCGATGGCGCTGGCCGGCGCCGGCAAGACCGCCGATGCGGCGATCGTTTTTGCCTCGATCGTGGGGGAAGGCGGCGGCTACTCGGTTCTGGCCTCCTTCGAGGACGCGGCCATGCGGGTCAAGTCGGGCGATCGCAAGGGCGCCGTCGCGATCTATGACGGCATCGCCAAAGCAGGCGGCGTCGATCCGGCGTTTCGCGATCTGGCGGTGCTGCTTTCGGTCATGCAGGCCACACCCGAGGCCGATCCGCGGGCGACGATCGCCCGCCTGGCGCCGCTGACGGCTCGCGGCAATCCATGGCGCCCGACCGCGGTCGAGCTGACCGCCGCGGCACAGCTCAGTCTCGGCGACGACAAGGACGCGCGCGCGCTCTACGAGAAGCTCGCCGATGATCTGGCGGCCCCGCGCGGGGTGCGCGCCCGAGCGGCCGAGATGGCGGCAGCGCTTGCCCCTTAGTCCAGGTTCCAATAGTCCGGGTCCCAACCGCGCGACGCTCCGCCCTGCCGCCGTCGCCCCGCTGTTGCTCGTCGGATTGGCGCTCTACGGGTGCAGCTGGTTCGCCGACAAGAAACAGCCGCTGCCGGGCGAGCGGATCTCAGTCCTCAGCCTCGATCGCGAGCTCAAGCCCGATCCCAACCTCGCCCGGATCGCGATCAGCCTGCCGAAGCCGACGGTCAACACCGACTGGCCCGAGCCGGGCGGGTATCCGAACCACGCCATGCAGCATCTGGCGCTGCCGTACCGGCTCACCCCGGCATGGAAAATCAGCATCGGCGAAGGCTCTGGGCGATACACCCAAGTCCTGGCCCAGCCGGTGGTGGAGGGCGGACGGGTTTACGCGATGGACGGCGGCTCCCGGGTCGGCGCCTACGCTGCCGCGAATGGCGACCGGATCTGGAGCGTGGACCTCAAGCCGGGCAATCACGGCAATTCCTTCGGCGGCGGGATCGCTTTCTGGAAGGGGCGTCTTTACGTGTCGACCGGCTACGCCCAGGTCTTGGCGCTCGATCCAGCCACCGGCAAGGTGATCTGGAAAACCGGCGTCGGCGCCCCGGTGCGCAGCGGCCCGACGGTGGCCGACGGCCGGGTCTTTGTCGTGACCGTCGAAAACGAGCTGGTGGCACTGGCTACCGATGACGGACGGCGGCTATGGAGCCAGGACGGCATCCCCGAGGTCGCGGGGCTGCTCGGCAGCTCGAGCCCGGCAGTCGAGGGCGAAGTCGTCGTGGTGGGCTATTCCTCGGGTGAGCTTTATGCGCTGACCGTCGAGAACGGGCGGTCGCTATGGTCCGACAATCTCGCCGCGGCGCGCAACTCCGATGCGGTGTCGGCGCTGGCCGATATCCGCGGCCGGCCGGTCATCGATCGCGGCCGGGTGTTCGCCGTCAGCCACAGCGGGCGCATGGTGTCGATCGACCTGCGCACCGGCGAGCGCAACTGGGAGCAGGACATCGGCTCGACCCACGGCCCCTGGGTCGCCGGCGACTATGTCTATGTGCTGTCGAACGACAACGAGCTGATCTGTCTGACGCGCAATGACGGCAAGGTGCGCTGGGTGCGCCAGCTGCCGAGCTATGAGGATGAAAAGGCAAAGGAAGACCCGATCGAATGGGCCGGCCCGGTGCTCGGCAGCGATCGGCTGATCCTCTTGTCCTCGAACGGCTGGGCGCTTTCGGTCTCGCCCTATACCGGGGCGCCTCTCGGCCGCGAGCAAATGCCCGCCGGCGCGTTTGTCGACCCGGTGATCGCCGACAACACCCTCTATGTCCTGAGCGACGACGGCGAGCTTTCCGCCTATCGCTGACCCGTTTCGCCTTGCGCGGTCATAGCTTGGGGCAGCGCCTCCCAATGAGCCTTGTGGTCGCCATCCTCGGACGCCCAAACGTCGGCAAGTCGACCCTGTTCAACCGGCTCGTCGGCAGCCGGCTGGCTCTGGTCGACGACACGCCGGGGCTGACCCGCGACCGCCGCGAAGGTGCCGGCCGGATCGCCGATCTCGAATTTCGCGCAATCGATACCGCCGGGCTCGCCGAGGCGGCGCCGGCCTCGCTTGCCGGGCGCATGCAGGTGCAGACCGAACAGGCGCTCGCCGAAGCCGATCTGGCGCTCCTCGTCATCGATGCGCGCGCCGGCGTCACCGAAGCCGACCGCCATTTTGCCGGCTGGCTGCGGCGCTGCGGCAAGCCGGTCGTCCTTGTCGCCAACAAGACCGAGGGACGTGCCACCCTTCCCGGCATCGGCGAAGCCTATCGGCTCGGCCTCGGCGACCCGGTGCCGATTTCGGCCGAGCACGGCGAGGGGCTGGGGATGCTCTACGAGCGCCTGGCGCCCTTCGCCGCCGAACCTTTGCCAGCTCTGGAAGCGACGCCGGACATGCCGGCCAAGCCGCTGCAGCTCGCGATCATCGGCCGCCCCAATGTCGGCAAGTCGACCCTGGTCAACCGGCTCATCGGCGAAGAGCGGCTCTTGACCGGGCCCGAGGCCGGGATCACCCGCGATGCGATCGCCGTCGGCTGGGTCTGGCGGGGCCGGCCGATCCGCCTCGTCGACACCGCCGGGATGCGCCGGCGGGCGCGGGTCGAAGACCGCATCGAGCAGCTCTCGGTCGGCGACGCGCTGCGCGCGATCCGCTTTGCCGAGACCGTGGTTCTGGTGCTCGACGCCTTGCAGCCGCTCGAGCGGCAGGATTTGACCATCGGCCGGATGGTCGCCGAGGAGGGCCGGGCGTTGATCCTCGCCGCCACCAAATGGGATGCGGTGGCGAACGGCGCCGCGGCCTTGAAGCTGCTGCGCGAGCGGTTGTCGATCTCGCTGCCGCAGGTTCAGGGCGTCGCCCTCGTCCCGGTGTCGGGGCTGACCGGCTATGGCCTCGAGGCGATGATGGAGGCGGTCGCCGCCGCCGACGCGGTATGGAACCGGCGGATTGCCACCGCCGACCTCAATCGCTGGCTCGCCGGGACCGAGCAGCGCCATCCGCCGCCGCTCGTCGCCGGCCGCCGGCTGCGCCTGCGCTATATGACCCAGGTCAACACCCGGCCGCCGAGTTTCGCGCTGTTCGCTTCCAAGCCGAGCGAGCTGCCCGATTCGTACCGGCGCTACCTGGTCAACGCGTTGCGCGAGGCGTTCGGCCTGCCCGGCACGCCGATCCGGCTGATGATGCGGCAGGGCAAGAACCCATACGGCGGGCAATGAGGCGGCGCGTAACGCCTCGAATCCGATCGCGTTGGAATTGAAGAAGCGCTGTCGGATTTGTGAGTTCTTTACTGCTGTGATATGGCGCGATATGAATAATGCGGCCTTGGGACAGGTCGCGGGCGATCCGCTGCGGCGAAGAATGGCACGCCGGCTGCCCGCGTGGGTTCGGGGGTTGGCCACTGATCGAGAAGGGGATGGCGGCATGAAGGAGATTATCGCTTCTTTCCGCGGCGCCGGTTGGATGCGAATGGTTGCGCTCGGGGCGGCCCTGGTCATTACCGCTGCGGGCCAGGTTGCTGCTCAGACGCCGGCCGCGCACCCGGCTGCGACGTCTTCGCTACATAGCAAAAAGGCGCGGCCGAGCGAGACTTCGAGCCTCGCCGCCGACCAGTTCACCTCCGAGCAGGCGGCCAAATCCCATTGTCCGGGCGATGCCGTGGTCTGGGTCAACCTCGCCGGCTCCAAAGCCTACCACACCAGCGGCAACCGCTATTACGGCAAGACCAAGCACGGCGCCTTCATGTGCCAAAAGGAAGCCGATCAGTCGGGCTTTCACGCGGCCGGCCGGCGCGTCACCAGCAAGTCAAAGGCTGCGAAAACCAAAACCGCCAAATAACGCCGCGGCCAGCATCGCCTCGGACCCTTCTATGCCGCAGCGGCCGGAACCCGCACCAGCTCGCCGTTGCGCAGGCACTCCGGCATGGCGAGGCCGAGGAATGCGTCGGTCACACTTTCGGGCGGCGGCAGCAGGGTCGCGTCCTCGCCCGGGAAGCCGCGGTTGCGCAGCCGGGTGCGGACCACGCCGGGATCGATCAGATTGGCGCGCACCTTGGTCCGGGCGATCTCTGCAGCATAGATCCTGACCAGCTCCTCGAGGCCGGCCTTGCTGACCGCGTACGGACCCCAATAGGCGTAGGTGCTGCGGGCGGCGGCGCTCGTAACAAAGATCGCGCGCCCGGCGGGGGCGGCGCGCAGCAGCGGGTCCATCGCCCGGATCAGGCGCCAGTTGGCAGTCAGGTTGAGGTCGACGACCTCGTTCCACACGCTCGGGGGAATATCGGAGAGCGGCGAAAACATGCCGATCTCGCCGGCATTGCCGACCAGGATGTCGAGCCGGCGATAGCGCTCGTAGAGCGCCGCCGCCATCTCGTCGATCTTGGCGAATTCGCGCAGATCGAGCGGCACCAGGGTGGCGCTGCCGCCCTCGGCGCGAATCTGGTCGTCGAGCTCTTCGAGACCGCCGACCGTGCGCGCCGCCAGCACGACATGCGCCCCCTCGCCGGCGAAACGCCGCGCGACCGCAGCGCCGATGCCTCGCGAGGCGCCGGTGATCAGCGCGATTGTGCCGGCGAGCCGGCCGCCCGGTGCCGCGCCCTCGGTCAACAAAGCCCGGCTCTCAGGCCGGCTCGGCGAGCAATGACAGCTGCACCGAGACCTTGCCGTTGTCGGCGTCGATCAGCGGGATCGGGTAATCGCCGGTAAAGCAGGCGTCGCAAAAGCGCGGCGCCAGCGGGTCGCGGCCGGCTTCGCCCATCGCCCGGTAGAGGCCTTCGATCGACAGAAAGGCGAGACTGTCGACACCGATATAGTCGGCCATCCCGGCGACGTCGTAGCGCGCGGCGAGCAGCTGGTCGCGCCCCGGCGTGGCGATGCCGTAATAGCAAGAATGGCTGGTCGGCGGGCTCGAGATCCGCATGTGAACCTCGCGCGCGCCGGCGCGCCGGACCATCTCGACGATCTTGATCGAGGTGGTGCCGCGCACGATCGAATCGTCGACCAGGATGACCCGCCTGCCCTGCAGGTTGGCGCGGCTGGCGTTGTGCTTGAGCCGCACCCCAAGATGGCGGATCTGCTCGGTCGGCTCGATAAAGGTGCGTCCGACATAATGGTTGCGGATGATCCCCAATTCGAACGGCACCCCCGATTCCTGCGAATAGCCGAGAGCCGCCGGCACCCCCGAATCGGGCACCGGCACGACGATGTCGGCGTCGATATGGCTTTCGCGGGCGAGTTCGCGGCCGATGCGCTTGCGCGCCTCGTAAACGCTGGTGCCTTCGACGACGCTGTCGGGCCGGGCGAAATAGATGTGCTCGAAAACGCAGAACCGGCTGTCGCGGCGGCCGAACGGCAACAGGCTGCGGACCCCGTCGGGGCCGATGATGACGATCTCGCCGGCGGCGACGTCGCGCACGAAATCGGCGCCGATAATGTCGAGCGCGCAGGTTTCCGACGACACGATCCACGCGTCGCCGAGCCGGCCCAGCACCAGCGGCCGCACCCCCAGCGGGTCGCGCACGGCGATCATCCCGTCCTGCGACAGGGCCGCCAGCGAATAGGCGCCCTGGACCTGGCGCAGCGCGTCAGTCAGCCGGTCGACCACGGTTTCCTTGAGGCTGGTGGCAATCAGGTGGACGATGACCTCGGTGTCGCTGGTCGATTGGAACAGGCTGCCGCGATGCACGAGGCGCCGGCGCAGCTGGTAGGAGTTGGTCAGGTTGCCGTTGTGGCAGATGGCGAGCCCGCCGAACTCGAAATCGGCGAACAGCGGCTGCACGTTGCGCAGCGCCACCTCGCCGGTGGTCGCATAGCGCACATGGCCGATCGCAGCACGCCCCGGCAGCCGCGCGATTACCTCTTTCGAGCTGAAATTGTCGCTGACCTGCCCCATCCCGCGATGGGCGCTGAACTGCTCGCCATCATAGGCGACGATGCCGGCCGCCTCCTGGCCACGGTGCTGCAGCGCGTGCAGGCCGAGCGCAACCAGCGCCGCCGCCTCGGGGTGACCATAGACCCCGAACACGCCGCATTCCTCGCGCAGATGATCGGCGTCCCCGGAATCCGCATCCCCAAGCGCGGCATCCCCAGGCCGGGGGACCATTGGCGCGGCGGTCGGCTGATCGGCGGTCGATGGACCGGTCGGGAGCATGGGCGATCCTCGTCTCGGCTGCCTGAAAATGGTCACCCGGCGGTGCCAATGCGAGTGAGACGCCATGCCGCAACCCCGCCGCTATCGCGCGTTGTTGATCAGCCGGTCGAGATCGCGCTGCTCGGCGGGCTTGTATGCCGGCGCCGGCATATCGGCCGACTTTGGCGGGATCGGTGCGGCCGGAGCCGACAGCGCGCCCATCGCATCGCGGGCCGCCTGGGCCTGGCTCAGCGCATGCCGGCTGCCGTCGATCGCCGACGCGCTCTCCACCTGCATGGATTGCGGCATCAGCCCGCGCAAGAGGTCCGCCCCCTGCGCCAGAAACGGCTGGCTTCTGGCGTCCTGCAGCCAGTCCGGGCGATCGGTCGGCGGCAGGCTGATGTCGAGCACCAGATAGGCGAGCGAAACCAGGATGGCGCCGCGCACCACCCCGAACACCAGCCCCAAGGTCCGGTCGATCGGCGACAGCGCGCTCGATTTGACGCGGCCGGCGACATAGCCGGTCAGGATCGTCAACCCGATCAGCGAAATGAGGAACAGCCCGGCGGCGGCGACGAGGTCGGCGAGCAGCGGCGTGCGGACAAACCGGGCGACGATGCCGCTGGTGTCATTGAACCCATAGAGCGTGATCAGCGCCGCACCCGCCCAGGCGACGATCGACAAGGCCTCGCGCACGAAACCGCGGGCGAAGGCGAACACCGCCGAAAGTGCGATGACTGCGAGAACCGCAAGATCGACGGCGTTCACGACACCACCCCGACCGGTCGGACGATCCGTCCCCCGGCTTGGCCACCGGTCCGGGGGTGCCGCGCCGCGCGTTGCGGCGTCAGGCGAGCCACCAGATCGCTCAGATGCGCCATCGCCACCGTGGCCGGCCCGGTTCCGGCGGCAGAGCTGCGCCGCTTGCCGCCGCCTCTCGGGACCCAGGCTTCGGAAAAGCCGAGCTTGGCCGCCTCTTTCAGGCGCGCTTCGGTATGGCCGACCGGGCGCACCTCGCCCGACAGCGCGATCTCGCCAAAGACCACGGTGTCGGCCGGGACCGGGGTCTCGCTCAGCGCCGAGAGCAAGGCCGCCGCCACCGCCAGATCCGCCGCCGGCTCGGCGATGCGCAAGCCGCCGGCGATATTCAGATAAATGTCGTTGGCGCCGAGTGACAGCCCGCAGCGCGCATCGAGCACCGCGGTGATCATCGCCAGCCTGGTGCCGTCCCAGCCGACCACCGCGCGGCGCGGGGTCCCGAGCAGGGCCGGCGCCACCAGGGCCTGCACCTCGACCAGCACCGGGCGGGTGCCCTCGATGCCGGCGAACACCGCGGTGCCGCTGACCGTGCCGGCCCCCCCT
>Ga0210394_10005333_pt1 | contig 14457 bp, 13 predicted proteins | sample IncBWC12MmetaG_FD_160121 | JGI IMG/M metagenome (GOLD analysis project Ga0210394, IMG submission 160121) | Forest soil microbial communities from Barre Woods Harvard Forest LTER site, Petersham, Massachusetts, United States - Inc-BW-C-12-M | ecosystem: Environmental > Terrestrial > Soil >...
TTGGCCTGACGCAGAAGGAAGTGGAACTTGTGCTGGGCAAGCCTTCCATGATCAACGGTGAAGTTGCTGTGTACTCCCACGAGCGCGGCTTCACTGCCCACAAGGAATCATACGTTGCCACCAACGATCTCTATGTTGTCTACAAGAATGGCGTGGTGTGGTCGCTGGTTGTTCACTACGCGATCGATTCATAGATTCGGTGCGCGGATTCGCGGGCGAAAGGGTATTCAATCACCGAACCGCGCCGCACTTCGCGCCCGTGCTCTGGCTGCTTCTTCTTCCCGATTGCGCACTGGCCCGTTCGTTTCCAGTGAAGTGAGAAGCCGTGCGGAAGAGGCGGCGACCTCGTCCACGGCTGCGGCAAACGCAGCCTCATTAGCTTTCGATGGCTTCTGAAACCCGCTGATCTTGCGCACGAACTGCAGCGATGCGGCGCGAATCTCCGCCTCCGTCACGGGCGGATCGAAATTGAACAGAAGTTTGATATTCCGGCACATGCCTCACCTCGAATACGGCGCACTCGCCCAACGCAGAAAGACAGCAACAGCGCCCCGCGGCTCGAGTGCATCGAGCCGTCATTCAAGCCCCTGACAGAAAATCTAGCTCTTCTTCGCCGTGACGGCGGAAAACGCCTCCACGTGCTGGGTAACTCGCTTGCTTCCGCAGGCCGGGCATGTGATGCCGCCCCTCTCAAACTCCGAGATGAGCAGGTGCTGGGTGAATTCCTTGTTGCAGTCGAGGCAGAAGAAAACGTAATGCGACATCGGATTATCTCCTCGGCCCATGATAGCTCCGCCGAGACTCAGTGAGAAACCTTGTCTTGGTTGGCCGGGCCAGGTCCTCTGGGCGACGTTCTCCTGTTACCTTCCGCGCAGCCGCCGCTGCCGGTAAAAGATAGTGAGCAGCGTGACCGTCCCGCAACTGAACAGGCTTGCGGCCATGCCCAGGATCAGCGACCAATCGTGCGGATAGACTCCGTGCACAATGCCGATGGCCTGCAGGACGCTGAAGCCTCCAAAGGTGATCAGCGAGATGCCTTCGTCCGTCTTCTTGCGCCACACCGCGATGGCCTGCGGCACAAACAACAACGCGTTGCACAGCAATCCAAGGCCGAACGCCACGGCAACAATCTGTTTCATCCGGTGCAGTCTCCAATCGTGGGCGAACCTTAAGTATCCTCTCATTGCTCCTCGTAACTCCTTATTAATCAGTGCGGCGTCTTCGGTTTCACATTCAAGAACGTTGTGGAACGCAACTAAATGGAAGTGCGGTCGCATCTTAGCCTTGATGCACAAGAAACTCGCCATTTCGACCTTTCTGCTGCTGGGCGTGGTGCTCATAGTTGCCGCCACGCAAGCGCCAGATGACAAACCTCCGCCTCAGCAGGTCGCAACTCCTTCGCAGCCGATGTCGCAGCCAGGTGCGAGGGGGCAGTCGAAGGAAGAGACAGAACCGGCCGTCCCTGTTCCTCCGGGGCCCGTGCCGGCGTCGCAGATCAAGCCCGGCCCGCCCACTCCCATTGCCGTGAAGAAGGGCGAACTGGGAGACGACCAGAACTGGGACCCCAAGTGGGATGTGATCGTCGAGGAGAACTTGCCTTCGGAGTTGCTTTCGCCTCGGGTCAAGCGGGCCGTTCATCCTTTCTGCCCCCGCTTTGAATCCTTGAACGAGGCAGACAAGCGCTCCTACTGGGCGTATTTTTTCCAGGCGCTGGCCGGCGCTGAAGCAGGGATGAAGTCTACAAGTGACGTCCGCCACACAGAGCCGGAGGTGGCGGTCGTTGACCCCATCACGCATCGCATCACCCGCCAGGAAGGACTTCTCCAACTCACCTACGAGGACTCCGGCCGTTACGGCTGCGACTTCGATTGGGACAACGACAAGCAGTTGCCTGAGCACGATCCGTCCAAGACGATTCTGCAACCGAAAAACAATCTGCTCTGCGGCATCAAGATTCTCAAAAATCAACTCATCGACCTTGACGAGCCGTTGCTTACTCCCAAGAGCTACTGGTCCACGCTGCGTCCGGGCACCGTCAGCTATCGGGTCTTCGCCAGGCAGATGACCAACGTCCCGGTGGCCTGTGCCGCCAGGCCCGCACACCCGCAGAATGAATCGGAGCCTGGCTTAAGCGAAGCCCCTCGAGTGTTCAACCGCCATTAAGCCCTCGCGATAGCTGAACATTGGCTTTACTAATCGCCGACCTTTGATCCCTTGTAAAGTATTCACAATGGGTTCAAGTTACTTCGATCAGGTTTCCGAGGCTGCCGTCTTTTTGCGCGAAGGGCTCTCCGGGCTCAACCCCCGCATCGGCGTCGTGCTGGGCTCCGGCCTGGGCGCAGTTGCCGATGCAGTTGCCGGTGCCACTATCGTTCCCTACGGCGAAATCCCACACTTTCCGCAGTCGACCGTCGAGGGCCACTCGGGCCGCATTGTCGCTGGCCGCCTGGGAGAAACGCCGGTCGTGATCCTTCAGGGTCGCGTCCATTTCTACGAGGGCTACGCGCCCGCACAGGTCACCTTCCCCATGCGCGTGCTGGGTGCGCTGGGTATTCGCGCGGTGGTACTGACAAACGCCGCGGGCGGCATCGAGGAGGGGTATCATGTCGGCCAGCTTGTGGCGCTTGCCGATCACATCAACTTCATGGGCTGGAATCCGCTGATTGGCCCCAACGAGCCGCGTTTCGCCTGCATTCCCGGCGCTGGCCTCCGCTTCTTCGATATGACGGAGGCTTATTCGAAGTCCTTGCGCACGCTCGCGAAAGAGGCGGCGCTCGATGAAGGCTTCGGGCTGGAAGAGGGTGTTTATCTGGCCACGTCTGGGCCGAGCTTTGAAACTCCAGCCGAAATTCGCGCCTTCCGCACGCTGGGCGCCACACTGGTCGGCATGTCTACGGTGCCGGAGACGATTGTCGCGCGCCACATGGGTATCGAGGTTCTCGGCATCTCCTGCGTTACCAACCTCGCCGCGGGCCTCAGTGAGGTGCAGTTGAGCCACGCCGAGGTCTTTGAAGCCGGCCGCAAGGTTGAGCATCGCCTGGCTGGTCTGTTGACGCGGCTGGCGCCGCGCATCGCCGCGGTGCTCGATTCTAAGGCGCCCAAGGACATCAAAGCTTGATGGAGGCCGCATCCAGCTTCGGCCGGCTTCCTTTTCCACCTGTGGTTCTCGGAATAGCGGGCTGTTCCGGCTCCGGAAAGACGACTCTTGCCGTCGAACTGGCGCGTTCGCTGAACGGTATTCACTTTCCGCTGGATCACTACTACCGCGATCTGTCGCACCTGCCGCCGGAGGAGCGCGCTTTGCAGAACTTCGACGATCCGGCGCTGATCGAAAGCCCGCTGCTGGCTGCTCACGTTCGAGCGCTCGCCCGCGGTGAGGCCATCGAGCGCCCGCTCTACGATTTCTCCAACCATACGCGCGTTCTCGATCGTACCGAGTCCATCCGGGTTCGCGCTTATTTGATTGTTGAAGGGCTCTTCGCTCTCATTTATCCGGAACTGCTGCCGCTCTATCAACTGAAGGTTTACGTGGAGACGCCGGACGACATCTGCTTCGAGCGGCGCCTGAAGCGCGACGTTATGGAGCGCGGACGCACGCCTGAATCCGTGCGCCGCCAGTACGAAGCCACCGTGCGCCCATCGAGCGTGGCATGGGTTCGCCCGTCGGCAGCAAACGCCGATCTCTCACTTGACGGAACTGGCGCACTGGACTGGAAGGTGGAGCGGGTGGTCACAGAACTCCGACACCGTGGATTTTCACCCGGTTTCCCACATTGATTCGACACATTTTCTTGATTGTTCAGATTCCTTGACGAAAGTTTGACAGTGGTTTGATGCAAAGTGTGCATTCGATTCTTTAGGGTCAGTATTGAAATGCGTGCCTATTTAAAGACCTGGGATGTGGCTGTTGAGCGCCTCCGGCTCTGTCTTGTGCAGGGCATCTCTCCGCGTCGCCTTGCCTTTACGCTTTCCGTCGGCTTTGTGCTGGGCTGCATCCCGGTGGTCGGCATACCCACGGCGTTGTGCGTGGTGGTGGCGTTGGCGTTCCGGCTCAACCAGCCGGCCATTCAGGCCGCCAACTACGCCGCCATGCCGTTCCAGGTGGCTCTCATCGTGCCGTTCGTGCGGCTTGGCGAAAAGCTCACTCCCAGGCTGGGCCATCCGGCTCTCGATCTCTCCGCGCTCGCGCACTCGCCGGTGCAACTCATGATGCACTCCTCCACGCAGCTCCTCGAGCAGTTCGGCATTCTTGCCGGTCAAGCTTTGCTGGCGTGGCTGCTGCTGGCCATCCCCGTAGCCGCCGGCTTGACGCTCATGCTCACCGGCGTGTTGCGGCGTGTCCCTGCGCTCTCTGCAGCGAGCGCGAGAAACTAACTCCGCTGCGGCCTCGATCTCCCGCGATTTCCATTCGAAACTACTCTTCGCGCAGCAGCGTCAAGGGATTGATGGATAGGGCGCGCTGCGCGGGGATCCACGTGGCGAAGAGTCCCAGCAGAGCCATGGCCAGCACCACCCCGGCCAGCACCAGCGGATCGCGCGGCGTGGCCTCAAACACCACGAACGCCAGCACCCGGCTTGCCAGCAAACCCAACCCCAATCCTGCCGCGGACCCGAAGGCCAGCAACTTCATCGCGCGTCCCAACGCTGCCCCCAGCACCTCGCGCCGCTGCGCGCCCAGCGCCATGCGAATGCCCAGCTCCTTCATCCGCTTGCTCACCGAGTACGCCGCCATTCCGAAGATGCCGGTAATCGAAAGCATGGCGCCCATCACGCCCATGACTCCCAGCGAGAGTGTGGCCATGCGCGCAGGAAATAGCTCGGTGTCTAGATCCTTGTAACGCGTCTCGATGTACACCGGCAGCTCGCGGTCCATTTCACGCAGCCTGTTTCTGATCATTTCAGACAACTCCTGCGGGTCGCGATTCGAGTGAACCACCAGGGTAGTGCCATCGGATGGCGATTGCAGGATGGGAACAAAAATCGCAGTCGCCGGATCTTCCGTCAGGCTGCCGTATTTCCCGTCTTCTACAACTCCAACGATCTCGAGGCGCGTTCCGTCCGGCAGCTTGAAGTGCTTGCCCAGGGCATTTTGCACGGCGCCGAACACCTTACGCGCAAACCGCTGGTTCACCACAGTGACCGGCGGCGAATTCTTGTCGTCGTGCTCGGTGAATCCTCTTCCGAAAAGCAGGGTAGTGCCTGCCGCGTGGAGATAATTGGAGGAGATGCTGAACTTCTGCGGGCGATCCGCAGCGTTCGGCTCGCGCAAATCGGCGATTGTATCGGAATATACCAGCGTTTTATCGCCGCCGCCTTCGCCCAGCGGGAGCTGATCGATCATACCCACGGATTCCACGCCGGGAATAGCCGCTAAGCCATTGGACATCCGTCTTTCTATTTGCGCTGCGCGGTCACCCTTGTAACCCACCATGGTCAAGTCAGCTTCAACAATCATCGAGTTATGCACGTCGAATCCGAAGTCGGCGTGCAGGGTCCGCGCCAGTCCGCGCACAGATACCAGCGAAGACGTCACCAGCACTCCGCAGATGGCAATCTGCACTACCAGCAGAACGTCTCGCGCACCGAGCCGCCGCCCTGCCCTGGCCGTCGATCCCGACTTCACAACCTCATAGGGGTTTGTGCCAAGCACCTGCTTCACCGGCACCGCGCCAAACAGCAGTCCGCTCACCAAAGCCAGCAGCACGGCCACCGCGTACACCTTGGTATCCGGAGTCACCGGCATGTGAAGCGGCCACCGCGTAAAGGGGTGCCATGCGCTCAGCGCGCGCAGCAACATCACGCTGCCCGTCAGTCCAATTGCGCCTCCAACCAGCGAAATCAACATAGCCTCGGTAAACAGCGCGCGAAGAATCCGTTTGCGGCTCGATCCCAATGCGAGCCGCAGAGCCATCTCGCGTGAGCGGTCCGCGGCCCGCGCCGCAAACAGGCTGCCCAGGTTGGCGCATGCGGCCAGCAGAATCAATCCCGCCAGCATCATCAATGCAGCCATGAAGGCTTTGATCGGACGCCCGAGATAGTCGCCATAAAGATTGGGCCGCGCCAGGGTGAATGTCAGTTTGCCATTGTTGTGCGGATATGTCCGGTCGATCTGCGCGCCTACTGCGTTGAGATCGGCGACGGCCTTCGCTGGTGTGACCCCTGCCTTCAAGTGCCCCAGCAACATGAAAACCCAACGCGTCTTGCGATCGTTTAGCTCCTCTGGGCCGAACTGTGCGTGGTTCACAATGGGCACAAACAGTGCGGCATTGAAAAACACCAGCGCCCCGCGGTACTCAGGCGGCGCCACGCCGACGATGGTGTAGGGATGCTTGTTCAGCCGCACCACGCGTCCCACCACCCCGCGGTCGCTTTGAAAATTGTCCTGCCAATACTCGTAGCTCAACACCAAGTAGGGGGCGCTGTTCGGGCCGTGGTCATCGGACCCGTGATAAAAGTGGCCGAGGAAGGGCGTGAGTTGCAGGGAGTCAAAGTAGTTCGTGCTGGTCTCCTCCATCCAAATGCGCGATGGGTCGCCGCCCGTATCGAGGCTCGCGTCAGACGCAGTAAAACTCGCCAGGTCTTCGATGCTGTGGTTGCGGTCGCGCAGATCGAGATAGTCCGGATATGACTGGTACGAATTCGCTTCGTTGCCGTGCTGAAGCTCGTAGAGAGTTTCAGCGTGGGGCACGTTCAGCGGGCGAAGGATCAGCGCATTCAACACGCCGAACACTACGGAGTTCGCCCCGATGGCCAGCGCCAGTGTGAGAACCGCAGCGATCGTGAACCCCGGCGACTTGCCGAGAACGCGCATCGCGAAACGCACATCCTGGACGACCGACCCGACGAGGTTGCTGCCCAACTCCGCGTGAATTTCCTCCTTATACTTCTCGCGTCCGCCAAACTCGATGCGCGCGCGACGTTCGGCCTCGGCGCGGCTCAGCCCCGATCGCACCAGGTCGTCCGCGCGATGCTGCACGTGGCTGCAAAGTTCCTCGTCCATCTCCGCGTTCACCTGGGAGCGATGAAATAAAGCCGAGATGCGAAAGCGAAGCGAGTCAAGGAAATTCATGGTACCTTCCCCGGGGAATTCGACAGTGACAAACAAAAACGCGCGTTAGTCCTCGCGCAGCAGGATCAAAGGATTCACGGCGAGCGCGCGCTGCGCCGGAATCCAAGTGGCCAGCACTCCGAGCAACGCCATCGCCACCACCACGCCCGCCAGTACCAGCGGGTCGCGCGATGTGGCCTGATAAACAATGGACGCCAACACCTTGCTGGCCAGGATGCCCAGGACCAATCCCGTCGCCGAGCCGACGGCCAGCAATCTCACGGCGCGCCCCAACGCGGCCTTCAAGACTTCCGTACGCTTGGCGCCGAGAGCCATGCGAATGCCCAATTCGCGCAGACGCTTGCTCACCGAGTAGGCCGCCATGCCAAAGATGCCGGTAATTGAAAGCATCGCGCCCATGAAGCCCAGCACGCCCAGCGAAGCCGTGGCCATGCGCGATGGGAACAGCACCACGCTCAGCATGTCGTTCCACGAACGGATATCGACCGGCAGCCCTGAATCCACTTCTCGCGCCTTGCTGCGCATGGCTGTCGCAAGTTCCTGCGGATCACTACGAGAACGCACCACGAGGTACGCATTGTTCAACGGGGCTTGAAGAGTCGGAAGAAATATTGCGGGCTCCAGCTGGTCCGTAATGCCTAGATACTTTCCGTCTTCAACCACGCCCACAATCTGGACGCGCACTCCGTTTTGGCGCCTGCAGAACTTGCCGATCGTGTCGGCCACTGAACCAAACATCTTTCGTGCGAACTCCTCGTTTGCAATGGCAACCGGCGGAGCGTTCTTATCGTCATGCCAATCAAAACTCCGGCCCGCCAACAAATGGGTACCCGCAGCCTCGAAGTACCCTGGCGATACTTCGTACTTATAGGGAGCCGACGCAGCATTCGCGTTGCTCAGATCGCGTGTCTCATCCTTGAACATATTCGCCCGGAACGCCGCGGTATAAACCAGCGGCGGGTAGTTATTCACCAATCCCACGTGCTCCACTCCCGGAATGGATGCCATCGCGTCGATGAGGCGCTTTTGAGCTGGAAGCACGCGGTCGCCGTCATACCCAGCCATACCCAGGTTTGCGCCCAGCAGCATAGCGTTGCGCGGCTCAAAGCCAAAGTCACTCTTGAGCGATCGCACCAACCCACGCACCGCAACCATTGACGACGTAACAAGAACTGCGCAGATGGCGATCTGGAGAACAAGAAGAGTGTCTCGAAGCGTCACGCGCCGCCCCAAACGTGGCGAAGATCCGGCCTTGACGATCTCATAAGGATTAGCGCGCAACAGCTGCCGTACGGGAACGATCCCGAAGAGGAATCCGCTCATCAATGCCAAGGCCACCGCAACTATGTAGAGTCTTGCGTCCGGACTTACCGGCAGGTGCAGCGGAGCTCCGGCAAAAGGCTGCCACACGCTGATTTTGCGTAACAAGGCCACGCTCGCCATCAGTCCCAGCGCGCCGCCGGCCAGCGAGATCACCAGCGCTTCAGTCAACAGCTGCCGCAGAATGCGGTTGCGGCTTGAACCAAGCGCCAGCCGCAGCGCCACTTCGCGGGAACGGTCAGCGGAATGAGCCGCGAACAGGCTGCCCAGGTTTGCGCATGCGGCCAGCAGAATCAACCCGGATAGCAGCATGAGGCCCGCGACAAATGCGCTCGCGGGGCCGGCAAAAGCTGTTAGCCCTGGGCGCGCCAGTTTAGTGGCCTCGTGGCTGACTTCTTTGGGATAGGTCTTTGCCAGGCTCGCGCCAATCGCATTCACGTCGTCGGTGGCCTGCGCGTGCGTCACGCCCGGCTTAAGGCGCCCGAACGTTTCGAAAATGGAATGGATGCTCGCCCGCGAGGTCAGTGAGCCCTCAGGAGCCACCTGCTCCTGGTTCACGATGGGCATGAAGAAGTCCGGGCCGACAAACAATATCGTCCCCTGAAATCCCGGAGGCGCAACGCCAATAATGGTGTAAGGATGCTTGTCGAGTTGAACGACCCGGCCAATCACCCCGCGGTCGTCCTGGAAACGGCTGTGCCAGAAGGCGTAGGTCAGCACAAGATACGGGGCACTGTTCGGGCCGTGCTCGTCGGACGCGTGAAAGAACCTGCCCAGGAAGGGGTGAATTCCGAGGACGTCGAAATAATTCCCAGTTGCCGAAAAGCCGGAGGCGGCGGCTGGATCGTTTCCCTTGCCCAGTCCCACAAACACCATATTGAAAGCTGCCAGATCATCGAAGCTGTGGTTGTGATCCCGCAGGTCGAGATAGTTGGCATAGCTTTGAAATCCGGACCCATCTCCATAGTGGGTACCCAATAAGGTCCCCACCTGGGGCACTTTCAGCGGGCGCAGGATCAGGCCATCCATGATCCCGAACACCACCGCATTCGCGCCAATCGCCAGCGCCAGAGTGAGCACCGCCGCCACCAAAAATCCCGGAGACCTGCGCAATACCCGGATGGCAAGCCGGACATCGCGCAGCAGCGTGTCGAGGAGATTTCCGCCGAGTGCCTCATAGCTCTCTTCCTTGTAGCGCTCCTGAGCCCCGAATTCGATGCGGGCCCGCCGTTCTGCTGTGGCGCGATCAAGGCCGGATCGCTCCAGGTCGTCGGCGCGATGCTCGATGTGGGAGCGGAGTTCTTCTTCCATGTCGTCAGCAAGCTCTGAACGATGGAAGAACCGGCCGGCAAGAGTCCGAATGTAGGAGGGCAGGCTCATACTTGCTCCGCACTGGCGGCCAAAGCCGTCGTCATGGCCACGGCGAGGCGATTCCAGCTCTCCGTCTCTTCCTGGAAGCGCTTGCGGCCAGCCGTCGTGAGCTCGTAGAACTTGGCGCGGCGATTGTTATCCGACGTGCCCCACTCGGCCTGCAGCCAGCCCTGCCGCACCAGCCGGAAGAGCGCCGGGTAGAGCGCGCCCTGCTCAATCAGTAGTGCCTGCCCGGTGATCTGCGCAATGCGCAGCAACACACCGTAGCCGTGCAACGGCCCCAGCGAGACGGCCTTGAGAATCAGTAGGTCGAGTGTTCCGGGTAGCAGCTGGGCCTGGTCGGACATGCATACTCCTAAGATGATAAGGAGAGTACCGCCGCTTTCCTAAGCTGTCAAGGAGAAAAGTCCTAACCACCGGTGCCGCGACCCGGAACAGCCTTCGCGCTCTCCAGCCAGGCGGTGTAGATCATGTCGCGCAGCATGCTGGCGCCGGCGGCTAGCCGCTCCGCGGTAAAGTCGCGCGACTCAGCCGAACCCGCTCCGGTGAACCCTCCGGCCTTCTCCAACTGGTAGACCTTCTCCACGTAAGTCGCAGTGTGCCGCAGATAGCCAACGTAGGTGAGGAACATGTCGCCTTCGATCGCGTGTGGCGAGGTCATCTTTGGTTGCACGTCTGCTGCGTGCAGGTTCGCCGCCACGAATGGCCCCTCGAACTGCCAGTGAATTTGATGGTCCTTGGTGTAGCCGTTGGGGTTAGGGCCGGTCCAACCGTTGTATTGGATGGTGGTGTGCAACGGCTGGGACGCGTCGCCGACGTAGTGCCCGAGCCATCCTGCGTAGAAGATGGCCGCCTGCTCCACGGGCGCCGTGTCCTGATGCGACGCGGAGAGTTCCCGATACTCGCGCAGCGCGGCCTTCAGGCGCTCCCACACTTCGGTGGTCTCCCAAGGCTGTAACCCGATCTTCTCCGGATGCTGGCCAGATGCGAAGACCTTGGCCTCGAAATCCAGCCGCCCGCGCGGCAGCAGACCCAGCGCATCTGCTGGCTCCAGATCGATAAAGTGCTCAGGAGCCTGTGCGGCATTGAGTTCAGGCTCGGCGGGCGATCGCCAGCGGTCCGGTTCCGGGCCAAGATATTCAATTTCCTTCGCCGCCGCGTCAGACCGCAGAAACGCTGGGACCTCCGCCGGTAAAGTGCTGACCGCAAGCCGGTTAATCATGCGGTGGCCCTCATTGCCCCAGGCCAGCGCTCGAGGCGGCCCGAGGCAAATAGAGAACAACGTCACAAGCGCGGCAACCGAACAAAATGAGGGCGATTTCCTGAACATGAAAGCCAGTATACGGGCCATTCGGGAACCAAATGGTGAATGCGTCGAATCCGGTTTTTTTCCACACACGCGGCGCCATGGCGAAGCTCTATTGGACGGTTCGAATTCGCCACCGTTGCACCCAAATCTCTGGAAAAAACGCTTGACATTCACTCAGTGGACAGACTTTTTAGTCTCACGAAAGCGAAATCATCCAAGTGAGTCACCATTTTCATATCCGGTGATGACTGTTCTTGCCAGTCGTATTTTCAGCGGGCTAGTATTCCCCCTAGTCCAACCGGGTGTCTCACGTACTGAAACCCGGCAGTATGCCAGCATGCAGTTTGTCCCGCATCGCAGAGTTCCACACACAGCGGCGCTTACCGGCGCCGAGGGAGCGTTCCAATATGGCATGGTATGCCTACTGCATTGGTGAAAAGCAAGCCTTTCCTGAGTTAGCCCGTCATCGCAAACCAGTTCCATTGGAAACCGTCGTTGGAGTAAGCGGAAATCAGGTTTTCCTGTATCCGGCCAGCGACCTTGCCGTGATCGTAAGCGAACACAATCCAGCAGAGAACCTCAACCAGAAATCCGGGATCGACCACGCCCGGGTCATCGCCGACTGCTTCCAACACTCAACCGTCCTCCCTTTCCGTTTCGGCACGGTCTTTAACGACGACGAAGCTCTTCGCAAGTCCATCCGCTCGAATCAGCGTCAGTTCCTCTCCAACATCGATAAACTCCGCGGCAAGACCGAGATGCACCTGAAAATCTTCGTCGACGACTGTTGTGCGAAGGAACTCAGCAAGCACCTTCCGGCCGAGGGAGTAGGGCGCGAGTACCTTACCAGTCTTCGCGAAAATGCCGTGCGGCAGCGTGAGCGCCAGACACGGGCACGCGCGGTCAGCTTCCAGATGCACCGGCTATTCGCTCCTCTCGACGAAGATGTCAGCTGCCGGCTCACCGAAAGCGGCAAGATGGTGTTGGACATCGCCCACCTGATCGATCGCAAGTACGTGGAGCGCTACCAGAACAAATTCGCGAGCACCAGCGCTACCATGCGCGACTGCCAGATGCAGGTTTCCGGCCCCTGGCCGCCGTACCACTTCGTCCACCGCCTCACCCGCGGAAATACGACCCCGGCCGCGTCTGCTCCTGTGAATCCCACCGCCCCAGTCATCAGGATTCCCGAGCCGGCCGTGCACGCGATGGCCTGATCGCTGAACCGTTTGCAGTCTTCTTCATTAGAAAAGCCCCGGCGATTGCCGGGGCTTTTCTGTCGGCGGCGGAGCTATTTCCGGCGCTATATACTGGGCACGCCCTGGAGGTCTGAATGCGCTTCCGGTCGTGGATTCTCGCCTTGTCTCTGGTGTCGTCTTTTTTCGCTGCCACCGCCCAAAACTCCTCAAATCCGCCCGTCGTCAACTTCTCTGATGGCGGTGCCAGCCCCAGGGGAAACGGTCCCATGGAGAGCATCTTCATCCCTCCAAAGGCAAATTCTCCTTTCAGTCTCAAGCTGGCGGCAGAGTGGTCCCGCCCTATGGCTGGCGGCGGTAGCTTCACCTTGGCGAACGAGCGTGCCATCGTGCGCGACAGCAAAGGAAGAATCTACCAGGAGCGCTGGATCATGGTCCCCAAGGGCGGCACCATCAAGTCGGAGATGAACGTCTTCCAGATCACCGATCCCGACCAACACACCTGGTACAACTGCTCGCCGCGCAACAAGGTTTGCGAGCTGTTGCCCTACGCCATCACGTCGCAGATGGAGTATCAGCCGAAGCTCGGCACCTCTGGACCGCTTCCTGACGGTCGCGGCTTTACCCAGGTTGACGATCTGGGGCTCAGCGCTACAGCGGGGCTTGAAACCCACGGGTACCGCGAGACCATCACCTTCAATCCTGGCACCATGGGCAACGATCAGCCGATGACTGCCACGCGCGAATTCTGGTTTACCCGGCAGTTAGCCATCAATCTGAGCTCGATGGTCGACAATCCGCAGACCGGCAAGCAGGTCTTCACGGTGAAGGACCTGTCCACATCCGAGCCCGATCCAGCGCTGTTCCGGGTTCCGCCGGACTACAAAATCCTCGATCACAGGGAAGATCCAGACCGGCCGACGATTCGCCCCGCTAACCCGTAGAAGGCGAGCCAAGGTAAATTTGGAATACATGTACAGCAAGTGGACGCGTCGCCGGTTTCTAAGCCACGCGGGGATGTCGGCGGCCTCGCTCGCCATCCGTGCGCCGGCAGTGAATGCCGCGGCTTCTCCCTCACCATTGCGCGGCAGGTTCCTGACCCACGTATCGGTGCTGCGTGTGAACCAGATTGAAGTCACGCCGACCCGCAACATCGGCGAGGACGAAGCCGTTGACAACCGCCCCGAGCGAGCCCGTTCACGACGTGAGGCATTCGCCCGTGGCTGCCCGGACGGCAAAATGACCTGGGCCATCAGCTGGCTGGCGCTCCAGGACGACCGCAAGGAATATCGGGAAGCGCGCCGGCTGCTGGCCTCATTTCACGACCGTTACGGCGACGAAATCACCTTTATCCCCGGCGGCTATTTCGCGCCCATGTACGACACGCGCGAGCACATCCGCCAGACCATGCACGACGCGCTGGCGATGATTGCGCCCATGGTTGGCGGCGGTTATCGTCCGCAAAGCATTGTGGCGGGCTACATGGACGCCGAGAACCAGCGGCTTCTTGCGGCCGACGAGGGCATCCACGTGTGCCAGGGCCAGATCTGGAGCCAGCACGGCATCGACAACGGCGATGGCGATGGCGGAATCTGCTATCCGTATTACCCCAGCCGCGAGCACTATTTGAAGCCGGCGCAAGGTGCAGCTGACTTCATCGATTGCGTCTGTCTGGACGGCTGGACCTGCGACTTCCTCGCCGCGCGCCGCAACGGCTTCGAGGGAGGCTTCAACAGCCGGTTAGGCGTTGGTCCCATCGAGGCGGTGGGCAACCTCGGTGTTGCGGTGGGCCGCAAAGAGATGCTGGATACAACCGCGAATCACTTCGATCGTGGTCACGCGCTGAACGGCTTTGGCTTTGTAACGTCCATCTGGGAGTTGTCGATTGGTCACGATGAGGATCTGACCGCGTGGCTTGAGGCCGTGCGCAACCGCTGGCCGGATACGCGCGTGATAACCGAAGGGGAGTTTGGAATGGAGTGGCGCAATCATACGCCGAACAATGCGGCCCTCGATTATCGTTTCGAGGAAAAGGGGACCGGCGCTCCGGGATCTGAGAAAGAGCTGGAGATTCGGTGGTTCATGAACCGCGAATTTCGCCTAGCATTCATCCGGGATTGGGTCAAGAACACTCCACCCATGGTGCTCGATTTCACCCGCTACGACTTAAGAGCGGAGGAGCCGCAAGGGCT
>Ga0210394_10005334_pt1 | contig 14456 bp, 16 predicted proteins | sample IncBWC12MmetaG_FD_160121 | JGI IMG/M metagenome (GOLD analysis project Ga0210394, IMG submission 160121) | Forest soil microbial communities from Barre Woods Harvard Forest LTER site, Petersham, Massachusetts, United States - Inc-BW-C-12-M | ecosystem: Environmental > Terrestrial > Soil >...
TGCAAGGTGACTCGTAGTTCGCAAGGATACCCCTCCTAAAGAAAGATGGTTTCGTTCTAGGCCGATTCGAGCGGGGCTGGGTTAACCCGAGTGGAAAAACAGATTAATAATCCGCGACAGGCATGAAAGTCAACCATAAATTTGGGGAAAATCCGAAGCCAACAGAACCGAGACCTTCGTTATGTTACGAGCGGATATCCCGCTAGATTCTCGAGAATTCGGTAAGGTGCTGCATTCGGAGCGACCAGCGCTTGCGGAGGAATCAGGAGAGTCTGTTCGATAGCGTATTGGCCGGAGATTACCGCGTGCGCCACACAATCCGTAAAAACCAGCCATGTGGCGAGCGGCGGAAATTCCAACCGGAATTTCGGGCAGTCTTCCTGGAATTTTGAATTCTCCTTCAAGTAATCGTGGAAACGCAGCATAAACATGTCGTAAGGAGTCCTGCCCATCCCGCGAAAGCCGAGCTTTTCGCCCCACGTTTGCACCGTGCGGCTGATGACGGTATCGCCCTCGGCAATTTGTCCTAACCCCGCATCTTTGGCGAACTGGCGCGCGAGCGATTCAAACCCTTCCGTCGTGTTCCAAACGCGCGCGCGCTTGGGGTTGAGGTTCGTGAAAACCCGCAAAATCCTGCCGCCGCGCGTCGGCCGGCTCGGAAAGGCATCCACGTGTAGAAGATCGTTGCGTTTGTGCATGGGAAGGTCCCGCCCTTCTTCCTCGATGGGGCGAAAACTGGAGAAATCGAGGATCCATTTCGTCGCGTAGGGAGCCAGAAATTTCTTGAGGAACTCGAGCACCTGTGCGCTGTAGCTGCGCATGATCGTGTGGATTCGCTCAATCGTCCGCGCGTCGCCTGAAACGCCGCGGAGGACGTCCTCGGACGGTCGGTAAGACACGTTCTTGTGCAACCGCAACTCAGTCCATTGCTGCGCGAGAAGAAACTCTTGATCCTCAATCGGGAAGTGAAAAGGAAGGGACCGAAAAAAAACGATCTGCCCCTTTTCGAGGAGTTCGCAATAACCGCGCGAGCGCGAAGCCACCTGCTCGCGTCCTACCCATCCCCCGGGCAGGCGGTAATCTTCCACCTGAATCCAAGAAGCCTGGGTTCTGTCAGGTCGTTTTAGCGGCACGGGCGTCGAAACCCCTAACCGCTTGCAGCGCTCGAGCGCTTGTAACCAGGTGGCAGAAGCGTGGTCGTGAGGTCAACGCCAGAAAGATCGACGCCGTCGAGATTGGTTTCGCGCAAGATCGTAGTTTGCAGAATTGCGCCTTCGAAATTCGCACCGCCTATTTCGGCCTGGCGGAAATTCGTGGCTCCAAAATTTGCGCGGCGCAGATTCGCCTGGCGCAGATCGGCGCGAAAAAGCTCCGCTCCGCCCACCTGTGCCTCAGAGAGGTCCGCTCCACTCAGATTCGCTTCCGTGAGGTCCGCCTTCCGTAAGTCGGCTCGATGCAGTTTCGCTTTGCCAAAATCGACAGACGCCAGCTTTGCGTCGCGAAGATTGGCGCGGGTTAGGTTTGCGCCTTGCAGATTTACGTAGGCGAGATTCATCTTGCGCAGATCCGCACGAGATAAATCCGCGCCGGCAAGGTCTGCGCGAACACCGGACTCGTCGCCACGCACGAACTTTGCGTGTGCAGCGAGGATGTCTGACAGCCGCTTGCCATTATGCCGAATTCGGTCCGGAGACCTCAGCCCGCCCGTAATCGCGCTCAGAATAGTCATCTTCGATTCGTCACTGGATCCTTTCGAGGCCTGCTAATTTTACTAGAACTTGGAGCAAATAGGGCATCGAAGCTCGTTCCACATCGTCCCCGACGCCTCCATCGCGCGTCCTATCACTGTCCAATCTATGATAAGTTCACTTGAATGGACTTGCTCGACAGGCTCAAGAGCAAAGCGCGGGCTTATCCGCAGCGAATCGTCCTGCCGGAAGGCGAAGACGAGCGCGTGATCCGCGCCGCGGTGCAGGTGACGGCCGAGCGTTATGCACAAATCACGCTCCTGGGCCGCGCCGTCAACATTCGCGCCACAGCCGATAGGGCGGGCTTACAGCTCGACGGTATACAAATTATTGATCCCCTATCGAGTCCCCGCGTTAATTCCTATGCCGAAATCTATTTCGAACGCCGGCACGCTCGCGGCCTTACGCACGAAGAAGCTCAAGAATTTGCGCGCAAACCGCTCTATTTCGCGGCGCTGAGCGTGGCGGCAGGCGATGCGGACTCGACCGTTGGCGGCGCCGCGAACTCAACCTCGGACACGGTTCGCGCGGCACTGCATTCGATCGGGCTAGCCCCGGATGCGCGTCTTATGTCGAGTTTCTTCCTGATGATCGCTCCGGAACGCAATCGCACAGCCTTCGGCGAAAAAGGCGCCCTGCTTTTTGCCGATTGCGCCGTGGTGCCTGACCCGACGGCGCAGGAGCTCGCGGAAATCGCACTGGCCACAGCCGAACATGCTCGTGTTTTCCTCGAAACCGAACCACGCGTCGCGCTTCTCTCGTTTTCGACCAAAGGCTCTGCTGCGCATGCTCACGTCGAAAAGATCCGCGAGGCGTTGCGTATCGTGAAAGCCCGCCAGCCAGACCTTGCAATCGATGGCGAGTTGCAAGCCGATGCCGCCGTCGTCGCGGCAATAGGCGCAAGCAAGGCCCCCGGCTCGCCCGTTGCTGGCCGCGCGAATGTCTTGATCTTTCCCGATCTCAATTCCGGAAACATCGCCTATAAACTCGTTGAGCGCCTTGCCGGCGCCGAAGCTCTCGGTCCGGTTCTTCAGGGTCTCGCACGCCCAGCGAACGATCTATCGCGCGGTTGCTCTTCTGACGACATTGCGAAGGTTATCGCGATCACCGCTGTGCAAGCGATCGCGCGCAAGGAAATCGCATCCGTCTCGGGAGACTAATTCTCGTGCTGCTCAGCTTCCGTCCCGCGCCCATCGTTTCGCTGCGCCGCATCTTCGTACCTATCCTTGTCGCCGGTCTTGCTGTTGTTTCCTGGCCTTTTCTCCAAACTCGTGCCGTCGCTCAGAACGCGTCCGATCAGCCGGGCCAAGAAGTCGTCGCTAATCTCGCAGCGGGGCGCGTCGTGGTTGCAGTTGTTAAAGACGCCATTTTAATCGCTACTGTCGAAAATCCTTTCGAGGCCCAAACGCACCCGCCCGTTCCGGTCCCTCTTTCCGGCGAGCGTGCCGGCGTGATTCTGGGCGCGGTCGACTGGTTTTCACCATCATCGAATGTCCAGATCGCTCGACTTGACCACGACCTACCGCGTCTTCACGGCCGCGTCAAACCGCAGGGGCCAAGGCTGCAGGCAGGCGAGGAAGGTAGCGAGGCCACCGACATCGAGTTCGTCGGCGAGGGATTGAACGACCGGTTGAACGAAGTGGTGAAAACTCTTCACGCCAAGATGGATTTGGCGGAAGGCGAACCGCTTGTCGAATTAGTGATTGCCGACTTCATCCCCGGTTACGGCCCCGAAGTGTGGCACGTGAACTATTCGATTGAGCAGTTTCCGCAACGGGGCGATTTCTGGGAGACGCGTATACCCCGCCCACGTTACCTGCAAGACTGGCCGCCAGAAAAGAATCAACCACACACGCTACTTGAATTTGACTATCCACCGAGCCTGACTACACCGACTCTGCTTGAAATGCTGCGTCAAAAAGACCCCCGTCTCGAAAAGCTCTCCAATTCCGATCCTGTGATGGCCTCGGTCGCTTCCATGCTTCTCAAAGGAATCAGCAATAAAGTCGCGCCTGCTGACGCAACGCAGTTTCTGCGTGCCGCGCTTAATGCCATCTCTCCGCCAAAGGCCCGCGAAACCGTGGCCACGATTGGTTTTCAAACCGGCTTCGCATGGATATTGCAGCCACCCAACGAACCGAAGCCCGCCCTCCAGCAGAAGGAGCGCCCGGCGGGTGCGCCAACGCTCATCAAGCCATCCGGAAATTAATTGGAATTTGCGGTGCTCACGGAAGGGTGCCCTTACGGGAGAAAGTGACTGCCAGTGGTGCGCTTATTTTTTGTGCTTCAATTGTTCCTGCAGTTTTGCATTCTTCTCCGTCACTCCACGAACCAGATCTTCCTTGTGAGCCACGAGCCGGCGCGCTATTTCCGCGTCTGCCAAACCTAGAATCTCAGCGGCAAAAATCGCCGCGTTAACTGCTCCCGCCTTGTCGATCGCCATCGTCGCCACCGGAATTCCGCCCGGCATCTGCACGGTCGCGAGCAGCGCGTCCAGCCCGTTGAGTGCGCTCGTCGCGAGCGGTACCCCGATTACAGGTAGCGTCGTGTTCGCCGCAATCACACCGGCAAGATGTGCTGCCGCTCCAGCGCCCACGATCAACACTTTCACTCCGCGCCCCGCCGCAGACGTCGCATATTCGTGCGCCCGCGCAGGCGTCCGATGCGCCGACACCACTTCCATCTCGTAGCGGATTCCAAATTTCTCGAGCGCCTTGCCGGCTTCGCTCATCACCGGCAGGTCTGTATCCGACCCCATCAGAATCCCAACCGTAACGCCCAAAGCCCCATCGCCAGCCGTCACCCTGAAACCTCCTGTTGTGCTGCTTCTGAAACGACGGCCGAAACCTCGATCCGGTCACCACGCCGAATTGTCCCGCCCTCCACCACCCGGCACAACCAACCACGCTGCCCGCGCAATTCTTCCTGCAGCCCCTGACGGATTTCATCCATTCTCGAGCATGGATCGCACGGCAGCGTTATCTCAAGCAAGCTGCCACCAACACGCAGGCGCTGGCCGACTCCCAGACACTGAAAATCCAATCCGCGTGTCGCTATGTTTTCCTTCACCGCTCCGCGTGGTACACCCAGCTTCTCCAAGGTCTCCACATCCATCAGAGAAACCTGCCGCTTGCTGCCTGCCCGTCCATGAATACATCCTTTGAACCCCTTGTCCTCAACGGCCTCCGCCTCCTCGACTTCCTTCATCGGAAACCGGTGCACGAGACACAAGAACAAGTTCGCTACTTCAGGCATTCCGCGCCTCAACGACTGCTCGCGCGCCAACCTTGGCTGGCGCGCCTACATCACTCCGGTAGTGCTGCCCGTCAAATGCAACGCTACTACATATAGAGTATGCAGCGCGACGGCAGGAACTTAGGTCCTGCTCTGAAGCCGCTACACCTATGACCCGACCACCACTAGTGTAGTATTTACTCTCCTCGCGGCGCACGCCGGCGTGGAACACTTTTCCGGGTGCCTCAACCCGTCCCTCAGCATCGAGCCCTGAGATCTCCTTCCCGACCTCCGGTTTTTCCGGATAACCCTTCGAAGCCAGCACAACGCACACGCTGGACGCGGGCGCCCATTTCGCCTGCACGCTGCTGACTTCGCCTCGCGCGGCTGCCATACAAGCCTGTGCAAAATCAAAATCCGCCCTCATCATGATCGCCTGCGTCTCCGGGTCTCCAAGTCGGCAATTGAACTCGAGCACTTTCGGCCCCTGCCGAGTGAGCATCAGCCCGAAATACAAGAATCCCCGATACGCCGTGCCATCTTTCTCGAGCCCAGCCAGTGTCGGCCGCACGATCGTCTCGACAATCTTCTTCTCGAGCTCTGCCGGCAAGAGGTCGTCCGTCGAGTACGCCCCCATACCGCCAGTGTTTGGTCCGCGGTCCCCGTCATAAGCGCGTTTGTAGTCGCGCGTGGGCGCCATGCGTATAAAATTCTTGCCGTCGGTCAAAATTATGAACGAAAGCTCCTCGCCCTGAAGCCCTTCCTCCAGAAGCACTCTCCGCCCCGCTTCTCCAAATTCTTTGCGCTCCATCACTCGATCGATAAAAGCCGTCGCCTCGTCAGGTGACGACGTCACCAGAACCCCTTTCCCCGCTGCCAATCCGTCCGCCTTAATCACCAGGGGCCAATCAACGGAACAGAGATCGGTGTAGACATCCACGGCCTGCTCGTAAATTCCATACACCGCGGCAGTAGGGACGCCGTGCCGCTCCATAAACTTCTTCGCAAAAATCTTACTCCCTTCGAGCTGAGCAGCCGCCTTCGAGGGCCCCAGCAGCGCGAGCCCACGCGCGGCAAATTCGTCGGCGATGCCGCGAACCAACGGAATCTCAGGACCAACAATTGTCAATTCAGCGCCGAGCTTCACCGCGAGGTCGGACGCAGCTTGCACATCACTTAAATCAAGTGGAAAGCATTCCGCATCGCTCGCAATCCCGCCATTGCCCGGTGCACACCAAACATTCTCCACGCTCGGCGATTGCGCAAGCCTCCACACCAGCGCATGCTCGCGTCCGCCACCACCGATGACGAGAATTTTCATTCAGCTCTTCGAAAATACTCCGGGAATTTCCGAACCAGAACCATACGGCGTTCGCTCCGTCAGTGTCAACACGCAGTCCCAATTCATTCGCGGCGGCCGCCAAATTTTTCAACTGCGTCGCATCCCTAGGTTTGAGGCGATGTACAATCATTTGCTGGCACCTGCGCTGAACGATCAATGCAGCGACAGAACTCGATTGATGCCGAACGGAAGTAAGGTGATTTAACCTTGCATTGGGATTTTGCCCTCGTCCTTGGCGTGCTCGCCTTCGTGGTCCCCATCCTCGGGCGGCGGCGCGTTCGCGCCTTGCTCGAACTGCCCGACACAACGAAACTCGATCGCCTCTCGATTTACGCATCGACGATTGCCTTCCAATGGCTTGCAGCTGCTTTGATATTCTGGCGCTCGCTTCACCACGGTATCGTCCCCGCGCAACTCGGGGTTACGCTTGGCCGCACCTGTCTTACTTATGCTATGATGGTAGTATTAGGTTCTCTTCTCTTTCTCAACCAGATCGCCAGCGTTCGCAGAATCAAGTCCGATACAAGTGCGCTTCGCTCCGAAACGGTTCAGCTGGCTCTCAAGGTATTTCCGCGAGACGGCATTGAGCGCCTCGTCTTCCTGGCACTAGTGACGACCGTGGCGATCTGCGAGGAGTTCATATACCGCGGCTTTGCCCAGTATGTCCTTCAAGAGTGGTCTGGCTACTTGCTCGTCGGAGTCCTCGGATCGGCTTTTCTTTTTTCGTTTGCGCATCTCTATCAAGGTAGGCGAGGCTTGGTTTCGACGTTTGCCGTGGGGCTGCTCTTTTCAGGAGTCCGCGCCTGGTCCGGCAGCCTTATGCCTGCGACCGTCGCGCATTTCGTCGCAGATCTTTCAATTGGTCTCTTAGCCCCCCGGCACATTCAGGAGGCGCTCCGAGAGCGCCCAAACCCTCAGGACGAAAAGGGGAGGGCTGAGATCACCGCAATTCGCTGATGGTTGCCTTGACCAATACGCAAATCAACGAAGTTCTCAAGCTCTACGGAGTTTTGCCGACGCCTGAGCTGGCAGCCGGCATAAGAAATTACATCGAATTGCTACTGAAGTGGAATAAGACCGTCTCCCTAACCACGGTAACCAATGTGGACCAGATCCTAGCCTTTCATTTCGGCGAAAGTCTGTTCGCCTTGCCGATGCTCCCTGTGGAAAAAAGTCGGCTCGCCGACGTTGGCTCCGGTGCCGGCTTTCCAGGTGTCCCTCTCACCATGGCAAGACCATCCCTAGACGTCACGCTAATCGAGCCAAACGCGAAGAAATTTGCATTTCTCAACGAAGTGACTCGCCAACTCGCACTAGATAACGCGACCGTAGTCCTTGGTAGGACTTCCGAGCCTCAATTTGCAAACGAGCGCTTCGAGATCGTCACTGCCCGCGCTGTCGGTCAATTTGAGGAGCTCCTAGAATGGGCCAAAGCCAAACTCACGCCAGCTGGCAAACTGATACTTTGGTTAGGCGACGAAGACGCGAAGAAGATCTCCAGAGATACGCGCTTTGACTGGGACACGCAGCTGAGGATCCCACAGACAGACCGGCGTCTCATCCTTGTCGGCACCCACAGGGAAATAAAAGAGGTTTAAATTTCTGTTCCACGTGGAACAATTCCATCCCTAATCGCCACTTTCGCATTTGTTTCACGTGAAACATATTGCATCCGAAAACGACTTTCTGTAAATTCCAGCTTCGACATTTCTAGGAGCCAAGTTTGGCGCGCATAATCGCGGTCTCAAATCAGAAAGGCGGGGTAGGAAAGACCACTACAGCCGTCAATCTGGGCGCCTCTCTCGCCGTCGCAGAAAAGCGAACTCTGGTCATTGACTGCGATCCCCAAGGCAATACCACCAGTGCCCTGGGATTCCCAAAGGATCCCTCAAGGCGCACCCTTTATCAGCCGCTTATTCTCAACGAGCCGCTCGAGCGCATCATTCTTCACACACAGGTGGAATCTCTCGATATCGTTCCATCGGACAAGAATCTCGCAGGTGCGGCTGTAGAGCTGGTCTCCGCTGACGAGCGCGAATTTAGGCTAAAATCGGTCCTCAAACAGGTTCAGGACAAGTACGAATTCATCCTGATAGATTCCCCTCCCGCCCTAGATCTTCTAACCCTGAACGCTCTGGCCGCTGCTGATTCCGTCCTGGTCCCGATACAGTGCGAATACTTGGCTCTCGAGGGTGTTTCCGAACTCCTGGACACGCTCATGCGCCTCCGTCGGACTATCAACCCCGCGCTCGCGATTGAAGGTATCTTGCTGACGATGTATGACGACCGCACGACGCTTTCGAAACAAGTGGCGGCCGACTTGAGGAGCTTCTTCGGATCCCAGGTCTTTGAGTCGGTCATTCCGAGAAATGTTCGTCTCGCAGAAGCCCCGAGCCATGGGAAGCCTGTCATATTTTACGACATACATAGTAAAGGCGCAGAAAGCTACATTCAATTAGCCAAGGAGGTTATCGCCAATGCCGAGAAACGCTCTGGGCAGGGGATTGGGCGCACTAATTCGGGAACCGGAGTCCCCACAATCGCAACCGCAACAACCGCAGCAGCTGCCGCAGGGGCCGGTGCCAGTACCGGCGGGATCGGGAGCGGGAGCGGCAGCGGCGACAGCTCCGGCCCTGTCGCATCCACCGACGACGCAAGCACAGGTGAGCCCAGCGGCAGCGACCCCGGCGAGTCCGCAGAGTGACGGGCTCTTTCACGTCGACATAGACCTGATCGATCCAAGCCCCTACCAACCGCGAACGCGCTTCCGAGAAGAGGCTCTCGAAGAGCTGGCCCGCTCGATCATTTCGAGCGGTATCGTCCAGCCGCTCGTCGTTCGCAGAATTAACAATCGCTACCAGTTGATAGCAGGCGAGCGCCGTTGGCGCGCCGCGCAGCGTGCTGCAATTCAGCGCGTGCCCGTCGTAGTGCGCGATGTGCCCGAAGAAATGGCGCTCGAGATGACGCTTGTCGAAAACCTCCAGCGTGAAGATCTCAATCCCATCGAACAGGCCCGCGCTTTCCAACGCCTCACAGAGGAATTCAACCTCACGCAAGAGAAAGTCGCCGAGCGCACTGGAAAAGATCGCGCCACCATCGCCAATTCAGTCCGGCTTCTGAAACTCGATCAGCCGATCCAGGATCTCCTCGAGGAAGGGCATCTCACCGCGGGTCACGGCCGCGCTCTACTCGCCATCGCCGATACGCAGGAGCGTCTCGAACTCTCGCGCCGAATCGCGCGCGGCGGTATGACCGTTCGCCAGGTCGAGCGCCTGGCCGGTCGCCTCGCAAAGCCGAAATCCGAGCGCGCCCCCGTTCAACAGGACGCCAATGTCAAAGCAGCCATCGAAGAACTCCAGCGAGTTTACGGCACACGCGTTTTTGTTCATCCTGGATTGGCCGGACATCCTGGTAGGCTAGTTTTTGAATACTATAATGATAGTGATTTGGGGCGTCTGTACGATCAACTGATTGCAAAATAATGCTATGTATGTAGGAGATATGTTTCGTGGCCCTTTCTTGGTTTGATCGAAAGTCGCAAGAATCCGGCGAATGGGCCGGCTTCCTCGAAAAAGGCGTTCGCTTCGAGGGTAAGCTCGAGGTGCCCGGAACGTTTCGTCTCGACGCTGCCATCAAAGGGACACTCATATCTACAGGAACGCTCATCCTCGGCGAGCATTCTTCGATGGAAGGCACGATAGACGGGAATACCGTCACCATCGGCGGCCGCTTCGATGGGATCATCAATGCGAAGGGAAAAGTCGAGCTCCAAACGGGCGCCATTGTTATCGCCGAGATTCACACGCCCTGCCTGATCATCGAACCGGGAGCCGTTTTCGACGGGCGCTGCCACATGCTCACGGCGACTCAACCCAAGAGTGAATCGCCAAAAACCATCACAATCCCCATCCGCTCAGCTGCGGCGCAAGCCTGAATTGCAACCCGGCGCTCCCTGCCTGAATCGCTGAACTGAAGGTTCCTCACCGTCGCCTCCATGGCGCTATAATCACGATTCGCGTTCCCGGAGGCAGAATTGACGGAAGCAGTTCGATTGACCACCACAGCTAAGGCCGCTGGCTGCGCAGCCAAACTCAGCCCCAGTATCCTCGACGCAGTTCTAAAGCGCCTTCCCGCGCAAACCGATCCAAACGTAATCGTCGGCTTTGAAACCAGTGACGACGCGGCCGTCTACCGCCTCACGGACGAACTCGCGATTGTCCAAACTGTAGATTTTTTCACGCCCATCGTTGACGACCCCGCTCTATTCGGCCAGGTGACTGCGGCAAATGCTCTCAGCGACATCTATGCAATGGGCGGTCGGCCGATCTCGGCGCTGACGATCGTCGCGTTTCCCACGGCCAGCCCACCCGAAATTCTCGAGGAGATTCTGCGCGGCGGCCTTTCAAAAATGGCGGAGGCCAAATGCACGGTCGTCGGCGGCCATTCGATTCGCGACGACGAGTTGAAGTTCGGCTATGCCGTCACCGGTGTGATTAACCCAAATCGCATCTGGAAGAATGTCGGCGCGAAGCCCGGTGACGTTCTCCTCTTCACCAAGGCGATTGGGACCGGAGTTATCTCCACGGCTTTAAAACAAGGAAAAGCGGAGCCGTCTTGGATCGCAGCGTCCACCGCGTCGATGACCCGCCTGAACCGCGAAGCCGCCGAGGCGTTACATGAAATCGACGTCGCGGCAACATCGGAAACACCCATTCATGCCGTAACGGACGTCACGGGCTTTGGCGTCCTTGGCCACGCGCGGGAAATGGCTATCGGCAGCGGAGTATCACTGAAAATTGACCATGAGCGCATCGAATATTTGCCCGGTGCGATCGAAGCCTCTCGTGCCGGCTTTTTCTCCGGGGGCATGAAAAACAATCGCGAATTTGTGGAAAGCTGCGTCGAGTTTGCCCCCAGCGTCACCGACGAATTCCGCGCGTTGCTCTTCGATCCGCAAACGTCCGGCGGCTTGCTCGTCGCGCTAGCGCCCGGCGCCGCAAACTCCGCGCGGGCAGCGATGGAACGGCGAGGCATTCCCGCTCGAATCATCGGCGAAGTAGTTCCCAAGCGCCACCCGCTCATCGAGATTTTTTGAGCCTTCGCCCAATCGTGTACAATTTCTCCTCTTCCACCCGTAAATGGATCCTGTAACCCACGGCATCACCGGCGCGCTTCTTGGTAAGGGTTATTTCTCCGACCGTAACGGCCGCGTCGCCATTTTTGCCGCAACGCTCGGAGCCGTTTTCCCGGATATCGACACGGTCGCCGACGCAATCTCCCGCGATCCGCTCGCAATCATCAAATATCATCGCGGCATCACGCATTCCTTCGTCGGCCTTCCATTTTTTGCGGCAATCCTCGCCTGGCTCACGCGTTGGTCCGCGCGCCGCTTGAAAATCGAAGCGCCTTCTTTTGGCGTGCTCACGTTAATTTACGGCGTCGGCATCGCCAGCCACATCCTTCTCGACGGTATGACGTCGTTCGGCACGCGCATGCTCACGCCTATCTCCCAACAGCGCGTCGCCTGGGACCTGCTCTTTATCATTGACCTCGCGTTCACGTCGATTGTGCTGTTGCCACAAATCATCCCGTGGATTTATAGCGACCGCGCGGAAAGCCGTGTGCGCGCCGTTAAGATGTGGATTCTTTTCACTCTGGCTGCTCTCGCCAGTTGGGTTCTGGCCAGCGGAGTAGGTTACCCGTTCCACGTCTGGGTGCTTGTCGTTGCGATTTTTGTCATTGGCATATTGTTTTTTCTTCCTGCGCTCGGCGATTGGGGCTTTCGCCCAAAGCGTTCAGCATGGTGCCGCGGCGGAACCTACGCGATGTTCTTTTACATCGCCCTCTGCTGGACTGCTCATCATCTCGTAATGGCCCAAGTGAAATCCTTCGCAGCCGAAAATCATATCGAAGTAGAGCGTATGGGAGCGCTTCCGCTTCCGCCATCGTGGCTCAGTTGGGGCGGCGTGATTCGCTCGACCAACGGCGTCTACCAATCGCGCTTCGATCTCCGCCACCTTCATCCACAATCATTCGCGTTCACCGCCGATTCGCCGCCCGACCAATACACAAACGAGGCGTTGCAGCTTCCCGAAGTGAAAACGTACTGGGGCTTCGCGCGCTTTCCAGTGATCCGCAGCGCCTCGGAAGAAGGCCTGCACATCGTCGAATTCGGCGAAAATCGCTTTGTGAATCCGAAGCGCCGCAGGCCCCAACCCTTCACCTACGTCGTCGTATTTGATTCGGGTGGTAAAGTGGTGGAGGAAGGCTGGGAACAGAACGGAATGTTCATGGAAAACTTAACCCGCATCCCTCATCACGCGGTGGCGCCGTGAAGGTTCTGATCTTCAGCGATATTCACGGTGACACGCGCGCTCTCGAAAAGCTAATCGCGCAGCCCGCCGATATCTACATTGCGGCCGGCGATCTCTCCACATTTGGCAAAGATCTCGATCGCTGTGGCGAAATCATGAAATCGCTTGGCGAAAAAGTATGGGTCCTGCCGGGAAATCACGAAAGTCACGACGACACGCGCGCCTTTTGCCAGCGCTTCGGTTTCTTCGACTTTCATCATCAAATCCGCGCACTAAAATCCGAACGCGGCACCACGCAATGGGCCGGCCTCGGCTACAGCAACATCACGCCCTTCAACACGCCGGGAGAATACACAGAAGAGGAAATTGCAAAAGCACTCGCGCCATTCGACAATTTGAAGCCGCTCTACCTTGTCGTCCACTTTCCTCCCCAGGGCACGCGCCTTGACGAATTTGCCGCCGGAAAACACGCAGGCAGCCCCACGCTCCGCGAATGGGTTGATCGCGTCCAACCACTCTATCTTTTTTGCGGTCACATCCACGAATGCGCAGGCCGCAGCGATCGCCTCGGCTCAACGCAAGCTTTCAACTTAGGGAAAAAGGGCTACGCGGTGGAAGTTTAGCTTTTCCTAATCTTGCTCTGTGGCTCAGTGCCTCTATGTCGGAAAACATCGTGGTGGGAAACGGCGAAGCGGCGGAACTATCTCTTGTTTGTATTGTTCACAGGATAAATCACAAGCTGGCGATGATCCCCGGAGCCCTCGCTCATCGTCCGCACTCCGGCCGCGCCATTCAATTCCAAGTGAATCAGCCGCCGATCTCGGGACGACATTGGATTGAATCGGAACGGTTGCCCCGTCTCACGCACGCGCTGCGCCGCCACCCGCGCCGACAATTTCAATTCTTCGAGCCGCGTCGTCCGATAATCCCCGCAATCGAATCGCACGTGATCGTGTAATCGCGGGTCGAGCCGCAGCCAGCGATGCCCCACATGTTCGAGTGCCAGAAGCAGCTCGGCGTTATGCTCAAGCAGCAATGCCTCATCCGCGCCGCGAAACGCCACCACCACGTCCCCAGCCTGCGGACCACCGTCACCTTGTGCGCCAGCGCCCGCGCTTCCCGAGGAAATCTCATACTCGAGTTCCAGCCCCATCCCGCGCACACACACATCCAGATAACGCTTAATCTCTTCCACCGCGCGCGCCCGATCAAAATGCGCTTCCTCACGCGGCTTCTCTTTCATCGGAGGCCGTCTACCGGCCGGACTGCGCCCTCGCCCTTCGTTCATTCGTTTTTCTTCTTGAATTTACTTCTCGACGGCAGCGGCTCCGTGCGGTTCAGATAATACTGCTGCCCCATGCCGACAAGGTTGCTGGTAAACATATACAGATTCAGCCCGCTGGACAACCGGAAGAAAATAAAACCCATAAAAAGCGGCATGAACTGCATCATTTTCTGCTGCGACGGATCGGTCGTTGTCTGCGGCGTCATCTTCGTCGTCAGGTACATCGTGATCGTCATTGCAATCGGCAAAATATAATAAGGATCCTTCGCGGAAAGATCGTGAATCCAGCCAATCCACGGCGCATGCCGCAATTCAATCGCGCCATTCAGCACTCGCCACAGCGCCCACCAGATCGGCATCTGAAAAAGCATCGGAATGCAGCTTCCCATCGGATTGATGCCCTCGCGTGAATAAACCGCCATCACTTCTTCGTTCATCTTTTTCTTGCGAGGGTCGCTCATCGAATATTTCTTGTAGCGATCCTGAATCTGGCGGACCTCCGGCGCCACCTTCTGCATTTTCTGCATCGAGCG
>Ga0210394_10005335_pt1 | contig 14456 bp, 8 predicted proteins | sample IncBWC12MmetaG_FD_160121 | JGI IMG/M metagenome (GOLD analysis project Ga0210394, IMG submission 160121) | Forest soil microbial communities from Barre Woods Harvard Forest LTER site, Petersham, Massachusetts, United States - Inc-BW-C-12-M | ecosystem: Environmental > Terrestrial > Soil >...
GTCCATACAACGCGGCCGGCGCGGCTCAGCTCGTCGAGCCAGACCGGGTCGTACTCGTTGACCCGCGCCGGCAGGATCTCGGTCTCCCAGGCGGCGGCGGGCGCCTCGAAGCCCTCGAGCTGCGCGACGATGCTGGCTACCGCGTCGGCGCCTTCGACCCGTGCCTCGGGCGCCACGCGCTGCCATTCGAACAGGAAGCGCAGGAAGTCGCGCGTTTCGACCGGTTCGATCTCCCGTCGCAGCCGGTTCACCGTGTAGCGATGGATGCGCGCCAGCAACCGGCGTTCGCACCATTCGGTGGGGCCGGGCGCCGACCCGACATCCGATCCGGCTGGCGTGAAGCGGCCGCGCATCACCGAGCCTTCGGATTCGAGCTGCACCAGCGCGACATCGATCTGCGACTCGGGCAATGCGAGCGAGGCGGCCAGCTCGCTCGCGCGGACCGGCCCCAGGCCCTGCAGCCGGTCGCGCAGGATCTCGACCAGCGCCGCCTCGCGCGTCCACGGCTTGACGGTTTCGGCCGGGGGCGCGATGGCAGGCGCGAGCTCGGCGCCGGGGAAGACGGCTTCGAATTCGGGCAGGCGCTCGGCGGCGACGAACAGGCCGCTCGGCCCGAGGCCGAGGCGGGTCGCGCGCTGCGCCGCTGCCAGCTCGCCGATCAGCGCATGCCAGGACTGCTGGGCCTCGATCTCCGAGGCGGTCAGGAAGCCCAGGCTCAGCAAGGCATCGTGCAGCTCGTCGGCGTTGCGGGCCTCCGGCCATACCTCTTCGCGTACGCGCCGGATCGCGTCGAGGTCGAGCTTGCCCAGGTCGGCCGCAGTGTCGGCATCGATCCAGCGGCGCGCCAGCACCGCCTGCGTGCGGCGCTCCTCCAGCGGGGCGTCGTCCAGATAGGCGTAAGGCCGTGCGGCCAGGATCTCCAGTGCCAGCGGCGAAGGCTCCGTCAGGTCGCGCGCGACGACCTGGATGCTGCCGCGCTCGATCGCGTCCAGCACGCGCTCGAGCCCGTCGATGTCCATCGCTTCATGCAGGCAATCGGCTATCGTTTGCCGCACCAGCGGATGGTCCGGAATCTCGCGGTCGCCGACCAGGTTCTCGCCGCACGCGACCTGATCGGGGAAGATCGTCGCCATCAGGTCCTCGGCCGCCATCCGCTGCAGCTGCGGAGCGACCTTGCGCCCGCCCTGGAAGCGCAACAGCGCCAGCGCCACCGATGCATTCCAGCGCCAGCGCGTGCCGAACATGGGCGCATCGAGCAGCGCCTGCACCAGCAGCGGCCGCACCGTTGCCGCCGACAGGTAGCGCGCGACATCGGCCAACGGGAAACTGTGCGCGGTGGCGAGCGACAGCACGATCGCGTCTTCGGTCGCCGCCGCCTGCAGCTCGAAGTCGAACTTGCGGCAGAAGCGCTTGCGCAGCGCCAACCCCCAGGCCCGATTGATCCGGCTGCCTAACGGCGAGTGCACGACCAGCTGCATGCCGCCCGATTCGTCGAAGAAGCGTTCGAGCACGATCGTGTCGACGGTCGGCAGCACGCCGAGCGCCGCGTTCGCGGCCCCCAGGTAATCGACGACCTGCTCGGCCGCCGCCGTCGCCAGAGCGACGGTGCCGGTCAGCCAGGCGAGCGCTTGCGCGCGGCCGCCGGCGTCCAGGCGCGCGGCGACCGCCTGGCGCAGGTCCGAGACGGCCTGCGACAGCTCGGCCGTGCGCCCGGGCGCCTCGCCGATCCAGAACGGCATCGAGGGCGGTTGACCGCGGGCATCCTCGACGCGCACGGTGCCCCGCTCGACGCGCAGGATCCGGTACGAGTGGTTGCCGAGCTGGAACACGTCGCCGGCGAGGCTCTCGACCGCGAAGTCCTCGTTGACCGTGCCGATCACCTGCGCCTGCGGCTCCAGCAGCACCGTGTAATCGGCGGTGTCGGGAATCGTCCCGCCCGACGTGACCGCCGCCAGCGCCGCGCCGCGCCGCCCGCGCAGCACGCCGTTGACCGCGTCACGGTGCAGATGGGCGCTGCGGCGGCCGCGCCGCGTGTGGAAGCCGTCGGACAGCATTCGAACCACGTCGGCGAACTCCTCGCGCCTCAAGTCGTGGAATGGCGTGGCGCGCCGCACCCGGGCGAACAGCGCCTCCTCGTTCCACTCCTGCAACGCGACCTCGGCGACGATCTGCTGCGCCAGCACGTCGAGCGGCTTGGACGCAAGCCCGAGGCGGTCGAGCTCGCCGCGCCGGATCGCATCCAGCAGCGCCGTGCATTCGCACAATTCGTCGCGCGATAGCGGAAACAGGCGACCCTTCGGCACGCCGCTGACCGCATGGCCCGAACGGCCGACCCGCTGCAGCAGCGCGGCGATCGAACGCGTCGAGCCGAGCTGACAGACCAGATCGACCTCGCCGATGTCGATTCCCAGCTCCAGCGACGCGGTGGCCACCAGCGCGCGCAGCTCGCCGCGCTTCAGGCGCTGCTCCGCATCGAGCCGCTGCCCGCGCGCCAGGCTGCCATGGTGCGCCGTGACAAACTGCTCGCCGACGCGCTCGGACAGGTGGCGCGCCGCCCGCTCGGCCAGGCGCCGCGTATTGACGAAGATCAGCGTCGTGCGGTGCTCGCGCACCAGCTCCGCCAGCCGGTCGTAGATCTGCTGCCAGACTTCGCCCGACATCACCGCCTCCAGGGGCGCAGACGGCAGCTCGATCGCCAGGTCGCGCGTCCGCACGTGGCCCGTGTCGACGATCGCGCAGGCCGGCACGCCGGCGGCGTCGGTCCGGTCGCCGACCAGGAAGCGCGCGACCGCCTCGATCGGCTTCTGCGTGGCTGACAGCCCGATCCGCACCGGTTCGCGCCCGGCCAGCGCCTCGAGGCGTTCGAGCGACAGCGCCAGGTGCGCGCCGCGCTTGTTCGGAGCCAGCGCATGGATCTCGTCGACGATCACGGTGCGGGTGGTTGCGAGCATCCGGCGGCCGGACCGGCTCGTCAGCAGGATGTACAGCGATTCCGGCGTCGTGACGACGATGTGGGGCGGGCGCCGCCGCATTAGCTCCCGCTCGCTGTGCGGCGTATCGCCGGTGCGCACCTGCGTGCGGATGGCAACGTCCGGCAGGCCCAGCCGTTCCAGCTCGGCGCGGACGCCGGCCACCGGCGCTTCGAGGTTGCGCTGGATGTCGTTCGACAGCGCTTTCAGCGGCGAGACGTAGACGACGTGCGTCTCGTCGGCCAGCCCGTGCTCGATGCCTTCGCGCACCAGCGCGTCGATCGCGGCCAGGAACGCGGCCAGCGTCTTGCCCGAGCCGGTCGGCGCAGCGACCAGCGCGTGCCGCCCGGCCTTGATGGCCGGCCACGCTTCGAGCTGCGCGGCAGTCGGCGCGGCGAAGGCCGACGCGAACCAGGCCCGGGTCGCCGGATGAAAAAGTTCGAGCACGTCGCTGCCCGCACGGCCGTCCATCCGTGAACGATACAGGCGAATCGCGACCCCGTTTCAGGGCCGAGCCGGCACGACGGTCGCCGTTCGCTAAGGGTTACCGACCTGCTGCACGCAGGTGATGGCGCCGACCCGCTGCTCGGTGTTGCAGCCGGGAATTACCCGGGTTGAACCGCACGATCGTCAGGTGCGCGCGTAAGGCCCGGTGATTGGCTCGGCGTGCTTCGACGTGCGAGCAAACGCATGCTCCCGGACGACCCGGTAGCCGAGCAAGTGCTCGGACCGCTCAACCCCACTGCGCAGGTCCCCGACGATGTCGAACGCCGATAGTTCGACCCCGAGGTCGATCAGCGCTCTGGCCACTGCCGGAGACAGCCCGGAGAGAATCACGATTACCCCGATCAGCCGCGCCGCTTCAACCGTCTGGACCAGATGGTTGGCCACTTCGACGTTGATCGAGGCGACGCCGGTGATGTCCATGACGACGACCCTGGCCCGCGTTGAGCGGATCTCCCTTAAAAGGTCGTCGGTAAGCCGGCGCGCGCGCGGCGGATCCACGACGCCGACGACCGGCAATAGCAGCAGGCCCTCGCGCAATTGCAACACTGGAGTCGACAACTCACGAATGGCCTCCTGTTGCAGAGCAATCGTGCGTTCCCGCTCGGCGAGCAGGAAATCGATGATGATGCCCATATCGAAAAAGCCGATTTTCCGCAACGAGGCGAAGACATGGAACGCCCTGAGCGGGTCATTCGCGAAGTGGGCGACTATGTCGAAGCCAACCGAGGTCAGCAAATGGTGGTAGGCACCGAGAAAGATACGAACGTGAAGCCCCACTTCGCTATAAAGCCTTGCCAGTCGGAGCCTCTGCTCAACGTAAGCTTTCCCGTACTGCCCTCGCACCATTGCGGCGAGGTGGTCGCGCTTCAGCCGTCTTGCCTCTTCCAGAACCTTCCGTTTCTCGAAAAGCGCGGCGGTCTCGTCGAACCGGGACAGATAATCGAAGAAGGCGGCAACGTACTCGCCGGCGCGCGCCGCAACGATCGGGCTGGCCGATGCAAGCCGAGAAAGATCGTCCGCCTGCAGTCCGACAAACTTCTTCCGCCGCTCTATGTCGGTTTCGCTGAATCGCAGTCCGCTGTCATGCATCTCGTGTTCGGCGGTAAGCATCGGGATATCCCATCGCGTCTGTTCGACTGTTTACACCGGGGATGCATGACGCGAACATTGTAGCGGCCGATCCGCGCTCTGAACGCCATCCGAATCGGCGTGACCGGTGATTTGCCGTTGGTTTTCAATGATTCACCTGATATCGCCGCCCACCAACCGGCTGTCGATGCCCGTTTCCACCTGCCACTGGACCTCGCTTACCTTTGAATCGACCGTGCGACCCACGCTCCGGCGGCCTCACCCACCTCGGCCATCACATCCCCGTCGGTGCGCCTCGACGACCTCAACACGTGGAAGCTGTGATCGGCGCCCTCCACCCAGTGCATGGTCCACCGGTCCGACAGGGGGGCGATCGCCTGTTCCATCAGGTCACGCCGGCACAGTGCGTCTCGCGTTCCGTTGAAGCAGAGCACAGGAACCCCGATACGTTCCAGATGGGCGTCGCGCAGCTTGTGCGGCTGGCCGGTCGGGTGAAGCGGATAGGCGAGCAGCAGCAGACCGTCGCAGGGATACGAATCGGCAGCGAGCATCGAGGCAACCCGCCCGCCCATCGACCGCCCGCCCAGGATAAGGATGTCCGGCTTGACGGTCCTGCGAACGTGTTCAACGACGTCAACGTAACACTGTTTCAGCCGAGGCATCGGGTCCGGAGCACTCGATCCCTTGTCGCGGTAGACAAAATTGAACCGGACCACCTGCAGACCGCGCCCGCGCAGTTGAGCGCTGACGGCGACCATGCCCTTGTCGTTCATGTGGCCGCCGGCACCGTGAGCGCAAATGAACAGCACACCGGCGGAAGCAGCCAGCGCGGGCTCGAACACGGCGGTGGTTTCCTGGTCGGTGCCCACTTTGACCCGCCACGAGTCCGACCAATCGTTCAAAGTCAGGCCTCCGTCCAGATCGGGCTCGAAATCAACTTCGATGCTTGGATTTTCATCCCTACTGCCAGTGGCCATTTCGCCAGCCTGCTTTTCAGCGATGACTCAATTTGCAACATGCTGTTCAACTTTCATACGAATGTCCACTCAAGTGTGAAGAGCATCGGTCGTTTGGAACAAGGACTCTGGCAACATGCGCGCGCGTTGAACCCGAAGTTTGGAGCGGGCATTGGGCTCGCACCGGGCGTCCAGGCGGAGGAGATTCTGATGAATAGATTAGTGCGCAGGTGGTTCACCCCAATAGAATTTGACCGTCACGCGCAATCCGCGCCACGATACTCTCGAACCGCCGCAGCTGTGGCTGCTGCAGCGCTCGTGGGGGGCGCGGCGGTCGCTATACCTGATGCCGCATTCGCGGGTCCGTGCACCGGCGCAGGGGCACCGACCACAACGCAGACGCGATGCCTGACCGCGATTCGGATCCCGGGCAACCCACTGCGGTCGTTCGACATCAGCTGGGTCAATCAGGGTCGCTCCGAATACTATTTGAGCGACCGCTCCAATTCCGGCATCGATGTGATCAGCACGCAGAGCAACACCTTCGCGCGGACCATCGGCGGTTTCGTGGGCGCCAAGCTCAACTCCGCCGGCGCCGTGAACAACAACATCTCCGGCCCCGACGGCGTCACGGCGCACGGCAGGTGGCTGTACGCCGGTGACGGAGACAGCACCCTGCATGTGATCGATCTGGAGGCGCCGGCCCAGTCCGCGACGCGGCAGATCGTCAGCACCGGCGGTAGCTCGAGGGTCGACGAAATGGCATTGACGCGCGACGGCACCTTGCTGCTCGCCGCCAACAACGCCGACGACCCGCCTTTTGCCACGCTGTTCGCGGCCAATGGCGATAATGACACCAGTTCGGTCTCGGTGATCAGCAGAATCTCGATTGATCCTGCGATCGTGCCTGCGGGCTTCGGCTTGTCGATCGAGCAGTCGACCTGGGAGCACGAGACCGAGCGCTTCTACGTCTCGATTCCGGTGATCGCGAACAATCCCCCGGGCTGCAACTACGGGCAGTCGGCTGGCGCCATCACCTGTGACGGCGGCATGCTGGTGATCGATCCGACCACCGTCAAGGCGGAGTCCGCGGAGCTTGGCGCCTTCGATAGGGAAACCAAGACCGGCGTCGTCATGCTCAGAGGGTGTGGACCGAACGGCATCACAGTGGGACCGGATTCCAACCTGTTACTGGGGTGCACCCCGCAGAACAACCCGAGCGACACGACGACCCAGGTCATCAACGCCTGGAGCAAGAATTTCGTGAACATCGCCGGCATCACCGGCTCGGACGAGGTCTGGTTCAACTCGGGCGACAATCGCTATTACACGGGCTCCTGGAGAGCGTGCGGCCTGCCAGGCGGCTGTCCCGCGCCCAACGGGGGTGCCGTGCTCGGTGTGATCAATGCGGGAAGCAACCTGCTGATCGAGAAAATCCCGCAATCCCAGGGCACGCACTCGGTGGCCGCCGACCCAAGACTGAACCGGATCTACGTGCCGCAAGTGGCGCCTTTTGCCGTGGTCGGTGCCGGCGGTGATACCACGAGCGTGGGTGCGGGAATTTGCGGCAGCAACAACGGATGTGTCGCTGTCTACGTGCACTCTAGTTACTAAGGACGGACCTCAACGGCGCGGCGGCGCCAAGGCATCGGTGGGCGTCGATAACGGCGCTCATCGATGTGCCTCAGGCCAGAAATCCGAGGTCCTTGGTCGGGAAATTCGCCAGGTTCGGCAACGCGACCGCCAGCTGCGTGGGGGTGAGCCCCAGCCATTGACCCAACGTGGCTCCATACTGATCGATGGACGTGCCGGGAAGCCAGCGCCCCTCGGTCGATACGTCCGCGGTGCCTCCCAGCGCCAGGTCCGGGAACGCACCATAGGTACCTGACTTCACCGTCGCGGTGCCGCCCACCACGACGTGGTGCGAGCCCCAGGCATGATCCGACCCGCCCCCTGAAGCCGGCTTCAGCGTGCGCGAAAAGTCCGAAAGAGTGAATGTGGTCACGTTGTTCTGCTGACCGATCGCCACCATCGCGTTGTAGAAACCGGCCACCGATGAGGATAGCTCCGCCAGCAGCGGCGCCTGCCGGTTGAGCTGGTCGTTGTGCGTGTCGAAGCCCTGCAGATCGACGAAAAAAATCTGCTGAGCCGGCGCGCTGATCGCTCCGGTGCTGGCCGCCTGAATCAGCCGTGCCACCTGCAACAGCTGTTGCGACAGGCCCGACAGGGCGTTGTTGCTGTTGGTCGGGAAGTAGCTCGCCAGCGCCGAGGTTCCGGACAGAACCGGAGCGAGCAGATTGGCCTTGGTTATCGCATCGGCCTGCACCGCGCCCAGGCTCGAGACCATCGCTGCATCGCTGCCGGAAGCAAAGAGCGACTGCAGCGCTGTCAGGCGCGCGTTGGCGGCGGCGCTGCCGTTGAAGCCGTTATAGGCGAGTGTCCCGCTCTGGGGTACGACGATCGGTACCGAGGATGCACCAGCCAGGAACAGCGCATTGCCGGCGGCCGAGATGCCGACCGGCATACTGGCCCCCGCCGTGCCGATCTGGTCGGCCATGCGTCCCGCCCACCCCGTGGTGCCGGTGATCGGGAGCGAAGTGATCTGCATCTGGTGCTGCTGGTCGATGTGCGAAAACAGGTTCGCGGGGACCATGGCGGGATTCTGGCTGTTGGCCTGGTACTGCGCGACCGTGATCGGCTGGACCATCGTGCCGACATTGAAAAGCAGCGCGACGTTGCCCGAATTCCACAAGGCCTGCAATTCGGGCATCGAGGGATGCAGTCCGTAATTGACCCCGTTGAGCGGCAGTACGCCGCCAGTGGTACCGGCAGCGGGCAGGGCCAGGGCCCCGTTGGCCGGCGTGCCGATGACGTTGCCGCGCGCCAGCAAGTAGTTGTTGTAGCCGGCCGTATCGGTGGGAACGACCAGGTTATTGCCGTCGTTGCCGCCGAACAGAAAGACGCATACCAGAGCCTTGTAAGAACCGGTGGCGGCGTACGCGTCGCGGCTAACCACGCTGGCCACGCTCGGCACCAGACCCAGAGCGCCCATGCCGGCCAACTGGCGCAGCACGCGGCGTCGTGCGGCCACGGATGGGGGTGATTTGTCGTTGACCATGGTTGACGCTCCTGAGTGGTTCAGCGCGTGATCTGGTAACGCGGGGACGCCAGGACCAGGTAGGCGGCCGCGCGAGCACGGTTCAGGCTGTCGGTGCCGGCCACCGCGTTGACGGCCGGCACGATGGCGGCGGATTCGGCGGCGGACATCGTGTGGTGCAGGACGTTGGCGTCGAACTGAGAAACCAGCACGTTCGGATCCGCCGTACTGGCTTCGTACAGCGAAAGATCGATCTGCGTACCCGTGGCCCCCGGGACATTGGCGGCCGGGGCGATGCCATTGGCCGAGTACAACAGGTTATTGAGGAAATTGAGCCGTGCAAGAGCCGTCGCGGTATTCAGGATGCCGAATTGTGGTGCCAGCAGCGTGCTCGAGCCGGGCAGCGGATACGTCGGTGGGTAGAAGCTGAAGACCGTGTACGGACCGAACAGCGGCTGCCCCATGCTGTTTGCCGCGGAAATCGGATAGACCCCGTCGCTGCTGCCATTGAGCGCCCGCAGCACGGCGACCACGTCCACCACCGGCTCGCGCAGCTTGCCGTAGTTGGGATCGGCGATCGTGCTGCCGCGCGCCTCCGGGTCCAGCAGGATCGCCTTGATCACGGCTGCCATGTTGCCGCGTGTGCCCGCGCCGTCGTCGTTGAACACCGCCGTGATGCGCGCAACGTAGGCCGGACTCGGGTTGCTGCTGACGAGGAACTGGATCAGCTGCTTGCCGATGAAGGGGCCGACATTGGGGTGATTGAAGATCATGTCCAGGCCCTGTTGTAGATCGGCCTGCGCCGTCTGGTTGGCGGCAAGGGTCTGGCCGTCGAGCAGAACTTTCGGGGTGGTGTCGTGGTTGGCATCGACCGGGATCATCGCGCCGATGAAATATTCCGGATTGTTGGGCTTGGCCGCCGCGCCCGGCGCAGTCGGGTAGGTCCAGCCGGTAAACAGGTTGGCGAAGCCCTCTATCGTGCCCTGACCGTAGGTCGGCACCGGTGACCCGTTTTGCAGCACGAGCGAGCCATCCGGATTGAGTTGGTTGACCCCGATCGAAAACAGTTGCATCACTTCGCGTGCATAGTTCTCGTTGGCCGAGATGCCCTTGGCCGGATTGGCCTTGTTGTTGTTGGCCATATTCAGGTACGCGCCCATGACCGGACTGAGCGTGACGTCCTGCAGGATCTGCCGGAAATTGACGAAAGCGTCGTCGAGCAGCATCTGCTGGTATTCGCGCAGCGCGTAGGCCGGCGCGATCTGAACCGAGGAGACGACGAAGATCTGCGAATACGCGAACGCGACGCGCTGGCGTAGCTGATCGGACCCGGTCAGGGCATTCTGAAAGAACAGCCGCTGGATCGGGAATGCGCTGTAGTTGTCGCGGAAGCACGTGTTGCCGGTCGGAAGGGTGGGCGGGCACCCGACCGCAGGGTTTGGGCTGACCGTTGTCAGCGCCGGATAGCCGGTCGCGGGAACCTGGATCTGGCCGTCGACCCAGGCCGAACCCTGCTGGGAGATTTGCGCCACCAGAGTCGGTGTCGGGCCGAATGCGGCTTGATCGGCCAGGCGCAACGCGTCGTCGCCCATGATCGCCGTCGCCGTCGATGTGCTCCCGCTTGAAGAGGCCGAGCTGCCTCCTCCTCCGCCGCACGCCACGAGCACCAGCGGCACCACCACCGCAAGGACGCCTGCCTTGATGCAGACTTGCGCTCGATCATCCATTTTTCAGCCCATCCCCGAGGTCAGAATGTTTGCGGCGCTGATCACAAAGTTGGAACCACTGACGACTTGCACGATCAGTGGTCCACAACGCCGCAGCCTAGTGGTTGTTGACCGCCCAAGGCGCGTGACTGTGTAACAAGATCTGTACGCAGGCGGCGTTGCCTCAGGGGCTACGACCCGGGCCAGTGCTTACAAAATGTATTGTTTCTGCGACCCGAATCCCGGATCGCATGCTGCGTCACAGCTTCAAACGGGTTTGAGCGTTCCGGCAAACGCCGCCTGCAACACGGCGATGTCGATCTTGACCATCTTCAGCATCGCGTCCGCGGCCCGCTTGGCCTTGACCCGATCGGGGTCGGCCATCATCTGACCGAGAACGGTGGGCACGATCTGCCACGAGAGGCCGAAGCGATCTTTCAGCCAGCCGCATTGCTCCGCCGAGCCGCCCTCGAGAAGCGCGTTCCAGGTGCGGTCGAGTTCGGCCTGATCGTCGCAGTTCACGACAAAGGACACCGCGTGGTTGAACGGGTCGAGCGGCCCGGCGCTCATGGCGATGAAGGGCTGGCCGGACAGGACAAACTCGACGATCTTCACCGATCCGGGCGGGCCGCTGGGCGATTTGCTCGGCAGCGTCGTGACACGGCCGACGGTTGAGTCGGGAAAGACGGAGGCGTAGAACGCCGCGGCCTCCTCGGCCTGTGTCGAATACCAGAGGAAAGGGGTGATCTTCTGCATGGGTTTCTCCTGCGAAGGGGGACAGCAAACCTGTTTCCCACTCACCCGTCGATGGGCGAGGTGCCGAATCGACATCGGTCTGGCAGACTAGACGTGATGTCGCTGCCCGCCACCGACCCGAATGCCGATCAGATCGCCTACTGGAATGGCGCTGGCGGCCTGCGCTGGCTTGATCGACAGCAGACGCAGGACGCGCTGCTCGCGCCGATTGCCCAGATCCTACTCGATCGCGCAGCCCCTCGCGTGGGCGAGGTTGTGCTCGACATCGGTTGCGGATGCGGCACCACGTCGATCGCTTTGGCACAGCGCGTGGCCCCGACCGGTCATGTGCTGGGCATCGATGTGTCCTCGCCGATGCTGGAGCGGGCGCGCCAACGCAGGCCGCAAGAACTGCCGGTCGAATTTGTGCTGGGCGATGCGACGACTTATGTGTTCGCGTCCGGTCGGGCTGATCTGCTCTTTTCGCGCTTCGGCGTGATGTTCTTCTCGGACCCGGCGCGGTCGTTCGCCAATATGCGAGGCGGCTTGCGCGGCGGCGCGCGCCTGGCGTTCGCTTGCTGGCGGCAGCCGTGCGAGAACCCGTGGCTTCTGCTGCCGCTGCAGCAAGCCTATCGCCACGTACCGCGCTTGCCGGAGGTCGGACCAGACGATCCGGGGCCGTTCTCGTTTGCGAGCGAGCGCCGCGTCCGCGGCCTACTCGCGCAGGCCGGATTCGGCGCCGTCCAGCTCGAGCCGGTCGATCTGTCGCTCGATCTGGCCAACGGTCTTGGACTCGCCGCCGCCGTCCAGACAGCCGTTGGTATGGGACCGGCGAGCCGCGCTCTCGATGGCCAGCCGCCCGAGCTGCAGGCCGCGGCAACGGAGTCGATCCGCACGGCGCTCGCGCGGCACCAGGTCGGCGATGCGGTGCCGTTGCCGGGCGCGCTCTGGATCGTCAGCGCGACGAATTCCTGATGCACCGACCACGGCTCCCGACAGCCGAGGGTCAGTTCGCCCCGACCCGCGTTGTCAGCGAATCCAGCCGCTTGGCCAATGTGGTCAATTCCGAGGTCGGGATGAGCCGTTTCTGTAACAGGGGCACGCGGTACTTGGCCGCAGTGATCTCTGCCAGTATGGATATCGCGATTTCCGGCGGTGTCTTGGCTCCGATGAAAAGCCCGATCGGTCCTTTCAGCCGTTCGATTTCCTCCGGCGCCAGGTCGAACAGTCCGAGGCGCTGTTTGCGCTTGGCCGTATTGACGCGACTGCCCAGCGCGCCGACGTAAAAGGCGGGCGACTTCAGCGCTTCGAGAAGCGCCATGTCGTCAAGCTTGGGGTCGTGCGACAGGGCGACGATGGCGGTGTGGTTGTCGATGCCCATGGCCACGATCACATCGTCGGGCATGCCGCGCTCGAAACGCACGCCGGCAACGCCAAAACCGGCGGCAAATTCCTCGCGCGGATCGACCACGATCACCTCGTAGTCGGCGCCGACCGCGATGGTGGCCACGTATTGCGAAAGCTGCCCGGCTCCCACCACCACCAGCCGCCAGCGCGGTCCGTAGACGGCGCGCATGATGCCGCCGTCGAAACTGTGCCAATCCTCCCGGGTCGCCTCCTCCAGGGTCGCTGTGCCCGTCTGCATGTCCAGCACGCGTGTGCACAGCTGCTTGGCGGCGACGCGATCGCGCAGTTCGCGCAGGATGGCGATCTGCGGGTGTGGCTCGACCACCAGCCGCAAGGTGCCGCCACAAGGCAACCCGAAGCGGGCCGCTTCCTCCTTGGTGACGCCATAGAGCACGATTTGCGGCAATTCGCCGGTCAGCACGTCGCTTCGCACGCGCTCGATCAGATCGTCCTCGACGCAACCCCCCGACACGGATCCGACCAGGTGACCGTCTTCACGGATCGCCAGCCAGGCGCCCACCGGGCGCGGGGCGGAGCCCCAGGTCTCCACCACGGTCGCAAGCGCCACACGATGCCCGCTCTCGAGCCACTGGAGGGATGATTTCAGAACGGAAAGATCGGTGCTGTCCATGCCAGTTTCTCCCAAGTTCCCGTTTGCCGGGCGATGGCGTCGGTCACGCCCTCAATTGGGCGCCATCCACTGGCAATTTACGCAGGCGCTTGCCGGTGGCCGCGTAGATCGCGTTCGTCACCGCCGGCGCGAGCGCCGAGGTCCCCGGCTCGCCCATCCCCCCGGGCGCCTGGCCGCTTTTGACGATGTGAATCTCGATCACCGGAGCCTCGTTCATCCGCACCACCCGGTAGTCGTTGAAATTGGACTGCTCGACGCGACCGTCCTTCAGCGTGATCGCCCCATGCAGCGTCGCACTGATACCGAAGATGATGCCACTTTCGATCTGCGCGGCCACCGTGTCCGGGTTGACCACCGTTCCGCAGTCCACTGCGCACACGACGCGGCGTACCAGCACGTCGCCTTCCTTGCCCACTTCCACCTCCGCCACCTGCGCCATGTAGCTGCCAAAGGCGAACTGGACCGCGACTCCGCGGCCGGTGCCCTTCGGAAGCCCCTGACCCCAGCCGGCTTTTTCGGCCGCCAGTTCGAGCACGGCCTTGGCGCGCGGATTCTTCGCCAGCAGGCCGCGACGGTACGCGACCGGGTCCTGCCTGGCCGCGGCGGCCAGTTCGTCGATAAAACTCTCCACGGCGAAGACGTTTCGGGTTGGCCCCACACCGCGCCAGAATGCCGTCGGGATGCCGGGCGGCTCCTGCTGCACGTAGTCAACGAAGACGTTCGAAAGCGCGTATGGAGGTTCCGCGGCACACTCGACTGCGTCGCGGTCGTATCCGTTCTTGAACAGCGGCGGGGCCCACCGCGCCAGGATTGACGAGCCGACAATCCGATTCTTCCACGCCACCGGCTGCCCGTCGGCATCGAGCCCGGCGGCAAACCGCAAGTAGAAATACGGGCGGTACATGCCGTGCTGCATGTCTTCCTCGCGCGTCCAGATCACTTTTACCGGGCCGCCGGCTTGCTTGGCGATCTGCACCGCGCGGATCACGTAGTCGACCTCAAGACGCCGGCCAAAGCCGCCGCCGAGCAAGTGGTTGTGGACCGTCACCTTGTCAAGCGGCAGCCCGGCGGTCTGCGCCGCGGCGGCCCGGGCGCGCGTCAGTACTTGGCTGCCAAGCCAGAGCTCGCAGCTGTCCGCGCGCAAGTCGACCGTACAGTTCATCGGCTCCATCGTGGCGTGAGCCAGGAAAGGCACCTCGTACACGGCCTCGAGCCGCGTCGCCGCAGTGGCCAAGGCTTTGTCCGCGTCGCCTTCATTGCGTGCCATCGCGCCGGCCTGGGTGTTCGCTGCGTTCTCGAGCTCACGCACGATGTCGGCCGTCTGTAGCCTGGCATGGGGGCCGTCGTCCCACTGAATAT
>Ga0210394_10005336_pt1 | contig 14454 bp, 11 predicted proteins | sample IncBWC12MmetaG_FD_160121 | JGI IMG/M metagenome (GOLD analysis project Ga0210394, IMG submission 160121) | Forest soil microbial communities from Barre Woods Harvard Forest LTER site, Petersham, Massachusetts, United States - Inc-BW-C-12-M | ecosystem: Environmental > Terrestrial > Soil >...
CCGTTTGCAAGCTGGTCGATTACGGCAAGTTTCAATATGAGCAGAGCAAGAAAGCCCACGAAGCCAAGCGGCATCAGAAAAGCTCGCATATAAAGGAAGTGAAATTCCGGCCTTCCACCGCCGAGCACGATTTCCAGGTGCGCAAGAACCAGATCATCCGGTTCCTCGGCGAGGGGCACAAAGTGAAGGCGATGATTTTCCATCGTGGCCGCGAGATGGCGCATCAAGATGTTGGCCGCGCGAAAATGGAGCGCCTGCTGAAGGAAGTAAACGACCACGCGCTGGTGGAATTTGGCCCGCGGATGGAAGCCAACATCCTGCTCGCGCTGCTGGCGCCGAAAAAGGGCGGGGCGCCGGCGCGGCCGGCTGGTGTGCAGTCCTGAAGATTTCGAAACCAAGAGGGAATCGTGAAGAAGAACAAGAAAATGAAGTTGAAGACGCATCGCGGCGTAGCCAAGCGCTTCAAGATGACCTCCACCGGCAAGATTTTGCGCTGGCGTTCGGGCAAGCGGCATCTGCTGGGGACGAAGAAGCCGCGGCGCATGCGGCGGCTCCTCAACAAAATTGAGGTCAGCCCGGCGGACGAGCACAATATTCGGCTTGCGCTGCCCTACGGCATCGAGTAGTTCGCGACGAGTTTTTTCCGCGTTCGGCAGAGCGTAACGGGTGCCTGCCAACCGGAGTCCCGGATAAACCCGGGAGGCAGATTCAACGAGACAAACCCGTCCTTCTGCCTGCGCAGGTCAGCGGGCGGCCGGTGGTGTTTGTCTCCCCGTTGATTCACCGATTGCATTGAAATCAGGAATTGGAAATTTCGGATCGCGCTTTCGGGCGCGCACGAGGAGAACTGAACCATGGCTCGAGTAAAACGCGGTACCAAGCGTCGCGCGCGGCGCAAAAAGCTGCTGAGGCACGCCAAGGGATTTTTCCTTACCAAGGGCAAGCTGTTCCGGTCGGCCAAAGAGGCGGTGAATCGTTCGTTGCGTTACACCTACCGCGATCGCCGCACGCGCAAGCGCGATTACCGCACGCTGTGGATCCAGCGGATCGGCGCCGCGGCGCGCGCCAACGGCGTGTCGTACAGCCAGCTGATTCACGGGCTGAAGGCCGGCGGGATCGACATCGACCGCAAGATTCTGGCGGATATGGCCGTGCGCGACGCCGAAGGTTTCGCCGCGCTGGTCACCTCCGCCAAAGAGCACATGAAGTCCGCGCAGGCGCCGCAACCCGCCGCGTAACACACGTGCCGCTCAGACCGTGCCTGCTATACCGATCATCGAGAAAACCCTCACCGAGCTAGGCGACTCCACGCCGGAAAAAGTCGTCGCGCGGTTCGCGGAGGTGCGCGAGCGCTTCGACCGCCAGGCTAGGGAACAGAGCTCTGGCAACGATGCCGAGCAGTGGCGCGTTTTCGTCCTTGGGTGGACCGGGCGAAAGTCCGGTGTCCTGACAGCGGTGAGCGAAAACTGGCTGAAGAACGCGCCCTCGGACCTGCGGCGCGTCGTCGGGCAGGAATTTCAGAAGCTCAAGGCGCACGTCGAAGCGACACTCGAAGCAAAGCGCAAAGAGATCGAAGCGGCTGCCGAGCAAAGCGCCGCCGCACACGATCAAATCGACCTCTCGCTTCCCGGCGTCGAGCGCGCGATCGGCACCCGCCACCTGATCTGGCAAACCTACCAAGAACTGGAACGCATTTTTCTCTCCATCGGCTTTCGCGTGGTCGAAGGGCCGGAAATCGAGACGCCCTACTACAATTTCGAGGCGCTCAACATTCCCGAGCACCATCCCGCGCGTGACAACATGGATACCTTCTACATCGAGGGGTCGAAGAGCGGGCATCTGCTGCGCACGCACACCTCGCCGATGCAGATCCGCACCATGGAAAAGGAAAAGCCGCCGGTGCGCATCATCGTGCCCGGAAAAGTCTATCGCCGAGACAACCCCGACGCGACGCACGGTTACATGTTCCATCAAATCGAGGGCCTGGCGGTCGATAGCGACATCACCTTCTGCGAATTCAAGGGAACCGTGGAATACTTCGTGCGCGAGTTTCTGGGGCCGAAGGCCAAGACGCGGCTGCGTCCGAGTTATTTCCCGTTCACCGAACCGTCTGCGGAAGTGGACGCAAGCTGCCACGTCTGCGGCGGCAGCGGCTGCCGCGTTTGCAAAATGTCCGGTTGGATCGAGCTTTTCGGTGCGGGCATGGTGAATCCCGCGGTCTACGGCTTCGTGAACTACGACGCGGAGAAGCTTTCCGGCTTCGCGTTCGGCATGGGCGTCGACCGGCTGGCGATGATGAAGTACGGGATCGGCGAGCTGCCCGTGCTGACCCAAAACGACGTGCGCTTTCTGCGGCAGTTCCCGTGATGACACCCACTTCGGATTCGAACAAGTGGTTCTCGCATCGCGTGGCGGGCTACATCCGCTACCGGCCCGGCTGTGCCAGAAGCTGAAATCGATGAAGATCCTCTACCCATGGCTGAAGGAATTCGTGGAGGCCAAGGCGCCCGCGGCCGAGCTGCGCTCTCGGCTTTCGCTGGCGGGCCTGGCTGTCGATTCGGTTCAGGAATCGGCGGCGGGACCCGTGCTCGACGTCGAAGTGACCGCGAACCGTCCGGACTGCTTGGGCCACTACGGGCTGGCGCGCGAAGTGGCGGCGATTTACCGGCTGCCGGTGAAGCCGCTGGTGCCAAAATTCCAGGAGTCCGCTGAAAGAGTGTCGGATGCCGCAAGCGTCGAAATTCAGGCGCCGGAGCTTTGCGGGCGATTCACGGCGCGAATCATGCGCGGCGTCAAAGTCCAGCCGTCGCCGGACTGGCTGCGCCAGCGGCTGGAGGCGATCGGGCAGAATTCGATCAACAACGTGGTCGATGTGACCAACTACGTGATGATGGAGCTCGGTCAGCCGATGCACGCCTACGATCTGGACAAGCTCGGCGGCACACGCATCGTGGTGCGGCGCGCCCGTGCCGGCGAAAAAATGCGCACACTCGACGGCGCCGAACGCACCCTAGCGAAAGACATGTGCGTGATCGCGGACGGCGCGCGCGCCGTGGGCGTCGCGGGCGTGATGGGCGGCGCGGAAAGCGAAATCGGATTCGCCAGCCGCAACCTGCTGCTCGAAGCGGCGTGGTTCGATCCGGTCAGCGTGCGGCGCGCATCGAAGGCCCTGGGGCTGCGCACCGAAGCGTCCTACCGATTCGAGCGCGGCGCCGATCCGGAAATGGCGGAGGTGACCTCGCGGCGCGCCGCCCAGCTCATTCAGCAGCTCGGCGGCGGCGAAGTTCTGGAAGGCGTCGTCGACCTATATCCTGGGCGCGTCGCTGCTCCTTCGATTGAGCTTTCGCGCAAGGAATTGCTGCGGGTGATGGGCGCGGACGTGCCGGACCGCGACCTCGAGGAGATTTTGAGCGCGCTCGGCTTTGATCCCGGGCGCATCGATGCTCATCGGGGCACGCCTGGTTCGCTGCTAGCGGTGTGGAAATGCACCCAGCCTTCCTGGCGGCGCGATGCCTCCCGCGGGATTGATCTGATCGAGGAAGTGGCGCGGCACTACGGCTACGACAAATTCCCGCCGCGGCTGCCTCCCGCGAAGTTGCCCGCGCAGCGCTTGCCGCAGGCCGAGGCGGAGGCCAGCCTGCGCGAGCGCGTGGTCGCGCTCGGATACCATGAAATCGTGACCATTCCGCTGGTCGATTCACGCCGCGACGAGATCTTTCGACCAGCTGGCTTGACACCCGCGGTGATCGCCAACCCGCTGGCGGAAGACGCGGCGGTGATGCGCTCGACGGGAATCGTGAGCATGATCGGCGCGCTCGAATGGAATTTGAATCACGGCCAGCGCGATTTGCGGCTTTTCGAAATCGGCAAGACGTACGAGATGCCGGACGGCCAGCCGGTCGAGAGGCGTGTGCTGACGCTGGGCGCGACAGGCTTGGCGCGCGACAAAACCATTCACGAAGCAGCCCGCGACTTCGGTTTCGCGGACCTAAAAGGCGACCTCGACAGCATCGGCGTGCTCATCGGCAATCAGTGGACGTGGGTTCCGGCCAGCCCCGGCTGGCTAAATTCGGCACGATCGGGCGCAGTTGCCATCGGGGAGCATTTCGCTCCGTCCGGCGCGCATCCACCTGTCGGGGTCGCAGGCCAACTCGCACGGCGTGTGGCCGATCAACTCAAGCTACGCCAGGAAATATTCGTCGCTGAACTGCGGCTCGAAGCGCTGCTCGCGGGCATCGAGTCGGCGCGTGTTGCGCGGAAATGCGAGCCGATTCCGCGATTCCCGGCCGTGGAGCGAGATTTTTCGCTAGTGCTGTCCGACGGTGTCGCGTTTGCCCAAGTGCAGGAAACGATTCGCGCACTCGGAATTCCGGAACTGCGGAGCGTCGAGGCTGCGGACCTGTTCCGCGGCGGGAAACTGGCGGCGGGAAAATTCTCGCTGATGGTCCGGGTCACATTCCAGAGCGGCGAAACGACCTTCACCGACACGCAGATCAACGGTTTCTCCTCGCGCATCGTTTCGGCCCTCGAAACCAGGCTCGGCGCCACTCTCCGAGTGTCCTGAACGATTTCGTTGCGCGCGGGGCGGCGATGGCCGACAATGGCAGCAGCCCAGCGACAAACGGACACGGAGCGGACACGTGAAAGTCGAAATCTACGACCAGTCGTACAACGTCAACGCGGCGGACGGGAACGAAGAATATATTCAGGAAGTCGCGGCGTACGTCGACGGCAAGATGCGCGAGATCGCCACCGCCACGAAAATGGTCGATTCGCTGAAGGTTGCCGTGCTCGCGTCGCTGAATATCGCCGACCAGCTGTTCACCCTGCGCGAGCGCCAGCAAACGATCGAAGGCCCGCTGCGCAAACGCGTCGAAAAATGCGTCGCGCTGGTGGAAAAAGCGCTGGAGCAGTCGAACTGAAGCGTCCCCACTTTCGCTGAATCGTCCCTGGCCAGGACTCCTGATTTCGCACATCCTTGCTCGCGCCAGCGTTGGACGGTGCCGGCGTCTGCTATATCATGGAAATTGAGGCTTCCAAACGACAGCAGGCCATGCTCAGGCAAACATTTACGCGGCTCTGTGTCGTCCCATTGGCGCTGCTTGCGTTGCTGCTGGTTGCCATGACGGTAACCAGCGTGGTTTGGCACTATCACGTCGGCGCGGCCGAATCCGGCTGCCCGATTTGCCACCTGAGCCATCAGCCCATCGGCACGCCAATGGCGGCGAATCAGGCCCCGACGTTCGGGTTTTTCGCGCCGGCGCCTGAGCCCTTGAACGCAGGCCTTGCGCCGAGTCCCGCGATCCGGCGCGTTCCCGCGCGGGCTCCCCCCATCGCTTAGAATTCCGCTCGCTTTTTTCCTGCCGCAGGCGCGGCACATTCCATTCACGTTCCGATTCTTTGGCTGAGGATTGAATTCATGCGTACACGATCTGTTTGCATGGCCTGTTTCGTTTTGGGGGCGTCGTTTGCCTTCACCGTTTCCCCTGTTGTCGCGCAGGCGCCTCAAACCCCACCTCCGCCGCCCATGCCTGCGTCGGGCCAGGGGCCGGTGAAGATCACACTGGACGACGCTATCCAGATGGCGCTGGCGCACAACCACATACTGCTGGCCGCCCGCACCACCATCGACCAGAACCTGGCGGAGGAAACCACGGCGAACCTGCGCCCGAATCCGGTGCTGCTGGGCGACGCGCAGTTTCTGCCCATCTTCAACTGGAACATCTTCAATGCCGGCTACGTGGACAATTCCGCGCAGTTCGATCTGGGCATCAGTTACCTGTTCGAGCGCGGGAAAAAGCGCCAGCACCGCCTGGCCGCGGCGAAGGACGCAACCGCGGTCACCCGCTCGACGGTGGCCGACAACGAGCGCACGCTCACCTTTCAGGTGGCGCAGCTTTTCACCAACGTGCAGCTCGCCGAATCGACACTCGATCTGGCGCGGCAGGATCTGAATAGCTTCCAAAACACCGTGGACATCAGCAAGGAACGCTATCGCGCAGGCGACATCAGCGAAGACGATTACCTGAAGATCAAACTGCAGCTGCTCCAGTTCCAGAGCGATGCGTCCGAGGCCGCCCTGACGCGCGTGCAGCAGCTTTCAGATTTGCGCCAGCAGCTGGGCCGCGAATCCGTTCCCGTGGATTACGACGTGGCCGGGCCGTTCGACTACGTGCCGCTGAAAGCGAAGGAAGATGATCTTGCCATGAAGGCGCTGGCCACGCGGCCCGACCTGCGCGCGGCGCTCGAGGGCGTTGCGGCGGCGACCAGCCAGTACGAGCTGGCGAAAGCAAACGGCAAGAAAGACATCACCGCGCAGGCCAATTACACGCATATCTCCGACCTGAGCACCGCTTCGCTGTTCGGCCAAATCCAGATTCCGATTTTCGACCGCAACCAGGGCGAAATCGCGCGCACGAAAGTCGCCATCACCCAGGCGCAGGAGCAAGAAAAAGCCGCCAGCGATCAGGTGCTGACGGATGTCTCGGATGCCTACGAGGGCGTGGAGACGAACGACCAGATCATCCAGCTTTACCGGTCCGGCTATCTCGACGATGCGCAGCAGGATCGCGACATCAGCGAATACGCGTACAAGCGCGGCGCCGCGAGCCTGCTGGATTTTCTGGACGCGGAGCGCAGCTATCGCGCGACGCAGCTGGCCTACCGCCAGGCGCTGGCGGCGTATTTGCTGGCGCTCGAGCAGCTGCGCGAAGCCGTGGGAACGAGGAACCTGCCATGAGCCACCTCAAATATTTCCGGTGGGGCGGCGCTTCATTGCTTTGCGTCGCGGCCGCGTTGGCGGGCTGTAGCGGCGAACACAGCGCGAGCCAGATGACGTCGTATTCCTCGCAGGCGTCGAAATCCGCCACGCCGCAGCTTTTCACGATTCCACCGGATCAGGTGTCGCACGTGCAGGTGGTCACCGTTGCGCCGGCAAGAATCACGCGTACGCTGCGGCTTACCGGCGCGGTCGCCTACAACGCGTTCAAGACCACGCCGGTGATCACGCAGGTGGGCGGGCCGGTGAGCCGGATTCTGGTCGTGCCCGGGCAGCACGTGAAGCAGGGCCAGCCGATGCTCGAAGTTTCAAGCCCCGACTATTCGCAGTTGCTTGACACCTATTTGAAGGCGCACGACACGTTTCGCGTGGCGGACAAAAACTACGACCGCGCGAAGGATCTCTACCAGCACAACGCCATTGCCGAGCGCGATCTCGTGCAAGCGGAATCCGATTATAACCAGGCGCAGGCTGACCTGAACGCCGCCGAGCAGGCCATGAAAATTCTGGGCATCAAGAATCCCGAAGATCTTCAGAAAGCGCCTTCCTCCGCGCAGATTCCTGTGATCGCGCCGATGAGCGGCGAAGTGGTCGAGCGGCTCGTGGCGCCCGGGCAGGTCTTGCAGGCCGGGCAGACACAGGCGTTCACGATTTCGGACATGAGCACGGTGTGGGTGCTCGCCAACGTCTACCAGGCCGATCTGGCGAACGTGCGGGTCGGCGACGGCGTAACGGTTACCACGGACGCTTATCCCGATGCCTTTCACGGACAGATTTCCTACGTCTCGGCGGCGCTCGATCCGAACACGCGCACCCTCCAGGCCCGCATCGTGGTCGATAACCCCGGTGAAAAGCTGAAGCGCGACATGTATTGCACCGTCACTGTGACTGCCGGCACGATCCAAAACGCGATCAGCGTCCCCGACTCCGCCGTGCTGCGCGACGACGAAAATATGCCCTTTGTGTATCTGGCCGAGGGGTCTAATCAGTTTGGCAGGCGCGGCGTCGAGATCGGCGACAGCCAGAACGGCCGGACGCAGATTCTCAAAGGCCTTTCCCCGGGAGACAAAGTGGTCGGCGACGGCAGCCTGTTTTTGCAGTTCGCGAATTCGTTTCAGCAGTAGACGCGTGGGCCTAGAGCAGAATGATCCATCGCATCGTCCAATTCGCGCTGCGGCAGCGCTTCCTGATTCTGATGCTGACGGCTTTCGTGGCCGTCGGCGGCGGCGTCTCGTTCCAGCACATGCCGGTGGACGCCTACCCGGACCTTTCTCCGCCGATGGTGGAGATCATCACGCAGTGGCCGGGCCACGCGGCCGAGGAAATCGAGCGGCTGGTTACCCTGCCGACCGAAATCGAAATGAATGGCGTGCCCAAGCTGGACGTCCAGCGCTCGATTTCGCTCTACGGCCTTTCCGACGTCATCCTGACCTTTCAAGAAGACACCGAGAAATATTTCGCGCGGCAACTGGTTTTCCAGCGGCTGAGCGAGGTGACCTATCCGAGCGGCGTGACGCCTACTCTCGCACCGCTTTCGAGTCCTTCCGGCCTGGTCTATCGCTACGTGATCAAGAGCACGGACCGTTCGCCGCAGGAATTGAAAACCTTCGAAGACTGGGTGATCGAGCGCGAATACAAGCAGGTGCCGGGCGTGGCGGACGATTCCGGATTCGGCGGCACGGTGATGCAGTATCAGGTGCTGCTCGACCCCGCGCGGCTCTACGGCTATCACATCCCGGTTCCGCAGGTGATCCAGCAGCTTTCGGTGAACAACTCGAATACCGGCGGCGGATTCTATTCGCAGGGCGGGCAGTTTTATTACGTGCGCGGGCTGGGATTGCTGCGCGACACGCGGGACATCGGCGACGTGGTGGTCGGCGCGCAGAATGGCGTACCGGTGCGCATTCGCGATATCGGCGATGTGGTCATCGGCAACGCGCCGCGCCTGGGTGAATTTGGCTTTAACAAGACGGATGACGCAGTGGAAGGCGTCATCCTCATGCTCACCGGCGAACAGACGCAGAACGTGCTGAAGGGCGTCGAGGAAAAAACGAAGCAGCTGGACGAAAGCATTCTTCCGCCGGACGTCAAGGTCGTTCCCTACTACGACCGCAGCGATCTGGTGCGCGTCACCACCGACACGGTTGAAAACAATTTGCTGCGGGGAATGATTCTCGTCCTGATCGTGCTGATCTGTTTCCTGGTCAGCTTTCGCGCAGCGGTGATTGTCGCGCTGACCATCCCGGTGGCGCTGCTTTTCGCGTTTATCTTCCTGCACGCGCGGGGCGTGGCCGCCAACCTGCTTTCCATCGGGGCCATCGATTTCGGCATCATCATCGACGGCACGCTGGTGATGGTCGAAAACATTTTCCGCGAGCTCGGCCTGCGCGAGGGAAAAGAATACGACTTGCACGAAGTGATTCTCGCGGCGGCGCGGGACGTCGACCGGCCGATTTTCTATTCCGTCGCCGTGATCATCGCCGGATACATTCCTATCTACGCGCTCGGCGGTCCTTCCGGAAAGCTGTTCCATCCCATGGCGGACACCATGTCGATCGCGCTGGTGGGCGCGCTGATCCTGACCCTGACGTTCGTTCCGGTGATGTGCTCCTATTGGTTCCGCAAAGGCGTGCACGAGGCGGTGAACAAGCCGTTCGAGTGGCTGCGCGGCAAATACGCCGGGCAGCTCGATTGGTGCCTCGGTCGGCCGAAGACCACGCTGGTGGTGGCCGTGGCCATTTTCGGCGCCTCGCTGCTGCTGATCCCATTCATCGGCGGCGAATTCATGCCGCATCTGGACGAAGGCGCATTGTGGGTGCGCGCCACGATGCCGTACACGATTTCCTACGAGGAAGCGGCGAAACTCAGCCCGCAGGTCCGCAACGCTTTGATGAAGTATCCGATGGTCACCGACGTCGGCTCCGAACTCGGCCGCCCCGACGACGGCACCGATCCCACCGGCTTCTTCAATGACGAGTTTTACGTGGGTTTGAAGCCATACAACGACGCCTCGTGGAATAAAGGTCCGATCCACAACAAGAAGGACCTTACCGAGGACCTGCAAAAACAGCTCGCCGCATTTCCCGGGGTGATTTTCAATTTCACCCAGCCGGCCGAGGACGCCGTCGACGAAGCGCTCACCGGGCTGAAAAGCTCACTGGCCGTGAAAGTCTACGGCCCCGATCTGAGCGTGCTGCAAGACCGGGCGCTCGAAATCAAGCGGCGGCTCTCGCAAATTCCGGGGTTCACCGAGCTAACCGTGGTGCGCGAGCTCGGCCAACCCAGCCTGATCATCGACGCGGACCGCGACAAAATCTCCCGCTACGGCATCAATGTGGCCGACGTCGAAGCCGTGGTGCAGGCGGCGGTCGGCGGACAGGCAGCCACGCAGGTGATTCAGGGCGAGAAGCTGTTCGACCTGGTGGTGCGCATGAAGCCCGAATTCCGCGAAAATGCCACGGCGATTGGCAACCTGCTGGTGGGCACGGCGAGCGGCCAGCAAATTCCGCTCAGCGAGCTTGCCGACATCCACGAAGCGAGCGGCGCCTCGTTCATCTACCGCGAAAATAATTCGCGCTACATCGGTGTGCAGTACAGCGTCGAAGGCCGCGACCTGCAAGGTGCCGTCGCCGACGGCCAGCGCGCCATTGCTGACATCCAGAAGTCCCTGCCGGCTGGCTACCGGCTCACCTGGGGAGGTGAATACAGCGAATTGCTGGAAGCCAAACACCAGATGGAAATCATCGGCCCGCTGGCGCTGCTTTTGATTTTCATGATCCTGTTCGCGCTCTACGGCAATTTCAAATTCCCGGTCACCATCGCCTTCGGCGTGGTGATCACCGAACCGGTGGGCGCGCTGATCGCGCTGAAACTTACCGGCACGCCCTTCAGCGTGTCCTCGCTTCTTGGTTTGCTGGCGCTGATGGGCGTGTCGGTCGAAACGGCGGTGATCCTGGTCTCCTTCATTAATAAGCTGCGGCAGGAAGGCAAAGACATCCACACTGCCACGCGCGAGGCGGCCCTGCTGCGCCTGCGCCCGATTATGATGACCGCGCTGGTCGCCTGCCTGGGCTTGTTGCCTGCGGCGCTTTCAACCGGCATCGGCTCCGATACCCAGAAACCTTTCGCCATCGTGATTGTGGCCGGGTTGGTCTCTCGGCTTTTCATAGGGCTTGTCGTGAACCCCGTGCTCTACGAGATGGTCGCGCGCGACGGCGACGTACTGCAGGTTTAAGTTCCTTGGGCTGCTGTCTTACCGCTCAAATATAGATTTCATAATGTGAAACGAAGCGTCTAGCTGCTAATCCTAGTTGATACAACATTGCAAATAGCTTTGGCGAGAGCGATCACGGAGGTGTAGCCTCGGTAACCAGTTGACAATAGTTAGCAACTAGAGAGGCGGTGCTCGGCTCGGTGTTTCGGCCCCTACAGCTTCTTCGCGGCCTTGCTTCGGCGGCCTTGGACTTGCGATTTTGCGTTGTACTCCTAGCCCCGCTTGGCCTTGTTCTCGCGGCGCTGGCCTTCGCGTCAGCGGCCGTCGCTCAAGAAACTCCCTATTTCGTTGCCTACTCGCATCATCTGGAGGAGCCGGCGAACCTGGAAATCGAAACCTACTCGATCTACGGAACGCAGAAGGGCGCGGGCGACTTCGTCGCGCCCTGGATGGAGCTCGAGTACGGCCTGACCGCCTGGTGGACGACGGAGTTTTACATCGACTCGCAGCACACCTTCGGCGGTCCGGATTCGACCGTTTTCACCGGCACGCGCTTTGAGAATCGCTTCCGTCCGCTGATGCACGAGCACTGGATCAACCCCGTGCTCTACGTCGAATTCGAGAACACCACCGACGCGGACAAGACATTGAAGGAAGTGGTCGGTGCGGACAACCAGTTCGACGCCGCCCAACCTAACTCCACGGCCAACCGCCACCACACGCATGAACTTGAAACCAAGCTGATCCTATCGAGTGATTACAAGGGCTGGAACATCTCCGAGAATTTCATCGGCGAGAAAAATCTCGGCCACCAGCCCTGGGAATTCGGCTACGCGGTGGGCGTCAGTCGGCCGCTGCGACTGGAAGGCACGCCCCGAGCGTGTAATTTCTGCCGCGAAAATATGATCTTGGGAGCGGAAATGTACGGCGGACTCGGTACGGCGAAGGCGTTTTCTCTGTCGGGCACCTCACACTACATCGCGCCCATCGCCGCCTGGCAGCTTCCCAACGGCTTCACATTCTCCCTTTCGCCGGGCCTGGGGCTGGGCGACGAGAGCCACCGCTTCCTGCTGCGATGGGGCGTGTCCTACGAAATCGACGGCTTCGGCCGCAAACTGAGGAGCTTGTTCCCATGAGATCGTTGCTGATCGCCGCTCTGCTCGCATTTGCGTCTCTAGCCGGCCTAGATCATGATCGCGACCCGGACAGCCGCGGCGTCTTCCAGGTGATCGCCAAGGCTCCCGCCAAATGGCGGGTGCTGAAAAATCCATACGATTCCTCGCCCGATGCCATCGCCGCCGGCGAAAAGCTTTTCCGGCAGCATTGCGCCGAATGCCACGGCGACGACGCGCTCGGCCGCGGTCGCGCTGCGAATCTGCATCTCGCCGGAGTGCAGAACGCCACGTCGGGCGAGCTTGCCTGGTTTCTCCGCAGCGGCAATCTCGCGCACGGGATGCCGTCCTGGGCCGGGATCCCTGCGCAGCGCCGCTGGCAAATCATTGCCTACATCAAGAGCTTCGGTGTGAAGCCGGATCCCTCGGCGAGCAACGTTCCCGCCTCGCTCAACGGCAGGCACTAGGCCCCAAGCCGTACGGTAACGTAGGGAGGGCCGAAGCCATAGCAGGTGATGGGGCGCGAGGGCGCCTCTGGCAGAAACGGCTCGCCTGTCAAACGTTGCCTCGATTTTTCCTGCTACAATATTCCGCGGAGATGGCCTGCGAAGCAGGTGACGTTGCGAAAGCCTTTTGAACCAATGCTGGATCCCAGGGAGTCTGCGTCGTCCCGCCCTTGTGCATTTCCCGCCGGTTCGCCGGTGGGAAATACCTTAAAGCAGGCGCCGGGCACCCACCTATTCAAGGGGTTCAGGGCCTAGCAACGCACGGCCAAGTGGACTGTTTCCTGACCATCGGATCAGGAGCGAAGGAGCGAGGGTTTGAGGCCGGTTGGTGCATGAATTTTTCGGAGGTTCTTGTTTCGTTTTCAGGGTTCAGCGTGGCTTCTCCAGAAAGTTTCTGATCTGAAAATCCTATTCATCGGCGACATCGTGGGCTCTCCCGGCCGCAAAATCGTTCACGACCGGCTCGCGGACATCCTCGCCCAACGCGAGATCGATCTCTGCATCGCCAACGGCGAAAATTCCGCTTCTGGCTTCGGCATCACGCCGCGGATCGCCGAAGATTTGTTTGCCTGTGGCGTCGAGGTCATCTCCGGAGGCAACCACATCTGGGACCGGAAAGAGATCTTGGAATTTTTCCCGCACGAGCCGCGCCTGTTGCGTCCCGCGAATTTCCCCGAAGGTTCGCCCGGCAGCGGCCTGTTCGTGGGCTGCGCGAAAAACGGCGTGGGCTACGCTGTCCTGAACCTGCAGGGCCGCACCTACATGACGCCGATCGAGGATCCCTTCCGCACGGCCGCGCGTGAACTCGCGAAAATTCCGCGCCACGTGAAAGTGATCCTCGTCGACATGCACGCCGAAGCCACTTCGGAAAAACAGGCCCTGGGCTGGTATCTCGACGGCCAAGTGTCGGTGATCGTCGGCACGCACACCCACGTCGCCACCGCCGACAATCACGTGCTGCCCGGCGGTACTGCCTACATCACTGATGTCGGCATGACCGGCCCGCACGATTCGGTAATCGGTATGGACAAGAAAGGCGTCCTGCAAAGGTTTCTCGACGCCATGCCCGCGCGCTTTGTGGTGGCCGAAGGCGATATTCAGATGAATGCCGTGTTGGTCGACGTGGACGAATCGACGGGCCGGGCTCGCTCGATCGACCGCCTCAATTTCCGCATCGACTAAATCGAACCATGGCGCCCGCGCATTCGGTCAGGTGCTGCGGAAGCAACGCGCGCGCGCCAGATCGCATCTCTGCCGGCAGTCATCGGTAAACTTACCCCAACCCATGTTTCCCCGCCCCTCAATCGGTATAGCGGTCGCCGTCCTGATAGCGATCGCCTGGAATCTTTCGCGCGCCGCGGCGCCGGCACAGGATCAAAACCAGGAATTCTCGCGCCAGCTTCTGGCCCGCGCTCGCGTGTTTCCGGAAATCGGGCCGGGCGTCGCCGCGATCAAAAGCGATGCCAGCGGCCGCTACTACGTGCTCGCCGAGCCGGCGACGGCCATTTCAATCTTTCAAGCCGACGGCAAGCGCACGGGTGCAATCCCCAATGCGAATTCGCACGGCGCGAAAATCGTCTACGCCCAGGATATCGACGTCGACGCCCAGGGCCGCTTGTTCGTCGCCGACCGCGGCGCGAACGCCGTGAAAATTTTCGAGCCCGATGGCGCGCTCGTTGCCGTGATCGCAGTGCCCGCTCCCATGTCGGTCGTCGCTCTCTCGGGCGGAGATTTCGGTGTCGCTAGCCTGCGCTCGGCGAAACTCGTCAGCATCTACGACGCCCAGGGAAAACTCTCGCGCAGCTTCGGCGAACCCGCGCCCCCCAGTGCTGATTCAAGCCGCAG
>Ga0210394_10005337_pt1 | contig 14452 bp, 17 predicted proteins | sample IncBWC12MmetaG_FD_160121 | JGI IMG/M metagenome (GOLD analysis project Ga0210394, IMG submission 160121) | Forest soil microbial communities from Barre Woods Harvard Forest LTER site, Petersham, Massachusetts, United States - Inc-BW-C-12-M | ecosystem: Environmental > Terrestrial > Soil >...
GCTCCTTAGCTGATAACCTTTCTGAACAGGTAGAGCGTAGCGCCCATGGTCACTACCGCTATCAACGCAATGACGACCAGGGCTGAGACCTCTGCGCTCAAGGAGAACGAGTTGGGAATCGAGATGTCTCTCACCGCTGTCACTGCGAAACTGATGGGATTGACCTTGGAAACATCTTGCATCCACGTAGGCATGGCAGTGACCGGCACTAGCGCGGTGCTCATGAAGAGCAGTGGGAAGGTGAGGAAACCCCCTATCGCGAACACCGTCTCCGAACTCTTGGTCCTCAGACCTAGGGTGAGAGAGATTCCCGACCAGGCAAATCCGAAGAATGCGATTACGAAGAGGGTGACCAGAAACCCAACAACCCCCGTCGCGAACCTGAAACCTAACGCGTAGGCTAGAATGGTGATGATTATAGACTGAATTGTGACCCGCAAGGCGTCGCTCGCGAGCCTTCCCATGAGTATGGCGGGACGGTTCACCTGGGTGACGAGCATCTTCTGGAGGAATCCGGAGTTCAGGTCCTCCACGATTGATGTCCCCGACTGTAGCGCGCTGCTGAAGGCATTCTGCATCAAGATTCCGGGAGTCGCGTACTCGAGGTATGTGATTCCGGTGGGGAAGAGGCCTGGGACCTGAGCGAACTTGGAGAAGAGCTGCGTGAAGAGCACGAGGAAGATTATGGGTTGGAAGAGGGAGAAGAATATCAAGATTGGGTTGCGGACGAGTTTCTTCAGCGCTCTTACTACTAGGTACTGCGTGTCGAAGAGGAGACCCATTCCCGTCTATCTCCTTCTGCTCCCAAACCTTCCAGTGCTGACTTCTTTGACTAGCTCCTCCCTCCTGATTCTCTTCCCAGTGTGCTTTAGGAAGACGTCGTCCAAGCTGGGCGTCGAGATGTTGATTGATATGAGTTCGATGTCTGTCCTGTCGAAGGTCCTCACGAGTTCGGGGACGAAGAGCCCGCCGTTCTTCACGTAGATTGTGAGACCCTCTTCCGTGTCCACGATGTTCATCACTTCGGGTATCTTCGAGAGGAGTTCCCTAGCTGCCGCTTTTGTGACGGTCTTGTCGCCGGCACCACCGGTCCTGTTCTGTACAACGATGGTGATTGCGTCGGCGCCTATCTCCTTCTTCAGGCCGAGCGGCGAACCCTCAGCCACGATTTTCCCAGCGTCCACGATGCACAGACGTTGGCAGAGCCGGTCTGCCTCCTCCAAATACTGCGTGGTCAGAAAGATTGTGATGCCTTCCTTCTTGTTGAGTTCTTCGAGATAGTCCCACACGGTCGCTCGCGACTGGGGGTCGAGGCCTGTGGTCGGCTCGTCCAGGAAAAGCACCTTGGGCTTGTGGACGAGGGTGGAGGCGAGGTCCAGCCTCTTCTTCATTCCGCCAGAGTAGCGGCCGGCACGTTTGTCGGCTGCGTCCTTCAGGCCGACTACCTCTAGAAGATAGTTGACCCTTTCTTCCAGTTCTTTACCGCTCATCTGTTGCAAGTGCCCCTGCAGGATCATATTCTCCCTGCCGCTGAGCTCGGGGTCGACCGAAGTCTCTTGGCTCTGGACGCCAATCACCTTCCTGATTTCCTTCGGATTATTTTCTAAATCGAAGCCCGCGACTGAGACGGTTCCTGAAGTCTTCCTCAATAGTGTCGTGAGAATCTTAATCGTTGTGCTCTTGCCTGCTCCGTTGGGTCCCAGAAAGCCGAAGAACTCTCCCTCGTTGACGTTGAAAGATATGCCGTCCACGGCTTTTGTCCCGTCTGAATAGACCTCCACGAGGTCTTTGACGGTGATGATGTTAGGCACGGCACAAGGACGCGCTAGGAGAGGTTTTATAAGCATATCTAATACGATATTGCTATCAGTCACATTACATTGTAGTATTTCGATTACTTATATAGAGCCGACTCCACGAACCACTCGACGTGCCGGATATCGGAGTGAAGAAGTGGATACATCCACAAGCCGTACCTCGAGGCATCCTTCGGCTCTACATCTTGTCCATGTTGTCAAAACATCCGGAGACCGGCTACTCGATAATGCGGATGATTGAAGACAAGACGGAGGGCGCGTGGAGGCCGGGGCCCGGGACCGTCTATCCGTTGCTCAGGAGTCTGGTCAAAGAGGGTCTCCTCGAGAAAGCAGGGGATGTGGACGTGGGGACCACGGTCAAGTATTCTGTGACCAAAAAGGGAAAGCAGGAGTTAGAGGAGATGCAACGGACGCTGGCGTCAGCGGGAAAGAGAGAGCGTGTCATGATTCGTCTTTTCGCCGACCTATTGCCGGCAGATGTCTGGGCCTCCGCGTTCGTGAACCGCGGAAGGGAGATATTTGACATCTTCCAAGAGCGGATTACTCAGATTCCTCATCCTCAACGAGAAGAGATGCTCAGGGAAGCGCGGATGATGTTGGATGCGAATATCTCGTGGATTGATTCGCAGCTCCGGTCCAAGAAAAAGCGGGCTGCCGAATAATAATCGGCATGCAGTCAAGCCGCTCTAGTGGCTGGCTTGTATCCTTGACCCGATGGCCTTGCCTAGATCAGTTAGCCTGTACTTTCCAGAGTCTCCGAAGAACTGGGCATGGTATTGGACGAATCCTAGGGCTATTAGCTCCCTCACGTGCGAGAGCGTCCTCCACTGAGAGTTGTTGGAGAGGAGCCTGTCGAGTTGGGCGTTGGAGAGGCCTTCAGGAGTGCTTGAAAGTGCGGCAAGAATGGTAACGAGCTCGTCTTCCTCCACGATTTTTCGCATGGTCTTTTCCTGGTCTTTCGATTCAGCCGGCCATGCCCAGATGCCCTTCATTGGGGCGAGCAGGTCCCACCGCCTTGATAAGGGTGATTGAATCCGTTTCACGATTGAATCAACTGTTTTTCGTCTGACCGGAGAAAAGGAATTACGTTGTTACGTGTTTGGTCTTCATGGAAGTAATCACCGAATACGTGGATCACCGAGCTGAGCTAGAAGAGCGGATTCATTCGCTGGAATCTGAACAGACGGCCCTCCTGACCGAGATTGCAAGCCTCAAGGAGAGGCTTACGAGCCTGGAACTCGAGAGACATGCCACTTCTCTCTCAAACGAAGTTGAGGCCTTGAGGACGGAGAAGGCCGTATTGGAAGAGAAGATTGCCACATACTCCAGCCCGCTAGTACCTACCGAGAGCTACCAAGTCTAGTTAGTTACCACGCGTAACTAACGAAATTTCGTCGTCCTCTCCACTAGCTCTCCCTTCTCTTTTCTAAGGTAGGCGACGTGCTTCTCCAGAGTCTCCAATTTTGCCTCTAGGACTCTGGTCTCCGTATCTTTCTTGCTCCTGTCGAGGTTCTTCTGCAGCTCGGCATACTCCTTGTCCATCAACTGGATGCGTTTCTCGAGGTCGCGGTTTGTCTTCTTCAGGTTCTTGATGTCCGTCTGAATCTGGCTCAACTGCTCCTCTGCCACTACGAGATAGTGCTGCCTGCTTACTACGGTTGGGAACTTGGTTCCACACTTGGCGCAACTATACATCCCCACTTTCCTCTGGGTTAGACCTCGCTCGCCTTCCTTCGGCTCCACGATCACGGTAAAGAGCCTAGAGGGAGTCGCTACCGCGGTTCCGCAGTTAGGGCATGAGGGCAAGCGCTAGCGTCAGCATGGACGCTTGTAATGTTAAATCTTGCTACTCGCGAATCGACTCTAGTTCGGATACTGCAGACCAAAGGATGACCCTGGCGAAGGAGGACATGTTGGGATCCTGCGACACTTCGTCAAGCATGCTGATTGCGTTCGCCGCCCTCACGGCAAGGCTGACCTTCTGATCTTGAAGGGCAGTCATTGAGTCCTTTACTATCTTCCTTATGTTGCGCGGAGTAATGTTCGAGTCGGCTATCTGTTGAAGGCTGGCGCTAGCCTTGGCTAGCTTGCCGTCGTTCTGTTGTTGCTTCTTTTCCCTGTTTGCCTTGGTGCTCATGATTATTATCCGGTGATTAAGCGCAGAGTTTCCTGTGCCCTCCACCCTTGCATATTTGGCTTTCTATAGGTAGCTGGATGGTTTATAACTGCGGACTGGGTCGGAGTCGAACATAATTGAGCACGACCGCTGCGAAAACGAAGACTACTGTCGAGCTGATGAGAAGGGGAGCCGTGATGATTAAGGAGCCTTGTTCCGTATGCAACGGAGTGCAGTTGAGATACAAAGGGAGGCTGTACTGCACTAACCACGACGACCTTGAGGTCGCGCTTCAGGCAAAGGAAATCTTGTTCCCGGACGTCGCCGAAGATTTGAAAAATCTGTTGTTGGCCAAGCTCAAGGAGTCGATGTCCCTCTTGGAGAAGGAAAGAGATTCTGAGAAGCTTGACCAAATCGCGTCCCTCATGACGAGGTATGTCGAACTGCTTCGGAAGTTAGAGCTCACTCAAAGAGCTTAAATCGGTTAGGGTATGCTGTGGCCATATGGTCCTGAGGATAGGCCAGAGGGTGCCAGATTTTTCTCTGCCTGATACCGACAAGCGGGAGAGGAAGCTCTCCGAGTTCACGCAAAAAGGTAAGACGGTCTTGCTCTTCTTCCCGTTCGCCTTCTCGGGTGTCTGTGACAAAGAGATGTGCGTCTTCAGGGATGGTGCCGCGAGGCTCAGTTCGCTCAATGCCCAGACGGTGGGCATAAGCGTCGACAGCCTTTTCACTTTGAAGGTGTTCGCCCAGACATACAACCTGCAGTTCCCCCTTTTGAGCGACTTCAACAAGAAGGTCTCGAAAGCCTATGGTGTTCTCCAGGAGACTTGGGTGGCTTATGGGTACAAGGGCGTCTCCAAGCGTGCGGCCTTTGTCCTCGACGGCAAGGGCATTCTTAGGTACAAATGGTCGACCGATGCACCCTCGAATGAGCCGCCTTATGACGAGATTCTGTCGGCTCTCAGCAAGCTCTGAAGAGCTCTCGGTCTCCTTTTATAGGAGTTGAAGCAAGAGTTTTGGTAGAAATGTCGTCCGAGGCAACGAAGATAATCAAGCCAGTAGTAGACATCACAGAGAATGCAGCCTCGGAACTGAAGGGATACCTTGCAAAACAGGGCAAGCCGATGGGAGGATTGAGGGTGTTCGTCTCGGCGGGTGGGTGCTCGGGCCTCTCGTACGGCATGGTCCCTGAGGAGAAATCGGGCGACGACGACTACGTGATAGTGCAGCACGGTGCGAAGCTGATTGTCGACAAGTCCAGCATGCCGTTCATCGCCGGATCAGTAATCGATTTTCAGTCTGATAAGCTGATGGGTGGGGGGTTCATCGTGAAGAACCCGAACGCAGTCTCTACCTGCGGCTGCGGTGAATCTTTCAAGACGGAATAAGGCCGGTACTCCAAACCTATATTGGGTTGGAAGCCCAGCGGAGGCCGCCGGGGTGGCGGAGTCTGGTTAACGCGCGGGCAACTTGTACCGCTCAAAAGGAGAGTGGGCGAGTCCGCATCTCGAGATCATCCGACTTGACAGCCCGTGACCTAACGGTCATGTGGGTTCAAATCAAGTGGAGGAGAGAAAAGGGACGGATTCCTCCACGGGTGGAAATCCCACCCCCGGCGCTCAAACCTTGTTGTACTTGGGGTGCCAGCTTCTCGTCTTATCTTCCAGCTCGGTATACTCGAAGTCTTGGTAGATTAGTGGAAACCGGTCTTTCATTATCCTGGCGACCTTGTCGAAGACGAATCTTATCTCGACCTCCGCCGCCTCGGCAGTCCGCATCGTTATGACGTGGCGAATGGTCCTGTGGTTCGCGGTCCAGACTATCGACGTAGCCATCCCGTCCGGCATGATTCTTCTCAGAGCGGATGTGATTCGTTTTTTCACGTCGAAGTTCATCTTGCCCCACTCATAGGAGCCTTCGAGGTCGCGGTAGTTCTGCTCTATCTGCTCGACGACCGCCTTCACCTCCTTCTTCTTGTCCTGAAGCTCGGGTGGGAGCCAGAAGCGTAGCTGCGTGGGCCTCACGTATCTGAGGGATTCCTGGCTAATCGCTACCCCGACCCTGTGTCGTACGAGCTCGTGCGTCAAGACTCGGCTGACATTGAGGAAGGCGAAAGTGCATGTTGCGTGCTCGAATATGGACCCGTCGCCCTTAGACAGAGTATTGGCGATGTAGTCGCGCGAGCTCTCTCTTATCTTGGTGACGTTCGGGTTGAGGCCCACTCCGAAGCTCTTGTAGCAAATCCTTCCAGCGACCTCTGTGAGTAGCTCTCCTTCGGACTTTGAGGCGTCCTTCGTCCTTGCGAACCAATCGGTTGCTGTCTCTTCGCCGACCGAGGCCAGCATGGCCTTCAACTGGTCGAAGTTGATCCTGCTCTCCGCGATCAGATAGACCTGAGGTTCGACGAACTCCATTTTTTCTTTCTTGTTCCTTGCTCCTGCTACGATATATGTCGGTATTTAATTTACGGGGGACGGAGCGCGTAGAGGTCAAGTGAAAACGTGGTTTCATGCGGTTTTCGTGTTATGGGTCGGTTCCGAATGATTTGTTGCGTGGACCCCCTACTCTAAATTAAATATGGGATTATGCATCTCAGAGGTTGGATAGAATGCCTGTATTCGGCACTGCGGGCGTCAGGGGCGTCTTCAACTCGACCCAGACGCCCGAACAAGTATACCAGCTTGCTGAAGCTTCGGCTTTCGTGTTCGGCAAGGGGATGTATGGGGTGGGTTGGGATGGTAGGAAAAGCTCGATGGTCCTCGCGAGGGTGGTCGCCGCTTCGGTCGCGGGGTGTGGAAGTGATGCGATTAAATTCGGTTTGGTTCCGACTCCGGTAGTCGCGTTTGGAACTCGCGAACACGGGTGCCAACTAGGCTTCGCAGTCACGGCCTCCCATAATCCTCCTGAGTTCTCAGGCGTGAAGATTTTCGGCAGGAACGGGATGGAGCTATCGCGGGAAGAGGAAGGCCGGATAGAGAGGGGGATGATAGTGGAATCTAGCAAGAGCTCAGCCACGGCGGGCTCAACCGAGTCACGTGAGGTGATTCCTTCCTACCTAAAATCCATGAGTTCGAGGTTCTCGAAGGCTGAGAACCCTCTGCGGCTTGTGGTCGATTGCGCCGCTGGTCCGGCGGCGTTGGTGACGCCTCGCATCTTAGCGGCTCTAGGTAACAAGGTAATCTCGGTTAACACTCACATTTCGTGGAGGTTCTCCGCGAGGCATCCTGAACCTACCGCGGCGAGCTTATCGGAGACTGCAGTGTTCGTTCGAGGGGTGGAAGCAGATTTGGGGCTGGCTCACGATGGTGATGGAGACAGGTTGGTCTTGATTAACTCGTCCGGCCGAGTGCTTCCAGACTACATGACGTCCGTTTTGGCGCTCGAGGCTATTGGGAAGAGTTCAGGTGCGGTCATCATTTCGGAGAACAGCTCGTTCGCTGTCGAGGAGGCAGCTATGAGGATGGGGCTGCATGTAGTTCGGGGTAAGATAGGGAAGACCTTCGCAGAGATTGACCGCGAAGGCGCCGTACTGGCGACTGAGCCGACCAAAGTGGTGGATCCGAGTTGGGGGATGTGGGAAGACGGAATATACTGTGCTGCGTTAATAGTTGATGCCGTCGCAAAGAGGCCTGACCTACGCAGGATGATCGATGGTGAGCTCGAGTGGTTATACAGGCAAATCAATTTGCCTGTTTCGGTTGAAATAGCCAGGATAGAGGAGCAGGTTGACGAGTACTTCTCAAAGTACAGGATTGTGGAGACGCGATTGGTTGATGGTCTACGGGTGGTCTTCAAGGACAAGTCGTGGGTGATGTTCAGGTCATCAGGTACGGAACCAAAGACCAGGATTTATTGTGAAGCGAGAGATGAATTGAGGCTTTCGGAGTTGGTCGACACGGCGAGAAACTTGGTGGAGCGTCTGGCTAGGCCTACGATTAGCATGCGTTGATGCGATGTGGCGACGGGAGAGATGACGCTGGCTGTATCCAGAGCACTTTCGCAAGGCTACCAGATAGACCCGGACGCTTTCTCCCTTCTCTCCGAGCTTTCTGGAAAAGGGAATGTTGAGCCAATTCTAAAGTCGGTCATCGAAAAGAAGGAGTTGCTCAAGACTGAGAGGGTCATCCTGAAGTCTGATCTCGACGAATTTGTTCCGAGAGACGAGGTGTATAGTCGAGTCGCAGTAGACTCCCATGATTTGGTAGCTGACCTTGTGGTAGTCACCGATCCGACGCGTAGTATTGGGCCCATAGAAGCCGAAGAGGGATTCAAGAAGCTCTTCCAAGACAGATACTTGCATCTCTTAGAAATAGCACGACAGAGACCAGATTCGAAGAGCGTCACGTCAATAGAGTCAGGTAGGGAGATGCGGGAGAAGGGCTACAAGATTGCGGGTCTTGTGTCCTCCAGAAACAGCAGAAAGGGCGGAGGGGTCGAGCTCGTCTTGGACGACCCGACTGGAAGCGCGAGGCTTTATTGCGTAGACGAAATCGCTGACTCAGCGCTAGCCCTGCCGTTTGACAGTTTGGTGGTCGCAGATGTGGCTATTGGAAAAACCGGTCAACTCTATGCGAGGGATTTGCTCCTCCCCGACATTCCATCAAGGAAGGTGCTAGGGTCGACGCGGAGGGTGTACGCGGTGATGTTGTCTGACTTGCACATCGGCAGCAAATTGTTTCTCAGGGATGATTTCAGCCGTTTGCTGGCATGGTTGAACGGGAAGCTGGGAGACCTCGATATCGTAGAGCGCATAAGGTATGTGATTGTCGCCGGCGATATTGTGGATGGGATTGGAGTGTACCCTGGTCAAGAGTTGCAGCTCTCGGAAAGAAATCTTAGGCGTCAGTATGCTGTGGCGAGGGAGTTTCTCGAGCAGGTCCCGAAGCACATGAAGCTTGTGATAGTCCCGGGTAATCACGACCCGGTAAGGCAGGCCCTTCCTCAACCAGCTGTATCGGCAGATGTCGCGGGGCCTCTCTACGGATTAGAGAATGCGGTCCATCTTGGAGGACCGGCGAACATAAAATTGGATGGTGTGAATTTCTTGATTTACCACGGACGGAGTTTGGATGACGTGATAGCAACGGTTCCCGACTTGACATACGACAGACCAGTGGAGGCTATGGAGGTACTTCTGAAAGCAAGACATCTGGCTCCCACTTATGGTAAGCGGACGGCGCTGTCTCCAGAGGTTCGAGATATGTTGGTGATAGATCCCGTGCCAGATGTATTCCATGCGGGTCATGTGCACACCCTCGATGTGGGAAGCTACAGGGGGACAATTATGGTGAACTCGGGGACGTTCCAGGCCCAGACACCTTTCCAGGCGAACATGGGCCTAGATCCTATATGCTCAATCGTGCCAATTCTAAACTTGGCTACGCTAGAAGTGATTAAAAGGAATTTTACAAAGCTGAGCTTCGGGGACCTACAGCAGACCTAGGAGTTGGGAGTCCTCCGCCATGACGTCGGTCAATGTGCCAGTGCGGATTAGGAGTCGGATTCTCTTCGTTCTGCCTCTTCTTCCCTTGCTGACGACCGCAGCCTCGAGAAGGCCTAAGAGGTCGAGTTCCGCGAGTATTCCGCTTACCCTCCTTTGGGTGAGCGGGTCGATGCCTAGCCTGCGTGCAAGGCCGTCGTAGGCCATGTAGAGGTCGCCTGTGTTTGTGCCGTCGGGGAACCTCGACGCGGTCAAGAGGACGAGTTTGTTCTGGATTGGAAGTGAACGGAGGGCGTCCTCAATCCTGTTGCTCTCTACCCTCTCCGAAGCTTTTCGGATGCAGTCTTCAGTAACCTCGTGTATGCCTTCCCTTTCAGCAATCTCCCCTGCGACACGGAGCAGGTCCACGGCACGCCTAGCATCGCCGTGCTCGGAGCCTGCCAAGGCCGCACATAGATTGAGGACGGCGTTCGGCACTACGTCAGGCCTGAAGGCTATTTTTGCCCGTGCAGCCAAGATTGCATGAAGCTCGTCCGTGGTGTATGGTGGGAACACCAATTCTTCTTCTCCGAGACTACTCAAGACCCGTGGATCGAGTTCGTCCTTGAACTTCAGGTCGTTTGAGATTCCGACCATGGTGAAGAAGCCAGGCTCGACGTGTTCGCCTGCCCGTGTGAATTGGTAGAGTATGTCGTCTCCATATGCGTTGACGAGGTAGTCAATCTCGTCAAGGATGAGAATGAAATGAACTTTGTTTTCTTTTATGGTGTTGAAAATCCGATCGAGTACGGTCCCGATAGACAAGCCTGTGCCGGGGATTCTCTTATCTTCGTGGAGTGGTAGAGACTCCGCAATTTTTGCGAGAGTCCGATACTCAGTGCTTGCAATCCTACTGTTAACATAGCAAGTAGCGATTTTCTTTGAGGCATCCTGCGCGTGGAGTTTCTCAACGACGAGTCTCGCAACTGCTGTTTTGCCTGTTCCGGTCTTTCCGTATAAGAGAAGATTAGATGGCTTGGATCCGTGAAGTGCAGGCGCGAGGATTTGTGCTACTTGCCTAATCTGTTTCTCCCGGAACGGTAATTTGTCAGGGATGTATTCGGGTGAGAGCGCGTCGCGGTTCTGGAAAAGAGCTCGACCTTGTTTAGCCTTCTGGAAGATTTCGTCGATTGAGTCGGGCACGTACAATGTGAAAATCCAGGTTTAATTAAGGGCTATCCCCCTCCATTTCCACTGCAACATGGTAAGAAGATGCTAGGTTCGAGGATGATATTAGGTAAGAAGATGCTCGCTCTTGGCTCGATTTATCCATTATTCACACTAATTGACCAACAAAGACGACAATCGGTCTATATTCTATCTGGACGGCGACAACCCTCGCAATGATTTACTTTCGAGTGGAAACGGACGGGTCCCTCTCAACTGTGAATAGCCTGTGAACCTAACCTTCTATTCGCAGGCGCAATACTCTGCCAGGCAGATCCAACTAAATTCAGACGGATTCACAAAAACCAGGTTCGATTGAACCCCTCTGTTTCCACTGGAACCACTATTCAGGTATCCATTTAGAAAATCCTGTGAAGTCTTGTGAACCCATATTTTCACCTCAATAGCAGGTGAAGGTTTGTTTGCACTCGGTTCACAACTTCACACCATGCTTGGTTTTATGATGACTGGTACGTCATAATTCTGCTTTGCGAAAGAAGGTCAAGGTAGAAGTAACGGATGAAGAGGGTACAACCTATTCTCTCGCACTCCAAGGGAAGTTCTCGCACGACAAAGTCATGCGAATGATGGAACTCATCGACATCTTGGGCCAAGGCAATCACAACATCCCACACGTCCTTGCTCCAGACGAGTCCACTAGGTATGGAGCAGTACTGAAACTCATCCAATCATCATATTCGGCCAAAGAGTTCTCTTCAGCTGACATAGCTCGTGACTACGAGGACAGACAGGGTCTTCCCATACCCCTAAGCACAGTATCTACCTACCTTTCCAGGCTGGCTGACAAGGGCATTCTCAACCGCCAAAAATTCGGCAATTCATGGGTATACCGAGTCTCCCATGTTTCTACCGGTCAGCTCGCCACGTAAGACTTACCGCTGGCAGTGATTTCATACACATAGGGCTTGTTTCTGTCATTCCTGACCACCAAGCCCTTATCAAAGAGTGCCTTCATCAATCTGGCCGTATGCTCCCTAGATCTTCCGACCCCTTCTTTGATTTGTGCAGAGGTCCTCGGCCCTTCAACTAGTAGATGAAGTACCTTAAGCTCGGTCTCGGTTCCGTCACGAAGTTGAGCTGGGGCTGTGACGGTGCTCGGCGCTTCGGGCGGCTTACTTGCTGTCGTAACAATGCTGGCAGGCGTGATTGTGATGTGACGTGGTTGTGATGTAACCTGAGGTAGAGCAGATCTTGACGACAAAACTTCGGTCTTGGCCATCAGGTCTATGATGCGGGCATCTACAACCGAGAAGCGTGAATTAACAGAGTCCCACACATCCTTTGCGAGTCTGGTGGATTTCTCCGCTTCCTGGACGAGCTTGCTATATCGAGAGAGCAAAGTAGATAGAATTACAACCGCAGCGACAATAATCCCCGCAGACGTTGCAATCACATAGTCATCTAACAATCGGGTCACAACCTACGTGATATTACATGATATAAACTTGAATGACATCATGTCTTATATCATAACATCACGATACGGTCAGCAATCACCTCCAGGAGCGCTATAAGCTCAGGCAGTTTTTCTGGGCCGACATCCGCGGGGATGGTTGATGCCGTGGAGATAAGCTTCTGAACATCTTCTGATTTAATCAAACCCATCTGCATGACCGTAGCCATGGTGAACAACGACTCTCGTACGTTCTTCTTGGCTTGGGCAAGAATGCGGTAATGAGTTCCCCTACTTATACCCGAATTCCTGCGTATTTTAAGCGCACTATCCATATTAATTTCGCCTTTTCCTACCGCACTATGAATTTTTAGTGTTTCTACTTGAATCCTAGTCAAGGACGAGAGATCCGCGATGCTCTCCGGCATTGAATTCAACAAAATCTCGTAATACAATAATGTATTAAACATTATCCAACTGATTGCCTAATAATACTTCTTTATTTTACCTGATAACATATAATTTTGTACTTATGAGGAAAGTATCCGCAAATCTTTTGCTAGCGTCCACTCTGAATTCAGAATAATATTTATGCAGGCTGGAACGAGCTCCCCATGATATGGGTAGAAGACGTCGTAAAGTGCTTAGACAGACTCACAAGAGCTTGCCGAAGGTGTTCAGTTGTCCTCGTTGCGGCGTTGTCGCCGTCCGCATCACATCACAGCTTGATGAAACATCACAAGATTATGTGATGGTGGTCGCGTGCGGCAATGCTAGCTGCCGATTGCGAAGAGAGTTCAGGTACCCGACCGAGCGGCCTGAAATCGATGTCTACAACAGCTTTGTAGATGAATTTGTAAGAACCGGTAGCTGAAATGAGCCTGAGGGGCCCCACCGAGACGCGCCTAACCTCTCGAAAGAGAGAATCTACTGGCTTGGCCGCCTTAATCGACCCTGACAATTTTGACAAGAAACGGGCTGTGCATGTTGCAGAGACTGTGGAGAAGCTAGGGTTCGACTGTATCTTCGTCGGGGGCTCTACACTAGGCGATCAAACACACTTAGATGACGTGGTACGTGCCGTCAAGCAACACGTCACATGTCCCGTGATATTGTTTCCGGGGAACGTCACAGGAATATCGCGTCACGCGGACGCAATCCTCTTCAGCTCTCTGTTGAACTCGACCAACACCTACTTCATAGTGGGCGCGCAAGCATTAGGAGCAATCCAAGTAGACCGCTATCAGCTGGAAGCCATACCGATGGGGTATCTGGTCTTCGGAGACGAGAGCACTACGAGTTTCATCGGCCAGGTCAGACCAATACCTTACACCAGACCTGCGGTCGCCGTGATGTATGCATTGGCAGCCCAATATCTCGGCATGAGGGCCTTATACCTTGAAGCGGGAAGCGGCTCGAATCATCCTATGCCTGCCGAAGTCGTGAAGACCGTGAGGAAGCACTTCAAAGGCCTCCTGGTCGTTGGAGGCGGCATCACCACCCCGAAGATCGCGACAACATTGGCCCACGCTGGAGCCGACTTGCTAGTAATCGGCAACCTGCTTGAGACGAAGGACTTCAGGTCCAAACTGCTTCCTATAACCAGTGCGCTGAGAGGACAAGCTTAAGCACTAAACCCATCCAGCAGTAGAAACGTTGCCCTTCAAAGCTAGCTCCGCCTGGGAGCATAGCAAGAAGCTAACCATCTTCCCAGTTGACCTCGAACCATACTACGCCGACATTTTGAACCAATACGAATCTGCCTACAACACGGCCGAAGAAGCAAAATCCAGTGGACTCGACCCGAACGAGATAGTCGAATCAAAGACCGTTTTCGACCTGGCTGACCGTGTGAACGAGATGCTGGGCCTCTCCCAATTCGAGGGCCTGGCAGACAGATTGCGCTATCTTCTGCACACCACTACTAAGGAGAAAGCTACTCTCACAATCGCGGAAGAGATAGCCCTCGGCAAGTTCGGGGCGATGAGCACCGACCAGGCGCTCCAGTACGCGGTAAGAGCCGGGCTGGCGGTCATAACCGACGGCGTGACCGTCGCTCCCATCCAAGGCATCTCAACAGTCGTCATCAAGAGGAACGATGACAACAGCGAGTACGCCTCAATCTCCTATGCCGGGCCGATGAGATCTGCGGGAGGAACCGAGGCCGCGTTCTCCGTGCTTATCGCGGATGTCGTCGCGAAGAAACTCGGACTCTCTCCATACAGAGCGCGCGACGAGGAGATAGCCAGGTACATCGAAGAGCTGAGGGTGTACGAACGCGAAGTGGGCAACTTTCAGTATCGGGTCTCGGACTCCGACGTCAGGGTCGCCCTCTCCAACCTACCGGTAGAAATCGACGGAGTAGAAACTGACCCATTTGAGGTGGTGGTACACAGGAATCTGAAGAGGGTTGCTACGGACAGGGTAAGAGGCGGTGCGCTACGTGTCCTCAACGA
>Ga0210394_10005338_pt1 | contig 14451 bp, 12 predicted proteins | sample IncBWC12MmetaG_FD_160121 | JGI IMG/M metagenome (GOLD analysis project Ga0210394, IMG submission 160121) | Forest soil microbial communities from Barre Woods Harvard Forest LTER site, Petersham, Massachusetts, United States - Inc-BW-C-12-M | ecosystem: Environmental > Terrestrial > Soil >...
CGTGAGATGCGCATGGCGTTGGCGACCTAGTCGCCGCTCGCGATGAGGGACAAGATCCTGCTCGGCCTGGACGTCGGCGGCTCCTCGATCAAGGCCGGGCTGGTGGACACCGCGCGCGGATCGCTCACCACCCCGTTGCGATCGGTTCGCACGCCGACGCCGTCGACGCCCGAGGCGGTACTCCAGGCCTGCGCACAGATCGACCGGGAACTGGGTGCCTCAGGCCCGGTCGGCCTGGCGATTCCGTCGGTGGTACAAGGCGGCATCGCTCGCACCGCGGCCAACGTCGATAAATCCTGGATTGGCTGCGCCGGCGGCGTGCGCCTGACGCAACTGATCGGGCGTCCGGTGGTTTCTCTGAATGACGCCGACGCGGCCGGTGTTGCCGAGATGTCCGCGGGCGGCGCAGGCAAGGATGCAAAAGGCGTCGTTATCCTTCTGACCTTTGGTACCGGAATCGGCTCGGCGCTGTTCGTGGACGGCGAGCTGGTCCCGAATACTGAATTTGGCCACCTTGAGTTTCATGGGCAAGATGCGGAACGGACCGCGTCCGCGCGGGTGCGCACCGAGGAACGCCTGGACTGGTCGAGCTGGTGTGCACGTGTCAACGACTACCTGGCGCGTCTGTATGCTTTGTTCTGGCCGGACCTGTTCATCATCGGTGGCTCGATCAGCGAGGATTTCGACCAGTTCGGGCACCTGCTCGACAGTCCGGCGGAGATCCGGCGCGCGGCTCACGGCGCCCAGGCCGGGATCGTCGGAGCGGCCTTCGCGGCGGCGCGGCAGCAGCAGCGTTAGCGCGCCGCAACGGACAGCAACGGGCGCCGGCACCAGATGATCGTTCGCAGCAAGCTGCCGCGAGTGGGCACCACGATCTTCACCGTCATGTCGCAGCGTGCCGTCGAGCTGGGAGCGGTCAATCTCGGGCAGGGATTTCCCGACTACGATATCGATCCGCGGCTGGGCGAGCTGGTGCATGAAGCCATGCGCCAGGGCTATAACCAGTATGCGCCAATGCCCGGTATGCCGCAGTTGCGCGAGGCGATCGCAGCGAAGCTCGAGCGCAGTTACGCGGTGCGCGTCGATCCGGACCTGGAGATCACCGTGACGCTGGGCGCCACGGAGGCGATCTTCTCGAGCGTGCAGGCGCTGGTTGCCGCCGGCGATGAGGTCATCGTATTCGATCCCGCCTACGACTCCTACGAACCCGCGGTGCAGCTGGCCGGTGGCGTGTGCGTCCACGTGCCGTTGCAGCCACCGCGCTTCCGCTACGACTGGGATCGCGTCACGGCGGCAGTGAGCGCGCGCACCCGAATGGTGATCATAAACTCGCCGCACAACCCGGCCTGCACCTGCATGACTGCGCAGGATCTGGCGACCCTGGCCGAGCTGCTGCGCGGCCGGGACGTCTGCGTAGTTGCCGATGAGGTGTACGAGCACATCGTGTTCGATGGCCGGGTGCACCACAGCGTACTGGCTCACCCGGAACTGCGCCAGCGCAGCATCGCGGTGTTCTCGTTCGGCAAGACCCTGCAGGCGACCGGACTGCGCGTCGGCTATGCCGTCGCGCCACGCGCACTGACGGCGGAACTGCGCAAGGTGCACCAGTTCAATACCTTCACCATTGCCACCGCGTTGCAGGTGGCGATCGCAGGCTATCTCGCCGAACGGCCCGACTGCGGCGATGCGCTGCGCACCTTCCTGGGCGCCAAGCGCAATCGGCTGCTCGCGGCACTGGCGGACAGCGGGCTGTTGCTGCCCGAGGCTGAAGGGTCGTTCTTCCAGCTGATCGATTACGGGGCCATCAGCGACCGCACCGACGTTGAATTTGCCGACGAGCTGTTGACGCGCGCGCAGGTGGCGACCATTCCGTTATCGGTGTTTTATCAGCAGGCGCCGCCGATGACGCTGCTGCGTCTGTGTTTCGCCAAGCGCGACGAGACGCTGGATGAAGCGGCCGCGCGGCTGCAGGCCTACGCGCGCAAGTGCAACGGCGCTGCGCCCGCCGCTGTCCGGCCGGCACCTTCCGGAGCGCCGTGGTGAAGAAAACCACGCGCGTTAACCATCCGCCGTCGGTGCAGGTTCCCGAGGGCAACCGGCCGGTGGTGGCGCCGATCTATCAGACCGTCAAATTTGAATTCCAGACCGTTGACGATACGCTGCGCACGTTGAGCGGCGAGAAGCCTGGATTCTTTTACCAGCGCAGCTCCAACCCGACCACGCGCGCGCTCGAGCTCACGCTCGCCGAGCTGCAGGGCCGCGACGACTGCCTGGTGTGCACATCGGGTGTCGGCGCGATCGCGCAGACGCTGCTGGCGCTGACGAAGCAGGGCGATCACGTGCTGTGCTTCCTGGAAAGTTATGGGCCGACGCGCTACCTGATTCGGCGCACGCTGGCAAGATTTGGCGTCGGCCATTCGATGCTATCGATCGCCGACCTGGACGGCATCGCACACACACTCGCGATGCAGCCGACGCGGCTGGTGATCTTCGAGAGCCCGACCAACCCCATCAACAGAATAGCGGACATCGCCGCCATCACGCGGCTGGCGCAGGCGCACGGCGCGCTGACTTTGCTCGACAATACATTTGCCGGCATGCATCAGCACGGGCAGTATCCGATCGACTACTACCTGCACAGCCTGACGAAGTTTGCCTCCGGTCACGGCGATGTGATGGGCGGCGCAGTGATCGCAAAGGCCGCACTGATCGGCGCGCTGCGGCCGGATTTTTCGACCCTGGGCGGCGTGCTCGATCCACATGCGGCCTTTCTGATTCAGCGTGGACTGAAGACCTATTTCGCGCGCTACCGGACACAGTCCGCGAGCGCTCAGCGGATCGCCGAGTTTCTGTCGGGCCATCCGGCGGTGGAGCGCACCCACTATCCCGGTCTGCCGGCGCATCCCGACCATCGGCTGGCACGCGAGCAGATGAGCGATTTCGGCGCGGTCGTGAGCTTCGATCTGCGCGCCGGAGCGCAGTGCGCCCGCGGCTTTGCCGAAGCGCTGCAGCTGTTTGCGATGGCCGCCAGCCTGGGAGCGACCGATTCGCTGGTGATGCCGCCGCAACTACTGGGCAGCCGCGATCTGAGCGAGGAGCAGCAGCGCCAGTCCGGCATTGCCGCCGGCACGGTGCGCCTGTCGATCGGTCTGGAGGATGTCGATGACCTGATCGAGGACCTGCAGCAGGCGCTGGCGGTGGCGCAGTCGACCTAGAGCAGACCGAATACCGCCACGCTGCTGGTCGTGCCCACGAATACCTTGCCGTTGGCGACCACCGGGGTAATGAACTTGTTGCCGTTGCCGAAGGCGTCGCGGCTGCCCGCGGCCTGCGTGCTGTCGTAGTATTGGGTCGCAAGATTGGCCGGATTATAGGCGTGCAATACGGCGGCGCTGCCGGGATTGCTCTCGACCGCCCATACGATCGCGTTGCTGCTGCCATTGGCGGAAATCGACGGCGAGGCCCCAGGATAGCCGAAGGTCGCGGCGGACTGCGAGGTCGGCGTCGCCGGTAGCCGCGCCAGGCTGAGTGCGTATTGCTTCAGGGTTCCGCCGACTTCGGCGAAGTAAATGCAGTTTTGGAAATAGACCGGCGCCGAATACACCCCCTGGGCCAGCGCCCCGGGCAGTGCCTGATAGATGGCGTCGCTGCTGGCGACATTGCCGTTGTACTTGCCCATGTTGTCGCGATCGAGCAGGTACAGCGCCGCGTCCTTGCCCGCGGCCAGCATCAGGTGACGCGTGGTGCCGGCGCTATCGACCTGGTCAGGAATCAGCAGCGGCGATCCGGAGCCGAGGTCGACATCCCCCTGCGACTGCGCGGTGGTGTCCCAGCTGGTGAAATAGTCGGTCACGGCCAGCGTCGTGCCGCTCAGCGATAGCTTGACCGCGGCGTTGCCGTAGTCCTGATGGGCAGGAAGGCCGCTGCCGGTCAGCGTAGTGTCGAAGATGCCGTTGCCGAGCAGCGTGTAGAGCGCACCGGTGCTGTCGACGGCCATGCCGGCGACGTCCCAGATCCCTCCCTGGGCACCGTTCGGCGTCAGGTTGAGCACCGCAGACTGCGCCAGCGTGGCTGCGTCGTAGGCGATGACCCAGCCGTTGTAGCTCCCGGCATCGCAGTGCGATGCCCAGACGGTGAAGACCTGCCCCTGCGACAGCAGCAGCGCACCGCGCTCCTTGTACTGTTCGGCTACGAACGCCACCTGGCCGCCCGCGCCATACGCGCTCCCCGGATAGCTCGCCTGGATCACAACCGGCGTCAAGCGATCGGCAAGCGTCGTCAGATCGAGCGCGTGCAGGCGCTGGTAGTGGGTCCCGCTGCTGTCCCTGGACATCGCCACCACGTACATCGTGCCGTTCGGACCGACGCTGCGGTCGATGACCGGCGTCGCCGTGATGCCGATCGTCGGCGTCACCTGGTAGCAGGATCGAGAGTCGCTGGGAGTCTCGCCGCTGCCGAGCAACGACACCTGCTGCAACAGTGCGCCGGTGTCGGCATCGTAGGCGTAGATACTGTCGTTCTCGGTCGCGATATAGACCACGTTGTGCGCCGCGCCGCCGATCGTGAGCCTTGTGACCACCAGCGGTGCGGCATCGACCGGGCCGTCGGCCGCCAGCAGGTGCAGCAGCCCGAAGCTGGCGCTGTTGACGTTACTCGGGGTCAATACCGTCTCGTTCAGATTCTGGCCGCTTCGCATCGTGTCGTAGTGGTAGGTCAGCACGTCGGTGGTCGCGCTGGCGCCGCTGCCGGCGCTGCCGTTGCTGCTGCCCACCGCTGCATTGCCGCCTGAGCTTGCGTTGCCACCGCCGCAGGCGGTCAGAATGACCGCAAGCAGCGGCAGGGCGATCAGACGAATGGGCGGGCGGGGCATGCAGGCTCCACATCGGCGGGCTGCCCCCGATTACCGAGGGCAAACGCTGTGTCATCGTACAGCGGCCGTTCCTGCCGACAGATCGTCAAACGGCGTAAGAAAAACGGCAGTCGACTGTCGGAGACGCCCCGCGCTATCGCTGCGGCGCGTCGTGCAGCAGCTGCAGCAGGTGCTGCTTCCAGCTGGCCGCCAACATCGGGCTTTCATGCCCGTGGCTTTGCATCGTAAACGGCACCAGAATCGATCGGCCCTGCGCCAGGCGGCGGATCTCGCGTTCCATGATCCCCAGCTCCGGCGGGTTGATCAGGTCGTCCGCCCAGGTCAGTGCGAGCAGTGGCGCGCGAATCCGCTCCAGCCGTGGCCCTGGGTCGTAATCGCGCGAAGCCTCGAACTGAAACAGTGTGTCGTTGGCGTCGTTCAGCCGCATGGACTCATCCACGGCCGCATCAAGGACCGCATCGCTGTCGCTCAAGGTCGGCATTTGCTGCAAGCGCAGCAGCGGATTGGCGCCCATCAGGAATATGAGCTGCGCGGCGGTGCGCAGACTCGGGGGTTGTTGCCGATACTCTCCGCCGCACCAATGCGGATCGTTGCGGATCGCGTCGCTGATGATCCGCCGCCAGACCCGGTTGCGCGCACAGATCTGCGTCGGCAGCGCGGTCATGGGCAGCAACGCGTCCATGAAATCGGGGTGATCTTCGCCCCACAGCCAGGTGTGCATGCCGCCCATCGACGTTCCCATGACCAGCCGCAGATGATTGACCTGCAGCCCTTCGGTCAGCAGCCGGTACTGCGCAGCGATCATGTCGCGATAGCCGTAGCGAGGAAAGCGCGCATGCAAGCCGTCGCTCGGCCTGGACGAGCGGCCGTGGCCGATAGCGTCGGGCAGCACGATGAAATATTCCCCGGCATCGAGCGGCTGACCAGGGCCGAACAGCTCGCCGGCAAATTCGGCGCCCATCAAATGGGCGCCGCTGGCCGCGGTGCCGTGAAGGATCAGCACCGCGTTGCGCACCATGCCGCGATCATCGCGCCGCGCCTGCCCAAGGGTACGATAGTGCAGGCGTAGTACAGCCAGGGATTCGCCGGATGCGAATTGAAAATTATTCAGCAGCAACTCACCCTCGGTCGGGGTAGCGAACATCGCGGTGCCTCCGGCGCTTTGGATTTCAAGAATAGCGTGGGCGAATGTGTGCTGTACAATGAGCATGCCGTCGCGTGACGGCTCATCGGCTGGCCATTTCCGACGCATGTTCCGACGTCGATTCCTGCAAGCCGGGGCGGCCATAGCCGCCGGCGCGCTGCCCTGGACCCAAGTCGGGGGTGCGTCATCGGCACCCGCCTCATCGTTGAAGCGACTCGGTGGCGCTGAGCCGTTCGACTACGCAAAACTCAAGGGTCTGGCACGATCGATGGCTGCGGCGGCGTACAAGCCGCCGAACGTGACGTTGCCTGCACCGATCGCAAAGCTCGGCTGGGACCAATGGCAGGCAATCCGCTTTCGCGCCGATCACTCGCTCTGGGCCGGTGACGACGTCTGGTTTCAGGCGCGATTCTTCCATCTGGGGTTCACGGTCACGAAACCGGTGCGGCTCTACAGTGTCGAGAACGGACACGCACAAGAGCTGGCCTACGATGCGGCCATGTTCGACTACAGCAGGAGCGGCGTCGATGGACGCAAGCTGGCACCTAACCTCGGTTTCGCCGGCTTCCGCCTGTTGTTCCACTCCGACTGGACGCGCGACATCGCGGCGTTCCAGGGGGCGTCGTATTTCCGGGCGGTCGATGGCGACAAGCAATACGGCATGTCGCAGCGTGGACTGGCGATCGACTGCGGTCTGCCGCGGCCGGAGGAATTTCCCGATTTCGTCGCTTATTACCTGGAGCGTCCGGCCAGCAATTCCAGCCAGGTCACCATCTACGGGCTGCTCGACTCGCCGAGCGTCGCCGGTGCCTATCGTTTTATCGTCGACGTCGCCGACACCATCGTGATGGACATCGATGCGGCGCTCTATCCGCGCAGGAGCATCGAGCGGCTCGGTATAGCACCCGGTACCAGCATGTTTCTCGACGGCCCGAATGACCGGCGGATAGACAATGACTGGCGCCCGGCGATACACGATTCCGACGGACTGCAGATGTACAACGGCGGCGGCGAGTGGCTGTGGCGGCCGCTGGTAAATCCGGCGGCAGTGCGCGTCAATTCGTTCGTCGATGATTCGCCGCGTGGCTTCGGGCTGATGCAGCGCGATCGCGACTTCGATCATTACCAGGACGACGGCGTGTTCTACGACCAGCGTCCGAGTGTCTGGGTGGAACCCAAGGGCAGTTGGGGTAAAGGTGCGGTCATGCTGGTCGAACTGCCGACCAGCGACGAAACCTTCGATAACATCGTCGCCTTCTGGACGCCGGCGGACAAGCCGCAGCGCGGCCAGGAACTGCTGTTTGGCTATCGGCTGTACTGGTGTCGCTACAATCCGGTGGCATGTCCGCTGGCGCAGGTGCATGCCACACGCGCAGGCATCGGCGGCGTCGTCGGGCAGAAGCGCTCGTATTTCTCCTGGCGCTTCGCGGTGGATTTCGCCGGCGGGCACTTTGGCATGCTCGGGGAGGACGCGCATGTGGAGGCGGTAATCACCGCCTCTCGCGGTCAGATCGAAATCACCTCGGCGCGGCCGTTGCACTCGATCAGCGGCTGGCGGGCGATGTTCGATCTCAAGCCCACCGATGAGAGCACCGAACCGATTGATCTGCGTTTGTTCCTGGCGCTGAATGGCCAGGCGCTTACCGAAACCTGGATCTACCAGTACACACCGCCGCCGATGAGCCAGCGCAAGATCTAGAAATTACGGATCAGTGCGTCGCCGAACTCGCTGCACTTGACCTTGGTCGAACCCTCCATCAGGCGCGCAAAGTCGTAGGTCACGATCTTCTGGCCGATGGTCTTGTCCATCGCGCGGATGATGGCATCGGCGGCTTCCACCCACCCCATGTAGCGCAACATCATCTCGCCCGAGAGGATCACTGATCCGGGATTGACCTGGTCGAGGTCGGCGTATTTCGGCGCCGTGCCGTGCGTGGCTTCGAACACGGCATGTCCGGTGATGTAGTTGATGTTGGCGCCGGGCGCGATGCCGATGCCGCCGACCTGGGCGGCCAGTGCGTCGGACAGATAGTCGCCATTGAGGTTCATGGTCGCGACCACGTCGAATTCATCGGCGCGCGTCAGCACCTGCTGCAGCGTGATGTCCGCGATCGCGTCCTTGATCAACAGTTTGCCGCTCTTGAGTGCCGCCGATTGTTCGTCGTTGGCGGCCTTCTCGCCGCCGGCCGCTTTGCTGCGTTCCCACTGCGGCCAGGTGTAGACCCGATCGGCAAACTCGCGTTCCGCCAGCGCATAGGCCCAGGCGCGGAATGAACCTTCGGTAAATTTGAGGATGTTGCCCTTGTGCACGATAGTCACGCTCTTACGCTTATTGGCGAGCGCGTATTGGATCGCGGAACGGAACAGCCGCTCGGTGCCCTCGATGGAGACGTTCTTCAGGCCGATGCCGCTGCTGTTGGGAAAGCGGATCTTGGCATAGTGCTTCGGGAAGTTGGTCTTCAGCAGCTCGAGGAATTTCCGGTTGTCCTCCGTGCCCTGCTCGAACTCGATGCCGGAATACAGATCCTCGGTGTTCTCGCGGAAGATCACCATGTCCACCTTCTCCGGCGCCTTGACCGGTGACGGTACGCCCTTGAACCAGCGCACCGGTCGCAGACAGACGTACAGGTCGAGCAGCTGGCGTAACGCGACGTTCAGCGAGCGAATGCCGCCGCCGACCGGCGTGGTCAGCGGACCCTTGATCGAAATCAGATATTCGCGGCAGGCCTCGACGGTCTCGTCCGGCAACCAACTCTTGAAGGCGTTGAAGGCCTTTTCCCCGGCATAGATCTCCATCCATTCGATCTTGCGGCGGCCACCGTAGGCGCTTTGCACCGCCGCGTCGAGCACCCGCACACTGGCGCGCCAGATGTCGCGGCCGGTGCCGTCGCCCTCGATGAAAGGGATGACCGGATGCTCCGGCACCACCAGCTTGCCATTGCTGAGCGAGATCTTTTGAGCGCCAGCGGGCACGACCGGCTTGACGGAAGTCGGGTTGGGATTGGTCATCGATTAAATGCTATCACAGCGCCACGGCGGCGGAGCCGTGGCCTTGGGCTCGAGGTTGCTAGAATGCACTCCTGTCATGTCCCGAACCTTGAAATCAACGCCGCTGCGCGACGGCTTCTGGATGCCGGCCGAATTCGAGCCCCACGAGGGTTGCTGGATGCTCTGGCCCGAGCGGCCCGACAACTGGCGGCGGCGCGCGCAGCCTGCCCAGCGGGCGTTTGCTGCGGTGGCCGCGGCGATTGCCAGATTTGAACCGCTGAGCGTCGGTGCTTCGGCGCGGCAGTATGCGCGCGCGCGCGGCGCGCTGCCGGCGGCGGTGCGGGTGGTGGAACTGTCGAGCGATGACGCCTGGATGCGCGACGTCGGGCCGTCCTTCGTGGTCAACGCGGCGGGCGCGCTGCGCGGCGTGCACTGGCGTTTCAATGCCTGGGGCGGGTTGTATCGGGATTTTCGCCGCGATCAGGCCGTGGCGCAGAAGGTGCTCGAGATTGTCGGCTGTGAGCGCTATTGCGCGCCATTCATCAATGAGGGCGGTGCCATCCACGTGGACGGTCAGGGTACGGTGCTGGTCACCGAACAATGCCTGCTCAGGCGTAATCCGTCATTGACCCGGGGTCGGCTGGAGGCTCTGCTGAAGGGCTACCTGGGCGCGAGTCATGTCATCTGGCTCGGTGAAGGCGTGATCGATGACGAGACTTCCGGGCACGTTGACAACCTGGCCTGCTTTGCGCGCCCGGGCGAAGTGTGCCTGACCTGGAGCGACGATCCGCGCGATCCGCAGCAACGCGTTTCCAAAGACGCGTGGGAGCGTCTGATGGCGGCGCGCGATGCGCGTGGGCGGCGCCTGGTGGTGCACAAACTGCCATCACCGGGGCCGCTCTATATGACTCGGCGCGAGGCTAGCGGCGTTATCGCCGACCATGACATCCGCCGGCTGCGCGCGGGGCAACGCCTGGCCGGCAGTTACGTGAATTTTTATCTCGCCAACGGCGCCCTGATACTGCCGCTGCTCGACGCGTCCACTGACGCTGCGGCACGGCGGGTGCTTCGGCGCGTGTTCCCGCGGCGACGCATCGTCGGAATTCCGGCCCGCGAGGTGCTGCTTGGCGGCGGCGATCTGCATTGCATTACACAGCAGCAACCGAAGCGGGACGCGAGACGGCGGGGTGACCTCGATTGAGGCCGCGCGCCAGCCGGCATTACAGCGCAGCCAGCTCGCGTTCTGCCGCTGCCAGCCATTCCTGCTGCATCTTGCGGTAATGGCGCGGTGCCAGGCGGGCATGTTCCTGCAGTTCCTTCAGTACCCGGCGCGCCTGATCCGGCTTGCCGCTGGCGCGCAGCAGCCGGGCGTAGCGCAGCGGCGCCTCGGCGCCGGCGTAATACTTGCTGACCGCGGCATATTCCTCGAGTGCCTTGTCGATATCACCCTCGGCCTCGAGCGCCCGGGCGTACAGCAGGTGGCCATCGGGTGACTTGAAATCCGGATTGTGCGCGATCAGCGCATCGAGTGTCGCACGCGCCTCGCTGTACGCTGCGCCGGCGAACTGCGCGCGTGCCAGTCCGAGCAGCAGATTTGGATCCTGCTCGTACAGGCCGGTGAGCGCCTGCCGATAGATGCCGATAGCCTCTTGGGCGCGCCCCTGGCGCACCAGTTCGTCGGCGAAACGCTGGCGACTGGCGACGTCACCGATCAGGCGCGCCTCGTCCTGAAAGCGCCGCAGGTCCTGTTCCGGGTCGAGTACCTTGCGCACACCCCGCACCGCACGGCGCGTGCCGCGACTGCCAAACAGGCCGGGAAGCAGCTCGATCAGCACATAGGCGATCGGCCCGGCGAGCGGCAGCAGCGCTATCGCCCAGATCCACAGCGAATTGCGCCCGGTGCGGATGCAGTGAACGATCAACAGTACCTGAACGACAAGCGAGATGAGGAACGCTGAGCTCATGCGCGCAAGCTTAATGGCTGTGGACTCGCCGCGGTAGCGTGGCCACGCCGGAGAGCATCGGGCCGGGTGCGATGCGCATGGTAGGATCGGCGCCGCGGCTCCTTCGGCCGCGACCGGTGCATGCGTAAAGCAACCATAGTCGTGCTGGCGGCGTTGCTGTTCGTCTCCGCGACGGCTGGCGCGCAAGACTCATCCGTCGATAGCGACGTCAACCGTGCGGCCGCGGGGCGGCCACGCGTGGGTCTGGTGCTCTCGGGCGGCGGGGCGCGCGGCGCGACGCATATCGGCGTGCTCAAGATGCTCGACCAGCTGCACGTGCCGATTGACGTGATCGCCGGCACCAGCATGGGTGCGGTGGTCGGCGGGCTGTATGCCAGCGGCCTGTCGGGTGAGCAGATCGAGCGCGCCATGGCGTCGCTCGACTGGCAGGCGGCGTTTCGCGACCGGCCGCCACGCACCGAACTCGACTATCGGCGCAAGGAGGAGGATCGGGAATTCCTGGTCAATCTGCCGGTGGGACTGCAGGGCAAGAGGCTGGTGATCCCGAAGGGGCTGGTGCAGGGGCAGATGCTGACCGAGACGCTGCGCCAGCTTACGCTGCCAGTGGCACGGATCACCGATTTCGATCAGCTGCCGACGCGTTTTCGTGCCGTGGCGACCAATCTGGAAACCGGCGCCAAGCGGGTCATCGGCGATGGCGACCTGACCACCGCGATGCGCGCCAGCATGTCGGTGCCGGGGCTGTTCGCGCCGGTCGAGTATCGCGGTGAGCTGCTGGTGGACGGCGGCCTGGCTGACAATCTGCCGATCGATGTCGCCCGTTCCATGGGAGTCGACATACTGATCGTGGTCGATGCAGGCTTTCCGCTGCAGCCGCGCAAGAGCCTGAACTCGCTGCCGGGGATCACCAATCAGATGCTGTCGATCCTGCTGCGCAAGGACATCGAGCGCGATCTTGCGACGCTTGGTCCCAGGGACATCGTGGTCAGTCCGCAGCTCGGTGATTTCTCGTCGTACGATTTCCCCGAGACGATGAAGATCGTGAATGCCGGTGAATTGGCCGCCCAGGTAGTCGGCGTGCAGCTCGCGACGCTGGCGTTATCGGATGCGGATTACGCGCGCTATCAGCAGGCCCGCAATCAGATCCGCAGCGGGCTGCCGAAAGTGCAGTTCGTGCGCGTCGAACCGGATTCGAAGGACTATCAGCGCCCGATCGAGGAGATGTTCGGACAGTTCGTGGGTCAACCGCTGGATGCCGATGCACTCAAGGCCGAGGTCGGGGCGTTGTACGGCCGCGGCGATCTGGAAATGCTCGACTACCGGCTGGTGCAGGATCCACTCGGCGCCTTTGGTCTCGATTTTTCCGCCCGACGTAATTCCTGGGGGCCGAACTATCTGCGGTTCGGAGTCTCCCTGGAAGATGATTTCAAGGGTCAGACCATCTTCAACGCCGCGGCCCGCCTGGATATCACCGAATTGAACTCGCTCGGAGCGGAGTGGGTGTGGGACCTGCAGGACGGCACCGCGCCGCTGCTCGCAACCGAGCTGTACCTGCCGCTGTCGAACGTGTCGCGTTATTTCATCGCCCCGCATGCCGACGTCGAAGCGCATGACGTGGCACAGGTCGTGAACGATCGGCAGGTGGGCGAGTTTCGCGTTTCGAGCGTGGACTACGGCGTCGACTTCGGACGTGAATTCGCCAATTGGGGTGAGATGCGGGTGGGCGCGCTGCAAAGCCAGGGCAGCTCGTACGTGATCCTGGGTCCCAGTGCTCCGGAATCGACCTTCAACGTGACCGAATACTTCATGCGTTTCGGCTACGACAGCCTCAACAGCGCGAATTTTCCGCGCACGGGCCAGGCCCTCACCGCCCAGGTCAGTGTCGAGGCCAGTGGCGGTGGTGAGCAGGGCACCGACCTGTTTACGCTCGACTGGCGAGCCGCCCACTCCTGGGCCAGGAACACGGTGATTGCGTGGTTCACGGCTGGCAGCACCATCGGCGGCAGCGAAACCAACGTACGCACCTTCTTTCCGCTCGGCGGCTTCCTGGACTTGTCGGGCGTGCCGGCGCAAACATTGGCCGGACCGCAGTATGCGATCGGACGGTTGATCTATCTGCGCAAGGTCGGCAATGGCGGCGAGGGCATTCTGGACGTGCCGGCCTATATCGGCACGTCGGTTGAGGCCGGCAACGTTTGGAGCGAGCGGCGCGATATCAGCTTCGGCTCCACGCGCAAGGATTTCTCGCTGTTCTTCGGAGCCGATACCTACATCGGGCCCGCCTATCTGGCGGTCGGCTACGATGAAAGCGGATCCACGGCATTCTACCTGTTCCTGGGCCGCAGCTTTTAGCAGTCGCGGCTACAGACCGCGGCTTGCCGCGAGGTTCTCCACCTTCTCCCACAACAGCGCCGGCTTGTCGCCGGCGCGAGAGTATTCGTGCTTGCGGCTCATGTCGGCCAGCGCCGCGTCGCGCTCGGCAGCGGTGGTGAACCAGTGAGTGCGATGCCATTCCCCGCCCATGAGCTTGCGGAATGGGTCACCCGGCCGAAGACTGACGCGTACCCCATAGGGCTTGGCGGCATGGCTGATCGGGCGGCGCAGATTGTGGGCTTGGCAGACGACGCTCATCGTGGGACGCTTGCTGGGCTTGATCTTAGGATCGGGGCGGCACGATTGTAACCGTAACGAAGTTGAAAGCGCGAGGATATAGCCATGCAGCTCTCCGAGACACATTTTGTAAATGGTCATCGTATCCAGCCGCCATTTCCCGACGGCCTGGAACGTGCCCTGTTCGCGATGGGTTGCTTCTGGGGGCCCGAAAAGACCTTCTGGCAGCTGCCGGGCGTGTATTCGACCGCGGTCGGCTATGCCGGCGGCCGCACGGAGAATCCAAGCTATCAGCAGGTCTGCACCGGAACCACCGGACATGCGGAAGCGGTGCAGGTGATCTTCGACCCAAAGCGCATCAGCTACCAGGAGCTGCTGCGCGTATTCTGGGAGTCGCACGATCCCACCCAGGGAATGCGTCAGGGCAACGATGTCGGGACGCAATACCGCTCCGCAATCTACCCCACCGACGATCGCCAGCTGCAGGCCGCGGAGCAGTCACGGGTTGCCTTTCAGGAGGCGCTGGATAAGGCACGCTACGGCAAGATCACCACCCAAATCCTCAAGGCGCCACCGTTCTACTACGCCGAGGATTATCACCAGCAGTACCTGGCGAAGAATCCGGGCGGGTATTGCCCGGATCATTCGTGCGGAATTCCCTATAAGTCCCCGGTGATGGCGGAGGGGGAGAAGGCCTAAGAGCTAGGCCGTTCAATCGCGCTGATATCAGCGTTGACCTGATTCAAACTCTATCAATCTGAATCTGCAGCCCTGATTTTACGGGACAAGGTTCGTCACCGAAAAATACGTTACGTCATCTGCTGAATCGAAAAAGCGGGGTGCCAGGAAGTTGCGGCTTGAGACGCGTATGGCTT
>Ga0210394_10005339_pt1 | contig 14448 bp, 9 predicted proteins | sample IncBWC12MmetaG_FD_160121 | JGI IMG/M metagenome (GOLD analysis project Ga0210394, IMG submission 160121) | Forest soil microbial communities from Barre Woods Harvard Forest LTER site, Petersham, Massachusetts, United States - Inc-BW-C-12-M | ecosystem: Environmental > Terrestrial > Soil >...
CCAATCTACTGCCTCGGGCTTTGTGCTACTGCGCCGTCCGCAATGCTCGACGGCCGCCTGGTCGGCCGGCTCGATGAGGCGCGCATCGACGCACTGATTGCGGAGGCGCAGCGATGAGCCAACGCATTTTTGTCCCGCGCGATGCAGGGGCGGTAGCGGTCGGCGCCGACGAGGTCGCGCTGGCCTTTGAAAAAGCCGCCGTGCAGCACGGCGCAACCATCGAGATCGTCCGAACCGGTTCCCGCGGCCTCTACTGGCTGGAACCGATGGTCGAGGTCGCCACCGCAAAGGGGCGGATCGCCTTCGGCCCGGTGACGGAGGCTGACTTCGTTTCCGTACTGGACGCGATACTTGCGGACGGCCCGCATGCGCTGCGCCTTGGCCTCACCGAGGAGATTCCCTGGCTGAAGCGGCAAACCCGCCTGACATTTGCGAGGTGCGGCGTGGTCGACCCGCGTTCGCTGGCGGATTACCGCACCCATGACGGCTACAAGGGCCTTGAGCGGGCGCTGACGCTGACGTCGGATACGATCCTCGCCGATGTTAAGACCTCCGGACTGCGCGGCCGAGGCGGCGCGGGCTTTCCGACCGGCATCAAGTGGAAGACGGTGGCGCAAACCAGCGCGGAGCAGAAATACATCGTCTGCAACGCCGACGAAGGCGACAGCGGAACCTTCGCCGACCGCATGATCATGGAAGGCGATCCCTTCGTGGTGATCGAAGGCATGACCATTGCCGGTGCCGCGGTCGGCGCCACCAAGGGCTACATCTACATCCGTTCGGAATATCCGCATGCCGTCGAGGCGATGAATGCGGCGATAACAGCAGCCAGGCGTGGCGGCTATCTCGGCTCAAAGATCGCAGGTTCCAATCACAGCTTCGACCTAGAGGTACGCGTCGGTGCCGGCGCCTACGTCTGTGGCGAGGAAACCTCGCTGCTGGAAAGCCTCGAAGGCCGCCGCGGTCTCGTTCGCGCCAAGCCGCCACTGCCCGCCCACAAGGGCCTGTTCGGCAAACCCACGGTCATCAACAACGTGCTCTCGTTTGCGGCGATCCCCTTCATCCTCGCCGGCGGCGCCAAGGCCTATGCCGATTTCGGCATGGGCCGCTCCCGCGGAACGATGCCGATCCAGCTTGCGGGCAACATCAAATATGGCGGCCTGTTCGAGATCGCCTTCGGCGTCACGCTCGGCGAACTCGTGGACGACATCGGCGGCGGCTCGTTCACCGGCCGTCCGGTGCGAGCCGTGCAGGTCGGCGGCCCGCTTGGGGCCTATTTCCCGCGCGCTTTGTTCGATACGCCATTCGACTATGAGGCTTTCGCCGCACGCGACGGCCTGATCGGCCATGGCGGCATCGTGGTGTTTGACGACAGCGTCGACATGTCGAAGCAGGCGCGCTTTGCAATGGAATTTTGCGCGATCGAATCCTGCGGCAAGTGCACGCCGTGCCGGATCGGTTCGACCCGCGGGGTGGAGACCATCGACAAGATTCGCGCCGGCGAACGCGTGGCGGAAAATATCGCAGTCGTCGAAGACCTCTGCAACACCATGAAATTCGGCTCGCTCTGCGCGCTCGGCGGTTTCACGCCCTACCCCGTATCGAGCGCGCTGAAACATTTCCGGGAAGATTTTGGTCCGGCCCCTACACGTCTGCAAGCTGCGGAATAAGGAGATCGTCTTGTCGTTGATCCAGGAAACCGATTTCGGAACACCGCGCTCCAAATCCGAGAAGACGGTGACGTTGACCATTGACGGACAGAGCGTCACGGTGCCGGAAGGCACCTCGATCATGCGCGCGGCGATGGAAGCCGGCACGCAGATCCCGAAGCTCTGCGCCACCGATATGGTGGACGCGTTCGGTTCTTGCCGGATGTGCCTGATCGAGATCGAAGGCCGCGCGGGGACGCCCGCTTCCTGCACCACGCCAGTGATGCCGGGCCTGGTGGTCCACACCCAGACCGAGCGGCTGAAGAAGTTGCGCAAGGGCGTGATGGAACTCTACATCTCCGATCACCCGCTCGATTGCCTGACCTGTGCCGCCAACGGCGATTGCGAGTTACAGGACATGGCAGGCGCGGTGGGCCTGCGCGACGTACGCTACGGCTATCAGGGCGAAAACCACGTCTACGCCAAGAGCAATGGCGCGGCAAACGCGGCCTGGATGCCGAAGGATGAATCAAACCCCTACTTCACCTACGATCCCTCGAAGTGCATCGTCTGCTCGCGCTGCGTGCGCGCCTGCGAGGAAGTCCAGGGCACCTTCGCCCTGACAATCTCGGGGCGCGGCTTCGACAGCCGGGTTTCACCCGGCATGAGCGAAAGCTTCCTCGGCTCCGAATGCGTGTCCTGCGGCGCCTGTGTCCAGGCCTGCCCGACCGCCACGCTGACCGAAAAGTCCGTGATCGAAATCGGCCAGCCCGAACATTCGGCGGTGACCACCTGCGCCTATTGCGGCGTCGGCTGCACCTTCAAGGCGGAAATGCGCGGCGAGGAAGTGGTCCGCATGGTGCCGTACAAGGACGGCAAAGCCAATCGCGGTCATTCCTGCGTCAAGGGCCGCTTTGCCTGGGGCTACACCAACCACAAGGAGCGCATCCTCAAGCCCATGATCCGCGACAGCATCGAAGATCCCTGGCGCGAGGTTTCCTGGGACGAAGCTTTCAATTTCGCAGCCGGCAGGCTCAAGGCGATCCAGAAGAAGTATGGCCGCGACGCCATCGGCGGCATCACCTCTTCCCGTTGCACAAATGAAGAAACCTATCTGGTGCAGAAGCTGATCCGCGCTGGCTTCGGCAACAACAATGTCGACACCTGCGCCCGCGTCTGCCATTCGCCGACCGGCTATGGGCTAGCCACCACCTTCGGCACCTCGGCCGGCACGCAGGATTTCGACTCGGTCGAGCACTCCGATGTCATGATGGTAATCGGCGCCAATCCGGCAGCCGCTCACCCCGTCTTTGCATCGCGGATGAAGAAGCGATTGCGCCAGGGCGCCAAGCTGATCGTGATCGATCCGCGCCGCACCGAGATGGTGGAATCCGCGCACTTGAAGGCGCTGCATCTGCCGCTGATGCCCGGCACCAACGTCGCCGTGCTGACGGCGCTGGCGCATGTCATCGTTACCGAAGGACTGGTCGATGAAGCCTTTGTGCGTGAACGCTGCGACTGGAGCGAGTTCCAGGACTGGGCCGCGTTCGTTTCGCTGCCGAAGAACAGCCCGGAAGCGACCGCGATCATGACCGGCGTCGATCCGAAGGATTTGCGCGAAGCCGCACGGCTGTTTGCGACCGGCGGCAACGGCGCGATCTATTACGGGCTCGGCGTCACCGAGCACAGCCAGGGCTCCACCACGGTGATCGCAATCGCCAACCTCGCGATGGCGACCGGCAATATCGGCCGCCCCGGCGTCGGCGTGAACCCGCTGCGCGGCCAGAACAACGTGCAGGGCGCCTGCGACATGGGCTCGTTCCCGCATGAACTGCCCGGTTACCGTCACATCTCCGGCGATGCGGTGCGCGATCAGTTCGAGGCGATGTGGAACGTCAAGCTCAACCCGGAGCCGGGCCTGCGCATCCCGAACATGTTCGATGCCGCGATCGAAGGCACCTTCATGGGGCTCTATGTGCAGGGCGAGGACATCCTGCAGTCCGATCCCAACACCAAGCATGTCGTGGCAGCGCTGTCGTCGATGGAATGCGTCATCGTCCATGACCTCTTCCTCAATGAGACGGCCAACTACGCCCACGTTTTCCTGCCGGGCTCGACTTTCCTCGAAAAGGACGGCACCTTCACCAATGCCGAACGGCGCATCCAGCGCGTTCGCAAGATGGTGTCGCCTCGCAACGGCATGGCCGACTGGGAAGTGACCATTGGCCTTGCCAAGGCGATGGGTTTCGAGATGAATTACGCCCATCCCTCGGAAATCATGGACGAGATCGCCGCCCTCACCCCGACCTTTGCCGGTGTCTCCTTCGCCAAACTCGATGAACTCGGCTCCGTTCAATGGCCCTGCAACGAGAAGGCGCCGGAGGGCACGCCGGTGATGCATATCGACGGCTTCGTCCGCGGCAAGGGCAAGTTCGTCGTCACCGAATATGTTCCGACCGACGAGCGCACCGGACCGCGCTTCCCGCTACTGCTCACCACGGGACGCATCCTCAGCCAGTACAATGTCGGCGCGCAGACCCGCCGCACCGACAACATTGTCTGGCACGAGGAGGACCGGCTCGAAATCCATCCCCACGATGCGGAGCAGCGCGGCGTGCGCGATGGAGACTGGGTAAGGCTCAAAAGCCGTGCCGGCGAAACCACATTGCGCGCGCTGATCACCGATCGGGTTGCGCCAGGCGTCGTCTACACGACCTTCCACCACCCGGACACGCAGGCCAACGTCATCACGACCGAGTATTCCGACTGGGCCACCAACTGTCCCGAATACAAGGTCACGGCCGTGCAGATATCGCCGTCGAACGGCCCGTCCGAATGGCAAAAAGCCTATGACGAGCAGGCGCGCCACTCGCGGCGTATTGCGCCCGTCGTGGAAGCCGCGGAGTAGTCGGATGCACGAGCCGGCGCGCACGGTCAATCGGCAGGTCTGGCGCGATGGCGGCCAGCACGAGGGCGCGCGCACCATTCCGGAAGAAACCGCGCTCGCGCTGACCTATAACGGCGGGACCTACGCCGTGATGATGGGTACCCCGCAAAACCTGACGGATTTTGCGATCGGTTTCAGCCTGAGCGAAGGCGTCGTGCAAACGCCGGAAGAGATTCAGTCGATCGAGATCGTCGATCTCGACGAAGGCATCGAACTGCGGATGTGGCTGGCCGACGAGAAAGCGTCCCGCATCAGCGAGCGGCGGCGGCAAATCGCCGGCCCTACCGGCTGCGGACTTTGCGGAATCGATTCGATCACGGAGGCTCTGCGTCCGGCTGCCATCGTCTCTGGAGGCCGGAATTTTGGGTCTGGAGACATCATGGCGGCCATGCAAAGCATTGCCCCGTTGCAGACGATCAATATCGAAACACGCGCCGTCCACGCCGCGGCGTTCTGGCTGCCTGGGCGCGGGATCGTGGCGCTGCGCGAGGATGTCGGCCGCCATAACGCGCTCGACAAGCTGGCAGGCGCGCTCGCTCAGGCCAAGGTGCCGACAAGCGAGGGCGCCGTGCTGCTGACCAGCCGCGTCTCGGTCGAGCTGGTTCAGAAGACCGCTGCCATCGGCGCGCCTGTCATGGTTGCGGTCTCCGCGCCGACCGCGCTTGCCGTCAGGATGGCTGACGCCGCCGGCATCACGCTCGTCGCCATTGCCCGCGCCGACGGGTTCGAAGTCTTCACGCATCACGATCGCATCACACCCGGCACCGTCGTGCAAGGAACCACCCAAGGAACTAGCGATGTCGCATGACACCGACGGCCGGCTGATCTATATGGCGAATCAAATCGGGAAATTTTTCCAGAGCCAGGGGCACGACCAGGCGGTCGCCGGCGTGGCCGAACATATCAGGAAATTCTGGGACCCGCGGATGCGCAAGGCGATCTTCGCCCATCTCGACACAGGCGGCGCGGGACTTGACCCATATGTTCGTGACGCCCTCACCACGCTTCAGAAGAAGGCCGCCGCGCAGGCGTCGAGCTCTCCTCAAGCAATGCCTTGAACACCAGCCGCACCTCGGCCTGGGTTTCCCTGACCCGGGCCTGAAGGGCGGAGAAGTCCGGCGCGTCGCCAGCCCGGGCCATGATCTGCAACAGGTCTTCCCCTGACGTCTCGGGGCTAAAATTTTCACTGACGCAGAGCCGCAGGATCTGCGTCAGATCGTGATAGAGCAGCGCCGCCGAGCGCAATATTTCCACTGACGCCGTCGGCAACAGGCCGAGCCGGGCGGCATTGTCGAGCACGTGCAGCGTGTTGACATCGAGAATCTCGGGTTTGTCGGCGGCATGCGCGAGCTGCAGATATTGGGCGATAAAATCGATATCGACCAGGCCTCCCGCGGCATACTTCAAGTCCCAGACCTCGCCTTCGCCCTTTTCCAGGGCAATCGCGCGGCGCATGTCGGCGACATCGATCGCAACGCCCGCGGCATCGCGCGGCCGTGTCAAAACCCGGCGAATGATCTCCTCGATTTCGCCGCGGAATTCGGGCGAGGCCGAAATCACCCGCGCCCGGGTGAGTGCCATGTGCTCCCAGGTCCATGCTTCATTGTCCTGATACTCGGCGAACGCGTTGACATGCGAGGCCACCGGTCCTGCTCGCCCCGACGGCCGCAGCCGCATATCGATCTCGTAGAGCACGCCGTAATTCGTTCGGGTTGTAAACGCGCTGATCAGCCGCTGCGTGAAGCGCGCAAAATATTGCGCGCCGTGCAGCGATTTTGCACCGTCGGAATCCGGTTCATCCGGATCGAAATCATACAGCAGGATCAGGTCGAGATCGGAGGCCGCCGTCATCTCGCGGCTGCCGAGCCTTCCCATTGCCAGGATCGCGGTCTGCTGCCCTTTGATCCGGCCATATTGGGCGGCGAATTGCTCGACCACCAAACCATGGACGGTCTGAACGATGCCTTCGGCGACATCGGCGAAAGCAACGCTCGCCTGTTGGGCGGACACGGTACCGGACAGAATCCGGGTGCCGATCAAAAACAGGCTCTCCCGGCCGAACAGCCGCAGGCGGTCCAAGAACTCCTCATAGGAGCCCGCATCTTCCAGCGTTGCGGCCAACCGCATCGATAACTCTTGCCGGTCCGGCATGGCGCCGAAGAACCGCGGATCAATCAGGCCGTCCATGATCTGGGGCTGGCGCGTCAGCATGTCGCCGAGACGGGGCGCCGCGCCCAAAATCAACGCCACCAGCGCCACGAGGTCGTGGTTTTGGCTGAGCAGGACGAACAGCCTGCCGCCGCGCTGCAGGCCCTGAAGAAAACAATCAAAGACGACGATCGCATTATCGGGATCTTCGGCATTGGCAAGGCCCGCGATCAATGCGGGAAGAAACTCAACAAAGGAGTTGCGCGTCGCTTCCACCCTGAACACGCGATAGTCGCCATCCAGCCATTGCCGCACGGCTGCGGCCACCGCGACAGGCTTCTTGAATCCGAGCGAGGCGAGATGCTCGGTCAGGCGTTGATCGTCGGGCCCTGCGGTATAATCCACCTCCGGCAACCTGGCGGTGCCTGCGGGATCGCCTTCGAAGAGCTTGGCGTAGTGCCCCTGCACGATGGTGAGATGCCCGAGCAGATCGGTTGCAAACGCAGCCCGGCTCTCATAGCCGAAAAACCTGGCAAATTGCTCCACCGCTTCGCGCTCATCGGGCAGCGCGTGGGTTTGCTCGTCTGCCATCATCTGCAGGCGGTGTTCGACACGGCGCAGGAATTCGTAAGCCGCCGTGAGTTGGTCGCGTGATTCAAACGTGATCCAGTTGCTCGAGGCCAGCCGATCGAGCGCTTGAAGCGTCGGCCGCACCCGCAATTCCGGATGCCGGCCGCCGGTGATCAACTGCTGGGTTTGCGCAAAGAACTCGATTTCGCGGATGCCCCCTCGCCCAATCTTGACGTTGTGGCCTTCGACCGCGATTTCGCTTTGCCCCCGATAGATCTGCATCTGCCGCTTCATGTCGTGCACGTCGGCAAGTGCGGCAAAATCCAGATGCTTGCGCCAGACAAAAGGAGCGAGCTCCGCGATCAGCGCTTCGCCGGCCCGCAGGTCGCCGGCGCAAGGCCGCGCCTTGATCATGGCGGCGCGCTCCCAGGTGCGGCCTTCCCGCTCGTAATAATGCAAGGCCGAGGCGGTCGAGATCGCCAGCGGCGTCGAGGCCGGATCGGGACGCAGCCGCAAATCGACCCGGAACACGTAGCCCTCACCGCTTCGCTGCTGCAACAGCCGCGACAGGCCTTGCGCCAGCCGCACGAAGAACGGCTGCGGTTCGATGTCGGGCGCAAGCGAAGACGCTTCCGCATCGTAAAATACGATCAGATCGATATCGCTGGAGAAATTCAATTCTCCCGCGCCCATCTTGCCCATCGCCAACACGATCAGGCCGCTGCCCTCCTCCGGATGATCCGGATTCGGCGGCACAATCCTCCCGCGCGTCGCCTCCTGCCGCAACAGAAAGCGCGATGCCGATTGCACCGAGGCGACAGCCAAATCGGTCAGCGCGGCGGTGACCTGCATGACCGGCCAAACGCCGCCGATGTCGCATAGTGCAATCAGTAACGCCGCCTCGGCCTTGGCGCGGCGCAGCAGTTGCATCGCAAGTGCCTCGCTCGACGCCGTCTGGACGCCCTGCCGGACGTCCGCGATCAATTCAATCAAATGCCGATCGGGTTGGCTTTGCAGAACCCTGAGCGCACGATCCGGATCGGCGCGGACCAAATCGAAGAGATAAAGCGAGGATTCCGCGATGCCAGTGAAAATCCTTTTGGCATGGGGAAATTGGACGAACAGGTTTTCAAACTCGCGCGCTTGCCCTGTCGCGAGGTCCGACAGCCAGTCCGAAAGCCGCTGCTCGGCGGCGTCCTGGGCCGACAGATAAGGCCCAGTAACAAAACGCGCGGCGAGCGAAGCCGATCGCACATTCGCATCACGGATTCCGCGAAGAGTCATGGCGAATGTCGATCCGAAAGAGCTACCAGGCAGTATCAGGTCGCGCCGGTGGAAACCTGCGCGAGTCAGTTCATGCCGCTTTCTGTGGCACATCCTGCGCTTGAGCCGCAAGCCTGTCGCTGCCGCTGGACAAGACCGGGATAGCAAGCGTTGCGATCAAGCCTGGATTGGCGTCGTCGAGCCTAAGATCGCCACCGTGCAGGGTCGCCACCGCCGACGCCAGGCTTAATCCGAGGCCGGAACCCGGCTGGGTTCGGCTCGCCTCCAGCCGGACAAATCTCTCTACCGCATGTTTGCGGTCCGCCACCGGGATGCCCGGCCCGCGATCGGTCACGCTCAACAGCACCCGGTCGCCCACGCGTTTGGCCTCAATGAGGATCTCCTTGCGATCCGTCTCGGCAGCCGCACCCGCGTTCAGCGGCTGCACGATGCCATCAGGCTTGCCATATTTGATGGCGTTCTCGACCAGGTTCGCCAATGCCTGGCTGATTAATTCGCGATTGCCGTGAAGCGGCGCCGATTCGACTTGCACGCGCAGCGTCATGCCGTCGTCTTCAGCGAGCGGTTCATAGAGTTCATGAATCCCTCGGGCGACATCGGCAGCATCAAAGTCGTCCATATTGCCGCGGGCTTGTCCGGATTCGGCCCGCGCGATCATCAACAGGGCATTGAAAGTCCGAATCAGGCCATCGGATTCCTCGATGGTTCGTTCCAGCGCGGCGCGGTACTCGGCCTCGGTTCTGGACTTCGCCAGCGCCTCCTCGGCGCGGTTGCGCAGACGCGTCAGCGGTGTCTTCAGATCGTGAGCGATGTTGTCGGAGACCTCCTTCAGCCCCATCATCAAGGCCTCGATGCGTTCCAGCATGGCGTTGAGATTTCCCGCCAGGCGATCGAGTTCGTCGCCGCTGCGTCCGACCGGAAGCCGTCCGCTCAAGTCCCCCGCCATGATGCGCTGGGTGGTTCCGGTCATGGCATCGATCCGCTGCAGCACACGCCGCGCGACAAAGATGCCGCCGCCAAGGCCGAGCACCACCACGACCAGCAGCGAAAATTGCGCGGCCTTGGCGACGATGCCGAACAACCGCCGCCGCTCCTCGAGGTCGCGTCCAATCAAGAGCCTGAAACCGCTGGAGAGCTCCGTGACCCGCACCAGCGCGAAATGGTTTGCGGTGTCCTGATCGTCGAGCCGCCGATAGGCGGTTTCCGACCAGCCGGTACTTGCCATGACCCCGGGCGCCAGCGAGCCGACATTGCCCGCAATCGCCTGCCCTGCCGGCGTGGTGACGAGATAGAGATTGGCGCCGGGCCGCAGCGCGCGATTTTCGATGGTGAGAACCAACCCGCGCAGGCCGCGCCGGCCAAAGATATCGCTGATCTCGCCGGTTTCCGCGTTCACCGTGGTCGTGATCTGCTCGGTGATCAGGTGGCGGGTATTCCAGGCGAAAAAGCCCAGAAGGAACGCTGCGAACAGCGCAAACAAGAACAGATAAACCAGCGTCAGCCGAAACGCCGTGGTTCGGATCAGCTTACCGAATGCCGTCACGGATCATGTATCCCGCGCCACGAATGGTGTGAAGCAACGGCCGCTCGAAGCCTTTGTCGATCTTGGAACGCAGTCGTGAAATATGCACGTCGATGACGTTGGTCTGCGGATCGAAGTGGTAGTCCCAGACGTTTTCCAGAAGCATGGTCCGCGTCACCACCTGACCGGCATGCTTCATCAAATATTCCAGCAACCGGAACTCGCGCGGCTGCAGCGTCAACTCCTCCTTGCCGCGCGTCACCCGATGCGAAAGCCGGTCGAGTTCGAGATCGCCGACCCGGTAGGTGGTTTCCTCGGCAGGCCCGCCATGGCGGCGCGACAGCACCTCGATTCGCGCCAGCAATTCGGCGAACGAATAAGGCTTGGGCAAGTAATCGTCGCCGCCGGCCCGCAAGCCCTTGATGCGGTCGTCGACCTGTCCGAGTGCCGAGAGAATCAAAACCGGCGTGCGATTGCCCTTTTCACGCAGCGCGCCAATCAGCGAAAGCCCGTCGCGTTTGGGGAGCATGCGATCGACCACCAGCACGTCATAGTCGCCGCCTTCGGCCAGCGCCAAACCTTCCTCGCCATCGCCCGCTAGATCGGCGATATATCCGACTTCACGAAACGCCTTGGCCAGATAGTCGGCGGATTCGCGGTCGTCTTCGATGATCAAAAGTCGCATCTGGGTGTCGGTTGCGATCGCGGTCACGTGAGAGGTTTCCATCACCATGGCGCGGCCGGGGCCCTCATGCAAGGCGATCGGACGCGCCCCTTGGAGCCAAAAAAAGCGGGCGGTGAAGCTGGGGGGACCTCACCGCCCTTTGACCTCCCGACGGAGGGGGGCGTTTTCCACCGGAAGGTAGTCAAGGGAGCGGGCAACTGACCCGCCCCCAGGAAGGCGGCGCCGGCGGGGGCGATTGCCGGCGGCACCATCCATGGCTTCACGTACCTGACGCTCAACCCTTTGCCAGCGGGATCGCGACAAAGCGCGAAGACCCGCCGCTCTTGACCCGCATCAGGACGCTGTTCTTGTTGTCGCTGCGCGCAGCCGCAATCGCCTCACGCACATCTGCGACATTGGCAACGCTCTTGCCGGCGACTTCGAGAATCACATCGCCTTCCTTGAAACCACGCTCGGCAGCCGCGCTCTTCGGGTCGACATCCGTCACCACGACGCCGTCCTTGCCGGCGCCGGCTACCGTATTGGCCGGCGCGAGAGTCAAACCAAGTTTCGGCACATCGGTTCCACGGGTAGCGCTACCCTTGTCGCCATTGTCGGTATCAGCCTTGGCTTCGAGCGTGTTGGGCAATTGGCCGAGATTAAAGCTGACCGTCTTGTCCTGGCCCTTGTGCAGGACGCTGAGCTTGACGGCGCTGCCGGGCGGCAAACCGCCGATGGTGCGCGCAAGCTCGCGGGCATCCTTGACCGTCTCACCGTTCACCGCGGTGATCACGTCGCCGGATTCGATGCCGGCCTTGGCCGCCGGGCCGTTTGCCTGCGGTTCGGCAACCAGCGCGCCTTCCGCCTTCTTCAGGCCAAGGCTGTCGGCGATTTCAGGCGTCACCGGCTGAATCTGCACGCCGATCCAGCCGCGGCTCACGGAACCCTTGTCCTTGAGTTGCGCAATTACGCTCTTCACGGTGGAAGCCGGGATCGAGAACGCAATACCGACGCTGCCGCCGGACGGCGAATAAATCGCGGTATTGACGCCCATTACTTCGCCTTCAGTGTTGAAAGCCGGTCCGCCGGAGTTACCCTTGTTCACGGGCGCGTCGATCTGGATGAAATCGTCATAGGGGCCGTTGCCGATGTCGCGGCCACTGGCCGAAACGATGCCGGCGGTGACGGTGCCACCTAATCCGAACGGGTTGCCAACTGCGAGAACCCAATCGCCGATCCGGGGCTTGCCGTCGGAAAGCTTGGCGAACGCGAAGTTCGACCCGCCTTCGACCTTGATCAGCGCAAGATCGGTACGCGCATCGGTGCCGATCACCTTGGCGGTGTAGGTCTTGCCGTCGTCGGTCGTCACCTCGACCTTGTCCGCGCTATCGACGACGTGGTTGTTGGTGACGGCATAGCCGTCAGCCGAAATGAAGAAGCCGGAACCCTGGCCGGTCACCGCGCCACGGCCACGCGGGCCTCCGCGCAAGCCGGGCGGCAAACCATCGGGCCCGCCGAAGCGACGGAAGAAGCGCTCCATGGGCGATCCAGGCTGGAACGGCGAGTCGTCGTTGTTGTCGCCGCTATCGTTCTTGGCGATCTTTTCGTTGATATTGACCTTCACCGAAATCACGGACGGTTTCACGCGCTCAACGATGTCGGCAAAGCCGACCGGCTGCGCGACCTTGCGGACCTCGTTGTTGACCTGCGCATGGGCGCTGGTGCTGAAGATATCGCCTGGGCTGGCCGAAGGTCCAAAGCCGTAAACGGCGACGCCAAGGCCGGCCACGACCGAGGCCATCAGCGCAAATTTGCGTGCTGAAAACAGCGCGCGCCGCGGCGTGCGATAAGACGGGAGTGAGGAAAGATCGATGGGGCGGTCAGTCATAAAAGCTTCTCCAGAGCCTGAATCGGGGGTGCGGGGGGCATGCACCAGCAGACCCCGAACATGGGCATTTCCGCCTTACAACGCGCTGGCGAGGGAATTAAACTTTGGTAATGAACAGTCAATGGAATGCGGCGGATGACCGCAGGCCGAATCGCTGCGCTTACGACTTCCGGCGCTATTTTTCGGGAGCCGGTTCCGCGGCGAGCAGCCGGTCAAGTCGCGCCTCTTCGTCGGCCGTCAAACTCAACAGCGCGCTATCCTGGCCTGCCGCGGCTTGAGCGCGGCGGCGGCTGTGAATCCACAACGCAATACCGCCGCCCGACAACGCCAACGGCGTCAAAAACCAGAGTAACCAGGTGTGCGAGTTGAGCCGGGGCTTCAACAGCACGAATTCGCCATAGCGCGCGACCAGAAAATCCATCACCTGCGCGTCGCTGTCGCCGGCTGCGATGCGTTCCCGAACCAGCAGCCGCAGATCGCGGGCCAACGGCGCCTCGGAATCGTCGATCGACTGATTCTGACACACCATGCAGCGCAATTCGCGCGACAGATCCCGCGCCCGCTCTTCCTTGGCAGAATCCGACATGATCTCGTCGGGCTGCACGGCGTAGACCGAAGTCGCCGCCATCATGCCGATCGCCAATGCCAACCAGAAAGCTCGCATCAGCATTACTCCGCCGCCTGCAATCCGCGATGGGATTTTGCGGGCTGGGGTGCACCAACGCGCAGTCGCCGATCCGACAGTGACAACATGCCGCCGAACGCCATCAGCACCGGACCAAACCAGATCAGCAGCACGAGAGGCTTGTGGTAGATTCGCACGGCAATCGAGCTGTCAGCGGTGATATCGCCAAGCGAGATGTAGAGCTGGCTGACCCCACGCGAGAGCAGGGCTGCTTCCGTCGTGGTCGCCTGCCGCGTGGTAAAATTGCGCTTCGACGGCGTCATGGTGTCGATCACGCGACCGTCCACCAGCACACTGAACTTCGCGGTCATTTCGCGGTAGTTCGGTCCCTGCTGCGACGACAGGCTTTCGAGCTTGAGGCTATAACCGGCGATACTGGTGACATCGCCTGCTCTCATCGACTTGATACTTTCGCTATTCCATGTCGTCTCGCAGACGATACCGATCAGCGCTACGCCAACGCCGGCATGGGCAAACATCGTGCCCCAGGCCGAGCGCGGCAGCCCGCGCGCGCGCCGTATCGCGGTCGAGAACGGCCCCCGGAACAAGCCGATGCGCTCGGCCGTATCGCTTAACGCGCCAAGGATCACGAACACAGCAAGGCCAATCGCAAGGGGCGCGAAGGTGCCGCCGCCGAACGTCCAGGCCCACACCACCGCGACCACCATCAATGCAACCACACCCGCCGCCATCAGGCGCTGGGCGGCGGCGAGCAGATCGCCGCGCTTCCAGGCAAGCAATGGCCCGAAGGGCACAGCGACCATCAGCGGGAGGAACAGCGGGCCGAAAGTGAGATTGAAGAACGGGGCACCGACCGAAATCTTGTCGCCCGTCATCACTTCAAGCGCGAGCGGATAGAGCGTTCCGACAAAAACCGTCGCACACGCCGTCGTCAGGAGCAGATTGTTGAAGACGAGCGCGCCTTCGCGCGAGATTGGCGCGAACAAGCCGCCCTGCTTGAGCGTCGAAGCCCGCCAGGCAAAGAACGAAAGGCTGCCACCGATAAAAACGCAAAGGATCACGAGGATGAATACGCCGCGCCGGGGATCGTTGGCAAAAGCGTGGACCGAGGTAAGGACACCGGAGCGAAC
>Ga0210394_10005340_pt1 | contig 14447 bp, 11 predicted proteins | sample IncBWC12MmetaG_FD_160121 | JGI IMG/M metagenome (GOLD analysis project Ga0210394, IMG submission 160121) | Forest soil microbial communities from Barre Woods Harvard Forest LTER site, Petersham, Massachusetts, United States - Inc-BW-C-12-M | ecosystem: Environmental > Terrestrial > Soil >...
GGCCATTCCGATGATGCATAAAGGAAAGGTCATTGGAGTGCTGGACCTTGAGAGCCCGCAACTGAATTATTTTACCGAGGACCACGTTCAGACATTGTCGATTCTAGCGGCCAACCTTGCTGTCTCGCTGGAAAATGCGCGGCTGTACGAGCAGGTGGCGCGCGACGAGGCGCGTTTGGAACGAGATCTGCAGGCCGCAAAGCGCATCCAAGGCGCGCTTCTGCGGCCCGTGCCTACGGAAGATTTCGGCCTGGATATTGCGGCGAGATATCTTTCCGCGCGAGAAGTCTGCGGCGATTTGTACGAATTTCTGCGCTATGGTCCGCAACAGCTGGGGATCGCGCTCGGCGACGTCAGCGGCAAGGGAACTGCGGCGGCGCTTTATGGCGCGGTGGCCATCGGGATTATGAGGAGTCTTGCGCCGCAAAAACTTCAGCCCGCGGAAATGCTCAAGCAAATGAACCAAATCGTCGGCGAGCGGCGGATCGAGGGGCGGTTCATGACGGCGTGCTTCGCGACATGGCAGAGGGGCCGGAGTAAGTTGCGTGTCGCGAATGCGGGGCAGTCGCAGCCGCTGCTCTATAAGGACGGTCGTTGCGACAAGATCGCGCTTACTGGCTTTCCACTCGGGATTTTTGAGGAAGTCAGCTACGACGAGTGGGGCGTATCGCTCAATCCCGGCGATATTCTGGTTTTTCACTCCGACGGAATTGCGGAGACAAGCAATAGCGAGGGGCAGTTTTTTGGGACAGAGAAGCTGCGCTCGCTCATCGAGCAACAGCATGAAGTGAGCGCCACGGAGATGGCGGACCTGATCTTGCGCGAGGTGGATTGGTTTGCACAGAGCGCGCCGCTGGCGGATGACCGGACGCTAGTGGTCTTGAAGGTACGATGAGCGCGCAGGCTGGCAATTCGAGCAAAAAACATACGTTTGTCGATCCGGCCGAATTCACGCCGCACTTTGGGTGGAAAAACTCGCCACGCGATAAGGGTGCCGAGCATGTTTTTTGCGAGGGCATCGACCTTTGCTATGCGGCGGCCTCGTTCGGTACGCCCACGTATCTCTATAGCCGCGCGGCCATCGCAGATGCTTACGGGGAGTTCGACCGCGGTCTCGGGAAGATTCCGCACACGATTTGTTTCGCAGTGAAGTCCAACGGGAATCTTTCCCTCCTGCAACAACTTTCAAAGATGGGCAGCGGCTTTGACATTGTCTCGGGGGGAGAGCTCGAACATTTGGGGCACCTCGGGGTTCGCGGCGAGCGAATTGTGTTTTCGGGAGTCGGCAAGACGCGATACGAGATACGAGATGCTTTGCAATATTCGCCTTCTGCGCGCTCCGGCCGGAAAGCTCGTGGCGACAGCGGAATTCTGCTTTTCAACATCGAATCTGAAGCGGAGCTGGAAGTTGTGGTCGAAGAATCGGAACGCAATGCAAGTCGCGGCGGAAAAATTCCTTCTGTTGCGATTCGCGTAAATCCGGATGTCGCGGCGGGCGGGCACCCCCACATTGCTACTGGAAGTCATACGCACAAGTTCGGTCTGGATTGGCCGGCGGCGCGCCGGCTTTATCTTGCCCACAAAAAGTCCAAGCATTTGCGCTGGAAGGGAATCAGCGCGCACATCGGTTCGCAGATCGTGTCGCTGGATCCATTTCGCCGTGCGTTTAGCCGGATCGCGGGCTATATATCGGAGCTGCGGCGCGCGGGAATTCAGCTGGAATATTTGGATTTGGGCGGCGGACTGGGCGTGCGCTACACGACGGAAAAGATCTCATCGCGTCTTGAATATGCGCAGATGGTCGCTAGCCTGGTTCGACCGCTCGGGTTGCACCTCCTGCTGGAGCCTGGACGCTCGATCATTGCGAGCGCCGGGATTTTGCTGACTAAAGTGATTTATACAAAGCGGAACCGTGGGAAGACGTTTGTTGTCGTCGATGCAGCAATGAACGATTTGTTGCGGCCTGCGTTGTATGGAGCGGTGCATCCAATCACGCGCATCGCTCGCGATTCTGGCTGCAAGATGGAAAGAGCAGAGCGCGTGGATATTGTCGGCCCCGTCTGCGAAACCGGGGATTGTTTGCTCCACGACTGGGCACTCGGCGAGGCAAAGCCGGGCGATGTTCTCGCGATCTGGGTCGCCGGAGCTTACGGAATGACGCAGGCCTCCAACTACAACGCGAGGACGCGACCGAGCGAAGTCCTGGTCGATGGAACGCGCACCACGCTCATACGGCGGCGAGAGACGCAGGGCGATTTGCTGCGAACGGATGCGCTTGCGCCCCCGCGACGCCGGCCGTTCATTTAGGGTGCGGCGCACATTCCTGCTGTGCCGCGTGAGCGAGTCTGATGCACGTCGGGGATCCTTGCTAAGTTAGAAGGTAAGCAAAGACTGAAGTCCGTTGTGTCGGGCACAGCAGAAGCGTACCTTGCACAAGAGCGTCCGTTTGGCTTCCGGGGGAAATTAACAGGGAGGAAATCTAATGGAACTTCGCGGGGTTTTCAAACCAATGATTCGTTGCTTGGGTTCATTCTTGCTCATGGGCTTTTCTGCTGCGGCGCAGACACCGTCCAAAACGCTATTAATTCTGGAGAAGAATGGGACTCAGCTCGATCTTATTGATCCGGCGAGCTTGAAAATAGTGGCGAAGGTGCCGGCGGGACAGGACCCGCATGAGGTGATTGCTTCGTCGGACGGAAAGCTGGCGTACATTACGAACTATGGGGGGGCGCAAAGCTCGCTGCATATGATCTCCGTGGTCGATCTGGTGGCGCAGAAGGCGCTGGCCCCTATTGATCTGGGAGCGCTGCACGGAGCGCATGGATTGGACTTCGCGGGTGGCGAACTGTATTTCACTGCGGAGACCAACAAGGTGATCGGGCGTTACAATCCTTCGACGAAAGAGATCGACTGGGTTATGGGCACCGGCCAGGATAGGACTCATATGGTCTGGGTGGCTCCAAGTCTGGACAAGATTGTAACTTCGAACGTCAGCTCCGCGACGATCAGCATTATCGAATTGGTTTTGCAGTCAAACATGGGATTCGGCCCGCCGCCGGGGGGCGGCAACCAGAGAGCGTGGGAAGTGACCGACGTTCAGGTGGGCCGGGGCTCCGAGGGATTCGATGTCTCGCCTGACGGCAAGGAGATCTGGACGGGCAACGCGCAAGACGGTACGGTGAGCATCATTGACTTCGCCAGTAAGAAAATAATTCAGACTTCGCCGATTTCGGTGAAGGGAGCGAACCGGCTGAAATTCACGCCAGATGGGAAGCTCGTGCTGGTTTCTGGCTTGGGAATGTTCGGACCCGGCGCAGCACCGTCCGCGACTAATCTCGTGGTGCTCGATGCCGCGAGCCGCAGGGAAGTGAAGCAGTTGAGTCTGGGCGGCGGCGCAGCTGGAATCCTTATGGACCTGGACGGTTCCCGGGCATTCGTGGCAGTAAGCGGCGGGAACAAGGTTGCAATCGTGGATTTGAAGAGCCTCACGGTAACCGGAGAAATCGCCCCTTTGGGACAGCCTGATGGTATGGCGTGGGCCGTGAGGAAATAGAACGCCACCCAAGTGCCGCCTGACTTGTGGCCAGTGCTTCCCTGCAAGATCGAGCCGGTCGAAGAACAGCTAGGAACGCTTCAGCGATTGCGCCGAAATCGATTCGTTTGTCACCACTCTCACGCTGCTGTATCCTGCCTTAAGAGACCTGCATTTTGAGGCTACCAATGACGCAATCCCTCACACCTATTGACTCACTGCTTTTCACCATCGTACTCGCCACGCTGGCCATCGGCCTTCCCATTCTCCTGGTGTTGTCCATCCGTTTTCTATGGGACCGCAGCTTGAATCTTGGCCGTTCGAGAGAACTCGAAAAGCTCATCTGGCAGTTGCACCGCATCGCCAGCGCCATTGAGCATCAAATGAAGTTGTCATTTCCCGCCGTTCAGCCGGGCACGGAAGAGCCTCGTGATCTCGCCTATCTCCAGCAGATTGCTGCTCAGCCAATCGCTGCCACCCCGAGCGTTGCAACTCCTAGTGCCGTGCCTGCTGCTCCGCTGTCCGCCACGGATCAGCCCGCTGGGCAGCAGCCCGTGACTTCGCCGCCAGCGGCCCCGCAGGAGTCTCTTCCCGCGCTTGAACGCCGAGAGCCTTCTGTTACGGTCCCACGCGCTGGTGTCAACTCCATGTTTGGTATATAGATTTAATTTTTCACCGCCAAAACATTGACATGCCCCGCTGCTACAGCCGCCTCGAATGTTCTTCCCTCGCGCTCCCTATGGGTCACGGGCCACTTGGCACTAATGAACATGAGAGATTAACGCGATACTAGAAGTGGAAATCGCGTTCGAAAGCGTCCGGGCAGTTGTCCGGTCATGCGAACTTACAAGGAGATAGCGTGTCTTTTCTGGATCAGCTGTCGGGGCGATTACTCTGACGGCGCGGAATCAAAATATTTCGAATCCGGCGGCGTCAGCAGGAAATAGCCAACGGCGATCAACAGCAGAAGGTGCGTCATAGAACCCGAGAGTGAATGAAGCGCGCTCACGAAGACATGGAACGCGAGCCAAGCCAGCACCAGCCAACGAGCCCAGTTACGACCCTTGATCAAAAAAACTCCACCCACGATAGCGATTATTCCAACAAGCGATATGGGAACCATCCAATAATCGAGCGGACTTGTTAAAAGGTGGTAGCTGGTGCTTACGAGGCCAACAACGATGAACAGACAGCCTAGGAAATTGACGGTAAAGGGTCGTTTCATGGCATTGAGCGAGTCACGGGAGGCTTCTTCGTTTCCCCGCAAAGACTATTACACGAACTTCCCGATCAACCATATGCGTCCGACGGGACCTACTAGAGAAGCTTGGGGCGTTCGCTTGAGCGGCTTCGCCCCGGTGGAAGCAGTTTAATGAAGACACAGCCAAAAGATAACTCCCGATTAGCGCCGTATCGGAAACAAACCCCTGGGGGGCCCAAGATCCCGGTTATCCGATTTGGCGAGATGGGGCCCAGGAAAAGTGCACTTTGACCGAGTCGATTCCTCGCCATCTGTGTTGATATTCGGCAAGTACTATCCGACAGCTGCGAGGAGGTCCTTCGATGCGTCCCGTTCGTCTATTCTTCGTCTCCGGTGTATTCCTTAGCCTAAGCGCGTTTCTGCTGGGCCTAAACGGTTGCAACTCTGGCTCGTCGACCGGGCCAACGGGCCAGCCCGGCTACACGCTCAGTGCCACGCCGTTGAACCCAGGGTCCGTGACTGCCGGGAACACGTCCACCTCCGCCATTACGGTGACGCCGACAAATGGCTATACGGGGAGCGTCAACCTTTCGTGCAGCATGATCAGCGGCGGCACGCCGGCTCCCACCTGCTCCTTCAGCGGACCAGTGGTGACGATCAGCGGTACCACTCCAGGCACTTCCATGTTGACGGTGTCTACCTCGATCGGCACGCCCGGCGGCAACTACACCATCACCGTCACCGGAAGTGACGCCAAGAGTGAGGCTCCCACCAACGGTCCTCAGTCGCTGACACTGACAACGGCGGCTGTGTTCCAGCACATCGTGGTGATCTTTCAAGAGAACCGCACTCCTGACAATCTGTTTCAGGATCCGGTTCTAATATCCCGCGGTGCCGACATCGCCAACAGCGGTTTGAATTCGACGGGCCAGACGATTCCGCTTAGCCCCATTGACCTAGGCACAACCGGATCGAGCCCTCAAAACTACGATCTCAGCCACGCCAATGCTGCTTTCGTTTCCATGTACGACGGCGGCAAGATGGACGGGGCGAATCGGATCCCCTGCTCTCCAGCGGCCAATTGCCCTCCAAACGCTCATCCCAACCCGCAATACATGTACGTCAAGCCAGCCGACGTCCAGCCCTACTTCGCGTTGGCCGAGCAGTACACGTTTGGCGACCGCATGTTTCAGACGAACGAAGGTCCAAGCTTTCCGGCTCACCAGTTCATCATTTCCGGCACTTCGGCTCCAACCACGGGGAGCAATCTTTTCGCTGCTGAAAATCCTGCGCTGAGCCCTGCCGGATGCATCGCTGCACTGACGAATAGGGTCAAGATGATCGATCCCACCGGGAGCGAAAGCGTCCCAGCGCCCCAGTATCCGTGTTTCGACCATCCCACGCTGACCGACCTCCTCAATACGAAGGGTGTGACCTGGCGTTACTACGCGCCTTCCGCAGGTTCCATCTGGACCGGGCCCGACGCCATTCAGCACATCTGCCAGCAGCAGACCGTCAACGGCACGCTCACCTGCACAGGCCCGGATTGGACCAACAACGTGATCATCCCGCAATCGCAAGTATTGGTGGATATCGCCAACGGCCAACTTCCGCAAGTGAGCTGGATCATTCCCAACGGCCTCAGCTCCGATCACGCCGTTGCTAACGACGGCAGCGGGCCCTCCTGGGTATCCGCGATCGTTAACGCGATTGGCAGTAGCCCGTATTGGGCGAACACAGCCATCATTATTACTTGGGACGATTGGGGTGGTTGGTACGATCACGTGGCCCCTAAGGTTATCAACGACGGTACGAGCTGGGGGTCGGGATATGTTTACGGCTTCCGCGTTCCTCTGATTGTCGTTTCACCGTACGCCAAGACCGCTTATATTTCGCATACCACACACGACTTTGGCAGCATCCTCAAATTCATAGAGACCACTTACACCCTGCCTTCGCTGGGGTACGCGGACACTCCAGCCGACGACCTTTCCGATTGTTTCAACCTTACCCATACGCCCGTTTTGTTCCACACAATCCCGGCGGCGCTCAAGGCCGCCTACTTCATCAACGACAAGCGTCCTCCTACCGACCCCGATGATGACTAGCGTCCGCTCGCAAGTTAAGAGTCATCCTCGCTCGGTCCGATTGCAGCGAGTTGTCTATTGAGCGATTTTGGAAGCGAAAGCAACCGCACATTTTCTGATAATACGGGAGGATTGATGCGAGAACTCCCGCACTGAAAATTCAAGTCTTAGTGAACGCCTTAGTCGGGAACTGACCTGCCCGCGGCAACCTGCTCCTGGCTCCGGGACTCAGAAGAACTCCAGATGAAGAAGGCGATGAGGAATCCGCGAATTACACCTCGCCCCATTTGAGTTTGTTGCGCAGGATTTCGAAATAGGATTTTTTGGGGGGCTGGATCAGTTTGAGGCACTCCGGGGAACGGGCGATTCGGATGCAGTCTTCGGATTGCATGGGAATGCCTTTTTGGCCGTCCAAGGTTAAAAAGACCGATTCGGAGTTTCCGATCAGCTTGACTTCGATGTGGGAGGAATCGCGCACGACGACCGGACGGTCAGTGAGAGTGTGCGGGCAGATGGGCGTTATGACGAATGCTTCGACGGCCGGATGAACGATGGGGCCGCCTGCAGAAAGGGAATAGGCGGTGGAACCGGTCGGGGTGGCCAGGACGAGGCCGTCGGCGCGATAGCGGCAGACGAAATCGCCATCGATGGAGAGTTCCAGTTCGATCATGCGGGCCAGGGCGCTTTTGTTGACGACGGCGTCGTTGAGCACGTGCTGGCGGTCCAGGACCGTGCCTTCGCGCACGAGCTCGACTTCCAGCATAACGCGCTGGCTCATCGAAGATCTTCCAGCAAGGGTTTCCTCGAGCGCCGGGTAGAGTTCTTCAACGGTGAAACTCGTCAGGAAGCCGAGGCTGCCCATGTTGATGGGGAGAACGGGAATGCAACGTGAGGCGGCCACGCGGGCGGCTGCCAGCAGCGTGCCGTCACCGCCGAGCACGATGAGGATGTCGGCTTGGTCGGCGAGCTCCTCGCGGGTAAAAGCCCTGGATGGATTGGGGAGGGCAGAGGCGGTTTCCTTGTCGTAGAGAACGCGCAGGCCGTGAGCTTCCAACCATTGGAGAAGCTGCGGGACGACGGCGGAAAGGTTGGCGCGGCGCGGACGGGAGATGACGCCGATGGTTTTGAAAATAGGCGCTTGCTGCATGAGTGTCTGGGATTCTACTTCAGGACTCCTTTGCGAGCGTGGAGAAAATATTCCTGGTTGCCCTCGGCGCCGGTCAAACGGCTGGGGCAAACATTTATACAAGTGAGTCCGGCTGCTTCGGCACATTTTCGGACGCTGGCGATGGCGTTTTCGTGAAGGCGAACATCCTCGACAATTCCACCGGGGCCGACATCCTCGCGGCGAAGTTCGAATTGCGGTTTGACGAGAATCAGAAATATTGCGCCTGGATTCGCACACGCGGCAGCAGGCCCGAGTATTTTGCAGACGGAAATGAAAGATACATCGGCGACGACGAGATCAACCAGTTCGGGGACGTCTTGAGCCTTCAGTTCGCGCGCGTTGCGCTCGATGGAAATAACGCGCGAATCCTGCTGCAGTTTCCAAGTGAGCTGGGCGCGGTTCACATCGACGGCATAGACACGCGTTGCGCCTTTCTGCAGCAAGCAATCGGTGAAGCCGCCAGTGGATGCGCCCACGTCAAGGCAAACGAGGCCTGCTGGATTTATCGAAAAATCTTCAACTGCGCCCTCGAGTTTTAAGCCTCCGCGGCTGGCATATTTTAGTCGGCGGCTTTTCACCTCGATCTGCGCATTGCTTGCGACAGGCATTCCGGCCTTCTGCACGGCGATGTTGTTCACGCGGACTTCACCGGCGAGGATCATTGCTTGTGCTCTTTGTTGGGACTCGGCGAGGCCGCGTTCGACTAAAAGAAGGTCGAGGCGTTTGCGTCCGGTTTTGGGCTTCATGGCGCGTGGACTTCGTCAGGCACGGCGTTGAACGAGATATTCGGCGATTTCGCGGAGGCGCGTGGCGCGTTGGCCATAGGGCGTTAGTTCGTTGATGGATTTCGCGGCTAGTTCATTCGCGATTTGGTGTGAGCGCTCAAGTCCGTGGACCGCAGGATAGGTTGCCTTTTGTTGTGCTGCGTCCTTGCCGGCGGTTTTTCCGAGGGCGGCGGAGGTTTCCTCGACATCGAGAATGTCGTCGGTGACTTGAAAGAGAAGTCCTAGGGATTCGCCGAAACTTCGCAGCCGCACGACATCTTCCGTGGAAGCGCCGGCACATAGGGCGCCGGAAGAGATAGACGCGCGGATTAGTGCGGCCGTTTTCGAGAGGTGAATGTATTCGAGCATTTCCTTGTTGATGCGTTTGCCTTCGGCCTCGAGGTCAGCGACCTGTCCGCCAACCATGCCGTTAATGGTTCCGGCGGCGGTGGAGATTTCCGTCAGCATGGCGACGCGGCGGCTGGCGTCGACGGGTGTGGCGGCAATGGTTTCGAACGCCAGCGTGAGTAGCGCATCGCCAGCGAGAATGGCGGCAGCTTCGCCAAATTTCTTGTGGGAGGTTGGCTTGCCCCGGCGGAGATCGTCGTTATCGAGAGCGGGCAGATCATCGTGGATGAGCGAGTAGGTGTGGATGAACTCGATGGCGCAGGCGGGATAGTGCGCAGGAGTTACGTTCGAATCGAAGATGCGGGCAGTCTCGAGACAGAGAATCGGGCGGATGCGCTTTCCGCCAGCGAAGACGCTGTAACGCATGGCTTGGTGAATCGACGGGGGCTGGGCCGCTTCCGCGGGCATGAGTCGGTCGAGGGAGGCATCGACCTCCACGCGGTCCTCTTCAAAAAATAGCGGGGGCTTCATTGTTAAGGGATGAACAAGCAAGATGCGGCGGCGGGCAGAGTCACGATTCGCTCTCGCCTTCGGGATCGAACGGCTCGGCGGCGAGCTTGCCATCGGCTTTTTTCAGCAAGATTTCGACGCGACCTTCGGCCTCTTCAAGTTGCTTTTGGCATTCGCGGGAAAGGGCCACGCCTTCTTCGAAAAGCTTCATGGCATCGTCGAGCGAAAGCTGAGGGCTCTCAAGGCGGCGAACGACCTCTTCGAGGCGAGCGAGGGAGCGCTCGAAATCGGGTTTCTTTGGCGGTTCGGGCTTTTTGGGGGCGGGTGAATTCACGCTGTCGGCCTGTGTCCTTGCGATTTATTTTTGGCAGTGCGCACAAAAGTACGTTGACCGGCCGGCTTGCGCGATGCGCTTAATCTGATTCCCGCACCGGCGGCACGGTTTCCCTTCGCGGTCGTACACGCGAAGAATCTTTTCCAAGCCCTGAAACCACCACTCCGGGTCGAGAAAATCGGGCGGCGGATGCAGACAGCATTCTAAAGCACGCGCAAGAACGGAAACAATCGCTTTGTGGAGGCGGCGGGCTTCGGTGGGTTTCAACGAATTTGCGCTACGGCGCGGGTCCAGCTTCGCGTGCCACAATGCTTCGCAGGAATAAATGTTGCCGATGCCTGCGACGCGGGTCTGATCGAGTAGAAATTCTTTGAGAGGACGTCGCGAATTCTCCAGCAACTTGGCGAAGCGTGATGGTGTGAAATCGCGCGATATTGCGTCCACCCCTAATTGAGCTAGCGCGGGGAATGCCTCCTCGGATTCATAGGCGTAGACGCGCCCAAAATGGCGGCCGTCTGCAAAGCCGAGAACGCCCTTGGCCAGTTCGAAGGCTACGTCCACGTGAACGCCTGATTCCTGTAGGTTGGCGACGTCGAACATTTTCTTGACGTCGGAGAACCAAAGTAGCTGGCCGTCAAGCTTGAAATGTAGCGTGACAATTCCTCGTTCCAGCTTCAGCCAGAGGTATTTGCCTTTTCTTTGGATGGATTGGATTCTTTGACCTTCTGCAATTCGTGCAATGTGCGAGGGGCTTTGCGGTTTTGTCGCGATGGCGTGCAGAACATGAACGCAACGAATCCTTCGGCGCTCGACCAAAGGACGCAGCGTTCTCGCGACAGCTTCTACTTCTGGGAGTTCAGGCATGTTGAAATGGAATCGCTTCGAATCACGATGATGGCTTTAGCGTCAGCGTGTGCTTTCGATTTTTTGCTTCCGCCGCATCGCTGAACGGAGCAATGATCGGTTTGCCTTCGTACCAGTAGGAAAACTGATCCGTGTAATGCCCGCTGCCGACTTGCCCGGATTCGCCGGCCGGAATCAGGAGGATGGAGTCATCCCAGTTAGCGAGATTGGCGATGAAGCGCATCGAAGGGCCATGGCGTTTTGTCGCGGCGCGTACGCTGTAGCCTGTGCCGGACTGCGGTTTTCCGGTGATGCTAAGCAGATGCTTCAAGAAACCCTCGCGGCCGATGGGGTGCAGCATGTCCAGGGAGTTCAGCTCCTTCCACTGCCAGTCATCGATGCGCTCACTTTTTGTTTGTTCCGCGAGCATGGACACGGCACGGTCTGCTGTTGCAGCGAGCAATTCATCATAGTTCTTGTATGCGGGCGGGAGCCATTTAGCTGGGCGGTCCGTTAACACTTTTTGGAGGAACGCGGTGCTGCGCCAGCTATAAAGATTGGTATCTCTTCCAAGATACGGCTCAAGGATAAGATCGAGTGCCGCGCGGCGCGCCATCACCAGGAAAGAGACGAGCGAAGAATCCGCATCGGCGATTCCGTTCCAGTCCTTTAAGCCATCGATGAGCTTCCTTGCACGAGGATCCTTTGGCTGCGCTGTTTTTGACGCGGCAGAAATTTGGTCGGCGAGGAAAACGTGCGGAAAGCTGAAGGTGTCTGTCTCGACCTTCAGCATGTCGATGGGACGGAGATCCGTTTTATCGTGCAGGAGATCGTAGATGCGTGCCGTGCGATATGGCTCTTCCCAGCGATCGGTGAGATACGGTTTGTAATTTGGTCCGACGACGCGCGCATTGGCGGTGACGATTAGGCCGCTATCTGGGTTCAGTGCCTGGGGAAGTTGGTCGAAGGGAATGTAGCCTGTCCACTCGTACGCGTCGGTATCGCCGGGGATGGGAACCTCGCCATGGCCTTTCTTCCGAGTGGGGACGCGCGCGGCCATTACATAACCGATGTTGCCGTCTACATCGGCGTAGACGGCGTTTTGACCTGGGCCCCAGACGCGCTTCATTACTTCTCGAAATTCGCGCCAGTTGTTCGCTGTGGAAAGCCAGTTGTATGTGCTTCCGAGGCCGTCGGGTTCCAGCGCCGTCCATCGAAGGGCGTAAGCTTTGTTGCCTTCCTGATGCACGACTGGGCCGTGTCGCGTGACGACGACCTTCAAGTGTTCGTCGGGTTGCCCTTTAACGTGAATCATTTCGTCAAAGACTTGAGCTTTTACCCAGGCTCCGTTCACGCGGTATTCGTCAGGTGCGGCGGGGTTGAATGTTTCGATGTAGAGGTCCTGGACGTCGGCGCCGTTGTTTGTGAAGCCCCAGGCGATACGATCGTTGTGGCCGATGACGATCAGCGGGGCACCAGGCAGAGTGAATCCCTTCGCATTGTATCCGGGCGCAGTGAGATGGATTTCATACCAGATGGGAGGAATGGATAGTTCGAGGTGCGTGTCGTTTGCCAGCAGAGGCTTGCCGGTGGCGGTGTGCGCGCCGCTGACGACCCAGTTGTTGCTGCCGAGACCCTGGCGGATTTCGCTTTGCGTTTCTTCCAGGTAGCCTTCGATTGAAGGCCAAAGCGCGGACGTCACATCCGCAAAAGTCTCCGGCGTTCGAACGCCGCCTGCGCCGGGCACGGCCGCTTTCAGAATAGTGTCTGTCGGCATATCGTCGTCATCGTCTTCGTCGTCGGGATCGACTCGAGACGCTTGCGAACCGTCATTGGGGACCTCGGGATCGCCGACGACGAAATGATCCATCGGCGCATCTACGGCGAAGAGATCTTTCGAGCGATCCGCGCCGACCCGCTCCTCGACTTTTGCACGGTCTAGCTCCCGCTCCCAGGTGTCGGTCAGCGTTTGATACATGTAGCCGGCGATGACTAGCGAATCGGTAGGCTGCCAGGGTTGGGGCTTGTACTTGAGTAGAGTAAATTCAAGCGGCAGGCTTTTCTGATGTTGTTCGATAAAGGCGTTTACGCCGCGGGCGTAGGCTTCCATCAACGCGCGCGAATCCTTGTCCATTGCAGCGTAGTCACGTTCCGCCGCACGGGAGAAGCCGAAGGTGCGGAATTGTTTGTCGGATTTGAGCGCGAGGGGGCCGACAATTTCTGAAAGTTGGCCGCGCGACGCTCGGCGCATCAAATCGAGCTGCCAGAGGCGGTCTTGCGCCATCACATAGCCTTGAGCTTCGACGGCATCTTGGAGGGAAGATGCGCGGATATGCGGGACGCCCCAGTTGTCGCGTTCTACGGTGATTTCCTTTTGCAGGCCGGGGAGCGAGATTGAGCCATCGAGTTGGGGAAGCGGCCGATAGATAAACCACCAAGCCGCCCCACCAGCAACAATCGCAATAATCAGAAGTGCCCAGATTAGAAAACGAAGGATGGTCCGCAAGCAGTCTCCGGAGCGTTCTAAGTAAAACATGAGTGTAGTGGACGCGCTTGGAGGGCGCAACCGGGCGGGCGCGCTTGGCGGCTGTGATAATCTATGAAGATATTCCTATGAGCATGTACAAACCAGTGCCGAGAGTGCCCGATTTTCCTGCCATGGAGCGCGAGATGTTGCGCTTCTGGGAAGAGAACCGGATTTTCCAAAAACTTCGCGAGAAGAATGCCAGTGGCCCGCATTGGTCTTTCCTTGATGGCCCGATCACCGCGAATAATCCCATGGGCGTGCATCACGCTTGGGGCCGCTCGCTCAAAGACATGTACCAGCGCTACAACGCGATGCGAGGCAGCGCTCTGCGCTACCAGAACGGGTTCGATTGCCAGGGATTGTGGGTCGAGGTCGAAGTCGAAAAGAGCCTGGGGCTCAAGACCAAACGCGAGATTCGCGAGTTTGGGATAGAGAACTTCGTGCGTGCATGCAAAGAGCGTGTGCTGACGTTTGCGGCGCGGCAGACCGAACAGTCCATTCGTTTGGGATATTGGTGCGACTGGGATGATCCCAGAGTGCTTATTGCATTGCGCGACGCCTTGGCCGATGGAGACCGTGTGGTCACCGCGAAATTGCCAAGCGGGCACACTGAGACGGCCCGGGCCAGCGAGATTGTGCGGAAACTTGGATCCGCCGAGTATGGCGGCAGCTACTTCACTTTTTCCGACGAGAACAATTACACGATCTGGTCCTTCCTGAAGAAGTGCCATACGGAAGGTTTCATCTATCGCGGGCACGACGTTATGCCCTGGTGCGGGCGCTGCGGAACTGGTCTTTCACAAATGGAAGTTGCCGAAGGGCGTCGTATCACGACGCATACTTCGGTCTTCGTGCGGTTCCCGATCAAGGGCCAAGAGCGAACGGCTCTGCTGATCTGGACGACGACGCCCTGGACATTGACTTCGAACGTAGCTGTGGCTGTGAATCCGGAGATGACCTATCTCAAGGTGAAGCACGGCGACTGGTTCTACTACGTTGCAAAAGGAAACTTCGAGCACGACCGCGTGCAGGACTTGCAAGTGGAAGGGAAGCACGAGACACACAAGCTGCCCTCGATCCGGACGATTTTGAAGGGCAGCGGCGGCGTCGAGGTTGTCGAGGAACTTTCGGGC